>Ga0308159_1002620_pt1 | contig 20256 bp, 17 predicted proteins | sample PhyCR1_FD_201040 | JGI IMG/M metagenome (GOLD analysis project Ga0308159, IMG submission 201040) | Phyllosphere microbial communities from UC Gill Tract Community Farm, Albany, California, United States - DLSLC.R1 | ecosystem: Host-associated > Plants > Phyllosphere > Unclassified | place: USA... | reverse complement strand
AGCGGCGGCACAACATCTTCAAGCTCAAGATCGGCAAGCGCGACGTGCGCGACGATGTCGCCCATGTCGCCGCGATCAAGCGCGCGGTCGGCGACCGGGGCAGCGTGCGCGTCGACGTCAACCAGAACTGGAGCGAGGCACAGGCCGATCTCGGCATGACGCTGCTCGAGGACGCAGGCGTCGATCTGGTCGAACAGCCGGTCGCCCGGCACGATCATGCCGCCATGGCCCGGCTCTCCGCCAAACACGTCGTGCCGCTGATGGCCGACGAAGCGCTGCACGGCCCCACCGACGCCTTCGCCATCGCGGCGTGCGGCGGTGCGCGGGTCTTCGCGATCAAGATCGCCCAGTCCGGTGGCCTGATCCCGGCCCATGCGGTGGCGACGATCGCGCAGGCAGGTGGCGTCGGGCTGTATGGCGGCACGATGCTGGAGGGCGGAGTCGGAACGGTCGCGTCGGCGCATGTCTTCGCCACCCTGCCCTCACTGGCCTGGGGAACCGAATTGTTCGGACCGCTGCTGCTGACACAGGACATCCTGGCCGAGCCGCTGCGCTATGCCGATTTCCACCTGAGCGTGCCGACCGGCCCCGGCCTCGGCATCGCGCTGGACGAGGATCGTGTCGCCTTCCACCGGCGCGACCGTCGTTCTCCCACCCTCCATGTCGTCGCGGGAAGAGGCTGACCCATGTTGTTCCAGGTCGAAATGGACGTGAACATTCCGCTCGGCTTCGATGCCGAGGAAGCGGCGCGGCTGAAGGCCGCCGAAAAGGCGCGATTCCAGGAGCTTCAGCGCACAGGCACCTGGCGACACATCTGGCGGGTGGTCGGCCGCTACGCCAATGTCAGCATCTTCGATGTCGGCTCCAATGCCGAGCTGCACGACATATTGATGAGCCTGCCGCTCTACCCCTTCATGACGGTCCGCGTGACGGCCCTGTGCCGCCACCCTTCCTCCCTGCACGACGACGACCGCTGACGAACCGAACGACAAGACCGCCGACGAGCGGCCAGACAGACAGAATATAGGAGAGTGTGATGGACACCAGCTTCGTGAAGACCCCCGCCATCCAGGACCTGCTCGACCGCGTCGCGGGCACGGCCTCCGACAAGGGCGATCCGCGCGTCAAGGCGATCCTGCGCGATCTGGTGGAATCGCTGATGGTGCTGATCGTCAAGCACGACATCAGCGAGAACGAAGTCTGGGGCGCGGTCAACTTCCTCCAGCGTGGCGCGGACGAGTTCGGGCTGTTGATGCCGGGCATCGGCCTGGAGCATTTCCTAGACCTCTACATGGACGCCAAGGATGCCGAGGCGGGCAAGAGCGGCGGCACGCCCCGCACCATCGAGGGACCGCTCTATGTCGAGGGGGCGCCGCTGGTCGACAACGACGCCAATCTGACCGACGATCCCGACGATACCAGCACGCTCTACATGGCCGGGCGGGTCACGGGACCGGACGGCGAGCCGGTCAGACAGGCGATCCTGCACGTCTGGCACGCCAATTCGAAGGGCTTCTATTCGCACTTCGACCCGACCCATGAGCAGACGCCGTTCAACAACCGCCGCCGCATCCGGCTGGGCGACGATGGACGCTATGCGTTCCATTCCAAGATGCCCAACGGCTATAGCGTGCCGCCCGGCGGCGCGTCCGACCAGTTGATGCAGGTGCTCGGTCGCCACGGCAACCGCCCGGCGCATGTCCACTTCTTCATCGAGGCCCCCGGCTATCGCCAGCTGACCACCCAGATCAATTTCGGCGACGATCCCTTCGCCGCCGACGACTTCGCGTTCGGCACGCGCGAGGGTCTGCTGCCGGTGCCCAATCGCCAGGGCGATACCGCGCACATCGCCTTCGACTTCCAGTTGCAGCACGCCGACGATGCCGAGGAGGAAGCCTTCTCGCACCGCGCGCGCCTTGCCGTCGCCTGATCCCGGGAGGACATGCCATGACCGATCTTCGCGAACGCCTCGCCACCGCCGTCGTCGACGACCCCGCCACCGGAGCCTTTCGGTGCCGCCGGGACATCTTCACCGATCCCGACCTGTTCGAACTGGAGATGCAGCACATCTTCGAGGGTAACTGGGTCTATCTGGCGCATGAGAGCCAGATCCCGGAGAACAACGACTATTTCACCACCCATATCGGTCGCCAGCCGATCATCATCACCCGCGACAAGACCGGCACGCTGAACGCGGTCATCAACGCCTGCGCGCATCGCGGCGCGATGCTGTGTCGTCGCAAGCATGGCAACAAGGGCAGCTTCACCTGCCAGTTCCACGGCTGGACCTTCAGCAATGCGGGCAAGCTGCTGAAGGTCAAGGACGGCAAGACCGGCGACTATCCCGCCGGGTTCAATACCGAGGGGTCGCACGACCTGACCCGCGTCGCCCGGTTCGAGAATTATCGCGGCTTCCTGTTCGGCAGCCTCAGCGCCGATGTGCCGCCGCTGGAGGACTGGCTCGGCTCGACCCGCCTGATCATCGACCAGATGGTCGACCAGGCCCCCGAAGGGCTGGAGGTGCTGCGCGGCAACTCCTCCTATATCTATGACGGCAACTGGAAGCTGCAGATCGAAAATGGTGCCGATGGCTATCATGTCAGCGCGGTCCACTGGAACTATGCCGCGACCACCGGCCGCCGCAAGGAGGACTCGATCAAGGCGGTCGACCCCGATGGCTGGTCCAAGAGCGTCGGCGGGGTCTATGCCTTCGAGCATGGCCATATCCTGCTCTGGACACGGCTGCTCAATCCCGAGGTCCGCCCGATCTACGCGCATCGCGAGGCGCTGGCGGCGCGGGTCGGCGAGAAGCGCGCGAGGCTGATCGTCGATCAGACCCGCAATCTGTGCCTCTATCCCAATGTCTATCTGATGGACCAGTTCTCGACCCAGATCCGCGTCGTCCGCCCGATCGCCGTCGATCGCACCGAAGTGACCATCTATTGCTTCGCGCCTAGGGGCGAGAGCGACGCCGACCGGGCGCTACGCATCCGGCAATATGAGGATTTCTTCAACGTCAGCGGCATGGGTACGCCCGACGACCTGGAGGAATTCCGCTCCTGCCAGAAAGCCTATGAAGGCGCGGGTGAGCTGTGGAACGACCTGAGCCGCGGGGCGACCCACTGGATCGCCGGACCGGACGACAATGCGCGGGCGCTGGGCCTCGAACCGCTGCTCAGCGGCGGGCGGAGCGAGGATGAAGGCCTGTTCGTCCGCCAGCATGAATATTGGGCGCGCACGCTGATCGCCGCCCTCGACCGCCAAGGCGGCGGGGACGGCGGCGTCAGCCTGAGGCCGGTCGACCGGCTGGAGGTGGCGGCATGAGCCTGACCTACGACGGGCTTCTCGCATTTCTCTACCGCGAGGCGCGGCTGCTCGACGACCGGCAATGGGACGAGTGGCTGGCCTGCTATGCCCCGCATGCGGTCTTCTGGATGCCCGCCTGGGACGATGACGACATGCTCGTCGAGGACCCGCAACGCGAGATTTCGCTCATCTACTATCCCGATCGCGACGGACTGGAGGACCGGGTCTTCCGCATCAAGACCGAGCGGTCGGGGGCGAGCATGCCCGAGCCGCGCACCAATCACACCGTCTCGAACGTTGAGATACTCGGCGAGACCGACGGGCAGATGCAGGTGCGGTTCAACTGGCACACGCTGAGCCACCGCTACAACGAGACGCTGAGCTTCTTCGGCACGTCCTTCTACACGATCGACGTGACGGGGGTGCAGCCGCTCATCACCCACAAGAAGGTCGTGCTGAAGAACGACTATATCCGCCAGGTGATCGACGTCTATCACGTCTGACGCCCGGCCCCGGAGAGGATATCATGGGCCACCGTATCGCACTGAATTTCGAGGATGGCGCGACGCGCTTCATCACCTGCGACCCGGGCGAGACCGTGCTGGACGCCGCGTTCCGCCAGAAGATCAACCTGCCGATGGACTGTTCGGACGGCGTGTGCGGCACCTGTAAATGCCGCTGCGAGCAGGGCGATTACGATCTGGGCGACGATTATATCGACGACGCACTGACCGCCGACGAGGCGGAAGAACGACTGGTCCTGACCTGCCAGATGCGCGTCTCGTCCGATTGCGTCATCGCAGTGCCGGTCCCCTCCACCGCCTGCAAGGTGAAACCCGCCGTGCATGAAGGCGAGGTGGCGGCGGTGGACCTGGTATCCGACAGCACGATCCGCCTCATCCTGCGGCTGGACGATCCGGCCGCCCTTGGCTTCCTGCCCGGCCAATATGTGAACCTGGCGGTGCCCGGCACGGACCAGCACCGCGCCTATTCCTTCAGCTCCAAACCCGGCGCGGCGGAGGCCAGTTTCCTGATCCGCAACATGCCCGGCGGGCTGATGAGCGGATGGCTGACATCGATGGCCAAGCCCGGCGCGCGCATGCGCTTCGTGGGACCGCAAGGCAGCTTCTTCCTGCGGGCGGTCGAGCGGCCGACGATCCTGCTGGCGGGCGGCACCGGGCTCGCTCCGATCCTGTCGATGCTGGAGGTGCTGGCCGACACCGGCACGGATCAGCCGCTTCATCTGGTCTACGGCGTCAGCCGGGACGGCGACATGGTCGAGATCGCCCGGATCGAGGCACTGGCGGCGCGCCTCCCCTCGCTGAGCTGGACCGCGTGCGTCGCCGATCCCGAGAGCGCGCATCCGCTGAAGGGCTATGTCACCGGTCATCTGACCGATGCGCATCTGAACGCGGGCGACTGCGACATCTATCTGTGCGGGCCACCGCCGATGGTCGAGGCGGTGCGTGTCTTCCTGCGCGACAAGGGCGTCGAGCCCCGACATTTCCATTACGAGAAATTCGCGCCCAGCGAAGCGCCTGTCGCGGTGGCGGCATGACCTTCGTCGGACGCTTTCGCGACAAGGTGATGGTGGTGACGGGGGCCGCCCAGGGCATCGGACGCGGCGTCGCACTGCGCGCCGCCGCCGAGGGGGCCGCCGTCCTGCTGGTCGACCGCGCCGACTTCGTCGTCGATGTGGCTCAGGAAGCGGGCGGGACGGCGGGGTTCTTCGTCTGCGATCTCCAAACCCATGACGGCGCAAAGGCGGCAATGGAGGCGGCGGTGACGGCCTTTGGCCGGATCGACATCCTCGTCAACAATGTCGGCGGCGCGATCCGGATGCGCCCTTTCGCCGCGTTCGAGCCCGAGCAGATCGAGGCGGAAATCCGCCGTTCGTTAATGCCGACGCTTTGGGGCTGTCACGCCGTCCTGCCGGTCATGCTGCGCCAGGGAGGCGGCACGATCGTCAACGTGTCCTCCAACGCCACGCGCGGCATCCGGCGCGTGCCCTATTCGGCGGCGAAGGGCGGGATCAACGCCCTCACCCAGAGCCTGGCGATGGAATATGGCGACCAGGGCATCCGCGTCGTCGCGACCGCGCCCGGCGGCACACAGGCCCCGCCGCGCACCGTCCCGCGCAACCCGGATGGCGACGACGCCCGCGAACAGGCCTGGATGGCCGAGGCGGTGGAGCAGGTCACCACCTCCACCTTCCTGGGGCGCTATGCCACGCTCGACGAGCAGATCGCGCCCATTCTCTTCCTCGCCTCGGACGAGGCTTCCTACATCACCGGCTCGGTCCTGCCCGTGGCCGGTGGCGACCTCGGCTGACTGGAGCGATATGAAAAGCAAGATTTATCCCTCGCCCGCCGCGGCGCTCGACGGGCTCTTGTTCGACGGGATGACGATCATGTCGGGCGGCTTCGGCCTGTCGGGCAATCCCGAAAGCCTGATCCCGGAGTTGCGGGCGAGCGGGGTGAAGGGGCTGACCGTCATCTCCAACAATGCGGGAGCGGACGGCTTCGGGCTGTGGATGCTGCTGGAGAGCCGGCAGGTTCGTAGGATGATCTCCAGCTACGTCGGCGAGAACAAGTTGTTCGAGCAACAATATCTGTCGGGCGAACTGGAACTGGAACTGAACCCGCAAGGGACGCTGGCCGAGCGCATCCGGGCGGGCGGCGCGGGCATCCCGGCCTTCTATACCAAGACCGGCGTCGGCACGGTGGTGGCGGAGGGCAAGCCGGTCGAGACGTTCGAGGGGCAGGATTATGTCCGTGAAACCTGGCTGCGCGCCGACCTGTCGATCATCAAGGCGTGGAAGGCCGATCCGGCGGGCAATCTGATGTTCCGCAAAACCGCGCGCAACTTCAACCCGAACATGGCGACTGCGGGCAAGGTGACGGTGGTGGAGGTCGAGGAGATCGTCGCAGCCGGGGAGATCGACCCGGATTGCGTCCACACGCCCGGCATCTTCGTCGATCGGATCGTGCGCTCGACGATCAACGAGAAGCGGATCGAGAAGCTGACGACCCGCGTGCGGGAGAATGCGGCATGAGCTGGACCCGCGACGAAATGGCGGCACGCGCCGCGCGCGAGCTTCGGGACGGCTTCTACGTCAATCTGGGCATCGGCATTCCGACCCTGGTCGCCAACCATGTGCCCGAGGGCGTCGACGTGACCTTGCAGTCCGAAAACGGCCTGCTCGGCATCGGGCCCTTCCCCCATGAGGGGGAGGCGGACCCCGACCTCATCAATGCGGGCAAGCAGACGGTCACGACGCTGCCGACCTCCAGCTTCTTTTCTTCCGCCGACAGCTTTGCGATGATCCGGGGCGGCCATATCGACATGGCGGTGCTCGGCGCGATGGAGGTGTCGGCGGGCGGCGACATCGCCAACTGGACGATCCCCGGCAAGATGGTGAAGGGCATGGGCGGCGCGATGGACTTGGTTGCGGGCGTCAAGCGCATCGTCGTCGTCATGGACCATGCCAGCAAGGCGGGCAGTCCGAAGATCCTGCCAGAATGCACCCTGCCGCTGACCGGCAAGGCCTGTGTGGACCTGATCGTCACCGACCTGTGCGTCATGGCCTGCGACAAGCCGGGCCTGCGACTGATCGAAATGGCCCCCGGCGTCACGCTGGAGGAGGTGCGCGCCAAGACAAGCGCGCCGTTCGCCACGAATATACTGGAAGGCGTCGCCTGATGCCGTTCGTGACATCCGACGGAGCCGACATCTACTGGAAGGTCGAAGGCCAAGCGGATCGGCCGCGACTGGTGCTGCTCAACTCGATCGGCACCGACATGGACCTATGGAGCCCGGTCCTGCCGCTGTTGCGCGAACACGTCGCCCTATTGAGGATCGACACGCGCGGGCATGGCGCTTCGGATGCGTCGGCGGGGGATTATACCCTGGCCGGGCTGGCCCGCGATATCGCCGCGGTGATGAATGCGGCCGAATGGGATAGGGCTCAGGTGGCGGGGGTGTCGCTGGGCGGCATGATCGCGATGCAGATGGCACTGGACATGCCGGACCGCGTGACGGGCCTGATACCGATCTGCACCTCGGCCGCAATGGACCGTGCCGCCTGGACCACCCGCGTCGACACGGTGCGTCGCGACGGCATGGCGGGAATCGTCGATCTTGCCATGTCGCGCTTCCTCTCCCCAACCTTCATCGCCGAGCGGCCCGGCCATGCCGCAACGATTCGGCAAGGGCTGCTCACGATGCGGGCCGAGGGCTATGCCGGTTGCGCCGCCGCGATCCGTGACATGGCGCTGGCCGATCGGTTGAACGGGATCGCCTGTCCGACGCTAGTGATCTCGGGCGAGCGCGACATCTCGACGCCCTATACTGGGCATGGCGAGCATCTGGTCGCGGCCATTCCGGGCGCACGGCATATCGCCCTCCCCGCCGCCCACCTCGCGCCGTTCGAAGCACCCGATGCGCTGGCCGAAGCCATTCTGAATCACCGGAGTTGACCGCATGACCGCCGCTTTCCTCTGCGACGCCGTCCGCACCCCGATCGGGCGGCTGAACGGCGCCCTGGCCGATATCCGCGCCGACGACCTCGCCGCCGTGCCGATCCGTGCGCTGGTCGAGCGCAACCGCAGCGTCGACTGGGACGCGGTGGACGATACCATCCTCGGTTGCGCCAACCAGGCGGGCGAGGACAATCGCAACGTCGCGCGCATGGCGGTGCTACTCGCGGGATTGCCCGAGGCGGTGCCCGGCACGACGGTCAACCGACTGTGCGGCTCGGGCCTCAACGCGGTCGGCTACGCGGCCCAGGCGATCCGGTCGGGGGACGCCGAACTGGTCATCGCAGGCGGGGTCGAGAGCATGACCCGCGCACCCTATGTCATGGGCAAGGCCGCCTCCGCTTTCGATCGCGCGCAGCGGATCGAGGACACCACGCTCGGCTGGCGGTTCGTCAACCCGGCGATGCAGGCGGCGTACGGCGTCGACACCATGCCGCAGACGGGCGAGAATGTCGCCGATCAATGGCGCATCTCACGCGAGGACCAGGACCGTTTCGCCCTGGCCAGCCAACAGAAAGCTGCCGCCGCGATCGCCAGCGGCCGGATGGCGGCCGAGATCGTGCCCGTGACCATCCCCCAGAAAAAGGGCGAGCCACGCATCGTCACGCAGGACGAACATCCGCGTGCGACCACCTTGGACGCCCTCGCCCGGCTGAAACCCGTCGTCCGCGCCGACGGCACCGTGACGGCCGGCAACGCCTCCGGCCTGAACGACGGTGCGGCGGCTATGATCGTCGCGTCCGAAGCGGCGGCGGGGCGACACGGCCTGACGCCACGCGCGCGCATCCTCGGCATGGCCGCCGCCGGGATCGCGCCTCGCATCATGGGCGTCGGTCCCATCGAAGCGGCTCGCAAACTATCCCGTCTCACCGGCGTCGCGCTCGACGATATCGACGTGATCGAACTCAACGAAGCCTTTGCCAGCCAGGCGATCGCGACCTTGCGCGATCTGGGCATCGCCCAGGACGATCCTCGCGTAAACCGCAACGGCGGAGCCATCGCGCTAGGCCATCCGCTGGGCATGTCGGGCGCGCGCATCGTCATGACCGCCGTCGAGGAACTGCACCGGACGCAGGGGCGCTATGCGCTGGCCTTCATGTGCATCGGCGTGGGCCAGGGCATCGCATTGATGATGGAGCGGGTCTGACGCCATGAGCGGGCGGGGGCAGACGCCCCCTGCCCGCTTTCCCATCAGGCGGGCAGCCGCAGGATAGGCTTGATCGTCACGCCGCTTTCGCTGTCCGCGACGGCCTGGTTGATGTCGGCGAAATCATAGAACTTCACCAGCCGGTCGAACGGGAACCGCCCCTGGGCGTGGAGGGCGATCAGTTCGGGGATGAAGACCTGCGGCACGACGTCGCCCTCCACGATGCCCATGATGCGCTTGCCGGGCACCATGACCATGTTCACGTCGAAACTCGCCTCGGTGCCCAGCCTGGGCGCGCCGACGATGCCGCAGGTGCCCATGATGGTCAGCGCGTCGATCGCCTGGCGCAGCACCTCGGGCCGACCGCTGCTCTCCAGCGTGAAGTCCGCGCCGCCGCCGGTGATCTCGCGGATCGCTTCCACCGCATCGGTTTCGCGGCTGTTGACCACATGCGTGGCGCCCAGTTCCCTGGCGAGGTCGAGCCGACTGGGCGTCACGTCGACGGCGATGATCGTCGTCGCTCCCGCGACGCGCGCGGCCATGATCGCGCTGAGCCCGACCGCGCCCGAACCGAAGGCGGCGAAGCTCGCCCCCGACGGCACCTTCAGCGCGCGCAGCACCGCGCCCGCGCCGGTCTGGATACCGCAGCCAAGCGGCCCCAGCAGTTCGAGCGGCGCGTCCTTGGCGACCTTCACGATGTTGCGCTCCTGCGCCATCGCAAAACTGCCAAAGGAGGACTGGCCGAAGAAGTGATCGTGCAGCGCCCCGCCATGCGCATCGCAGGTGGCGGTCGAGCCGTCCTTGCGCCCACCGCCGAAGTTCAGCGCGAAGAAGTCGCCGCAATGCGCCGGGTGGCCGGTCAGGCACGGACCGCAGACCCCGCACGAGGCGAAGCTGAGCACGACATGGTCGCCCGGCTCGACGGCGGTCACGCCGGGCCCCACCGCCTCGACCACGCCCGCGCCTTCATGGCCGAGCACGGCGGGCAGCGGCACCGGATAATATTGGTCGCGCACGATGATATCGGTGTGGCACACCCCCACCGCGACGATCCGGACAAGCACTTCGCCCCCTTGCGGGGCGGCGATCTTCGCCTCCTCGATCGCGAAGGGTGCGCCCTGGTCGCGAACCACGGCGGCGGTGATACTGCGCATGTCTGTCATTGTCATCTCCTGCATCATGTTATGTCGTTGCGAGTCGTCAGAAGGGATAGGCGGGTGCGGCGCCCTTGACCGTCACCCACTGCCAATGGGTGAACTCCTCCCAATTGGCCGGGCCGCCGATTGCGGACCCGTTGCCGGAGGCGCCCACCCCGCCAAAGGGATTGACCACCTCGTCATTCACGGTCTGGTCGTTGATGTGGAGTAGGCCCGCCCGCAGCCGTTCGCCCAGCGCCATGGCACGGCCCACATCCCGGGAGATCACCGCCGCCGACAGGCCATATTCGGTGTCGTTGGCCATCGCCACCGCCTCGTCGTCCGTGCCGAACGGCACCAGCACCGCGACGGGGCCGAAAATCTCCTCCTCGAACGCCGCCATGCCGGGCACCACGCCGTCCAGTACGGTAGGAAAAAGGCACAGGCCTTGCGCGGTGCCGCCCGCGATGACGCGTGCGCCGGCGGCAACGCTGCGGTCGAGAATGTCGAGCGCATGGTCGAGCTGCGGCTGGCTGATGAGCGGACCGACCGCGACCGTGCCCGACATCGGATCGCCCGCGGGCAGCGCCTTCGCTTTGTCAGCCAGCCGGGCGGCGAAAGCGTCGAAGATCGCGCGGTGGACCAGGATGCGACCCGCCGTCATGCAGATCTGCCCCTGATGCAACCACGCGCCCCACGCGGCATTACGGGTCGCGAGGTCCAGATCGGCGTCGTCCAGGATGATCAGCGTATTCTTGCCGCCCAGTTCCAGCGATACCTTCTTGAGATGGCGGCTCGCCGCCTCGCCCACCTTGCGGCCTGCCCCGGTCGAGCCGGTGAACTGGATCATCGCCACATTGGGGTCCGCGCACAGCGCCGCCCCCGCCTCGCCGCCGCCCGGCAGCACCGACAGCGCGCCGGCGGGCAGCCCCGCCTGTTCGAACAGCCTTGCGATCACCAGGCCACCGCAGACCGCCGTGCGCGGGTCCGGCTTGAGCAGCACCGCATTGCCCACCGCCAGCGCGGGCGCCACCGCCCGCATCGCCAGGTAGAGCGGAAAGTTGAACGGCGCGATCACGCCGACCACACCCAGCGGACGACGCCGCGCCAGGCTGAGCCGCCCCGGCTCGCTGGGCAGGACCAGCCCCTGCGCCTGATGCGGCATGGCCGCCGCCAGTTCGATCGCCTTGATCGTGATCGCCAGCTCGAACTCCGCCTTGGCGCGCACCGAGCCGCTTTCCCGCATGATCCAGGTCACGATCTCCTCGCCATGCGCCCGCGCCAGCGCCGCCGCCTGGACGAAGACCCCCGCCCGGACATCCGACGTCGCCGCCGCCCAGTCCTGTTGCGCGGCACGCGCGGCCGCCGCTGTTCGCGCGACGGTCGCGACGTCGACCGAGGCGGCCTGCGCCAGCACCGAGCCGGTCGCGGGTTCGAGGACATCATAGCCCTGGTCGCCCTCGATCCAGTTCCCGTCGAAGAACCGGCCATCGAGATGCGCGGCGTCGAGCAGGGATGTCATATCGCTCTCCATCATGATCGTTGAAATATTAGACGACGCGGTATCGAACGCCCCGCGCCTTCGGTCAGGCATCGACGGTGGCATGGACCAGGTCGGCCATGCGCTGGTGGCGCTTACAGCTGTCGGAGTCCTCCATCGGACCCGCCGAACGTTCCCGGTGCGGCCGGCATGCCGAATGCCGTCGGAATGGCATGGTACCCATCATCCGCTTCCTCTCCATAGGATGTCGCGTTCTGTCGTTGCGACGTGTCCGAAGCTCTAGCTTTTATGGAGGCAAGCATGTCGGGGCCGGTGCTGTCCGTCCAACACCAACTTCATATCCTGCCGATACCTGCAGGGTTGTTGGGGGTATTCAGCCCCGCCCGGCGAACAACGCGCCAGTCATCGAGAAAACCCTTAATCTTGTCCTCTCCGTCCGACACGCTATGTTGTTGCCCTCAACCGCGTTGGTACAGCAAGCAGGTACAGCGTGGCTGATCGCAAGACACAAAAAGCCCGCAAATCTGCGCCTTTTGTGACTGTGACATCCCTCCCGTAGGGGTCACCAGCACCCGCCAGAATGGCGGATTTGCGCGGTGTATGCGGTCTTCATGGACGCTTTACCCATCCTTGTGCGCGAAGGATGCGTACGAATTGATCCGCATGGCCGCTCCTTTCCAAAAATCGTCGCACCGGCTTTTTTTCTTCCAACGGGCCGCCCCGCCGCGCTGTGACCGTTCTTCGATGGCGCGTCGAGCGAGTATAAGCGCACCCTCGAGACCCGCGATCCCAACGAAGCCCGTCAGCGCTACCATCCGCATGCCGTCGTTTACGTCCAGAAGCTTGCGGCAGCGCGGCGCAGACTTGCCAGTCAGCAGCTTTGATCGGCGCGATTCATGGTCGACGCCTATTTTGGCGGCGTAGACGAACGACAACTGCAGGGCATCGCCCAGAAGCTCGGATCGCTCGAATTGGGTGCTTTCCAACACGCCCACGGCCTAACCGACTCTGACCCGATTCGCGCTATGATAAGGACCGATACCGCGGCCGCCACCTCATCGGGAACGCCTTCTGCCACCTCAAGGATTTCCGTCGCGTCTTCACCCGCTATGACGAACTCGCCGCCAACTTTCTCTCAGGCGTAGCCCTCGCCACCGCGCTGACCTTCTGGCTTTGATTGGGGCTCGACCTTAGCAAAAACTGATCGTGGCGATACTGACGTTGAATGCGCTACGCAGAACGCCCCGACCCACAAGTGGATGTTTACGCCGCAGCTATCGCTCCCCGACTTCCGCCGTCCGTTCATATCTCAGCAGTGGCAATTGGAACGGCTTGGATTGGGCCGAAGCCGTCATTCCCGTCGCATCGCCAGAGTATCGACTTCTGACAAGACCTGACATTTGCGCGATCGGCTAAACGGCACCGTGCGAGCATGTCGGCACGACGAATATTGATCTGATCTCACAGATTCCTTCAGTCGGACGCTTCATCGTCATCAGCGTCTCGATGGTGACCGGGCTTTCAACTCACGGCCATGATGGCTTGATCTCTTGCTGCGACTTGAACAGCCTTGCTCCCAAGGTGGCTGATCCAATGAACGCCGAGACGATACCCGCCAAGCACAGCGCGCCGGGCCAGTGTCTCGGTTTCGCGCTACAGCCGGTTCGCTTCTTTTATCACCTTCTAATCGCACCCAGAGGCGCGAAGATATGGTCCGCTTTATCAAGACGGCATGGCCGGCCGGGTACAAATGTAAGCGGCGCAGCCCGACATGATTAGCGCTACGACGCAAAGCACGCTGACGGGGGGATCCGCGACCGCGAGAAAGATTGCATAGCCCGTCGCCATACCGCCGACAGCCATCGCCTTGGCTCGACGGCTCATGGCGCCGTCCCGCCGCCACGCGCGCAAGGTCGGGCCGAAACGCGGATAGTCCAGCAGCCACGCCTCCAGCCGGGGCGAAGAACGGGCAAAGCATCCCGCCGCCAGGATCAGGAAGATTGTGGTCGGCATCAGCGGCAGCAACGCGCCGACGATGCCCAGCCCAACGCAGAATACCCCCAGCGCCAGCCAGCCGAACCGGATTGCCCGACTTACCCGGCCCCCATCACGCAAAGCTGTCATCGGCCAGTCTCCGTACATAGAGGAAGGCGTCGCGCGCCCCGTTGAGCATCAGCGCGTCACCGACCTGGTCCAGGTCGAGCGCATCGACCGCCGCCGTGAAATGTTTCCACGATCTGGCGTGTCCGTCCGGGTGCCCGGCCAGGTGACGCGCTCCGAACGTCTCGTCGAGCCCCAGGGCCGCCGCGCGCTTCAATAGCGACGCCGCACCGAGCGTCGATCCCTCTGCGACCCACAGCCAGCCGATCGCCATGGCGGCGTCGACCCGGGTGGTGTGGAACGGCCGGGACCCGTTGTCCTCCGGTGGCGATCGACCCAGATCCTCCAGATCCTGCCGCACGCGGTCCAGACGCCGCCGAGCGGGCAGGTCCAGCGTCGCCGGGAGCGGAAGTGACCGTGAGTAGAGCCCCTCGATGGCCCGATGAAAGCGATACTGCATCTCCAAAAGGCGCACATAATGATCGCGGTCCTGAAAGGGCTCGGCCGAGATGATGCGGTTGTCCAGCCCGTCATGCGCGCTCCGCGTGGCCTGCATCAGCCGCTGTGAACGGGATATCGGCCGGGCGGGCACGGCCATCGGGGCGCTCGGCTCGGATTGGTATGCGGTCGGGGTCATGGCGATCCTCCTGGAAGAACGGGAAAGGGTCAGCGGTGCAGGGCGAATTCGATTGGCACCTCGACGGTGACCGGATCGCCGGGAACGGCGTCCTCGACCGCGGGCAAGGGCGCGGCACGGCGCACCGTGGTCCGCGCTTCCATGTCGAGCAGCGGGTAGCCGCTGCCATGGACCAGTTCGACGGCGATCACCTCGCCCGAGCGGTGCAGGGTGATGGCGATGCGAACGACGCCCTGTTGCCGCGCGGCTTCTGCCTGGCGCGGATAGCGACGATAGCGTTTGAGATGGCCGAGCAGCCGTGCACGCCAGTCCGCCGCTGCTGCGGCCGCCGCCGAAGCGGCCGGGGCGGTCGTCCCAGGACTTTCGATCGGCTTCGTGCCGGATTGTGGCAAGGGAGGGAACGCAACCGCATCCGCCGGCTGAGCCAGCGGCGCGGCGGAGGGCTGTCCGACCGATGACGGGTCGGCGATCACGGGCACCGTGGGAACCGTGGGGGATGTCGGTGCCGCCATCGGAAGGGATGGCCTGTGAGCGGGAAACGGCGCAGCAGGCGTCGGTGCAGGCGGAGGCGCCGCTCGATCGAGCGCAGGCTGATCGAGCGGGATCGCCTCCGCGACGAATACCGCCATCGGCTCGGCGTCAGCTACCTGGGTCGGCGGTGCGATCACTCGGATGCTGAGCAACATGATCCCCAGCAGTCCGGTCGCCACCATCGCCCCGGTTCCGAACGCCCGCGCCTGCACCGGCTGGCGATAGCCGGTGGGCCCGACCTCAGAAGGCATGTTCCAACCTGATGTTCGCTGCGGTGCGATGAAAGGAATAGAGCCAGTCGACATTGCTCTTCACCCGATTGTGCTGGAGAAGGATGTTGGGCGTCAGCCCGGCCAGACGCAGCGTCGGCAGGCGGAGGACGGCGGTCAGGTTCGCCTCGCGGTCGTGGCGGACGGCCTCCAGCAATTCGCTATAGGCCGCGTAATCGCGCTGCCGCACCGACCCGATCAGCGTCAGTTCGGCCCAGTCGGCAAAGCCGTGCACCACCCCCAGTCGCGCCCCGACATGGCGATAGGCATTGGCGCGTTTCTCAGCCTGCTTGTCGCCCGCCTCGACACCGGCGAACAGTGTCCAGCCGCGTGGGCGTGACCACCAGCCGGTCAGGGACGCCTCGGTCAGCGCACCGTCGAGATCGTCGAAGCTCCGCCGATAATTGAAGACCCGGCGCACTACGTCCAGACGCAACGCGGTGCTGGGTGACGGGGTCAGCATTGCCTCGGCACGCAAGCCCGGTGCGGTGAACAGCACCCGGTTGCCGAAGCTGGACAGATCGAAGGTCGGCGACAGGATCAGGCTGCGCCGCGCGGTTTGATGGTCGTAACCGATCTGCGCGCTGAGTGTGGCCTGGTTGTAATCGCCCTGCGCCGGCCAGGTGTCGCCATAGACGAAGGCCCGGGCCAACAGTCCGCCCTGCCCCTTCAGCGCGATCCGGCGGCTGATGCTCCCCTCGACATTGAGGCCGATGGAGGCGATCGACGGTGGCAAGGTGCGGTCGATCAGGCAGGTGCCATCCGCCCCGACCAGCAGGCAGGTCTGGCTGGCGGAGGTCTGGTTGAGGTTACTGCTATATCCCGGCCCCGCCGCAATCATGCCCTGCCAGCCACCCCGTCTGTCGAGCGCGTTGAGGAAGGTGTCGACCGTCCGGCGGACCCCGGCGGCCTGCTCGCCCTGCCCCGCCAATTGGTCGCGGATCGCGCGGAACAGGTGGTGGGCCTCCCGGTCCTTGCGGTTCTCGAACAGCACGCGGCCGAGTTCCAGCTGCCCCGGCAGGAAGTCGGGCTGGATCGCCAGCAGGGCGCGGTACTGCCGTTCGGCCTCGGCCAGCCGCCCGTCGCTGCGCGCCAGGCCGCCGCGTGCCCAGGCGACCAGCATCGGATCATGGCGAGCGAGCGCCAGATATGGTGGCAGGAAACGACGGACATCCGCCCAGTTCTTGCGCGCCACCGAAAGGTACAGCGCCCGGCCCAGATCGTCCGGGTTATGGCCGACTGAATAGACCTGTCCGTCGATAATGATACGATCCGGCGGCTCAGGTCCCTCGATCGCCTCGCGTTCCGAAAGCGTGGTCCGGCGATCGATACCGGGGTCGAGGCGCAGGCGGTTATCCTCGCTACGCGCACTCTGGCCGGAAGCGGGCGCGGCCACCCACAGCATGGCTAGTGTCAGGAGACAGGTGGAGACGGCGTGGCGCATCGGATCGGCACGAAGCCGGGGCTCCCGCAAGGGAGAGACAGGAGCCCCAGCCCTTCGCGTCAGTTCTTCGTGCCGCCGAAGGCGGTGTCGTGCTGACGCGCACCGTCGAACTTGACGGTCCCGGCCAGCGCCGCGGCACTGGCGCCGAAGAAGCGACCGCTCACCGCGCCGCCCGACGCGACAGTGGCACCCGACTGGGTGGCGACGGCATTACCGCCCGCGAATGCGGCCCCGTTGATCCGCGCCGTGCCGATATTGACGCCCGCCCCCGTCGAGGCGTTGGACAGGCTGCCACGCAGCGTCCCCGTCGATCCGGACGCAAAATTGGCGGTCAGCGTGCCGGTCAATACGCCCTTGTTGGCATAGTCGCTGATGCCCTTGACCGAATAGGTCGCGGTGCCGCTGGTCGGAACCGTCGTGCCGCTGGTGTTTCCGACATAATAGACGGTGTGATCGCCCGCCGTGGCGTTGCCGGTCTGCGACCATTCGCCGAACCACAGATCGGCAGAGCCGACGCGGGCGAAGCGGAAGTCACCATAGCTGCTGTGATCAGCGGTATCGCTGGTCGCCATGTTCAGATGGCGCACCCCATTCAGGTCGGGCGCGGCGTAAAGGCTGAGCCCTTGGAAATCGACGCGGCGTCCGTTGGTCCCCGGCACGCCGATCCCGGCCCGCCCCGCCACATGGGGGCCGCCCTGCACGTCACTCTCGCCCACGGTCACCTTGCCGGTGTCGCTGGAACCACCGGCGAACTGGGCCTGCGCCGTACCGGCGGTCAGGACCGTGGCGAGGCCGGCGAGAACAATGGTCTTCATTATGATGGAGGTCATGATATTACTCCTGCGGTTGTGCGCCCGATCGCTTCGGGCGCATCGATCCGGCCCCGCCGTGACTGTCCGGTTTTCAGGAAGGACATGCGCGGCGGGGTCGAATAGCGGGATCGTCAGAAGCGGCCCGTCAGGCTCAGCCGGACGGTGCGCCCCGGGGCGGGCATCATCGAACGGGTCAACGGGTCCGCATAATAACGATCGTTGAGGTTGGTCCCGACCAGCTCGGCCGAAAAGCGGTCGTTCAGCCGGTATCTGACATAGGCGTCGGCCGTGATGATCTCGCCCCAACTGAACGGCACGTTGAGCGAATAGACGTCGAGCTGCTGCTCGCGCGGAAGGTCTGCGATTTTCTGGAACAGCGGATTGTCGTAGCGGCTGTAATAGGTCAGCCGTCCGCCGATCTCGAGCCGCTTGTCGAAGAAGCGCCCGCCGATCGTCCAGTTGACCGTCTCTTCGGGCGTCGCCTGGGTCAGCAGGAAGCCGTCCGGGAAGCCATATTTGACGCATTCGGGAATGCTGCCGTTCTTGCGGTCGGCCAGCGCGGCGGCGCTTTCGTCACAGACCCGGTTTGTCGTCATGAAGGCCGCACCGAGCTGGGTATAGAATCCGCCGGTATCGATCCGCGCCTCCGCCTCGATCCCGGCGATCGTCTGTTCCTGGATATTGCTGAATTGCAGTTGGGTGGACCGCTCGACCACATCGGTGATGTGGCTACGATAGAAGGTCATCTTGACGTCGGCACGCTGGTCCTCCCGGTTCAGCCGCAACAAACTGCGCAAATCGCGGACCAGCCCGACCTCGTAGAGCTTGGCATGTTCGGGCCGCAGTGGCGCCGCTGGGTTGAACGACGCCGAAAAACCCAGCGTGCTTTCGAACATGCTTGGGAAGCGCCACGTCTCGATATAGCGCGCATAGGCGCGAGTATGTTCGTCGGCATAGACGGTGGCCGACAGGCTCGGGGCCCAGTGATGGGCGGAACGACGCGGCGCGGTCACGGGTACGGTATCCGTGATACTCTGCAGGACGCAGGAGCCGGTATTGCCCGGAATCGTATTGATCGTCCCGTTCACGCAGGGATTGTCCGCCCGCCGGTAACGCCCCTGGGCATCAGGGACCCAGGCCGGACCAGCTTGATCGAACGAGATCCAGTAAGGATTTGCCAGATAGTCCGGCAAATCCATTGCGATAAATTCCTCGACGTCCGCAGTGGGCAAGCCTGCGAACAAGCTCTGCGTGTAGAATCGCCTGAAGAACCCCTCCCCAATGCCCCTAACCTGGAATGAGGACGTATAGCCCTTGTAAAGGGTCGTCTTCAGGTTCGTATTGCCCTTGGCGATCTGGCTGCGGGTGAAATCATCCACCGCCCAATATCCGGCATAGCTCAGGCCGGCGTTCAGCTTCAGGAAGCTGGCGGGCCGCCACTCGCCGTCCAGCCGGACCAGGAACTCCTCACGCCGCCCGGCGCGCGGGAATTGCCGCCAGCCCTGGAACCTCGCGGGGTCGTAGATGTCCTGCGACGCCAGCTTTTCATGCTGCCAGTTGCCGCTCAGCGTCAGGTCGAGCTTCGCGCCGAGACGCAGGGTGTTGCTGGCGTTGAAGCCATAGCTATCGTTCATCGCATTGGCGCGAGCATTGTCGATGATGATCGGATCGGCGAAAGTCGCGAAATTGGGCATCCCGCCGGAATTATAGGTATCGCTCCTTGTGTCGGTGGCCCAGAGATTGGCCTTCAGGTCGATCCAGCGGCTGTCCGGCTGCCACTTATATTCGGCATTATAGGCGCGGGCATGGACCTTGCTGAGTGGCCATTGAACATTGCCCGTGTCGATCGGGATGCGCGACGGCATGATCTCGCCATAGCGGGTGACGCTGTCGCGCAGACTGACCAGCAGATACTGGTCGTCGGCGATGTGCCAGGTGGCTTTCAGCAGCACCGATTCCAGATCGCTGGAGGTGTTGGGCACTTCATTGCCGGGCACGAAGCCTAGCGCCATCCGGCGGATACGGTTGAGGTTCCGGGACGGCAGGCTCGACTGCTCGTAATAGTCCGCCCCGGTCGTGCCGGAGAAATAATTGCCCCGCTCGCGAAAGGCATAGGCCGCGAAGAGGTCCAGCCCCTCGATCCGCACCGCGCCGGCCACGCGCACGGCGCGGTCGCCGAACGACAGGAAATGATTATCTGATCCAGTCCGCGGCACGACCCGCAGATAGGGATCGTTCAGCGCGAAGCTGGGCGACGTCCGGGGAAAGCCGGGCACGGTGCGATAGTCGCGCCCCGTCAGCAGCGTCGGCAGACGCGGATCGGTCGAGTTGTTGCCACCCTCCAGCCGCAGGTCGAGGCCGAAGATGCGCCCGGGCTGCAGCACGTCGTCGGCGTCCAGCGTGTTGATGACGACCGTGCCGCCGGTCGAACTGCGGATATTGCCCTTGTCGGTCGGCCCGCGCAGCACCTGGAGGCCCGAGATCAGATTGGAGTCGACATAGGCCCGGTTGCTGGCGCCATTATATCCGCGCCAGACGGTCAGCGCCTGTTCGGTGCCGTCGATCACCACGGGCACGCGCCCCGGTCCCTGAATGCCGCGAATGCTGGGATCAAGCGCACCGCTGTTGCGCGCATCGCCGCTCAGGACGTTGACCATGCCGGTCAACAGGTCCGACGTCGTGACGCCCTTGTAGCGTTCGATCTCCGCACGGTCCTTGTATCCGCTGGAATAATCGGCGTCGAAGACCGTGTCATGGCCGCGCTGGGCGCGTGTCTCGGCCACGTTGCGCGGGGCGGCATCGCCTTCCACCTGCAAGGCGTCGGTGACAAGCGGT
>Ga0308159_1002617_pt1 | contig 20285 bp, 19 predicted proteins | sample PhyCR1_FD_201040 | JGI IMG/M metagenome (GOLD analysis project Ga0308159, IMG submission 201040) | Phyllosphere microbial communities from UC Gill Tract Community Farm, Albany, California, United States - DLSLC.R1 | ecosystem: Host-associated > Plants > Phyllosphere > Unclassified | place: USA... | reverse complement strand
AATATCCACGATTACTGTAGTTAAATGATAAACCAGGTTCAGAACCGGGTGCAGTCCCATTGAGTTCAGCTAATAATATTTGTTCCCTGCTCAATACTTTTTTATCATACTTCTCTTGCTTCTCCTCGATTTTTCTGTCATCAATACCAGAAGTATGGTTCAACAGATTTGCAATCGAAATATGGGTACCATTTTTATATTCCGGATAAAACTTAGTGATTTTATCATCCAGAGAAAGTTTACGTTCTTCAACGAGTTTAAGGATCATAGCTGATGTGAAAGTTTTGGTTACAGATGCGATGCTGAATATTGTACTGTCTGTATTTAAGCTTTTTAAGCCCTGGTCAGAATATCCATAACCCCTAGCTAAAAGAATTTTGCCCTTGTTAGCGACCAGTACGGAACCATTGAATTCTTGAATAGCAGCGTAAGCGCTAACAAGCGAATCTACTTTTGAAGCAAATTTATTTTGAGCAAAAACAGGCAAAGCGAAGCCAATTGACAATAGTATTGCCTTTAATTTTTTATAGTTCATATGAGGTTTACTTTGTTTTGATACGCTAATTAAGAAGGTGATTTTAACAGGTTTTCAATTCCGTTGATATAAGATGGGCCAATCGGAATCTCTCTTTCATTCAGCCACACATTCCTTTTATCCACCTTAGTTATTTTATCTCTGGCAACAATAAACGAACGGTGCACCCGGATGAACGCATTTACGGGAAGCAAGGCTTCAGCCTGAGAGATTGTGAGACGTGAGGTTATTGATGGTTGACCTTCTATATGCAGCTTCACATAATTTCCAACACTTTCCGCATAGCATAGGTCAGCCAAATCTACTTTAATCTGCTCGAATCCACTTTTTATAAATATAACAGGTAAGTATTTTGAAGTTATCTCCATGTTGTTACCTTTCAGTTGATGCAACTCATGGGCTTTATTACAAGCCTTTAGCAGGCGTGAAAATGAAAAAGGTTTTAACAGGTAATCAATAGCATCCAGTTCAAAGCTCTGCACTGCATGTTCGCTGTAGGCGGTAGTAAAGATTACCATCGGCGGTTTTGACAAAGATTTTATAAACTCTATACCGGTAAGGCCAGGCATCTTAATATCTATTAAAATTAATTGAATATCATTTTCGCTTAGGTAATTTATGGCCTCTATTGCCCTAGTGAAGCAGGCTTGTAGTTTTATAAAAGGCATTTCTTCCAATAGGCTTTTTACAACCTCCAATGCAAAAGGTTCATCATCGATTGCTATGGCTTGCAGTATTTTCATGACTTTATGGTTTTCGGTTCAATAACTAGTTTGACGATAAATTCTTTTTCAGTTGCTGAATAATTTAATTCATGCCGGCCTTCATAGAAAATCTTAAGCCTTTGTTTAACATTTTCAAGACCGATTCCAGAATACTTTCTTTCAGGGTCGTTTTCATTGGCTACATGCAAGCTGTTATTAACGCTAAACATAATGTGGTTAGCATCATATAACATGGCTATATTTATCCATGACTTTTTATTAATATCTATCCCATGCTTAAAAGCATTTTCGACAAAAGGGATTAGCAGCATTGGAATTATTTCATGATCACAATCATCAACCTTAAAATTTTCACTGATGTAGGTTTCATCTGAATGCTGAATGCGCAATTTTTGAAGGGATATATAATTCTTAAGATAATTGATCTCGTTGCTCAAAGGAATGAAGTCAAGATGATTGTCGTCTAACATAAAACGCATCATATCACCCAACATTTGTATGCCTTCAGCAGTTCTTTTAGAACCGTCTATTAAGGCCGTGCCATACAGCGTATTTAACACGTTAAAAAGAAAATGTGGATTGATTTGCGAACGCAGGAATTGCAGATCAGCCGTTGTTTTGGTTAATGCAATTTTGGCACCTCGCAATTCCAATATCTTATCCTTTCTTTGTTGGTATAGCAACCAGGTGATCGGTGTAACTAGCAAAAGTTGTATCGACCAGTTTACTGGCCAAACACTTACATTTATTCCAAGATGAAAAAGAAATCCCATGAAGGGAAATGAGCAAAAAAACGTAAAAATCAAAAGCGTCAGAATCAACCGAAGCTTATTTCCGGGCGTGTTCAGAAAGCGGGGAAAAAGCCAGTAGATGTTAGCTATGTATATGCTAATAGCAGAAGGTATAAAGACAAAGTACGCACCATAATTTGCATTGCCTTTAATAAGATCAAAAGATAATAACAAAGCAGGTAGAAGGAGGAATATACATAAGGAAGCGGATATTTGATTTGCGATGAGTACCCGATAATTACTTTTTGAGCCGGAATTTTCTATACGGTAGATGATTGATTCGCGAAGGGCGGCGAAAGCTCCATATCCCATTAAGGAGATGATTGCCCTGTCAAAACCAGCCCACAAATTGGTTAATGGATACTCATTATAACCCAACGAGGCAAATATTCTGAAACCGGAATAGTTGTTCCAGGCCGGCCGTGCATAATAACTTGCAAAATTTACCCCAATAGCCAGCAAATACCCCAGCAATAATATTTGCAATAAGACCCAAACATAAATGAACCATGACCTGCAATTCATTCTCCGAATCTGAGGGATAGTGATATTATTAATCCAGAAATAACAAAACATAACCAACAGTACTACCCCGATGCGTGGCAGCAAAAGGTTTTTAGAATAGTCAAAGTGAAGGGTGGGATGCGCTCTAAGATATTCTGTAAATCCGGAAAAATAAAAAGGTATAACACCTGCCTGCTGTAAAAGGTAATTGACGATCGTCAGCAAACCAAATAAAGCAACAAGCAATTGTTCGTATTTTCTAATTTTAACTTTCATTGTCATGATTTATATTACACAATGATACCTTGTAAAAATTTATACTTTTTAAAATTGTGACGAATATCTGTTTTATGGGATATAGAACTAAAAAAAGTTAGAAAACAGTAGCATCATACTGGGGAGTTATTCGGAAATATCACAAAGCAAAAAGTCCCTGTCAGCTATAAAATGTATTCTGCAACATTCGACGCAGAAGACAAAAATTGTCTCACAAAACGAAGGTATCCATCCCCTACTGAATATTTTCTTTCAGCTGTAAATTTATGCACCGATTACGGCAAAGAGAAAAAGAATCTAAAAAATCGAACAGCAACAGGTGTCAAGTATTAACAAATAATCAACTAACTACGTAGCTAATTTAAGCACCCGGTCTGAAATAAATCTAATATTCTATTAGACTAAATTACATTAAACCGGTTTCAGAACACTCCTTAGGAACCAATACTTTGTATTAAGGAATATAATTATTAGCTTAAGCAGTAATCCTATCGGTTCAATCAGGATTAATATTAGATGACAAAATATTATTTACTCTCTTTCCTTATTTTATTATCCGGATTTAATAGAGCAACGGATCACAACAACGGATTCGAGTCCATAGACGAAACCAACTCACTTCCTGTCGGGTGGTCATTTCAAGCACCCAATTACAATTCCATTAAATTAGATTCCATCACAAAATATGAAGGAAAATACAGCTTATCTATTGAGAACACCATTGATTTCAATACCCCGCAAGAAGCCGGGAATTATTTTCAGACAGAGGCAGATGAGACGTCGGGGAAGGAAGAAGGTTCGATTGAGTTGAGAGGCTTTATGAAAATGGACGAAGTTGGAACTTACTATGCCGGATTATGGTTGAAGCTGGAAGGAGAAAATGGTCAATTAGCATATATTGATACAAAGCAGGCAGGAACTCATGATTGGGCCGAATATAGAGTCAAACTCCCTTATACCACAAAAGTAAAGGGGATAGCTTATGGCGGATTTCTAGATGGGATTGGCAAAGTATGGTTTGATGATTTCCAGCTTTTTAAGGATGGAAAACGGATGAAAAACTTAAGGCGCATCCCTCCAAAGAAAGCTCAGGTAGATACTTCGTATCTGCATGGTTCTGGCATAAGCGATGTACAGACGAATGCCAGCAATATTACCAGACTCGCTATTGTAGGGCAGGTATGGGGTTTTCTGAAATATCATCACCCATATGCTGGTAGCGGCGATTTGAACTGGGATGGCGAATTATTCAAAATCTTAGCCAATACACGTAATTGTGATAATCTTCGGGAATTAAGTCACGCCCTTGAAGCTTACATAGATTCCCTTCCTAAGGTGAAGAAGTGTAATAACTGTAAAATACCATCTGCTTCCGAAGTGTTAATGGCTCCGGATTATGGGGATCTTTTCACAGGAAAAACGCTATCAGCAAGCTTAACAAACAGACTTAGGTACATTCGGCAAAACAGGTCGGATAAACAGAATTATTGGGTAAAAAAAGAACCAGGCCTAGGTTATCCGCTATTCGTCAACGAAAAAAGCTACGATGAAATGTTATTTCCGGATGCAGGCTACAGGCTACTCTCCTTATTTCGATATTGGTCTATCATAAATTATTATTCGCCGTACAGAAACATTACAGAAAAACACTGGAACCAGGTTCTGAAAGATTTCATTCCGCAATTTGTAGCTGTCAGGAACGCCGAAGAATATACACTTGCAACATTAAGACTTATATCGACAATTAAGGACACTCATGCAAATATCATCAACAACTATCCAACCTTAGAATCACTAAAGGGTAAATATCGCGTTCCTTTTAGAGCCGAGTTTGTCGAAAACAAGCTAATCGTAAGCGGATACCGTACCGATACTTTAGGTATTCAGGATAAGGTTAAAATAGGTGATATTATTGTCTCGATCAACGGAGAAAGAATTGAAAAGCTTGTCAAGAAATACTTACCAGTCACACCAGCTTCCAATTATAATACTCAATTGAGAGATTTGCCATGGAATTATCTGATGAGAAGTAATGATGAAGAAATGCGGTTTGTGTTTAAGCGAAATGGAAGGCGAATCAAATTAGACATCGCAACGCTCAAGGGCAAATCAAATTATAGAGCGCCCGGACAAACACAAAAAGAGGCTTATTATTTAATAAATGATCAGATTGGCTATCTTAATGCAGGTAAATACCTAAATTCCGAGTTAGCACAGATAGAAAAAATGTTCGCAAAAACAAAGGGAATAATTGTAGATATGAGGGAGTATCCTGCTGATTTGATGTCTCACACATTCGCAAGCTACATTAAATCATTCAAAAGTATGTTTTTAAAGCTGTCAACGGTAGACTATTCAAATCCGGGTACATTTATGATCACTGATTCAGAATATAATGGACCAGCAAAAAATGGCGAATCATATGATGGGAAGGTAGTGGTAATTGTCAATTCCGACACGCAAAGCCAGGGAGAGTACACAACAATGGCACTCCAGAGCTCACCAAATGTTAGCGTAATTGGAAGCCAGACAGCAGGTGCGGACGGTGAGGTAACCACTCTCGTACTTCCAGGTGGCATTTACACCAGGATATCAAGTAAGGGTGTATTTTATCCTGATAATTCGCCAACTCAAGGTGCCGGAGTGAAAATTGATTTTATTGTAAAACCCACAATTAAAGGGATTATTGAAAGAAAGGATGAATTATTAGAGAGAGCTGTAGATATCTTAACTAATAACTAATTATATGTACACTATATCACGTTATTTAAAAAGAATAATCTAATCTACCTATTAGGCGTTTCGAAAGGGATTAACTTATGATAGACCAATGGATCCAAAGGATATGTTTCGTCTCAAAAAACGAATATTTTTCTGGTTCCAAACTCTAATAGTATTTCGACCTATTGTACTTTTTTTACGAAAGAAGTGCTTAAATTATCACATAAAAAACAGCGACCTGTCTAAATAAACGTATCTCTTAAAGGCAAGTCGCGTCCAATTTTTATTTTCAGAAAACTCTCTTATAATGAAGATCAAGGCGAATATGTAATCGTCTGGTCTTTTTCCGAGTCACCTACTCTGCCTAGATACATGATCTTCTCAAGGAGAAAGCATCGTGAATTACCAAAGGCAAACCAGAAAATGATCTACATATATCTGCCACGTTCTCTAAAGGTGAGTGTCAGAATATAATTCTTGTCATTATTCAGGTTTGATACCTGCAAACAGTTCTGATAGCTTACTCCTGTCGTAAAGATTCGAAAAATGCTAGTGGCATAAAAACCATTTACCAGATTAACACTATTAGCCGCACTAATTTCCGCTCATTATTAATTGGTTTAGCACCAGCTGGGCACTGGCTGATCAACACCTATGAACTTGCATAATCCAGTAATAAATTTTTGATGTATGTTTTTGTAGCCGAAAAGGCAATCAGGGTTTAGCCTGGAGTGAGGAAGATTGATGAATTGCTGGCACAACGCTTTACCGAAGGCGCCAAGATTACACTGCTCGCCAAACTATACTCCAGAAACTATGGAGCCATCAAAGCCAGATTGCTTAAACTTGAACTCTTGCAGACATAAAAAAGCCTGGCAATTTTTAAACTGCCGGGCTTTGATATCTAAGTTCCATTTGGTCTTAGTCAGACGCTAAGATCAAATGGAAGGAGGCAATAATATTTAAATAGTATGCGTTAAAATACCATGCAAAATAGCAACAACAAATGCCCCAAAAGTGCTGGTCATTGAGTAAATCAAGGCATACTTGATGTTTTGCACACCATATTTTTTTATTAATTTTTCATACCTGTCATTATGAAAGATTAAAAAGTAATTCAAAACTATGAAGGGAGATGCAAAACTTACAGTAAAATTTAAAAAATCATCCAACAAGTGCCCAGGAAACAAATTAAAATTAGTCAATGGAAGACTAAGCGTTGTAAAGTATTTTGTTATCATAAAGGCAACCCAGAAATTTAGCGCATTCATCCAAGTATTAATAAAAAAAACAATCCATTTCCAATTTTTATTTCGCGGGTTATGTTTCTTAAAACTCAAAATCGCATCAACCCATATCAAATAATAAATATTTTTCACATCAACATCTATTAGTTATTTAAAATACTTTGTATTATCACTCCCAAACCATTTACTAGGTCCATAACTAGCTCCAAGAAAAGCCAACATCCCAAATCAATCGCCCTTTCCCATAAACCATTACAGCTTCTCCAACATATGGTATTTGCGCTCCCGTATAGTAACCAGCTACAGATGTCATAATTCCGGCAGTACCGACACCAGCATCAACATATGTCATCGGCTCCGCTCCACCATTAGCAATTTGATAATAACTTAAACCTGTGCCAATTACACCAGCACCAAACGATACTCCTCCTCCTAAATTTGAAAGACTATAAGTTGTGATTTGAGCTGTACTACCGCCACCCCAGCCACTACCATAAAAACGCAGACTAAATGACGATCCATTATATGCACCATTGGTCAACCGGAAAGAAGCTGTAGAATAACTTCCTATATCTCCTGCTAATCCAACAGCTCCAGCAGTAATGCCCGCGGCCTGCATAGCTCCACCTCCTGTATTATTTCCTTGAGGATCATAAACCCCTCTATCAAACACTAAATTTCCTAAACCTAAACCAATCTTAGTTGAACGGTATTCTACTTGCATATCATTAGTAAGCTCAGATGAAGATATTTATTTATTATTCACATCGTTATCAGCTTGGATAAATTTATCTTCTTTATTTGTCTGAACAACATTATCCAGTTTTCCATTAGCATCAAAGTAATAATCATCCCAAAACATCCCATCTGGATCAATAAATCTTATTGGATTGTTCTAGCATAATTATAAGGAGACCAAGCTCTGTCCATCTCCGCCAACGGATCCACCACATTCCAACAGCCTATTACCGGGTCATAGAAACGTGCGCCGTAATCTAACGCCCTTATGCAACTTTTTTAAGGTTCTCCCGATTCGCTGGCAGCGACTTTTAAGCTTTATAAAGAACGTTCTTTACGGTAAAGTCTCCTTCGCTCATACGCGAAGGCTGGCAGATTTTTGGGTACCCAAAAACACAACTTGTAGATCACAAAATAACAATAGGCTGCATAAACATTTATACAGCCTATTGGCTAATTAGCAAAAGCTTCTGAGCCTATTGCTTGTAAAATTTAGAATAGTAATCAGGGTTTAAGAATTAATAACGTCTTCATCTAAACGACCCGCTATTATCGCTTTTTCTAACTGACCTACAGTTAATGGTTTTCTACCTTTTTCCTTATTTCTAAAGAGGTCTTTGATCGTGCCAGAAACAAAGTCTTCTTCATCGACAAAATAGTCTCCTATCTTAAATCCGCTTACGTCAACATCAAATTCCTTAGCAAAGGCCAGAAAAAAATCATCTGCATCATCACCTGTAATTTTTAAGTCTGAGACTAATTTTGTATCTCTATTAATTTCCTTTTTTTTTAACAACAAAGGAAATGGCAAGGTATAGCCCCAACCACCATCATACACAAATGATCTGATTTTCTTTAAAAACTCATCTTCCATATCTATAATTTTAGAACCTAATAAACATCTATAATAATTAAGCCTTATTATTTTGCATACATCCAACCCGTCTCTGGATTTGCCCGAAGATTATAATAATATCCTGCACCCGTACTAACGGCTTTAACGCCTGTTCCAATTTCATCTCTAAATTCCCATGCATCAGAAGCAGTTATCGCCCATCCCACTCCGGGAATAGCCCTACCTACCAATCCACCTAAGCGCTTAAAAACTAAACTAGAATCTAAGTCAATGCAAGCTGGATTATTCATATCCTTCCTCAATTTACTGATGCATGCCATGAAGCTATTTAGCTGGAGTTCTTATCAGCCACTGATAATGTTAAAATAATTACAGACATTCATTTAAGCTTTTGAAGATATTAATAAATAGAGAATTACATTCTTCAGCTTCTTGAACTGAAACATATTGGGATTATCAAAAACTTCAAACTGTTAAATAAATTAGTTACTTGTCTCAAAAAAGGAAGGTAATATTCCTCCTTTTCTAAATTTTCTTTCAACTGTAAACAGTTTTTTGAAACCTTCAGCAAATAGGAAAGTCCGTATCATAAAACGAGGGTATAATGAAAAACTAAATTTGAATTTGCCTGGCTAGTTGATCGGCGTTTGAAACTATTATTGTAGTCCGGCCTCTACGTTTGATAACTTTACCACTGATACAAAGCTTTGATCCTATCAAATTGGTTTGCTGTATTGTTATGTTGTTATGAAAGACAACATTTATCGCTTTCAGTGGGTTTTTGTCACCTATGTATACTTCTTTTACTAGGTTTTTTTTTGCCTTGTAACCTGATATAAGGTCACATATATATACATTATTTCCGACTCTGGTACCAGCCTCGTTAGCTGTTATTCCTGGTTCATCTGCGTTCATTCTACTGTCTAACAATTGTTTAACCTGTTGCTGTGCAAACACCTTTGTCATGAATGTAAATGGAAGCCACATCATAATGAGCAGCCACTTAAGTTTCGATATCGATAAAGTATTTAATACAATAAACATGGGTTTTCTAGTTGTAATGACATAAGAGATCTATAATAATACAAGTTATTGATATTATTTCTAATCACCAGAAAATGGTCGATTTTCTAGGGAATTAAAGAATTCAGTTATGCGAATATATCTGCCTAAATCAATATTGTTCTTCAAAATTTTAAGAAAGAGATTCAATTTCCCAGTCAGCTCGATTTGCTTCTCTCTTTGCCATATATCCTTCAGCTAAATCTCCTAATACCTTAAGTGTTTCGTCCAACGCGAGAATTTCGCCAAGAGATACGATTTTATAGTCCTCATCCTCCAGATTATTTTCTTTTCCACTGAATTGCCAGGATCCGTCATCAAAATGAAAAACGTATAATATTGGACAACCTTGATCTATGATATACCTGGTTGTAAAGATGGCTGTATTTTGGTTCTCTGTAAAATGGTCCAATATTGTAATATTATTTTTGACGTCAATTTGTCCTTAACGTCGTGAACTAATACAATGTTAAGTAATTATCATCTGAACTTTAGGTCGTACCTATTATCATTCATGGGTGCTTGATATAAAAGCTTTTGAGGCAATCCGAAATTGACATACCATAACAATAAAATGATGATGTGACTGACTAAATTTTAATCTAAAGCTTTGCTGGAAGTGATTTTAGAATTAATCCTAAACCCACCATAGCACACAAAATAACGCTTCCCCACAGGCCAATATAGGTGGAAAGTGTTGGTCCCTCCCAGTTTGTAGCACTTGAAGAAGGTTGTTCGTTTTTAACATTGCGATATATCAAGTACGCCACTACTAAAAATGAAAAGCCAGCGAAAAATAGTCTAGAATCCATAATACTTGTTTATCTATTATTACTACTCGCTTTGAATTGCGACAAGGATATATTACAAATATTATAATAATTCTGCTTATTAACTACTGTCCCAGTCATTAATCAAGGCTTTGTAGTGAATTGATAAATTATCAAAAAATGGTGGGTTTTTGATAGGCCAAAAATTCTATATAAAATTTCGTCTCAAAAAACGAACAATTTGTTTTCCAAGTTCTAGAACAATGTAAATCTTATTTAGATTACTCATTGAAATGACATTTAGGACAGAACTGTATTCTCTTAAGTAGCCGAATACTACTGAAATTTCGATTTTTAAAATGATATTTCTTAAAGCTTTGATTTGTGCTTATCTTATGGTCTTTCAGCATCCTTTTTAAAATATTATGCTATACAAAATAAAATCAAAGAAGAGCTGTTGAACTCAATCTTTATAAGGTCCTCTAACGCCTTTCTAATTCATATAAATTTTTATACTAGTTTTGGTGTCAATTATGTGGTTGTAATTATAGGAGAAGTTTAAGTTGGTGATCTTACCAATGCTTAAATTAAAATAGAAATTATTAAATAACGTATTATTTTGTATCTTTAAATATTATGGCAAGTAAATCAACAAGTAGATCAAGAACAAGCGATGGGTTTGCTTATCTAACTAAGCGAATTGTTGTAAGTAAAGCAAGGAGTGCTGGTAAAGCTGCTGCTAAGAACGCAATGGAATTGATGGGTTATGTAGTAACTGTTAAAGCTGGCTGGGTAGTGAAGGAATATCAAGATGGAAAGCTCGAACAAATCGAAAAGCTTCAAGAGGCTTAAGTCTATCATATATTGTCAGAACAAATCACACCACAACTTCGTCTTAGGGTTTTTGCTGGTCCAAATGGTTCAGGTAAAAGTACCGTTATCAAAAGAATTCGTGAAACTGAAGTAAATGAGAACGTTAAACTTGACGTGGGAGTTTACATTAATGCAGACGATATTGCACAAAGTTTGAAGATCAATAAGTTTTCTTTTCAACCTTATGAAGTTGACTGTACGATAGAGAATCTTGTTAAATTTGGCGAAACTTCCGGGCTTTTATCCGGCGACTTTTCAGTAGAACAATTTAGTAAATCCATTACAATTTCTGGACGCAAACTTTCTTTGACCAAAGCAGAATCTTTAGATCGTGTTGAGCAAATTATTGCAAGATTCCTTAGACATGCATTTATTGCAGCTAAGCGACGTTTCTCGTTTGAAACTGTGTTTTCACATGAATCAAACTTAGATGATATGCGTCTAGCCGCTGAAGCAGGCTACAAGGTTTACCTTTATTTCGTTGGAACGGAATCTCCTGAAATTAATAAGTTCCGCGTAGCACTAAGAGTCAAAGAAGGTGGTCATCATGTACCGGCTGATCGAATTGAAAAAAGATATGTGCGTTCTATGGAACTGCTTAAGGAAGCATCAGAGATTGCCTACCAAGGATATTTCTTTGATAACTCCATTAATAATGAACCATACCGGCTTGTAGGTCACTTTAAAGTGGTTGCAGGCGAAAAAGAATGGGATGCTATACCCGAGAATCAGGTATCCATATGGCTTCGCAAACACTATCCTAGACCATAAAATGAACAGATATGGGTGGCACAATTGTTAATATCTTGATACCTTGAGGATAAATCAACCACACAGCAATGTGGAAATCGTAGGCCGTTAATGATGGATTTGTGATAGGTCAAAAAATATATAGCGTGAATTTTGTCTCAAAAAACGAAGATAAGAACATTAATTTTTAACGGAGGGTTTTTGAAGCGGATGATAGGGTTTACTGTCTAAAATAGCTTTAATATCTGCAGCAACTTCATATATGTTACTCTGCCTTTGATTGGTTAAAAGTATAATTGTTCTGCCTTTAAGCGCATCTGTATCTAGCAATGCACGGTAATGCATTGTTGTTCCGTCATGCACATGCGTAACCACACGGTTGCCTTTCATGCTGCCCCCACCAAAACCAGACTGTTTACCTGCTGCAAATGGTGTGATAATCTCAAGGGTAGATTCAGGGTTAATAAGACAAAAGTGATTTATACACTGCGACCATTTATAGAAGTCGTCCAGATTTAAACATGTCCAGCCTGATATGGGAGCATTTAATGCATCCTGTTTAAAATCATCGTTAAATGACTTTGCTACTAGTTTATCAGCTTCGGATGGATCTACAGTACCGTTTCTAATACCTGCAGGCTTTAACATCTTTTGAGCAACAAATTCGTTAAAACTTAGGCCTGATACCTTTTCAATGATTCGTCTCCTAAGAAAAGTATTATTATTGTTGTAAGCATAATTGCTGCCCGGTTCAAAATCAAGCGTTGTTAATACTTGCAAATCTTTCCAGTTATCCTCATCACTATGCACTGTCTTCCACTTAATATCGGGTATCCCGCTGGTGTACTGCAATAAGTTTTTGATACTTACCTTAGCTGCCCAAAAAGAAAGACCTGGAAAATATTTCAACACTTTATCATTGATATTCAGCTTGCCCTCTTCTTGAAGCATCATAATGCCTGCTGCGTCAAATTCTTTTGCTATTGAGCCAATGTGAAATCGGTACTGTGTAGTCAGCGGAATTTCTTTAGAAGCATCTGCATATCCTATTGCTTTTTTAAAAATGACTTTGTTATTGTCAGTTATTAAGACATTGCCATTAAAAAGCCCTAAGTCATGTGCGCTTTGTAGATAATAATCAATTTGCGATATTTTGTTCTTCTGGGCCGATACCTGTTGTCTAAATGATATGAGGGATAGTAATGTAAGGATAAGCCTAGTGCTTCTAAAAAGGATCTTCATAAGTTTATTAAAAATAATTATAGCTAAGATATATTGCCAGCCAAGATTGTTACATGAAATAAATTTATGAGGTTGTTATAACCACACTTATGATATTTAGACCGCTTTTACTTTCTCTTTCAGTTGTAGATCTAGAGCATTAACTATGGGGGAAAAAAAATAAAAATCTCATTAAACAAAGGTACCAATCCGGACCGCTATTCTTCCTTTAGCTGTAATCCAAAGGTATGCACTACGACAAGAGAAAGTAAGTGTCTTACAAAACGAAGGTATCCCCTACTATATATTTATCTTTAGCTGTAAGTCTACATGCACCAATTATGGCAAAGAGAAAAATGTCTCCCAAAGCGAAGGTATCTTTCCCTTAGATAGCGTTTTTTTTCGGTTGTAATTTATGTGCACCCATTACTGAAAACCACTCAGAAGCTTTTGCTGAAGATCTCTCTGGTACTGCTCAAAATCCTTAGATTTATAAATAGCTCTACCATAATTATGGTCAAATATAGCTACTAGCGTGCTGTGTTTTTTAGCTTCAATACGATCAGCAATGCCGGCAACTAAGGATGTAAAGTTCTCTTTATAATAGCCGTGCGATGATTTGTAAATAAAGGTGATCATCAGACAAAAATATATGAGCTGATTCACAAGATAAAGCATGTAAATAATTGCAGACAGATTGAAGATCGAATTTAAAAACGTTATGTTTCGATCACTAATTACACACTAGTAGTATAATTATTACATATATATGTAGCACTCTTAAAATGTTATTCTTAAGTTGCAAGAAAATTATTTTTCATATGAAAAAAACTTTACAAGGTAAAGCCTACTTACTTTTGTTCATCATGTTCGTAGCAGTTATTATTGATTCATGTAAAAAAGACTCTCGTACTGACTATGATAACCTACAAAAAGAACTTAGTAAAACCTCTACAGCGGCTATCGTTCTAGCTAAAGATGCGTTTATAAATCAATCAGTAGACAATCGGGTTCAACTTACCGGAAAATCTTTGCTATCAGACAGTTTACTTAATCATCGTACGCTTTTATGGAGTGAGGCCTATACAAATATTAGTGGAGATACTGTTTTTGTATTCGTACCTGTCCAAATACCTGTTACTGCAACTGTAGAACAAGGTGATTTAGCGGGAACTCGTCTTACTGATCATTTATTTCTTCGAATGATTGATTATGGAAATGGGTTTAAACCAATGTTGACTGAAATGGTTAGTATGATTCCAGACGATTCAAACGGATGGAATATTACACAAAAATTTAGTGGACTAATACTCCTGGAAAATTGGTACACTCCTTTTTCAAGCTTTATAAATGTACTTAACGGAAAAGAATCTCCTCACTCAAAGAAAATGATGTCTAGCGGAGGAGCGACTACTGAAGGATATTTTGATTGCAAGACTATAGGCGTTACACAATGTGTTGGCGTTGAGGGTTACATGGTATGTGAAACCCACACAGTTACCACTTGTCAAGGCGGTGGAGGTGGTGGCGGTGGTGGCACTGGTGGTGGAGGTAGTGGCGGTGGAGGTAGTGGCGGAGGACCATCTGGTCCTGGTGGAGGCGGTGGTAGTGGTAGTAGCAATTCAGCAATTAATGCAGCTAATTTCAATAGCAGTCTGCTTTACAATGGCCTTGGGCCTAAACCATTAAAAGAGTACAATGATAAATGTGAAGGACTTAAAGACATTTGGAATAGCTATCCAGATAATGAGGTTTACGGCTATGTGACTGCTGATGGTAGGTTTTTAATGACTGATGTTACTTCTTTCACTGGCGGAAAGGTTAGTGGGGTGTATCAGTATGGAGAAACAATTTACTACGTTTTTCCAGATACAAACGGTCCGCCATCGGGAACTTATGCCGGTATTCAACATGTCCTAAATAAATATTTTATACCTGTCGTCGCTAGCGTTCATACCCATAGCCCATGTAGGACAGATGGTACTAATGGAGTATCCCATGAAGTAAGCAAGCCAGATCGTGATTTAGCTACTGAGTATCCTAAACTGAGAAATTTTGTGATCGGGTGTGGTGCAATCGCAGAATTTAATAAGGAAACTAAATTTTTTAATGTAAGAACTGGTACTTTAGATAATAACTGCACTTATGTTAAATAAATCACTTTTATATCTTTTATTGTTCGCGGGATTGTTTGCCCCTGAAATCGGAGTTGCACAGCATCATGCGGTCGAAATGAATTCTGGTAAAAATATAGATATTGCCACAATAAAGATCAAAGACACTATCCTAATTATGTATTTGACTCAATTTATTGATAAACAACTAAAAGAGGACAGCCTTTTTTCAAAAAAGGGCTACATACAAGTCTATCCAATTCATGCAAGTCAAAAACCAAATGTAGCCCGGAGTTATTATATAAAGAAAAACTATGTGAATTTCGACGATATGACAAATGATAAGAAGTTCCCTATGTTCTATAGCTTCCTATCAAATAAGATGATACTATTTATAGATTATGATCTCTTTGAAACTTTTGATATTAAATATTCGAAGAAGAGCAAATTAAAATTTCGGAAGGAAATAGAGCCATACTTATTCGAAGCCCAGACTATTGTGTTCAGAGATAAAGAAAATATAAGGCAAAAATTTAAAAATTTTAGAGAGAATGAAGTCTTTCAATTCGGAGGTGGCATAAATCTGTATATCATGAACGATGGCAAGATTGTGGTGGATGATAAGTTGGTACATTAAACGAACGTTAACCTGGTTCCGGTTGCCAGCTGCTCCTGATCAGATCGGTAAGGAACCAGGTTAAGAAGTAAAGACCGGAGCAAATTAAAATCTCAATAAACGAAGGTATCTTACTATCCACTACTGTATTTTTTCTTTCAGCTGCATATTGGGTCGCATTAGTCAACGCACACAGAAAAACACCTCAGACAGAGGAACGTTAAACCAGTATTATTGTCAACTGTTATTGATAGTATTGGTAGCAGATCAGATTTACAGAAAAAACTCTTAAAAAAATTAGGAAAGCATTATAAGAAATTCAGTAACGCCAATAGATGTCGATTTATTGACGGTATCAATAAGAATCAAAAATTAGTCGCTAAAAAGTTTAAATTTCTTTATTTAATAGTTTAGAAACCCATTTGTATGGGATGCTAAGCATCATGAATAATAAGTTAAATATCACTTCCATAATTAAATCTAAATAAAAAAATTCAATATTAAAAAAATAAGGCTTGTCAAAAAAAAACGAACAGGTTTTATGCTAAAGAACTCCAAGGATAGTTTTTCTACTTTTACACTGACATAGGAAATCTAAACGCGATAAGTACGCAGTTCCAAAAGTCGCAGATCTTGATAACAACTTCGAAAGGCTTCAATAATATGGCTGATGTTAATCTGCATCTAAAATTTCTTAAGTTGCGCGGTAGATATATTTACAATTTTACTAGTGATAATCCACATAACCTGTTGCATCCTCAAATTTAAGCGCCATCTTTTCGTTGGTTTTTTTCTTGATCAATGTCATCCCATTTGAATTCTTATTCTTAATCAGGGAATCGCCGACCGCAATTTTATGTTTAAAAAACTCTACAGGTATATATTTATAAATTTTTCCATCAACTGTGACCGATGAAATTTGGTTCCGCCCATAAGTCAAATCAGTAACGATTCCCCTAAACTGATAACTATTTATTTGTTGTGAACCTTTGAAATAAAGCAATGTGCCTGAAATAAAGAAGAATAGGCAGGTATAAATTGAAATTTTCCTCCAACGTGTATTGTAGCATAATAATATGAACATTAGTGGAAACAATAATAGCGGAAGTGCTTTAAGCATATTTAAAAGTATTCTAATAATAGAAAAAATTATCTAACTATCATTGTACCATTTTCAAAATGCTAGTGATACTCTATATAATTAGTTTATCAGCCTCCACTTAAATATACCGACCGGATTGCAAAATCGTATAAAAAACAGCTTACTATAATAAAAAGGGAGGTATTCATCCCCTACTGCTTATCTTGCTTTCAGCTGAAAGTTTAATTGAACGAACTCGGCAAAGAAAAAATTGTCCCAAAAACGAAGATTATGATCAATATACCATTTGGAAGAGATAAAGATTATTATATTTGGTATTTACCTACACTTCAAATATCCGCTCATGAAAATAGCGCTCCTAGCCTTAATGGCGACGACTTTAAGTCTTACTGGTTATGCCCAAATAAAGAATGAAAGTTTTGAAAAAAAGAAGGAGAATTCGCTAATCCCATTAGATTGGAATTTCAAAGAAATAGTTGGGTACAGTGGTCGGATTGATGATTCCACTTCGCATTTAGGAAAGTCCTCATTCAGGCTGATTGGAACAGATAAAATTAACGGTAATACTTTCCAGAACATTTCGCAGGCAATTAGTTATGAAACAAACGGCTTTGAGCATGTCCAAGTATCAGGATATGTCAAGCTAAAAGAGGTCAAACAAAGCCTGGCGTTTCGGTGTCAAATTTGGGATAAAGATAAAATGATTGGATTTGAGAACATCGAATCTCAACAGCCAGCACTAAGAGGCACCAGTGATTGGACAAAATACTCTCTTAAACTCATCCTACCCAAAGAAACCAAAAAACTTTACTTCGGGGTCTATCTAATGGGACAGGGAGCGGCCTGGATAGATGATTTTTCAATAGATAAATTAGAAATTTCTTACTCGCCTCCGAGTGCAGAAGTTTCCAAGTTTGTGAGTGATTTAAAAAAAATAATAAAAGAAAATTCGATCTATAAGGATTCACTTGACTGGAACGAAATTGATCAAGGTATTAAGTTCTTCTCATCAAACCTGAAAAACACCTCTGATGCCACCAAGGTAACCAACTACATTTTGGGGATCTTAAGAACGGCGGGGGACAACCATTCTTTCTTTCAAACCCAGGTAAACGCCCAGAAATATTCAACCGGAAACACCAATCCCGAAAAGACAGAATCTGCTCTTCTCGAAAAAAACATCGGATACATTCTGGTTCCAGGTTTTGCCTCCTTGGATAAAAAAACAATGGATGACTTTGCGGGCGACATCCAGCAACGCATAGCGCAGCTAGATACCGAAAACCAGATTCGTGGATGGGTAGTCGACTTAAGGAAAAATACAGGTGGCAACATGTATCCTATGATTGCAGGACTAGGCCCCCTTATCAATACCGGAGAACTAGGCTATTTTGTCTACCCAGATGGAAAAAAAATGAAATATTCAGCCTGGAGCTACACCGAATCAGATAAACCAACCTCCACCATGGGTATCAACATTATCAAGTCTTACCAAATTAGAAACAAAAACAATAAGGTCGCTGTACTGGTTGGCCCTCGTACCTCCAGCAGTGGAGAGATGACAACCATTTCATTTATCGGGAAATCAAATACGAAATTATTCGGTGAGCCAACAGGTGGTTATACGACTGCAAACCAAGGATTCAAGCTATCTGACGGCTCTTACCTTTATCTGGCCACAAGCCTCACTGCTGATCGAAACAAAAAGGAATACCGGGGAAAGATCCAACCAGATGTACTCATTAAGTCAACAGTTGATGATGATCAAGTTATAAAAGCTGCTCTAAAGTAGCTAAATGAAAAATAACTCTTTATAACTAAAATTGAATAAAAAAGTCATTAATGCTAAATTAAAATTATTAATTGGCTCCAAATAAAATAATAGTCAATGCATTAGATCTATTTCCACCTCGCGATGCCAAAACAAGGGGGTATTCTATTAGATATTGTTTTTCATCTGTAAGATGTTAGTTATACCAATTACGGCATAGAGAGAAACTATCTCATAAGACGAACATTTTTACTTGATGATTTTTAATAAAAACACATCATGAAAAAACCGCAAGACCAAATAGATCAGTAAAATAAGTATTTGATAATTGGTAAGGCAGGAAAATATTGCTCTGCATTTATCAATTAAAGCAACATTACAGGTCAATTAAATTATCAACTCACCATAGGTAAATAGATTTTACGCTAAAAATTAATTCTGCTATTTTGCAAACCAAATCTCGCCCAGGCGTCTAAATGTACTTTGCTTTATCGTAATTTTGTTATTAAAGATATGGTAGTTACCGGCCCCGTTCGGGATCTCATTAAAATCGATCACATCTACTGGGCTCTGTCCCGTATATATAGCCATTACTTTTTCGTTATTTAAGGGATTAACCCATCCTATTAACATTCCATACCCAGTACCTTCGTAGATGTTCTCGCCAATAATGCGATCATCTTCGATCAAAAGCGGAATTAGTTCAAAATACTTTTGTAAAAACTTATTCCCTTTCGGAGTACCCCAGACAGAAAGATTATACCCAGAAAGATCCATTTTTAGTGCTGTTGTATCAGCCACCACTTTCGCCTTATTAAATGTGGGGAACCTGTTTCTAAATTTTTTAATAAAATCCTTTAATTTTTGGTCTGCCTTTTGGTCCGCTTCATTGCTTGAAGTAATAAACAAAATGTCCTTTTGGTCATAAATGGCATCAATTACCGGCATCATGCTGACATCAGGTTTTTTAATGTTCTTTGCTTCCGCGATCCAAATATCAATGTCACTCTTCTTCACATTCTTCAATGCGTTGATAATTTCCGGGATAAAACTCTCCAGAGTAGGATATTGCTGACGTTCTTTTTCATAACGTTTAAGCGCTTCAAGTAAGGCATGAAGGTATATCCAGTTCATACCATATTGGCGGCGGACATAATTTAGTTCAGCAGCATTTTCACCGAACTTCAGTGCAGCCATACGGCAGGCGATGGCTTCTGTTAGATGTTCTTTCATTACCGAATGCCAGGAATGGTAGGCTTGTGCTTTCATTGATTCTTTTATAGAATTCCACATCCAGTCAAACTGGTCAAACTGCGCTTCATATTTTTCAATGGCAGGATTGGCGAAAGAATGCGCAAACTCATGCCATAAAAGACGATACAGAGCAGAAATATCAAAAGTGGGCACCCTAATAGCCGATTTCTCCGGTGCTATCACAGCATACAATTCTGCGCCGCTTTTTTTATACATACGCGGGCCAAAATTTCCCAGCCCAAGAAGTTGAGAATCACATTAAATTTAATATTATTGCCATTATCGCTTCCACAATATTTTATAAGGCGCTGCTTCTCATTAAAATCAGGCAGGTTGTAGGTCAGTGTCGCCAATGATAT
>Ga0308159_1002614_pt1 | contig 20296 bp, 20 predicted proteins | sample PhyCR1_FD_201040 | JGI IMG/M metagenome (GOLD analysis project Ga0308159, IMG submission 201040) | Phyllosphere microbial communities from UC Gill Tract Community Farm, Albany, California, United States - DLSLC.R1 | ecosystem: Host-associated > Plants > Phyllosphere > Unclassified | place: USA... | reverse complement strand
GTGGCAGAACGTGTGGCTCGGCATCGTCATCGCCGCCGCGGTGTCGGTGGGATGGCTGATCGCTTACGAATCGAGCCGCGGCCGCAACGTCGGCGTCAACGACGAAGACAACGGCATCCACCTCTGACGACGCAACGCGAGCACGACGCCGGCGGGCCCGACCCGTCGCCGTGGACCGCGACCGGTGGACGCCGGCCGGATCGCACGGACGGCCCCTAGGCGCGCCCATCGGAGACGTACAGTTCGCACTCCGCGTCGTAGTAGTCCCTCGTAAGGCCCGCGGCAGACATTCCGATGCGCCCCGCCACGCCACCGGAGGCGGTGTTCGCCGGGTTGGTCACGGCGACGACGCGATCGATGCCGTGCCGATGGGCCAGGGAGAGCACCGCGGATGCCGCCTCGGTCGCGTACCCGTGTCCCCAGGCATCGGGGTGAAAGTGCCAGCCGAGCTCGATCTCCTCGTCGCGACCGGTCGCGACGGCCTCCGACCACGGGATGCGCTTGAGCAGCACCGAACCGATCCGCTTCCCGTCGGCGGTTTCGACGGCGCGCACGCCGAGAATCCCCGCGCCCGTCCCCTGCCAGCGGTCGAGCAGGACGTCGACCTCGGCGGGATTCGTCATGACCTGACCGTTGGCGAGATACCGCCGCACCTGGGAACGACGGTACATGTCGAAGAGGAAGGCGCGATCGTCGTCGGAGCGCGTCCACTCGCGCAAGATCAGACGCTCGGTGGCGAGGTGCGTGCGCCGCATCGGCACGTGCGGGATCCCGTCCTCGGCGAAGGGCTCGCCCGACACGACGAAGCCGAACCGCCCGTACCAGGGAGCGAGGTGGGCCTCGGCATCCAGCACCTCGATCGCCGCTCGCATGAGCTGGGCGGCGATGCCGCGGCCTCGAGCTTCGGGGGCGGTGGCGACGCGACCGATGCGCGTGTTGGCGGGCTCGCGGAGCACACGGAGCGTCGCGAGGACGTCGTCGCCGTCTGCGGCCCAGAGCAACTCGGCGCCGGGTTCGATGTCTCGTCCGTCGATCTCGGGGTAGGCGGCCTCTTGCTCGACGACGAAGACGGCCACGCGCATCCAGAGGATGCGGTAGAGCGTGAGCGGGGCGATGTCGGCGACGGGCGAACGGTGCACGGAGACGGGCATCCTTCGACCGTACAACGCTGCCCCCTGGGCTCGCTCTCGGCCCGCGCCTGCTCACGGAAGGCCCCGACGATCCACACGTGGGACCGGTGGATGCCGCCGATGGGCGACCTACCGAAGATGTTGACGGAGCCGGCGACCGCCCCCGTGTCTTGGCTGCTCGGGCCGAGAGGACAGACTGGACGCATGGCCTCGATCCTCACCACCTCCGAAGAGTTGCACGACGCCCTCGCCACCGGCCGCTACGACGACGGCGGACCGGTCCGCCTGCTCGACGTGCGGTGGCGCCTCGACCGCCCCGACGGGCGCCCGGACTACCGCTCGGGCCACATCCCCGGGGCGCAGTACGTCGCCCTCGATCACGACCTCGCCGACCATGACGCTCCCGTCACCGAAGGTCGGCATCCGCTCCCCTCCATCGACGATCTGCAGGCGACGGCACGTCGATGGGGGATCGACGCCGGCGATACCGTCATCGTCTATGACGACGCGAAGAACATGGCGAGCGCCCGGGCCTGGTGGCTCCTGCGCTCTGCCGGCTTCGCCGACGTGCGTCTGCTCGACGGCGCCCTGCGCGCGTGGATCGATGCGGGTTACGAGACGGAGGAAGGGGATGCCGCGACCCCGGCACCCGGATCCGTCGAACTCTCCTACGGGGCACTCCCGTCGCTCGCGCTCGACGACGTCGCCGGATTCGCGGAACACGGACTGCTGCTCGACGCGCGGGCGGGCGAGCGCTACCGCGGCGAGACCGAGCCGATCGATCCGCGCGCAGGCCACGTCCCGGGAGCGGTGAGCGCACCGACCACCGAGAACACGAGCGAGGACGGACGGTTCCGTTCGCCCGAAGACCTGCGGTCGCGGTTCCGCATGCTCGGCGCCGAGGACGGCATGAGCGTCGGCGTCTACTGCGGGTCCGGGGTCACCGCGGCGCACCAGGCCGTTGCGCTCAGCCTCGCGGGCTTCGAGCCTCGACTGTTCCCGGGCTCGTGGAGTCAGTGGTCGAACCACCCCGAGCTGCCCGTGGCGACGGGGCCCGAGCCTCGTTAGAGCGGTCGCGCAGCTCCGTCACGGCGGCCGCACTGCACGAAGGCGGCTGAGCCTGCCGGGGCACGGGCTCCGCGGCTACGCCCAGAGGTCGCTGACCGGAATCTTCGCACCGAGCACGTTCTGCGCCGCCCGGTGCCCCGACAGCAGGGCGCCGGGGACGGTCGCGGGATCGTCGCCCCACGTCGCCTCACCGGCGAGGTGCAGGACGCCGTCGACGGGCTCCGCGAGATCGTCGTGGTCGGCGCCGATCGAACCGGGGAGCATGAACGCGTACGAGCCCCGCGAGAACGGATCGTCCTGCCAGCGGGTGACGATCGCGCTCGTCGGGTCGGGCACGGCCTTCCCGTACAGCCGCCGCAGTTGCGTCAGCGTCGAGGCGACGATCTGCTCGTCGCTCCAGGTGCGCGTCGCGACCGCGGCGGGGCCGGCGGCGAACGTGAGCAGGGCCGGCTCGTCGTGGAGTCGTCCGAGGTCGTACCAGGAGTGCCACCACTCCCCCTCGTCGCCGAGCTGACGGATGCCGTAGACCCCGGCATCCCAGAATCGTTCGGCGAAGCGCAGCACGACCTTCTCGAACGCGTTCATGCGGAGCAGGCCGAGGGCGCGCTGGTGCGCCTCGGGAAGAGGGGGCTCGATCGACAGATCGCCCGCGTGGAGGACCCCGACGGGGACCGTCACCACGACCTCGCGCGCCGCGAACGTTCCGCGGTCGGTCTCGACGACGACGCCGGCGGGGGAACGCTCGACGCGCGACACCACGTGCTCCAGGCGCACGTCGAGGCCCGCGGCGAGGTTCGTCGCGAGCTCGTCATAGCCGCGAGGGAAGACCACCTCGTCACCGTCGACGGTGTCGTCGTCGAGGCCGTGCGCGCCGAGCTCGCGCATGCCGATGCCGTACTGCTCCTGCGCCCGGCGGTCGTTGTACTCGCGCACGCGTTCCGCGCGCTCGGCGCTCCAGTCCTGCTCGGCGAGAGCGCGCTCGACCGCTTCGGCGTAGGTCGCCTCGGGCTCGGCCCGGGCGATGACCTCGGTCAGCGTCGCATTGAGCGTGCGGATGTCGGCGGCGTACTGCCGCACCCCGTCGGAGCCGAGTCGCTGCCCACGGGCGTCGAAGTAAACAAGAGGCCGGGAGTCGGGCTGGTACCCGCCGACGGTGAACTCGACCATCGGCATGCCGAAGGCGCGGGCGGCTTCGGCGACCGGGCTGTCGGTGATCCCGTGGATCCACGAGGCGCCCCGGTCGGTGACATGCCCGCCGGAGCGGTCGGTGAACACGCGTCCGCCCACGCGGTCACGGGCCTCGAGCACGACGACCCGGCGCCCGCCCCGCGCGATCAGTCGGGCGGCGGCGAGTCCCGAGATCCCCGCCCCGACCACGACGGTGTCGACGGTGTCCATGGGGCCTCCCGCGTGCTCGGTGTTGCGGCGACGCTACTGCGGGCGGCGGGGTCCCGGCATCCGCCACTCTGGCGCTCGGGAGAGAATCGGCTGGACGCGGCGTACAGTCGCCCCGGCTCAGGCGACGGGGGCTTCTTCGTCGCGTCGCGTCGGGGTGAGCCCCTTGCGCCCGTACCGCAGCCAGAAGAACAGGTAGCACAGACCCACGAACGGGATACCGAAGTACAGCGCCGCGACCTGGTTCGGGTCGAACGCGATCGCCACGATCGACGCGGTGAGCAGCACGAACGCGAGGATCGGCACGAGCGGGTACATCGGCGTCCGGTAGGCGAGGGTCGAGAGGTCGCCGCCCTCGCGCAGGAACGCGCGACGGTGGAAGAACTGCGCGGCGACGATCGCCATCCACACCGCCACCGCCGCGAACCCGGCGATCGAGACGAGCACGATGTACACGGTCTCGGCGGCGACGACGCTGGTGACGAGCGAGACGAGTCCGATCGCGAGGCTGACCAGCAGCGCCACCATCGGGATGCCACGGCGGGTCAGCTTCGTGAAAGCGCGGGGCGCGTACCCCTCTTCGGCGAGCGAGAACAGCATGCGTGCACAGGAATACAGTCCGCTGTTTCCCACCGAGAGCAGGGCGGTGATGACGACGAAGTTCATGATGTCGGCGGCGTAGGGCACTCCGACGATGTCGAAGACCTCGACGAACGGGCTCTCGCTCACGCCCGCCTGGTCGTACGGCAGCAGCGCGGCGATCACGACGATCGACCCGACGAACAGCACCAGCAGGCGCAGCACGGTCGAGCGCAGGGCCCGGGGGATGTTGCGGGCCGGATCCTTCGTCTCCCCCGCGGCGACGCCGACGATCTCGGCGCCGCTGAACGCGTAGAAGACGGCGAGCGAGGTGATGAGCACCCCGCCGAGGCCGGCGGGCAGCAGCCCCTCGGGCGTGACGAAGTTGCTGAAGAGCACCGCGTCGTGCGGCTCGGACGACAGCGGCGTGAAGCCGAAGATGGCCATCCCGCCGAGCACGATGAGCGCCACGATCGCGAGGACCTTGATGAGGGCGAACCAGAACTCCGTCTCGCCGAAGACGCGGGCCGAGATGGCATTCAAGGTGAACAAGATGGCGGCGAAGACGACGCACCACACCCACACGTCGACGTTCGGGAACCACCGCTGCATCAGAATTCCGGATGCCGTGAACTCCGAGCCGAGGGCGACGACCCAGCACAGCCAGTACAGCCAGGCCGTGGCGAAGCCGGTCGCGGGGCCCATGGTGCGGGCGGCGTAGATGTGGATCGAGCCCGACACGGGGTAGGTGACCGCGAGTTCGCCCAGGCACACCATGACCAGCCACACCACGAACGCGCCGAGCAGGTACGCCAGCACGGCGCCGAGCGGACCCGCCTGCGCGATCGTGTACCCGGAGCTGAGGAAGAGCCCCGACCCGATGACGCCCCCGAGCGCGATCATGACGAGGTGTCGCGCGCTCATCGCCCGGCGGAGCTGCCGTGGCTCAGACGATCCGGCGGTCTCGACGGAGGGACCCGAGGGTCGGTTCATGAGCTTCTCGCATTCGTCGTCGAGCCCGCGCGTTGCGGGCGACCGCAGGTCAGAGTAGTTCATGACCGCGGGCTACGCTGACCCCGGTGCGCGCACCGCGTTCGCCGGTGCCGCAGGAAGGATGTCGAGATGGCGGATCGCCCCGACCGCACCGACAGTGGCACTCTCGCCGAGGCGAGCCTCGCCGTCCACGCGGGCAAACAGCTCGACAGCACGCGGGCGCTGCGCACGCCGCTGGTCATGTCGAACTCGTACGAGTTGCCCGAGGATCCGAGCGAGATCAGCTGGTCGGCGACGGCCCCCGGGCTGTACACGCGCAATACCGGCGTCAACCAGCTCGCCCTCGAACGGAAGCTGGCCGCTCTCGAGGGCGGCGAAGAGGCCGTGGCTCTCGCCTCGGGGGTCGCCGCGCTGCACGCGGTGTTCTTCACCCACGTGAGCGCGGGCGATCACGTCGTCGTGAGCGACGTCGTCTACGAAGCCACATGGCGGCTCTGGACGGAACTGTTTCCCCCGCGCTACGGCATCCAGGCCACCTTCGTGGACATCTCGGATCCGGATGCCGTCCGCGCGGCCATGCGCCCCGAGACGCGGCTCGTCTGCGTCGAGGCGATCGCGAACCCGACGACGAAAGTGACGGATGTCGCGGCCGTCGCCGAGATCGCCCACGCCGCCGGAGCCCTGCTCATGGTGGATTCGACGTTCACCCCGCCGCCGTTGTATCGACCGCTGTCCGACGGCGCCGACCTGGTCGTGCACTCCCTGACGAAATACATCAACGGCCACGGCGATGCGATGGGCGGGGCGGTGATCGGGCGATCCGAGCTGATCGAGCCGATCAAGGCCGACGCGATGGTCGACGTCGGCGGGGTCATCTCGCCTTTCAACGCGTGGATGATCGAGCGCGGATCGGTCACCCTTCCCCTGCGCCTGCGCCAGCACCTGTCGTCGGCGGAGCGCGTGGCCGCGTTCCTCGAGCGGGACCCGCGCGTGGCGTTCGTCGCCTACCCGGGGCTCGCGTCTCACCCGGGACATGAGATCGCCCGACGCCAGTTCGGCGGAAGGGGATACGGCGGCATGCTGGCCTTCGCCATCGACGGCGGCCCCGAGGCCCAGAACCGTTTCGTCGCACACCTGAGGTTGATCACCTCGGGCTTCTCGCTCGGGCACGACGACAGTCTGATCGTGCACACCGCCGCCGACGGGCCGCGAACGGCGACCTACCCGGAGGAGTTCCGGAGGTACGGGCACCTGCGCCTATCCGTCGGGCTCGAAGACCCCGACGACCTCCTCTCCGATCTCGCGGCGGCGTTGGAGGCGTCGGGGGTCTGAGCTCAGGCGTCGGGAGTGCTCACTCGCACCCGACCCCGTCGCCGTCCCGGTCGAGGTGCTTGCCGTACCCGGGATCCCCTCGGCGCACGGGAGCCGCGCCGGCGGCGCGCGCCTCGCTGCAGTTCTTGTAGGAGACGGCGCTCGGGGCGACCGGCTGAGCGGGCGCGGGTGCGGGTGCGGGTGCGGGTGCCGATTGCGCCGATACCTTGCCCTGCAGGTCCGCGATCTGCGAGGCGCGCGAGTCGAGCTCGGCTTGTGCCGCCGTGGCGGCCGTCTCCATCTCGGTGATCTTCGACGTCGAGGCGGCCAGCTGCCCCTTCACCTTCTCGACCTCGGCTTTCGCCTCCGCCACCTGCGCGGCTGCGGCTTGGACGTCGGCGCCGGCATCGGTGACGGTCTCGGCGGCTTCGGCGACCTCGGTCTGGAGCGAGGACACTTCGGATGCCAGGGATGCCACCTGCGTCTGGGCGGTGGTCGACCCCATGCCGGCGCCCAGCAGCAGCCCGAGCACCAGCGCGGAGCCCGCCACGATGGCTCCAGTGCGCCGCGTGACCGACCGGGTGAAGAAGCCCTGCTTCTGTCCGGGTACCGGCACGGGTGCGGTCGGCTCGATCCACGCGGCGCCGTCCCAGTAGCGCTGCTCCCCGTTCGCGTGTGCGGCGGGATACCACCCGGCTGCGGGCAGGCTCGATTGCGTCATGTTCTTCCCCCTGTGTCGCGGCGACGCCGATGTCGCCGTTCGGGTGCGCCCCCGCGCACCCCAGAGGTCATCATGGCGGGCGACGACGCCTCGAGGGACATCGCCCTGCGTTTTGCGTCCCGCGGGCGTCGTTTCGCTCCGCTCAGGCGTCGGGGAACAACTCGTCGATGGTGGTCAGTACGCCGTGGTCGAGGTGGGAGGGAGCGCGGTAGCGGGCGCGGGCGACGACCTCGGGGTGGGCCTCACGCATCGCGTACGACCAGTCCGCGGCATCCAGCATCTCGAGGTCGTTGAGGTAGTCGCCGAACGCCGCCGTCTGCGCCGATGTGACGTCGAGGGTCTTCTGAAGGCGGCGAAGGGCCGCGCCCTTGTCGACGTCGAGGTTCATGATGTCGACCCAGTGGCGCCCCGACACCACGACGCGGTGGGTGCGGGCGGTCTCGTCGAGGGCGGGTGCGACGCTGTGCTCGGCGACGGCGAAGTCGTAGATCGCGATCTTGAGAACGTCGTCGTCGACCGCGAGCACGTCGTCGACGGCTTCGAGGGCCGCGTAATACGCGTCGGCCTCGGCGCGGAAGGCCTCGTCCGTCCGCTCGATGTACGCCGAACGCTTTCCGCACAGCACGACACCCAGGTCGTACCCCCGCTGACCGAGGTCGCGAAGGTAGCGGATGACCCGTTCGACGACATCGCGGTCGATGCTGTCGGACGACACCTCGATGCCCTGACGGACGACATAGGCGCCGTTCTCGGCGATGAAGGTCATCTCGCCGGCCGCGTCGCCGAACAGACGCTGCAGGGTGGCGAGCTGCCGCCCCGAGGCCGGAACGAAGGCGACACCGCGCTCCGCCAGACGCGGCAGGAGCTCCCAGAGGGGCGCGGGGATGGCGCCCTCGCCGTCGAGAAGAGTGCCGTCCATGTCGACGGCGATCAGGCGGATGTCGTGGGGCACGGTTTCTATCTTTCCAGGCGCTTCACCGAGATGCGGGCCCGGGGTGCGGCCCGCAGCGGACAGGGGATGCTGGTTGACTCGAGCAATGAGTCTCGAGCGGTGCCGGCCGGCTGATATCGACGCCTTGACCGACTTCCTCACTGCCGTCGACCTGACCGTGAGCGGTCTCGATGCACCGACGGTGCGGCTCTGGATCGACCGCGACACCACCGGCACGGTGACGGGGAGCACCGGGTACGAACTGAGCGGCGACGGCAGCCATGCCCTCATCCGCAGCGTCGCCGTCAGCCCGGACGCCCGTGCTCGGGGGCGCGGCACCGACCTCGCGCGCTTCGCTCTCGCGCGGGCCGCGCAGGAGGGCGCGTCGCGCGCCTGGTTGTTCAGCCGGCGTTCGGGGCCGTTCTGGCAAGGGGTGGGGTTCTCCCCCGCCGACCGCGACGATCTGTCCGCAGCACTGGGGGACACCCATCAGGTGCGCCTGTTCCGGATCACGGGCCAGCTCGAGCACGAGGTGGCCTGGTCGCGCCCGTTGGATCGCGGGGAGTTCGACGGAGGGCCCCACCGCGGAAGCAACCTATGAAACAGGAAAGAACGCGGCGAGACCTCTTCCCCACCGTTACCTCACCGTTATAGAGTGCTTGCACGGTAGTTGTTTTGCTGTGGCAGCTACCGACATGTGATTGCAGGACACTCTGGTGCAGGAAAGGGCCGGTCGGGAATCTCCCGACCGGCCCTTCGTCCATTCCGACGACCACGGAACCACGGCGCGGAAGGATAGAGGGGTGAAGGACGACGATCTGACCGAACCCGACGGACGCCTCGTGCTGGTGCGCCACGGCGAGACGGAGTGGAGCCGCACCGGCAAGCACACCGGGCTCACCGACATCCCCCTCACCGAGACAGGCGCGTACAAGGCAAAGTTGGCGGGCACTCTCCTGGCGACCCGTCGCTACGACCTGGTACTCACAAGCCCATTGGAGCGCGCCGTCGAGACCGCCCGTCGCGCCGGCTACCCCGACGCACAGCACGAACCGCGTCTCGTCGAGTGGGATTACGGCGCCTACGAGGGGCTGACCACGCCCGAGATCGTCGAGCAGCTGGGCCGCCCCTGGACGATCTGGCAGGCGGGCGCCCCCGCCGGAGCCACCCCCGGTGAGACGGTGGAGCAGGTCACGGCGCGCGCCGAGTCGCTCCTCGACGACCTGCGCCCGCGCGTCCGCGCGGGAGAACAGGTGCTGGTCTTCTCGCACTCGCACTTCCTGCGGGCCCTCGCCGGCACGTGGCTGGGCCTGACGGCCGCGGGCGGCCGATACTTCGTGCTGGGGACTTCCGCGGTGAGCGAGCTCGGCTTCGAGCACGGCTCCGAGGTCATCACACAGTGGAACCACGTCCGCGGCCGCTGACATCGGGCCTCGCGAGATTGATCACGAAAATATAACGACAACCTCTTCCCCTCCGTTACCTCACCGTTATAGAGTGCTCGCACGGTAGTTGTTTTGCTGTGGCAGCTACCGACATGTGATTGCAGGACACTCTTGGTGCAGGGACAAGGGCCGGTCGGAAGCCTCTCCGACCGGCCCTTACTCTTGCCCCGCGCGCGGGGCGAACGGGTCGCCGACGGCCCTACGCTGAACCTATGACCGATCGCCGTCTTGCCGTGCAGGCCTGGGAGAGCCTCTTCCGCGCTCAGCACGAGGTCTTCGAGGACATCCGGTCGGATTTCGACAGCACCGAGCTGACCCAGGCGGAGTACGACGTGCTCCTCACCGTCACTCGTGCTCCCCGCATGACGGCACGCCTGCGCGACGTCACCGGCAACATGCTCATCAGCCAGCCCAGCGTTTCGCGCCTGGTCGAGCGCATGGTGTCGCGGGGGCTGTTGACCAAGTGCGCCGACCCCGAGGACGGGCGCGGTTCCCTGGTCACCGCCACCGAGACCGGAGCGGTCGTCTTCCGCCGCCTCGCGGCCGCGCACGGTCGCTCGATCGCCGAGCGGATGGCCCGTCTCGACAACGACGAACTCGCGCAGCTCCACGCCCTCACCGCGAAGCTGCGCGGACAGGACTGACGCCGGGGCGGCGCACCCGGCTCAGCACTCGATGACGTTCACCGCGAGGCCACCCTCGCTGGTCTCCTTGTACTTCGTCGACATGTCGATGCCGGTCTGACGCATCGTCTCGACCACGGCGTCCAGGGACACGTAGTGCGATCCGTCGCCGCGCAAGGCGAGCCGCGCCGCCGTCACGGCCGTCGACGCGGCGATCGCGTTCCGCTCGATACAGGGGATCTGCACGAGACCGCCGACCGGGTCGCACGTGAGACCGAGGTGGTGCTCCATGGCGATCTCAGCGGCGTTCTCGATCTGCCGGTTCGTTCCGCCCATGACCGCGGTGAGGCCACCGGCGGCCATCGCGCAGGCCGAGCCGACCTCCGCCTGACACCCGCCCTCGGCGCCGGAGATCGAGGCGTTCGCCTTGAAGAGCGAGCCGAGCGCCGTCGCGGTGAGCAGAAAACGGCGGATGCCGCGTCGACGATTGGCCTCGGCCACATCGCCGTCGTCCCACTGCGCCACCTCGCCGCGCGTCACGGCATGCCCGTCGTACCCGAGCAGTGCGCTGCCCACGAGCTCGCCGTAGGGCGTGACCGCGTTGCCGGCACCGAGACCCGAGTCGGCCAGGAACCTCCACCAGTACATCGCCACCGCGGGCAGGATCCCCGCCGCGCCGTTCGTGGGGGCCGTGACGACACGACCACCGGCGGCGTTCTCTTCGTTGACGGCGAGGGCGAAGGCACCGAGCCACTCCCCCGGCAGCTCACGATGGCCCTCGGCCTCGATGGCATCCAACTGCCCTCGGATGACCGCGGCTCGCCTCTTGACCTTGAGGATGCCGGGAAGCACGCCGTCGTTCTCGAGTCCGGCGTTCACGCACGCCGCCATGGCGTCCCAGATGCGGTCCAGTCCCGCCGCGATCTCCTCGTCGGAGCGAAGAGCGGCTTCGTTCAGACGCGCCGCCTCGGCGATCGTGATGCCGCGCTCGTCGCACAGTTCGATGAGGGTCGCCGCATCGTCGAAGGGCAGCGGAACCGGAGCCGTGGTGACGCGTGCCGGCTCACCCTCGCGGCGGATGAAGCCGCCACCGATCGAGTAGAACGTGTCCTCCGCGACCACGGCGCCGTTGGCGTCGCGAGCGACGAGGGTCATCGCGTTCGGGTGACCGGGAAGGCGCGTGCGCGGCTCGAGAGCGATGTCGGCCTTGCCGAACGGGATCGCGTGCCGGCCGGCGAGCGCCAGGCTCTGCCCCTCGGGCCAGTCCGACCACGCCCGTCGAACGGCATCCGGATCGACGGTCTCGGGATCCAGCCCCTGCAGGCCCGCGACGACCGCGTCGGGAGTGCCGTGGCCGATACCGGTCGCACCGAGCGAGCCGTACAGGGCGCACGAGACGGATGCCACCGTGTCGAGGACGCCGTCGCCCTCGAGCCGCGTGGCGAAGTGGAGGGCAGCCTTCATGGGGCCGACGGTGTGGGAGCTCGAGGGTCCGATCCCGATGGAGAACAGCTCGAACGCGGAGGTGTATGCGCTCATGCGGCCAGCGTACGTCCCGCCCCGTCACGACACCTGCTCGTCACCGCCGCGCCACGCCCGGGATGCAGGCCGTTCCGAGCCGATTAGACGTCTCGGGTGGTCCCGGCTATGCTGGACCACGGCCTGCGCGCCGTTTCGCGCGGAGGCCCTGCGCCCGTAGCTCAATGGATAGAGCATCTGACTACGGATCAGAAGGTTAGGGGTTCGAGTCCCTTCGGGCGCACACTGTGTTGAGACAGTAAGAGAAGCCCCGGCGTGAGGAAACTCCGCCGGGGCTTTTTCTCTGTCCGGATGCCGGGACCCTGGCGGGGCTGTGAGACCGCGGACCGAGCTGGCAGATCGCATTCCGGTCCATGGACCCCCAGGCCGGGCCGCGAGACGTCAGGCCGAGGCCGCTTCCTCCGCGTGAGCCGCGTCCGTCGCGGCCGAGTGGAGCTGCAGGATGGCGACCGCCTCATGCAGGGAACCGAGCGGCGTCTCGATCTCGTCGTAGTGGTGCACGAATCCGTTCGCGTCGCTCGCGCTCACCGAGACCAGGGCGTACCCCGGCCGGGCGACCCGCTTCGCGCGTCCCGATCGTCGCTGTGCCATGGCATCCACCTTCCGTTCGCGCCGAGGCTACTCCGGCCTCGCGCGAAAACGGGGTCAGCGCGCGGCCGACTTCTTCTTCTTGCCGCCCTTGCCCGGCTCGGGCTCGGGCGCCTCACTCGGCGCTTCCGCCTCGCCGGCGGCGGCCCGGTCCTTCGCGCGGCGCTTCGCCTGGGACGCGAGTCGGGCGAGGTCGACCATGCGGAGCGCGTCCATGCGCGCTTTGCGCATCTGGGCGTACTCGGGGTCGGCATCGGCCGTCATGCCCTCGACATCGAGTCGCTGGCTGAGGTTCGCTTCGACATCGCCCCACGCCGCGATACGGGCGTCGGCGACCAGCGTCTTCACGCGTTCGGGATCGTCGGCGAGCGCGCGCAGCTCTTTGGCGACTCCGCGGGACTGCTTCGCGCGACGACGGAGGTTGCGCGTGTCACGGTCGCGATAGTCGTGGGTGCCGGAGGAGTCCGAGAAGCGCCCCCACGCGCGCTTGCGCTGATGGGTCACGCGCTCGGCGGCCTGGTCCTGCTCGTCGGCGAGTGAGCGCAACGTCTCACGGGCCAGCTCGGCGAAGACCTCGCCGTCGAAATGTCCGCCACGGGCGATCGTGTCGACGAGGATCCGGTTGCGCACAGCGAGGCGCGCCGCGGCTGTCGCGATCGACAGCCCCTCGGCGATGGCCTCTTTCGTGCGCCCCACGTGACCTCCCCGTCCAGGCTATCGTCCGGGGGCGTCGACCGCTCAGGTGAGGGTCGTGACGACGGCTTCGATTCGGCGGGCGCGGGTGTCGGCGGCCTTCGCCCCCTCGACCTTCGTCACGTGGGCCTTGCGCGCGCTCGGGGAGAGGGCGTCGAACGCCTCGCGGACGCCCGCGGCGGACAGGGCCGCGGCCAGGTCGTCGGGCACCTCCACCGTGCGAGGCGCCGTGTCGAGGGTGAGCTCGACGGAGATGGCATCCCCTCCCGACAATCCCGTCGCCGCACGCTTGTCGGCGGAGAAGGGGATGAGCGATCTGCCCCCCATCGCCCCGATCGTGCTGGGGAAGGTGAACCCGTTCACGTCGACGATGACGGCCGCGCGCTTTCCGCCGCCGAGTCCCTCGAGCACCTCGGGCGGGACGTCGATCCCGGTGTTGTTGCCCATCTGCAGCAGGGTGGTATCGAAACGCATGGCCAGAGTGTGGCAGACGGCCGATTAGGTGAACAGTGGACGAAACACAATCCCCTCTTTCCGCACGAGGGGGATGCCTATGGTCGAATTCGTTGCGGAGGGCCTCGGAGAGTACTCGGGGGCCTTCTGTCGTATCCGGATGCATACCGGATGAACCGGGCTGCGCGCAAAGCCCAATCCGATGGAGGCATTGTCTCCGAAGATGTGTTGAGGCGGCCGGACGGTCGCTGCCAACACTCTGGGAGGTTCATCATGAGCTCATCACCCAACCGTCTCGTGGCCACCGTCTTCGGCGCTGTCTACTTGCTCGTCGGTCTGCTCGGCTTCGCCGTCACCGGCGGGGTCGGTTTCATTGCGACGCAGGGCGGACTGCTCCTCGGTATCTTCGAGGTCAACCCGCTGCACAACATCGCCCACCTTCTGATCGGCGCAGCGCTCCTGGTCGCCGGTCTCGCCAACGCTCGTGCCGCCAAGGGCGTCAACACGACCGTCGGCGCCGTCTACCTGCTCCTCGGCATCGTGGGCTTCTTCCTGGTCGGCACCGCCGCGAACATCCTCGCGCTGAACGTGCCCGACCACTTCCTCCACCTGGCCAGCGCCGTCGTGCTGCTGGGTGTCGGACTCGGCACCGAGCGCAACGTCCCGCGTACCGCGGCGGTCTGACCATGACTGCTGCGACCTTCGTGAGGTCGTGGCCCTCCGTATCCGCGTGGGGGGCCGGTCTCATCACCGCCGCCCTCGGCGCGGGTGCGATCATCCGTCCCGATTCCGGGGCCGTCGCGAGCGGCCTCGGGATCGGGATGGTGATCCTCGGTCTCGCTTCCCTCGCCTGGGGAGCCGCCACCCTGTCGACGGGGCGACTCGTCGTCCCCCGCACTGCACTGGCCGGAGCGCTCGTCGCTCTCGCCCTGACGGCGGCTCTGATGTTCGCCGCCCCGGCGCACACGAGCATCCTGGGCGTCGCCGCGGCATCCGCCCTGCTCGTCGTCGTCGGAGCCACCGCGGCCGTCCACCTTCGCCGCGTGACCCGCGGTCCGGGTGCGACGCGCACCGCGCAACCGATGAGCGTCGTCGGACTGCTCGTCGCCGCCGCGGTCATCGCCGTGGTCGTCACCCCCGCCCTGGGGGCGACCCAGAACGCCGTACTCCTGCGCGACGACGGCACCGTTCCCGTCATCTCGCACGAGGGACATTGAGCCTTTTCCCGGCGCCCACTCGTTCCGACGGTGGCACGCTGGAAGGGTGACGAACGACGCCCCCTCCTCCGCCCCCGGCTGGATACAGTCGCTGCGCGGCAAGATCCTCGTCGCCCTGGCGGGAGACCCCACCGGCATGGCGCCCTACGTCCGCGCCATTGCCGACGGCGACGACACCGGCTACTTCGTCGAGGACGGTCCCGCGTGGACCGTGCACGCCGGAATGGGCACCCTGGTGGCCGGCATCCGGGCTCTGCTCCTCCAAGCCCTGCACCCGGGAGCTCTCGCCGGCGTGCACGACTGGTCGCGCTATCGCGAGGATCCGATCGGCCGTCTCACGGGCACCGTCCGGTGGGTCATCACGCTGACGTACGGATCGAAGACGCAGGCGGATGCCGAGACCGCACGCGTCGGCAGATTCCACCGCCGCGTCAAGGGCGACTACGTCGGCGGGGACGGCAGCGAACGCGCGTACGCCGCCGAGGCGACAGACCTCGTGCGCTGGGTGCACCTCGCCTTCACCGATGCGTTCCTCGCGGGCCACGAGGTGTCGCGCAAGCCCATCCCCGGCGGACCCGACGCCTACGTCGCCGACTGGGCCACCGCGGGCCGGCTCATGCGTGTCGTCGATCCCCCTCTCACCCGCAACGCCCTGCGTGCCGAGATCGACGGTTTCGCCGACCGCGGTGAACTGCGCGGCGACGAGCGGGTGGCCGAGGTGGTGTCGTTCCTGCGCAAGCCCCCTTTCCCCGGGCTGATGGGCCTGTCGTATCGCGTGCTGTTCGCCGCCGCGGTGGCGACGATCCCCCGCCGCTACCGGAAGATGCTCGGGGTGCGGCGCTGGCCGCTCCCGGCGCTGACGCTCACGCGGGTGATCCTGCGCGTCACCGAGCGCGCGCTGGGCTCGGGTCCGCGCGCCCAGGACATGGCGCGGCTGAGACTGGACCGACTGGAGCGTGAGGGACGGGAGGCCGCGTGAACGACGACGCCCGCCAGGCCGCCGAGCGATATCGGCTCGACCGACAGCTGCGCGACGCCGGCCTCGAGCCCGAACCCGCAGAACCCGAGGGACCCGCGCGAGGATCCACGGCCGCCGAGCGGGCCGCGTTCGTCGAGACCTCGATCCAGCAGGCGATCCGCCGCGGCGAGTTCGACAACCTCCCCGGCGCCGGTAAGCCCCTACCCGACCTCGGCGGTTCTCACGACCCCGACTGGTGGATCCGACGCAAGATCGAGACCGAGCAGCTGACCGGCCTCGGCCCGCCCGCCTTGACCCTGCGCGTCGAGCACAGGGAGATGGCCGCGCGATTGGATGCCATCGCCCACGAACCCGAGGTGCGCGAGGCGGTCGAGGACTTCAACCGCCGCGTGATCGAGGCCCGTCGACAGCTTCAGGGCGGTCCGCCGGTGGTGACACCGACGGTGGACGTGGACGCCGAGGTGACCGCGTGGAACGAGAGGCGTCGGGCGCGTGTGGAGGCCGCCGCGGTGCCGGCGCCGGCGCGGCGGCGCAGGTGGTTCCGACGGGAGCGCTGAGCCTCGGGCGGTACGACGCACCGGTCCTCGGCGGCTGAGCCGCCGGAATCGCCGGGCCGTGGACGACCGCGCCGGAGCGTCAGAGCGCCGCCAGCGCCTCCGCGCGCTCGACCAGCGCTCGCGCCCGAGCCAGCGTCGGTGCGTACGAGCCGTCGACGGGCCCGTCGGGCGTCGTCGACAGCAGCGACCGAGCGGCCTCGACGTCGGCCGGAGCGGGCGTGAACCCGGCGTGGGCGCCGGGCACCGCGGCATCCCGGAGGGCGAGGGTGCCCGTGAACCCCATCGCGACGGCGTGGAGCGCGGCATCCCGTGCCTGGTCGATCGGTCCGCACGGACCGTCGATCGGCCCCGCGATGCCGGCCGCCGCCGAGGCGACCACCAGCTGGGCACGCGGCCACGACAGGGCGATGCGGTCGGCGGCCATGCCGGTGTCGCGGCGGAAGTCGCCGGTCCCGAAGGCGAGGCGGCGGGTCGCCGGGTGGGCGGCGATCGCGGGGGCGACCAAGAGCGCCGCGGCCGACTCGACCATCGCCACGATCGGGGTGCCCGACGGGAGGGATGCCGCGACGTGCGCCACGTCGTCGGGACCGGCGCACATGGCCAGCACGACGCCCGCGAGACGGTCGTTGAGGTCGCGGCCCAGGGCCAGATCGGCCTCGCCGTCCCGGGTCCCGGCGGCGCTGATGCGCAGCCACACGGGCGCCTCGGCGGCGGCGCGACGAGCGCGATCGCGGCCCTCGGCCTTCCGACCGGCGGGGAGGCCGTCCTCGAGGTCGAGCACGAGCACGTCGGCCGCCGTCTCGAGACCGCCCGCGAGCGGTGAGCGGAGCATCCACGTCCGGGCGAGGTCGACACGCGCCGGGGCGGGGACGGCCGAAGCCGCCCCCGCCGAGGTGTCGTGCGTCAGGGTCACGAGCGACCCCGGGCGGCCGCCTCCGCCTCCGCCTGAGCGCGGAAGGCGTCGAGCGACTTCGTGTCGACCGTGGCCGCGGGGCCCGCACCGACCTCGGCCGACGCCTGCTCCTTGGCATCCGCCGCGGGAGTCGCCGAGTGGTCGTGACCGGTCAGCAGGGTCTCGTCGAAGGGGATCTTGCCGGCCAGGACCTCGCGGACGCGCTGACCGTCGTACTCCTTCGTCCAGACACCGATGAGCATCGTGGCCACGGCGTTGCCGGTGAAGTTGGTCACGGCGCGGGCCTCGGACATGAAGCGGTCGATACCGACGATGACGCCGACGCCGTCGACCAGGTCGGGGCGGTACGCCGACAGCCCACCGGCGAGGGTCGCAAGGCCGGCGCCGGTGACACCGGCGGCGCCCTTCGACGCGATGATCATGAAGATCATGAGGCCGATCTGCTCGCCGATCGACATGGGCGAACCCATGGCGGTGGCGATGAAGAGCGAAGCCATCGTGAGGTAGATGGCCGTGCCGTCGAGGTTGAACGAGTAGCCGGTCGGGACGGTGATGCCCACGACGGGCTTCGAGACGCCCAGGTGCTCCATCTTGGCGATGAGGCGCGGAAGGGCGGCCTCGGAGGACGAGGTGCCGACGATCAGCAGGTACTCGCGCCCGAGGTACTTCATCAGCGTGAAGATGTTGACGCGGGTCACGACGTACAGCAGCGTGCCGAGAACCACGGCGATGAAGAGGAAGCACGTGATGTAGAAGGCGCCCATCAGAATGCCGAGGCTGATCACGGCCTGGAATCCCGTCTTGCCGACGACCGCGGCGATGGCGCCGAAGGCACCGATGGGGGCGAGCCACAGGATCATGCCGAGGATGCGGAAGACGAGCACCTGGAAGTTGCGGATGCCCTCGACCATGCGCGCACCGCGCTCTCCCATGCCCTGCAGCGCGAAGCCGACGAGGAGGGCGATGAACAGCACCTGAAGGATGCTGCCGCCGGTGAAGGCCGAGAAGAAGGTGGTGGGGATGATGCCGAGGATGAACTCCTGCGTCGAGGTGGCCTCGGCCGCGGGAGCGTCGTACTGGGCGCCGGCGATGTTCAGGCCCTCACCCGGGTGGATGATGTTGCCGACGACGAGACCGATGATCAGGGCGAACGACGACATGACGAGGAAGTAGACCATCGCCAGGCCACCGATCTTGCCGACCGTGGAGGCCTTCGCGATCGAGCCGATGCCCACGACGATCGTGCAGAAGATCACCGGGGCGATCATCATCTTGATGAGGCTGACGAAGCCCTTGCCGATGGGCTCCAGGGCGGTGGCGAACTGCGGGGCGACGAGGCCCACGATGACACCGGCGACGACCGCGACGATGACGGAGATGTAGAGCCAGTGATTGCGGTCGATCTTCTTACGCGGCCGGCCGTCGCGTGTGGTGCGGAGTGAGAGTGCCATGAGCGACTTCCCCTTTTCTAACGCCTTCGTTGAGTCCGGCGGGGGCGCCGGTTGATGTGACGACTTTGATCGACGCGGGACGTCGGGGCGATTTGTGGTCGTATTGTTCACGGCAAGCGCGACGAAGGGCGGGGTGATGAGACTGAGCGTGGGTGGCCGACTGGCGTTGGTGTCCCTCGGCGTCGTCGTGCTCGTCGCGGGCGTTCTGGCGGCGCTGCTGTCGGTGCAGTTGAGCGACTCCGGGCAGCGCGAGGCCGAGAAGGTCACGCGCTCCGTGGCTGAGACGCTCGCGCACGAGCCCGACGTCGCCGCCCTCGTCGCGCGGGGAGACTCCGGCGCGCTGCAGCCGATGGTCGAGCAGATCCTCCCCGACGCCGACCTGTCGTTCGTGACCATCATGACGCCCGACGGCATCCGCCTCACGCACCGCAACCGTTCCGAGATCGGCGAACCGTACCTCGGCTCGCGCGCCGAAGCGCTGGCCGGGCAGACCTTCACCGAGGTCTACGACGGCACCCTCGGGCCCTCGGTGCGCACCATTGCGCCCATCCGCGACGGGGGTGACGAGAGCGGCGACATCGTGGGGCTCGTCGCCGTGGGCGTCACCCTCGGCGCCGTGCAACAGGACCTCACCGCTCGCGCGCCGCTGATCGTCCTGGCATCCGCCGCCATCGTCGGCCTGGGCGTGCTGGGCGCGTTCTACGTGCGACGGAGTGCGCGACGGGTGACCGGCTCGTACACGCCCGCCGAGCTGTCGCGTCTCGTCGAGAGCTACGAGACGGTGCTGCACTCGCTGCGCGAGGGTCTCGTCGTGACCGATCGTTCGGGGCAGATCGTGCTCTACAACGACGAGGCCGCCGACCTGCTGGGACTGCCCCCGGCCACCGCCGGCCAGATATCGCTCGATCCCCGCGACGTCGAGATGGACGCCGGCCTCGCCGAGGCCATCGCGAGCGGTCGCCGCATGGTCGAGGAGACCGTCGTCAACGGTGAGCGGGTTCTGCTGGTCAACCAGGAGGAAGCGCGGGATCTGGCGGGCCGGCGCGCTCCCGAACGCGGTCGCGTCATGACGCTGCGCGACCGGTCCGAGCTGCAGGCGCTGCTGGGCGAGCTCGAGGGCGTGCGAACACTCAGCGACACCCTGCGCTCGCAGACCCACGAGCACGGCAACCGCCTGCACGCCCTGTTGGCGCTGCTCGAGCTCGGACGCATCGACGAGGCCCGCCGCTTGATCGTGGCCTCGACCGGCGATCGTCAGGAGCTCGCCGACCGCCTGGTCTCGGACGACGAGGACGCCGTCGTGGTCGCCCTGCTGCTCGGCAAGCTCGACGAAGCGGCGGAGCGCGGCGTGCGTCTCGACCTCGACGTGGCCGAGCCCACGCCCGCTCTGCCCCTCGCCGTGGCCGAGGCGGTCACGGTGGTCGGAAACCTCGTCGATAACGCTCTGGATGCCGCGGCGGCCGGCGCCGAGCCGCGCTGGGTGCGCGCGGGGCTCCGTGAGGGCGGGGGTGATGTGGTGCTGGAGGTGTCCGACAGCGGGTCCGGCTTCGACCCCGCACTCGCCGACCCCTTCGCCTTCGGCGCGTCGACCAAGCCCGCTCACGCCCCCGGCGGTCGGGGCGTCGGCCTCGCGCTCGTGCGCGACATCGTCGCGGCGCACGGCGGCACCCTGCAGGTGGTCGAAGACCCCACGACCGTGCGCGTGTTCCT
>Ga0308159_1002610_pt1 | contig 20324 bp, 15 predicted proteins | sample PhyCR1_FD_201040 | JGI IMG/M metagenome (GOLD analysis project Ga0308159, IMG submission 201040) | Phyllosphere microbial communities from UC Gill Tract Community Farm, Albany, California, United States - DLSLC.R1 | ecosystem: Host-associated > Plants > Phyllosphere > Unclassified | place: USA... | reverse complement strand
ACCGAGAGCCTGTCGGCTGCCTTGTACGCCTCCGACATGCAGGACGTGCTGAAGAAGCAATACGTCAACGTCAACTACGTGCTGGCCCTGCCAGAGAAGCAGTCGCTGACGTTTGACTTCAACGGCTACAAAACCAAGCTGGACAAGAGCTTCGCCCTGGAAAACCAAAAGGACGAAAACGCTCGCGACAACAAAATCTGGAGCCTGGGCGCCACGTGGGCCGTTGGCCCGCACAGCTTCACTGTCGCTCACCAGCGCAGCACCGGTGACACTGGCTACCTGTACGGCGGCTATCGCAACGCTGGCGGCATCGGTGACGGCGGTAACACCATCCTGCTGGCCAACTCCTACTGGTCTGACTTCAACGGTAAGGACGAGCGTTCGTGGCAAGTGGGCTACGGCATCGATTTCGCCACCTTCGGCGTACCGGGCCTGACCTACAACGTTGCCTATGTGCGCGGTACCAACATCGACGACGGTACCAACCGCGGCGACGGCACCGAGCGTGAAATCTGGAACCAGTTCAAGTACGTGGTCCAGAGCGGTCCGGCCAAAGACCTGAGCCTGCGTGCTCGTGCTTCGTGGCTGCGCGTTTCCAGCAACGCTGACCAGTACAACGTAGGCGGTAACGAAATCCGTCTGTTCGCCGACTACCCGATCAACGTTTTCTAATTGATCGCAGGTCGCGCCTGATCCTGGGCGATAGAAACCCCGACTGGTTCGGGGTTTTTTTATGCCTGGGGTTTCTACTGATCAATTCCGTGGCCGCGGCTTGCGGTGTGAATGCGTAGGGAAGGGCCGTGAACACCTGTTACACCACGGCATTAATGAAGTACCCCAGCCCGTCTTTATCCCCTGTCGATGAACTTCTAAATTGGCCCCACTGCCCGCCCATCATCCCGATGGCCGGCCGCTGGAGTCTTCGTCATGCCCTTCGTCAGCCTGCGCATCACCCGTGACGGCGTTACCCCCGAGCAAAAAGCCCAGGTTATTGCCGAGTTCACAGAAACCCTCGAACGCGTCCTGCACAAACGCCCGGACCTGACCCACGTCGTGATCGAAGAAGTCGACACCGATAACTGGGGCTACGCCGGCATCACCACCACCGAATACCGCAAATCCCAAGCCTGAATCCCTACCGGAGAATCCTCATGAAAAAAGTCGTCATCGTCACCGGCGCGTCCCAAGGTATCGGCGCCGCCGTGGTCCAGGCTTACCGTGCCCTCGATTATCGCGTGGTCGCCACTTCGCGCTCGATCCAGCCGTCCACCGACCCGGACATCCTTGCCGTCGCTGGCGATATCGCCGACCCGGCCACTGCCCAGCGTGTCGTCCGCGAAGCAATGGCCACCTTCGGGCGTATCGACAGCCTGATCAACAACGCCGGCATTTTCATTGCCAAACCATTCACGGCCTACACCCAGGAGGACTACGCCAACGTCCTCGCGGTGAACCTCAACGGTTTTTTCTACATCACCCAACTCGCCCTCGCCGAGATGGAAAAGAACAACGCTGGCCATATCGTCAACGTCACCACCAGCCTGGCGGACCACGCCATCGATGGGGTGCCGTCGGTGCTCGCCAACCTCACCAAAGGCGGGCTGAATTCGGCGACCAAGTCGTTGGCGATTGAATACGCCAAGCGCGGCATTCGGGTAAATGCGGTGAGCCCCGGGATCATCAAGACGCCGATGCACGGCGAGGAAAGTCACGCGGCGTTGGGGCAATTGCACCCAGTTGGGCATATGGGGGAGGTGAGCGATATTGCCCAGGCGATCATCTACCTGGAGCACGCTGGGTTTGTGACGGGTGAGATTCTGCATGTGGACGGGGGGCAAAGCGCGGGTCATTGATACACAAGCCCCGGCCTAACCCGGCCGGGCGCTAGCCTCTCGTAGCGAGCACCTTCCCGACAATGTCGTAGATGACGCCGTCCTGGCGACAGTCCACTCCATCGCCCCTCATCGGCCACCGCTGAAAACCGCGTCCGAATTCCCAGCCACGGCCGCCCCATCGTCCTCCCTCGACCGCCCTGTTCACCCACGATGCAGTGCCTGCGCCTGCCGTTCAGGTGGCGTCAGCAAGGCCGAATTGCGCGCTCCCTGCTCTATTAATGTCGTCAATTAAATGACTTTTTTGGGCGCGAAGTGCCGTCTGGCGGCAAAAGAGACAATACGTTGACAGTTCACTTGGGATCCAACATTATTCGCGACGATTTTGATGGCTCTAAGCCATTAAAATGATATTAGCGGCGCACCTTCGTCCCATGCTGTGGTTCTCGAAAATATAGGAATGTGGCTGCTTCGACTCGGATGACCAAGCGACGTTGGTCAGGGTAGCCCTTAAACACTGTCACCGTATTAGCAGGCTCGTTTCTTCGCGCCTGCTCGCGAGTCTTAAGGAAGTGAACTTCATGGCTGTAGGACGAATTCTGGTTACCGGTGGTGCAGGGTTTATTGGCTCACATCTGGTGGATGCTCTGCTGGGTAAAGGCTACAAGATTCGCGTACTGGACGACTTGTCGACGGGCAAAACGACGAATCTGCCTGTCGGTAATCCTGACCTGGAACTGGTGGTCGGCGATGTCGCGGACAGCGCCGCCGTTGAGCTGGCCATGGCAGGTTGCAGCGCGGTCGTGCACCTGGCTGCAGTGGCTTCGGTGCAGGCTTCGGTTGATGATCCTGTGGCCACCCACCAGGCCAATTTCGTCGGCACACTCAATGTGTGCCAAAGCATGTTGAAGGCCGGTGTGACGCGCGTGGTGTTTGCGTCCAGCGCGGCGACCTATGGCAACAACGGTGAAGGCACTGCCATCGTGGAAGACACCCCCAAGTCTCCACTGACGCCTTATGCCAGCGACAAATTGGCCAGTGAATACTACCTGGACTTCTACCGTCGTGAGCATGGCCTGGAGCCGGTGATTTTCCGCTTCTTCAATATCTTCGGCCCACGCCAGGACCCTTCTTCGCCTTACTCCGGTGTGATCAGCATCTTCACCGAGCGCGCACTGGCGCGTAAGCCGATCACCGTGTTTGGTGATGGCGAGCAAACGCGCGACTTCGTCTACGTGCAAGACCTGGTGAGCATCCTTGTACAGGCCGTCGAGACTCGCGAGCCGGCGCCTGAGGCGATCAACGTAGGGCTTAGCCGTTCGACCAGTCTCAACGACCTGATTGCTGAGCTGGGCCATGCCACAGGTGCTCCGTTGAATGTGACGTACCAGGCTCCACGCCAAGGCGATATACGCCATTCGCGCGCCAATAACACCCGACTGCTGGAGCGCTTTGCACTCCCGGAACCGACCTCGATCGGCCAGGGTTTAGCGCAGCTTTTACGCAGTTTGTAGTTCGCCGGTCCATTCGCCCGACGTTAACGCAGTATTGGCTCAGTCATCTTCTAGAGTGAATTATGGAAATCGTTTTCCGCAGGACGCGTGTTCGCGCGATCGCCGAGCGGCTGTTGGCTGCTCTTGCATTGTTCGTGGGTGTGCCGGTTGTCCACGCAGCTGCTTTACCCCAACCGTCCAGCGTGGCCTTCTGGTACGCCGAGCAACCACCGCTGCCCGAGCTGGCGCAGTTCGACTGGGCCGTGGTCGAGCCGGGCCACATGACGCCGGGCGATGTGAAAACCTTGCGGGCGTTGGGCAGCCAGCCGTTTGCGTACCTGTCCATTGGCGAGTTCGATGGCAACAAGGCTGAGATCGAGAAAGCGGGCTTGGGCAAAGCTGTTTCGCCTGTACGCAACGACGCCTGGAACAGTCAGGTCATGGACCTCACTTCGACGGCTTGGCGTGAGCATTTGTTCGGTCGCGCCAAGGCCTTGGAAGCGCAAGGCTATACGGGTCTGTTCCTCGACACCCTCGACAGTTTCCAGCTGGTGCCCCAAGCCCAGCGCGAAGCCCAGCGTGTAGGCTTGGCCAGTCTGCTGCGTGAGTTGCATAAGCGTCAGCCCACGCTGAAGCTGTTTTTCAACCGCGGCTTCGAAGTATTGCCGGACCTGGACGGCGTCGCCGCCGCCGTGGCCGTCGAATCGATCCATGCCGGTTGGGATGCCTCCGCCAAGCGTTATCGCCCGGTGTCGGAGTCCGACCGCCAGTGGCTTGAAACGCACCTGCAACCGCTGCGTGCCAAGGGTATCCCGCTGGTGGCGATTGACTACTTGCCCCCCGAGCGTCGTGAGGAAGCACGCAAGCTCGCCAAGCGACTGCGCGACGAAGGTTTTATCCCGTACATCAGCACCCCTGACCTCAACACCCTGGGCATCAGCAGCATCGAAGTCCAGCCGCGCCGAATCGCGATGATCTACGACCCGCGCGAAGGTGCGCTGGAAGATGCCGCCGGCCATAGCAACCTGGGTGGGTTGCTGGAGTACCTCGGCTACCGTGTCGATTATTTGCCGGCCAACAGTGACCTGCCGCTTTACGGTTTCAGTGGGTTGTACGCGGGTGTCGTGACCTGGATGACCAGCGGCCCGCCCCAGGACGCACCGGCGTTCAATCGCTTTCTCAATGCGCGCCTGGACGAACAGGTGCCGGTGGTGTTTTTTAGTGGCCTGCCGGTTGAAGACAAGCTGTTGCTCAAGCGCCTGGGCCTCAAGCGCGATGTGCCGCCCTCCACCCAAGTGTTGACCATCACTCACCAGGACAAGGCCTTGCTGGGTGCGTTCGAGGCGCCAGTGGTGCCTCGCTCCCGTGATCTGGCGGCGGTGTCGGTCCTGCCCAACGGCCCGACACCGGCCTTGTCCTTGAGCGGTGCCGGTGGTGCCGTGTTCAACCCGGTGGTAGTCGGCAAATGGGGCGGCCTTGCGCTGGCGCCTTACCTGCTGGAAATCAACAACGAGCGCAGCCGCTGGATTCTCGATCCTTTCGCGTTTCTCCAAGCCAGCCTGAAACTGCCGGCACAGCCGCGCCCAGACACCACCACCGAAAACGGCCGGCGCATCGCGACCGTGCATATCGATGGTGACGGTTTCCCGTCCCGGGCCGAAGTGCGCGGTACGCCGTATGCCGGTCGCCACACCCTGGACGACTACATCAAGCCCAACCCGTTCCTGACCTCGGTGTCGATCATTGAAGGCGAGATCTCGCCGCGTGGCGCATTCCCGTTCCTGGCGCGTGAGCTTGAGCCGATTGCCCGTGAAATCTTCGCCAACCCTAAAGTCGAAGTGGCCACGCACACCTACAGCCACCCTTTTTTCATGCAGCCTGACAAAGCCAAGAAGCGCGAGAATTTCAACCCGGAATACGGCTTGAACATGAAGATCGCCGGCTACGACAAAATTGATTTTCGTCGCGAGATCTTTGGCTCGCGCGATTACATCAACCAGAACCTGACCACCCCGCAGAAGCCAGTCAAGATGGTGTTCTGGCCAGGCGACGCGCTGCCATCGTCCGACACCATCAAGCTGGCCTACGACGCCGGCCTGAAGAACGTCAATGGCGCCGAAACCATCATGACCAAGGCCAACCCGTCGTTGACTGGCTTGAACCCGTTGCTGCGGCCGACCCCAGGCGGGTTGCAGTACTACGCGCCCATCATCAACGAAAACCTGTACACCAACCTGTGGAAAGGCCCGTATTACGGCTTTCGCGAGTTGATCGAGACCTTTGAGCTGACCGACAGCCCACGCCGCCTGCGTGGCCTGCACCTCTATTACCACTTCTACTCCAGCACCAAGCAGGCCTCGATCAAGGCCATGCACGAGATCTACGGCTACATGCGCGAGCAACAGCCGATGTCGTTGTGGATGACTGACTACGTCGACCGACTGCACGGCCTGTACCAGGCGAGTCTGGCGCGTACCGCCGACGGGGCCTGGCAGATCCGCGGGATGGATGCGCTGCGCACCGTGCGACTCGATGCACAAATGGGCTGGCCTGACTTGCTGCAATCACAAGGCGTTGCTGGCGTGCGCGACTTGCCGCAAGGCCGCTACGTAGCACTGAGCAGCGACAAGGCGTTGCTTGTGCTGCGCGCGGACAGAGACCCCAGGCCTGCCCTGGAGGAAGCCAACCTGCCGTTGCTGGATTGGCGCTACCTGGATGATCGGCGTGTGAGTTTTTCCTTCGCCGGTCAGTTTGACCTGTCCTTCTCCGTACGCTCGGCAACAGCCTGTCGCGTGGAAGTGGATGGGCAGCGCTTCGCGGGCAAGGCTTCGGCCGGCCTTTGGACTTTTCAATTACCTATGAAGCAGGTGAGTAATGCCCAGCTCCTCTGCAACTAAGAATAGCCGCCTGCTCAATCCCTGGGCGCTGGCGGTGGTCGCGGTTGCCGTAGGCGGTTTGCTATGGGCGACCTTTCAGCGCGAATCCGTGTTCCAGCCCGACGGGCGCGAGCCCGATGCGGTGTCGGCCAACTACGCCGAGCTGTTGCTGACAGCGCACCCGGACGACGACCACCTGCGCTTGCAGTTGGTCGATCTGCTGATTCGCCTCGGTGACTACGCCAAGGCGCGCGAGCACATTGAAGCCTGGCCCACGCCGCAGCTGGAAACCCAGGCCTACTACCGGCTGGAGCTGGATGCGCTGGTTGCCGCCAGCGGCAACGACCTGATCGCGCAGCAGGCATTGGTTGAGCGCCTGGAAAGCTTCGATCACCGTAAATTGCCGGTGGCGCAGCTGCAGAACCTGGCGAAGCTGGCGCTGACATTGCAGGCCCCGGCATTTGCCGCGAGTGTATTCGAAGAGATCGCCGGGCGTGATCCTGCGCAAAAGAGCGACGCCCTCAAGTCGGCCGCGCAGTGGTACCTGGCGGGTGAACAACCGGCACGTGCGGCGGCTATCTATTTGCAGCTCAAGCGTGATGCGCAGGACCCTGGCGAGCAACGTGAGTATGCGCAGTTGGCGTTCAACAGTTTGCTCTCGGCCGGCCGTGACGAACAGGCCGCACAGGTGCTCGCCGACCAGTTGCCGACGCTCACGAACCCGCAGACCGACGTGGCGTGGCTGAAGCAGGGCGTCGATGTCGCCGTGGCAACCAAGCAGTTCGAGCTCGCACAGCGTGTGCTTGAGCAGTGGCATGCCTTGGAGCCCGACAACCCGAGTATTGCGTTGAAGCAGTTCCACGTTCGCCTGGCCATCAATGACCTGGCGGGTGCGTGGGACACCGGTCAACAACTGACGGTCGACTATCCGGATGATATCGAGTTGCTCGAGCAGATGGCCAAGCTCGGTGAATGGCGTGGTGATAACGAGGCGGCGCTGGGTTACTGGATCCGCGTGCTCAAGATCAAGGAAGACGCCCAAGTCCGCGAGCATGCTTGGCGCCTCGCCAGCCAGCAGTTCGACTTTGACCGCTCTATCCCGTTGCTCGCTGAGATCATGCAGCAACGAGCGCTGACGGACATCGAGTTGGACGCGCTGATCTACGGCCACGAATCGCGCGGTACGCCCGCCGAAGCCGAGGCCTGGTTGCGTAGTTACCTGCGCAAATACCCGTCACATCGCCTGGCCTGGACGCGCCTGCTGCAAAACCTGGAAAACACCGGGCAGTTCGCCGCCAAGGGCAAGCTCTACAAGGATTATGCAAAACGCTACAGGTTGACCACGGCTGAATTGGTTGATTGGGCCAGCACTGAGATGAAGCTGTTCAATGAGCAGGCTGCATGGGACGTGGTGAAGTCCGATGACGCCTCCATCGATGACCCGGAGTATTGGCGCACCCGTGCTGCCCTGGCCTGGGACTTGGAGCGCGACGAAGACTTGCGCGTCTCACTGGAAAAACTGCTGTCCATCAATGGCAAGTTGGTCAGTGGTGACGAGAGCCAGTTGATCACGCTGTACCGCACCCGCGACCCACAACGCGCCCTGGCGCTGATGGTTGCCAGTTGGCACCGTGCCCAGGACCCGCAGCGACTGGTCGAGGCGCTGCAGCTGGCTCAGGAGTTGGAGGAATGGGACCAGGTCACCGCCTTGCTGGAAGACGCCAAGAAGTACCCCGACGCCTACGAGCAAGCCCAGGTCCTGGCGGTGCGTGGCGCGCTGGCGATAGAGCAGGGTGACCCCGCTGAAGCCGAGCGTTTGTACCTGCTGGGCCTATCGCGTTACCCCGACGACAACCTGTTCCGCGAACGCTTGACCTGGCTCTACGTCGACCAGGCGGACACGGCCAAGCTCAAGCCATTGATGACCAAGTGGCGTGCCTATGCGCGCGAAGACCGCCTGCTGTGGTTGCCGTTCGCCAGTGCCAGCCAGCTCTTGGGGCGCGATGCCGAGGCGTTGGCCTGGTACCGCATGTACCTCAAGCTCTCCCCGAACGACTGGCTGGTGCAGGCGGCGTATGCCGACGCACTGGAGACCTCCGGCTACCAGGATGCCGCTCAGCGCCTGCGCTTGAAATTACTGCGCAACCCCGAGGCAGACAACCTGCAACCGTCGTCCCAGCGCTACGCGATCTGGCTGCGCTTGATGTCCAGCAGCTACTCGCCACGCAAGGCGCAGCAGGAGCTCCTGAAGTGGAAAGACGGTTCGCCGTCGATGAAGCAGCTGTGGTTCGAACGCCTGCTGGCCCGTCTGGATGCGACCAATCAACAGGCGCAGAAAGACGATTGGCTGGCCTGGGCGCGCTCCCAGGGCCTCAAGGTCGACCGTTATGAGCAAATCCAGGAAGCCCTGCGCAGCCGCAACAAAGCCCAGGTCGAAACCCTGCTGGCCAGCAGCGACCTGAACCCGGCGCAACGTTCCCAGGCCCTCAGCCGTTTGAACCGTAACAATGAAGCCTTGGAAACCAGCCTCTCCGCGTTGGGTGATGACCAGCCAGACTCGGTGAATGAGCAACTGCGGCGCCAGGCGGTAGAGATCCACGAATCCACGCCGCAAGGCGCCCTGCTGTCTTATCAGAAGCAAGACTTCGGTGGCCTTTCGTTTGATGCGCCGCGCCTGGAAATCGCCCATAACCTGGGTGACAAATGGTACGCCGACGTCGAGATGGAACATGGCAAGTACAAAGGCGACGACGTGATTTCATCGCGAATCGGCGAAGAGAGCAACGCGGCCCTGACCCTGATCCGTTCGGTGGAAAACGGCAGCTGGAAGCTGTTCGCCGATACCAGCCAACGCCAGGACGATGATCGCAACGGCTTGGGTCTGTCGCGCATGTGGCAGCTGGGTTCCAGCCATCAACTCGAGACCGGCCTGGACTGGCATCGCAAGAGCGACGACAGCGGCCTGATGCGCGCTTTCGGCCAGCAGGACCGGGCTTGGGTCGGCGGGCGTCATGGCCTGACCGCACGGGACCAGTTGAGCTGGGAAGTGGCGCAACGGTCGTTCTCGACCCGCGCCGGCGACTCACTGGGCAGCGGCCATGCGGTGAAGCTGGAGCTTAACCACACGCTGGAATTCGCCGGGCCTAACTGGACGGTGCGCAGCGGTGTGGATTATCAGAAAAACAGCGTGAAGGATCGCAACCTGGACTACCTGTCCGATGCCATTGATCCCAAGGGGCCTATTCGGGTGGTTAGCGATCCGGATGACCCGCAGTCGGTCCCTGCCAGTGACCTGCTGCAAAGCCGCTACGGCCAACTCTACGTCGGCAGCTCCTGGCGCCGTGGCATACCGGGCGCGCTGGTGCGCAGCAAGCCGCAATACACCTGGCTGGTGGACATGACGGCGGGTTGGCAGTGGACCGATCAAACCTTCAACTACGGCATCAACACCGGCGTCGGCTTCGAAGTCCTGGGTGACGACGAACTGGCCCTTACCTTCGGCTACCAATCCGCGCCACAAGGCGGGGATGGCAAGTCCGGCGGCACACTGGGCATGAGCTACGGCGTGCGTTTCGGGCGCTGATTACAGAATCTACGGGAGAAAAACCTATGCAAGCAATTCGTAACCTGAGCCTGGCCCTGACAGTGCTGTTCGTCGCCGGCTGCTCCAGCTTCACCAGTGAAAACAGCCCGAACCTGCCGCGCAATGCGCAGTGGGGCATCGTGCCGATGATCAACTACTCCCAGACCCCGCAGGCCGGTGAGCGCAGCGAGCAGATCCTGCTCAGCGTGCTCAGCAGCCACGGCCTGCAACCGCGGGTCTACCCAACCAGCACCCAGGGCGAACAGGCGTTGATGGATGACAACGAGCGCCTCACCGGTGCGCTGGAATGGGCGCGTGAGCAAAAGCTTGATTACGTCGTGTCCGGCAGCGTGGAAGAGTGGCAGTACAAGAACGGCCTGGACGGCGAGCCAGCGGTCGGCATCAGCCTGCGTGTCCTGGAAGCCAGCAGCGGTCGTGTGCTCTGGAGCAAAAGCGGCGCGCGCGCCGGCTGGTCCCGTGAAAGCCTGGCGGGCAATGCTCAGACGGTAATCGACAAACTTGTTGGCGCCCTTCGGTTCGAGTGAACGCAATGAATTCTCCACACATGGATTACAGCCTGGCGCCTCGCGCCAGCGGGCCGGTGTCTTGGCTGGAAACGCTGCTGGTGACGGGCTTGGCGATTGGCCTTGGCTTCTGGCTGACTCCCGAAGACCCGCTGCAGATGCACGGCGGTTTCCCCTGGCCGATTCTGGCGCCGCTGCTGTTGGGTGTGCGTTACGGTTTTGTGCGCGGGCTGTTCAGTGCCGCGCTGCTGGTGGCGGCGCTGTTTGCGCTGCGTTACACCGGCCATGAAGGTTATACCCAGCTTGAGCCATCGTTCATCGTGGGTGTGCTGGTCTGCGGGATGCTGGTGGGTGAGGTGCGCGATCTGTGGGTGCGCCGCCTGGAGCGTCTGCAGATGGCTAACGAATACCGTCAGTACCGTCTCGACGAATTTACGCGTGCCCACCAGATCCTGCGGGTGTCCCACGACCTGCTCGAGCAACGCGCGGCCGGCAGTGACCAGAGCCTGCGCAGCTCGCTGCTGGGCCTGCGCGAGAAACTGCGTGGCATGCCAGTCGAAGGCGATGCGTTGAGCGAACTGGCAGAGCCGATTGTGGCGATGCTGGGACAGTACGGGGCACTGCGCGTAGCAGGGCTGTACCGCGTCGACGAGGCCGAGAAAAACGTTCTGCCGCAAGCCCTGGCGATGATCGGCGTGATGGGCCCCCTGGGCACCGACGACGGTTTGATCAAGCTGTGCCTGGAGCGCGGCGAACTGGTCAGCGTGCGTCAGGAACTGATCGACTCGGGTAACTCCGCGCAGTTCTCATCGCTGCAGGCGTGTATCCCGTTGATCGATGCAGAAGGTCGGTTGCTGGCGATCCTGGCGGTCCGGCAGATGCCGTTCTTCGCGTTCCAGGATCGTACGCTGAGCCTCTTGTCACTGCTGGCCGGCCACATCGCCGACCTGTTGCGTCGCGACCCGCACGTACTGCAATTGCCCGACGCCGATTCCCAGCAATTCACCCTGCAGCTCAAGCGCTCGCTGGTGGATGTCGAGCAGCACACCCTGCCGGCCGGTCTGTTCGCGTTCGAGATGACGCGCGCCAACGACGAACTCTCGCGTCTGATGGAGCGCAGCCAGCGTGGCCTGGACTTGCACCTGTCGGTGCGGAACAACCGCGAGCATCACCTGTTGCTGGTGCTTTTGCCGCTGACAAGCCCGGACGGTACCGAAGGCTACCTGGCGCGCATTGGCATGCTGTTGCACGAGCACTTTGGTGTCGACACCGATTTTGACAGCTTGGGTGTGCGGGTCATGCCTTTCAACCTGGAGCCTGGCTGTGACCGCAACGGGCTGCGTAACTTCCTCTACAACGAGTGTGGCCTGAATGATCAGCAAGTGGCTGTTTAGCGGGGCCTTGGTGCTAGAGGCGGGCAGTTGGGCCAGTTTGTGGCTGGATGCGCCGCAGTTGCCTCAACTGCTGGTCTTCATGTTCAGCCACGGCCTTGCCTGCCTGATGCTGTGCGGCGCCGTATGGATGTTGCTGCCGGCGCGCTACCGCGCACCATTGCCTTGGAGCCCGCTGTTTATCTTCAGCCTGGCGTTCTTCGTGCCGGTCATCGGCGCCCTGGGCGTGGTTGCCTCGATCTTTCCTGCGCTTTACCTGCCACGCAAGCGTGACCGTCAGGCCTGGCAAGCCGTGGGTATCCCGGGTTTGCCCTTTCGTGCGCAAGCCCAGACACGCTCACCGATTTTTGCGGATGGTGGCTTGCAGGACGTACTGCGCCACGCGCCGGACCCGGACCAGCGCCTGGCCGCCTTGTTGGCGACCCGCCGCATGCCCGGCAAGGACGCTGTGCCAATCCTCAAGTTAGCCCTGGGCGACCCCAGCGATGACGTGCGCCTGCTGGCGTATTCGATGCTCGACAAGCAAGAAAGCGACATCAACCTGCACATCCAGATGGCCCTTGAGCAGTTGGCCGGTGTCAGCTCGCGAACCGCTGGCCCGGTACATGGCATGTTGGCGCGCTGGTACTGGGAGCTGGCCTACCTCGGCTTGGCCCAGGGCAGCGTGCTCGAGCACGTGCTGAGCCAGGCAAGCGAACACGCCGAGCAGGGCCTGGCGGCGGGCGAGGGTGGCGAACTGTTGCTGCTGGCCGGCCGTATTGCATTGGAGCGCGGCGAGAACGAACGCGCCGAAACGCTGTTGCACGAGGCTGAGAAGAACGGCCTGGGCGCGGCCCAACTGCTGCCGTTTCATGCTGAACTGGCGTTCGAGTCCGGTCGTTATCATGAAATCCCCGGGTTGCTCGCCAGCCTTCCCGAAGAAACCCGCCAGCGGCCACCTTTCGCTGAGCTGGTGAGGAGCTGGAATGAATCATAAGCAAACGTCACCGACTGCCGATATCTGCCTGTTGCTGGAAGGAACCTGGCCGTACGTGCGTGGCGGCGTGTCGAGCTGGATTCACCAGATGATCCTGGGCCTGCCGGAGCTGACCTTCTCGGTGATGTTCATTGGCGGCCAGCGTTCGGCCTACGCCTCGCGACGCTATGAGATACCGGCCAATGTGGTGCACATCGAAGAGGTGTTCTTGGAGGATGCGACGCACCCTACCAACACCCGGGGTACGCCGCGTGAAGCCGATCCGCAGCAGCTCGCCGACCTGTACCGGTTTTTGCACCACCCGGACCAGCCGGAACGCGAGCTGGGCGAGCGCTTGCTCAGTTGCATCGCCGATGGGCACATGACCCTCGATGACGTACTGCGCAGCCGCGCCAGCTGGGAGACCCTCAGCGAAGGCTATCGCCAGCATTGCGCCGACCCGTCGTTCGTCAACTATTTCTGGACCCTGCGTTCGTTGCAGTCACCGCTGCTGATGCTCGCTGAAGCCTCGCGCAAGATGCCGCCAGCACGGGTGCTGCACTCGATTTCGACCGGTTACGCCGGACTGCTGGGTTGCATCCTCAAGCACCGCTGGAAGTGCACCTACCTGTTGAGTGAGCACGGCATCTATACCAAGGAGCGCAAGATCGATCTGGCCCAGGCCACGTGGATCGCCGAAAGCTCCGGGCAGGCGCTCAACCGCAGCCTCGACGGTGGTTCGGGCTATATCCGTACCCTGTGGGTGCGCTACTTCGAGCGGATCGGCCAGTTGGCCTACAACAGCGCCGACAACATCATCGCCTTGTATGACGGCAACCGTCAGCGCCAGATCAAGGACGGTGCCGATCCGCGCCGCACCCAGTTGATTGCCAATGGCATCGACCTGTCGCAGTGGGCCAGCGCCATGGAAACCCGCGAGCCGGGCATTGCACCGGTGGTGGGGTTGATCGGGCGCGTGGTGCCGATCAAGGACGTGAAAACCTTCCTGCGCGCCATGCGTGGCGTGATCAGCGCCATGCCGAACGCCGAAGGCTGGATTGTCGGCCCTGAAGAGGAAGATCCGGAATACGTCAGCGAGTGCCGCAGCTTGATGGCGAGCCTGGGGCTCGAGGGCAAAGTGCACTTCCTGGGCTTCCAGCGTATCCAGGACATTCTGCCCAAACTTGGCCTGATGGTGCTGACGTCGATCAGCGAAGCGCAACCCTTGGTGATCCTGGAAGCCTGGGCCGCCGGTACGCCGGTGATCAGCAGCGACGTCGGCTCGTGCCGCGAATTGATCGAAGGCGGCAGCGCCGAAGACCGTGACCTTGGCCTCGCGGGCAAGGTGGTGGCGATCGCCGACCCACAGGCGACCTCCGCCGCCATCCTCGAGCTGTTGCGCAGCCCCGAGCGTTGGAAGGCTGCACAAGCCAGCGGCTTGCTGCGGGTCAACCGTTACTACACCGAAGCCTTGATGCTGCAGCGCTACCGCGACCTGTACCAGGCAGCCATGGAGAACAGTTAAATGGCCGGCATTGGCTTCGAACTGCGCAAGATCCTCTCGCGCGACTCATACACCGCCACCCTGCATGCCTATGTGTATGCGGGTTTGATCAGCTCCGGACCATGGGTGCTGTCGATCATCAGCGTGATGCTGGTGGGGATCATCAGCCTGGGCCTGCTGCTGCCTAACTCGCTGGTGGGACAATTCCTGGTCACGGTGACATACCTGATGGCCAGCTCGTTGATCCTGACGGGCGGCCTGCAGTTGTTCTTCACTCGCTTTGTGTCCGACCAGCTGTTCGAGCACAACTACGACCAGATCCTGCCCAACCTGCTGGGCATCCTGTTGATGGTCACGGTCGGCGCCGGCGTGCTGGGTGTCATCGTGCTGGCGCTGCTGTTCGATCAGCCGCTGATCTACCGCGTACTGGTGCTCTCGAACTTCGTGGTGCTGTGCAACCTGTGGTTGGTGATCATCTTCCTCTCGGGGATGAAGAAATATAACCGCATCCTGCTGGTGATGGTGGTGGGCTATTCGCTGATGGTGGCGAGCGCCTACCTGCTGAGCTTCCTGAAGATGCCCGGGCTGTTGCTCGCGTTGTTGATCGGGCACGGCAGCCTGTTGTTCCTGTACCTGTACGACATCCTGCGCGAGTATCGCGCCGAGAAAATGATTGCCTTCGATTTCCTCAATCGTCGCAACGTCTTCCTCAGCCTGCTGGTCACCGGGTTTTTCTACAACTTCGGCATCTGGGTCGACAAGATCCTGTTCTGGTTCAACCCGGGCACCTCCAACGCCGTGATCGGCCCGCTGCGTGCGTCGATCCTGTACGACATGCCGATCTTCATTGCCTACCTGGCGATCATCCCTGGCATGGCCGTGTTCCTGGTGCGCATCGAGACCGATTTTGCCGAGTGGTACGACCGCTTGTTCCGTGCCATCCGCGACGGCGAGACCTTGCAGCACATCGGTTCGCTGAAAACCGAAATGACCCTGTCCATTCGCCAGGGCCTGCTGGAAATCTGCAAAGTCCAGGGCCTTACGGTGGTGCTGCTGTTCCTCTTTGCGCCACGCCTGCTGGAGTGGATCGGCATCTCCAGCTACTACCTGCCGCTGTTCTACATCGACTTGATCGGCGTGAGCATCCAGGTGGTGTTCATGGCATTGCTCAACGTGTTCTTCTACCTCGACAAACGCCGCGTGGTCCTGGAACTGTGCGTGCTGTTCGCCGTCCTCAACGCGGGCCTGACACTGCTCAGCATGCACCTGGGCCCGAGCTTCTTCGGCTACGGGTTCACGCTGTCGTTGCTGGTGTGTGTATTGCTGGGGCTGGCGCGGTTGTCGTCGACACTGGAAAACCTGGAGTACGAGACGTTTATGTTGGCGCGTTGATCGGGTTTCGACGGGCGTAAAAAAGGCACTCGCCGTTAGCGGCAGTGCCTTTTTTGTTGAAGGCCGAATGGGGCGGTTTGGCTCAACTGGCGCTTGCAGCAGGCGCGGGGGTTATCTGTTCGATGAGCCAGACGCCCAGATCAGATATTGAGTAAGTCACAGGCGCGTTCGTGGCGGAGAACTCTACATTGACTTCAAGTGCGTTGTTGCTGATGAACGAGTCGTTGAGCAGCCCCTTTGAAATGAGATCTGACACACAAGAAGCAATCAGCATTGGGTCCAGATGGCTCGGTAGGAGGTCTTCAATTGCACTTGTGGCGAGTGATAGTTTCCTTCCCACAGAAAACATACCTTTACCTGGTTGTTCGATGTGAAGCTTGTTTGCTTCTGAAAGTACCAGGAAATGAACATCTTCCAGGTCGCGCACCAGACGCAAGGTTTGAGAGGTGGCGTCCCAGTTACTGGTTTTCTGGTGCCAGAGATTAGCCAGAATCGAGGCGAAAACCCGGACTTTCTCCTCGCTCCGTGACTCATTGATCGCGTTGAGTGATACCCGTAACGCGGGGATGAGGTCTGGTGAATCCGAGGGTGTGTTGCCTAGCGAAAATTTTCCAAGCTCTTTAATGAGCAGGCGGATTTGCCGGAACTCGAAGTCCATTGCCTTTTTTGACAGGTAACGGTCAACAATCCCGAGTCCACTCGCATTAAGAATAAGGAACAGTGGCGCCCATAGCGGGTGTTCATTCTCGTAAATCTGGCCCAGTTTTTCACGTAGGTTTGCGTTATCCAGCGTGGATACGTCCATGCTTTTCTCCCTTGATTGAAGAGTCCCAACCGATGGTTTGCACCTAAATTGAGGCTGACTGTGGTGGCGTCATAATAATGACAAATCAACCGGTCGTGGCTGATAACCGTTACCGCTATTGCCTGGGCGATAGCAGTTGTGCAGGTATGTCACCGGATGGCCCTTTATATGGAGCGGGAGAAAAAATGGGGTCAGACCACAATTCCCGCACTTTTTTGGCACTATTGATGGCTCAGTATGAATCGCCCCGGATCCGCGACGCCGCTCAGGTGTGGGCGCTCAACGAGCTGGAGCCTGTTCAAGTTCGACTGGCGCAGGTCAATGAATGGCTGGGGGAGGAGGTTATTCGCTTTCGGCGTTACGAGCTTCCGGGTCAGGCCTAGGCTTTTGAAGATCTAGATGGTCATAAATATGGGCCATGGTTTCAGCCCTGATGTGCCACTTCGTCGCCAGTTCGATTCCCTCGCTGGATTGATCGAACACTGTCTTTGCCGTGGGAAACAGACCGGCGTAGAAGTGTACGAAGTGCCCGATCATAACCACGCACATTTGGAGAGTGGCGACGCCAAGATCGTAGTGGGCTTGAAGACTAGTCGCTGATCTGATTTGTAAGCAGCTTATGAAGTCGGTGTGCGTATACCCGCTGAGATATGGGTAAATCGAAGTGAAGTAGACTCGATGAAACCCTGCATTCATCGCCAACTCATTCCAGTTAGTTCCTGCACTCCAGTCGCCTTTTCGTAGCTTGGCCTGCTCGCCTTTGGGGTAAAGCGCGTAGAAAGGTGAGGCTTTGATCCAGGTCCAGTGTTCCGTGGCGAGCTCTATAGCCTCCTGCTGGCTCAGTACTGCTTCGTCAATTGTGGGAATGAGCTTCGATCTTTTCTTCCATCCGCAATACACCCAGACAATATGCCGAAACTCTCGAAGTGACTGGTCATCCTCACTGTGCAGCCAATACATCACTAGGTAATTTTCGATAGCAGTTCGAGTCAGGGCTGCAACCGACGAGTGATCAATATAGCCAAAGTGCGGGAGTGTCGGCGTACCAAAAGGGCACGGTTCTAGAAGAGTTCGCACGGAGCATAGGTGTTTGAACATCTTCATCGACAGCACGTGTAAGTGAACTGACCAATCTGGCGGGCTGGCTGGACTGTTATCCATCGCCTGCGCGGTAATCATGTCCGACATTAGCCTGATCAATATCTCGAACTCGCTCTCGAGATTCTCGTTTCGCTCATACATAAACGGGCTGTTCATTTCTTGATCCCCTCTGCCGGCTTCGTTGCACCTGCATTCTGGGGTTTAGATCTCGACGCCGGTGTGCTCGGAAATTTTCTTCTTAATGAAACCTTTGGCCAAGTCCTTCAGCAAATCTACGCTGAACCCACCGGCCGCATTCACACCTTGGCGTGTCTTCATCCAAATATCGTTATCACGGACAGCGTCAACAAAGTCGTGGCCTTCCCATGTCAGGCGTTTGAACATGAAGCCATGCATCGAACCATTACCGCCTTGATCTACCAAACCCGCCTCGGTGGCTAAGTCCAGATGGTAGGCCACTTGGTCCTCAGTAAAGCCCTCAACCATAAGCTCTTCGTATTGGTAATGGCAGATCGAATGAGCGTCCTCATGAAGAACCTCAAGCTTCAATAGCAGCAGTCGGAGCAAGTCCATGTCGCGGCGCATGCGTGTTTCTCCTCTTGGATTGAGTGCTCAGATTGCCGGGTGGTCAGATGCTCTGCAACTGTCATTCTGTAGCTGGCGCGCCCTCGTCCCCCCGCCACGCCCGCGGGCTAAACGTGGCGCATTTTCTGCGCCCCTGCAGACTACCCAGCGCGGCCAAGGCAGCGGGCTGTAGGCAGGCTATGGGGCGAGGCAAAAACCTGCGCTTCCCTGCACTGGAGGGGCCTTTACGGGGTATGGGGTGCATCCAGCTTGGAGGAGGTGGTCGGGGGCGATTTTCTGAAAGAGTAATTTCAGCAACCTGCGGGCAAACCGACCCTGGAGACCACGCCATCCGTGGGTTCTGACATTACAAACAGAGGTAACTTAGGAGTCATTAAAAATGTAATTTTTTATAAGGTTCTGATTTAGAAGGATTTTTTAGCCTAACTATCACCTTAATAAAGAGTAATCAGATTACCTTTTAGTTACTAGAAAGTTACCTTTGCCCGCTGCCGGAAAACCTGTTTAGATCAAGGCATTGCGCCATTTTTTCGGCAGGGGTTACAAAAATTACTATTTCTGCGCCCCCCCCCTCAGTACTTTGGAGCGGACGCCAGCTATATGACGCGCGCAGGCGTGTGTGCGTTATCAAGTCTTGTTACGTGCGTTTTTAATCATGCTCTGCAAGTGTGCAGGCCTTCTCGAGATCGTGTGTGATGCATCCAAAGTGATTGCCGCTATCTCACTTCTCTCTCATTGCTTTGGGGGAGAGGAGTCGTTACTCGAGAGCTTCTAAGTGAAGGGATTTAGGATACCTGCGCCTAGTTGCCCAAGAGGTGACTACCCACATTCCACAGAATCCGCCTAATGCCCCCATCAACCCAACGTATGTACTGTTGCTTATTCCTTCCGGACGAGGGCCGTAGATCGAGAACATGAAACATGCGCAGGCGAAGACAATCGGGTTAAACACAACACCCGTGAGGGCTGCGAGCGGTCCGCTTCTCTTTTTCTTTTGAGGTTTCGGGCGCGTGAATTGACCAAGATTTCGAAAGCCCTGTGGAAGGCCCTTCAAGGTGCCCTTAATGCAGGGTTTGCGATCAGTACTGGTATGCAGAATCTCCACCACAACTCCATCGTTTTTATCGAGGAAATTGAAGGAGAACTTAATCTCATTAACGCTTAAGTCTGGCGGCATTGGGATTGAGAAGTCATTTACCGCCCGACTCGATTTCAGGATCACGGCGGATAGGATTCGACCGTCGTCTCCGACATGGAAGCGGAGCGGGTCCTTAGAAACGATATCTTCACCATTTACGGTGTTTTCGCCACTGTTCCAGAAAATCAGAATGGATTTGGTTAGGCGAGGAATGCTGATGCCGTTGTATTGAACGGCTATTGCCGGTGGCAGCGTAGCCGAGGCGCTACCCAAAACATGCTCGCCCAAATGGACATAGCTCAGTCTGGTCTGCTTGCGGGGCCAATAATAGAACACGATCGCAGCGATGAAACTGACGATTCCAAGCAGCGAGCCCAACCAGGTTTTATCCATGAGGCTCTGCGCGTTATCGAACCATGACATGACCGTATCCCTACAGGTAATGATGCGAAATGCTGCTTGTTACGTGGCTTGTTACGTATTGCACAAAAAACAAAGGCCTGCATCGCTGCAAGCCTTTGATTTTAAATGGTGCCGGCACCAGGAGTCGAACCCGGGACCTACTGATTACAAGTCAGTTGCTCTACCAACTGAGCTATACCGGCGTGTTAGGGCGACGATTATAGCGATTGGCAAGGTTCTGTAAACCCCTGAATTCTGACTATTTTTGCGAAAGTCGCTTCTGTCCCTTTTTCTCCTAGGAGAAGGTAGGATTCATCCGTTGCTGCCAGGTGCAGTCGCAACCATCCAAACCAAAGGAAGCCCCACGTGAAACGGACGCTCGCTCTCATTCTTCTCGCTGCCACGCTCGGCGCGTGCTCCAGCCACAAGCCCGCCAACGATCCGGCTTTGGTGGGTACCTGGAAAGGCTTGCGCACGCAAACCGGCACCTGCCAATTCCTGTCGTGGACCAATCAGCTCAAGCCTGATGGTCGCTTCACTATTACCTTCTTCCGCGATGCACAGCAGACGCAGGTCATCCAGACCGAGCAGGGCTCGTGGCTGGCGGCTGATGGGAAGAGTGAGTTGCGCACCGACGGGGTGCGTACGCCGGATGTGTACACCTATAAGTTGGTGGACCCGGATACGGTGAATTATGTGAGTGTGGCGGCGAGTCCGGAGGCGGATTGCCAGGACGACTACGC
>Ga0308159_1002608_pt1 | contig 20334 bp, 19 predicted proteins | sample PhyCR1_FD_201040 | JGI IMG/M metagenome (GOLD analysis project Ga0308159, IMG submission 201040) | Phyllosphere microbial communities from UC Gill Tract Community Farm, Albany, California, United States - DLSLC.R1 | ecosystem: Host-associated > Plants > Phyllosphere > Unclassified | place: USA... | reverse complement strand
TTCGCGTCGCCGATCTCATCCCCTGACGAGCGAGACGAACCATGGATTCGCGCTTCGACAAGCTGGCAACAGACCCCTCGGCCCAGATATTTCAGGTCGTCTTCTTTCCCGACCGCATTTATCACGCCCAGTATCTGAACGCGACACGCAGCGCACGCTATCGCTACAATGTCTGGGAAGTGCGCGGCAAAGCCGATATCATGGTCCTGAAGGGCGAAGTCTTCCTCGACGGCACCAAGATCAGCAATTTCCTGCGTATCGAATACCGCGCCTCACGGCTCGTCGAGGTGTTGCGGGAGAAGGACCGCTTTCTCGGCTCCTCGATCGTGGCTGACATCCGGGTTGGACTGTTCAAGAAAAAGGAGTCGGCGAAGGCGCGGGTTTCGCTTGATTTCTGCCCTTGGATCAACGCCTACCAAATCGAGCTCTGGGAGACGTTGGAGCCGCCGCCGGGCAGGCGCCACGACTATCAGGTACTCTCGATGATGGGACATGGAGGCGCCATCACCATGGTCCCAGCTTTTGCTTCAGCGCTCGGCAATTTCGAGGATCTGCGGTGGGTCAATCTCTGGTTCGAGGAAGAACCGGTCTATCAGCTCACAGGACGGACCATCCCTGACAAAGACCGGGCGCGCGACAATTATTATACGCGCAACATCCAGGTACCAAACAGTCCGATACCGAGCGACAATGATGCCAACACTGTCCATGAGGACAGCTACGGTGTCGATTTCGCACGCGGCTGGTATGTCGCTGACGTCTCGACGATCCTCCCGGTCCGTTATCGCAATGCGATGATGGACGACAATAATCCCGACGCAAAGCCGGGGAACACGAACGTCGTCGACATGCGCTGGATACTCCAGCAGGAATTTGGCGGCTCCAATGTCTTTTTCCATGAGGTCACCATCCCGCCGGGCGTCGTCGAGGGCACGCACCGCCATATCGGCAGCGAGGAACTCTATTACGTCGTGGAAGGCGAAGGCGTCGCCTATCTCGGCGAAAATGACGACCCGATGCTTGCGGGTCGGACACCGGTCATGCGCCACATCTATGGCTTTGAACCGCAGCTCTGTCATGAGGTCCCAGTGAAGAAAGGCAGTGTCATCTTCACCAAAAGCGGCGGCATTCACGGAATTGCCAACACGGGGACGACGGACGATCTGAAATTTGTCGCCTTCCTTTATCACAGCGCCTGAGCTGCCTGGAGATCAGTCCCATGTTCTCGATCGTCGAACATGAAATCCACAACGTGGTTCCTATCGAGCCAGGGACCTCGCCCAACTACAACAAGAACAATCCGCTCAACAAGATCATCGAAGCCTATGAGGCCTTCGAGCCCTCAGCGGGGCTCCAACACTATCTCGTCGGTACGCGAAATTTCCTGATCCCCTTTCGCAACCTCGCCCTCTACGGCCCGTCAGGGGACGACTGGCAGGTCGTTGATCCGCGCGAGCAGGAGAACAAGAACGACTTCCAGAAGCAGAATGTCCGATCCTTCGATCTTGTAGAAACCCAGATTATGCGCGGCTATGCGACAGCGGGGGAGTGGACCGGGCCTTATCTCCACATCTCCTATGCGCCAGGCCTTGCCTCGCCGTTGTCGAACGATGGCGGCCTCTATCAGCAGGATACGGTGCAGCTTTACCTGAAGGTCGGAAGCGCCAGCACCGGCAGCGATTTGATCGCCGTACCGTATAATGCCGTCACGCATCGTTATGAGATCGAAATCTGGGCGTATCCCAACGCGGATCTGAGCGCACATCTCGATGCCAAGGGCAAGGCCGCCATGGCCAGTGGCGAGCTCATCGCACGGCCCGATCTCGTCAAGGGTAGCCTCCAGGACTTTGAGGGACCTGCCTTTGACGGTCTGCGTGACCGGCTAGAATCCGAAGGCAAGGCACTTGAGATGTTCGGCTACGCCGTCGACCATGCAATGCATCCGATCCGCGCCCTCAAGGTCGAGGTCGCTTGGGCCAGCAAGGCGGGAGATCGGTGGGATTCGGCGCAAGGCGAGAATTATCGCTTCGAGTTTGCAATGGTCCTGCGCGGCTGGCGTAATTATCTCGGTGCCGGCAGGAGCGCGAACCCGCATGGCGGCCTCGGGTCGCTCGGATATCGCAACCTCTTCTCCAATTATTTCGGCTATGAAGAGGAGCGCCGCCGAGAACTCGGCGAGGAATGGCTGAGCGAGCTGGGCCGCGAAATGCGCGACTGGAACCGCGATGCCTATGGCCGAAAGCCTGCGCCGGAAGGCCGCGAGCTTTTCATGGCGGTCAACTATATGGACCTTCATTCGATCGCGCCCAACAGCGCCATCGGACTTCACCGTCATCGCGACAGCCTCGAGGCCTTCCTCCTGATCAGCGGCGAGCGCGGCGAGAAGGCCTACATGATCACCGGCGACTGGGCGAAGCACGACAAACGCGAACGCGCCTTTGAAATCCGCACCATGACACGGGGCGACATCGTCCTCATTCGCGGTGGTCAGTTGCATGCGCTGATCAACGATGGTGACACACCCGTCGAACTCTTCATGTTCGGCGGTTACGACTGACATGACCGGCACGGGAGCTGGCGCTGCAATGGGCGCGAACCTGCGCGCCGGCGGTGCAACCTTTCGGCTCTGGGCGCCCGCAGCCTCGTCCGTCGCAGTCCGGGGCACCTTCAGCAACTGGGTGGACACGCCGCTTGAGCGCGGTGACAACGGCTATTGGTTCGCATCGGTCGACGGGGTCAGGGAAGGCGACGAATACCTTTATAATCTCGTTGGGCCCGGCGGGCCGGGCTTAAAGCGCGATCCTTATGCTCGCGCTCTGACCCGCGTTCCGGCTTTCCCGGAGTGCAATTGCATCGTCACACGCCCCGAGAGTTTTCCGTGGCACGATATCGATTTCGTGCCTCCGGCCTTTTCCGAGCTCGTCATCTATCAGCTCCACGTGGGTGCCTATTGGTCAATCGACCATCACGAGCGCGATCGCCGCGCAGACAGGCCAGGCCGCTTTCTCGACCTCTTGGAGCGCATCGATCATTTCGTTGAGCTTGGCATCAATGCCGTGCAGTTCCTCCCGATCCAGGAGTTCGCGACGGAGCGATCGATGGGCTATAACGGGCTCGATCTCTTCTCGCCCGAGATGGACTATTCGGTCGCGCCGGACGACATCGACTATCCGCGCTATCTCGCCCAGGCAAATAAGCTTCTCGCCCGCTTCGGGCATGCGCCCTATGGCCCTGGCGCGCTCGATTGCCAGACCAAGCAGTTGATGGCGGTGATCGATATCCTCCACCTGCATGGAATCGCAGTGATCTTCGACCTCGTCCATAACCATGCCGGCGGCGGCTTCGACCCGAAAAGCCTCTACTTCCTCGATCGCGACCACCCCGGCGACAATAACCGCAGCCTCTATTTCACCGATCAAGGCTGGGCCGGCGGACTGATTTTCGCCTACTGGAAGCAGGAGGTTCGGCAATTCCTCATCGACAATGCTGGCCTCTTCCTCGACGAATTTCATGTCGATGCCTTCCGGTTCGACGAGGTTACCGTAATCGACCGGTTCGGCGGCTGGGGTTTTCTCCGGGACCTGACAGCGACCTTGCAGAGCCGCGCGTCCGATGTACCGCTCATTGCGGAATATTGGGCCGATCAGGGCGCGGTGCTGCGCACGCGCGATGCGGGTGGCGCGGGATTTGACCAGGTGGTCTCAAGCACGCTGCGCGTCGCGTTGCGCGCGCTTCTCGTCCAATTGCGAGGGGGAGCCGACGCGCCGGTTGATCTTGACCCCGTGGCTGCGGCGATGCGGTCCGCTGGCGCAACTGGCTGGCGTCAGGTGGAGCATCTCGAAAATCACGACGTTGTGCGTGTGAACAACGACAATGATCGGGAGGCACGCCTGCCGCGTCATGCGGATCCCGGCGATCCTTTCTCTTGGCATGCACGCAGCCGCAGCCGTGCCGCGACTGGTCTCCTCCTGACCGCGCCGGGGATTCCGTTGCTCTTCATGGGGCAGGAAATCCTTGAAGATCGCTACTGGAGTGACAGCATCAATCTCTTCCGAGATGCGCTCATTGACTGGAGCGCGCTGGCATCCAGCCGTGCCCGCCAGGATTTCTTCCGGTTCATCCGCGACATGCTCGGCCTGCGAAGGTCGCTTCGGGCACTGCACGGGGGCGCGGTGAACGTCTTCCATATCCATAGTGACAATCGGGTTATCGCCTTCCAACGTTGGCGTGAAGACGTCGGCGAGGATGTGGTGGTCGCCGTCAATTTCGCCGAAGCGGCCTGGCACAGTTATGAGCTTGGCATGCCGGGCCCCGGCTTTTGGCGCGAGCGCTTTAACAGCGACACCTATGAGCAATGGGTCAATCCGCGGATAGACGGCAATGGTAGCGGCGTCGTGGCCAAGGTGGATGGACGCCACGGAATGCCCGCGTCGGCAAAGATTGTGATCCCCGCCAACGGCTTTGTCATTTTCACGCGGTAACGGGTTACGGCACGGCATTTTGGTATGAGCCCAGCACCAGAACTGATGAAATGATGAAAGCTGTTCGAACGGCTCATTATCAGATCCGGCCATCGGCCTTGTTGATGCCTCACATCCAGCAGTTGCTGCTCCCGGAACTGGCATGATGTCCTTGAAACGGTCGGAATGGGGTGCTCTGTCGGCTGACCATTCAATGGAATGGGAATGGCGGTCTCCGGCAGAAGCGGTCATTCACGTACCCAGCGCGCAGCGGCTTGAGTTGGTCGGCTGCCGCCGCAAGCGGACGCCGCATCGTGGGACTTGGACGAACCCGCTGCGCGGGAATGGTGTTTGGCGCGAGGTTGCTCCGTAATAGCGCGGTGTTGGGGCGCGCGGAGTCGCCATGAGATTGTGAGGTTCCTTAAACGCAAAGGAACTCACCATGGACACCACGATTACTTCCGCCCCGATCGGTTCACTGCGCCAGCGGATGTTGCAGGATATGAGGCTTCGGGGTCTTGGGGCGCATACGCAGCAGGACTACGTTCGGCATGTCCGATCCTTCGCCGCGTTTCTGGGGCGCCCTCCCGATACAGCCAGCTCAGAAGACCTCCGGCGATTTCAACTCGATCAACATCGGCGCGCCGTTGGGCTGGCGACGATCAACGCCGCAGTATCGGCTCCGCGGTTCCTCTTTACGATGACGCTCAAGCGGCCGGAGATTGCGCTGGGCCTTTCCGTCATACGTTGTGAACCAAAGCTTCGAGATGTCCTGAGCGTCGAAGAGGCCGCGCGGCTGATCGAGGCAGCTCCAGGCATCAAGTACAAAGCGGCTTTCAGCGTGGCCTACGGCGCGGGCCTGCGTGTGTCGGAGGTAACTCACCTCAAGGTTGGAGACATCGACAGCGAGCGTATGATCCTCCGTGTCGAGCAGGGCAAGGGACGCAAGGACCGTAATGCCATGCTCTCACCGCATCTGCTGGATTTGCTGCGGCAATGGTGGCGAGAAGGCAAACACCGCGGAGTGATGTTACCCCACGGCTGGCTGTTCCCGGGCCGCAACTGCACGGATCCGATCTCGGAGCGCCAGTTGAACCGCGCCGTGCATGAGGCGGCCAAGTTTGCCGGGATCCACAAGCGGGTGAGCCCGCACACATTGCGGCATTCGTTTGCCACTCACCTGCTTGAGCAGGGTGTCGATATCCGCGTCATCCAGGTCTTGCTGGGCCACACCAACATCGACACGACCGCCATCTACACCAAGGTTTCGAGCAAGACCATGCGCGCGGTGGCCAGCCCGCTCGACCAGATCGTGGCCTTGATGGAAGGCAGAGCACCTCCCGGCTGAGCCCGTGCGCGCCTCGCTCGAGGTCGCCGATATCTTCCGCAGCGCCGGGCCCGCCTATCGGGTGGCCCATGGCGGACATATAAGCCTTGGCCAGCTCAAGGTCATGACGGCGATCGAGAACTGCCGCACCGCCGCATTGGGCGGTCACGTCGAGACCTGCGACGACTGCGGGCATTGGCGGATCGCCTACAACTCCTGCCGCAACCGGCACTGCCCCAAGTGCCAGGGCGCGGCGGCGCGCACCTGGCTGGCGGCGCGCAAAGTCGATCTGTTGCCGGTCGGCTACTTCCACGTGGTGTTCACGGTGCCCGCCGAGATCGCCGACATCGCGTGGCAGAACAAGGCTGTGGTCTTTGACCTGCTGGTCCGCGCGGCTGCGGACACCATGCTGACCATCGCGGCCGATCCCAAGCACCTCGGCGCGCGGATCGGTATCACCGCCGTGCTGCATACCTGGGGATCAGCGCTCACCCATCACCCGCATGTGCACATGATCGTGCCCGGCGGTGGCATCGCGCTGGACGGCACGCGGTGGGTCTCGTCGCGTCCCGCCTTCCTGCTGCCGGTGCGCGTGCTCGGGGCGTTGTTCCGCCGGCTGCTCCTAACCCGGCTGCTCGCGCTGTTTGACGCCAGCAAGCTGGGCTTCTTCGGCGTTCAGGCACGTCTCGCCGCCCGCAAGGCGTTCCTGCGCCATCTTACGCCCATCCGGAAGAAGCGCTGGGTAGTTTATGCCAAGCCGTCCTTCGCCGGACCGCAGGCGGTGCTGGCCTATCTCTCGCGCTACACGCACCGGGTTGCCATCTCGAACCGGCGGCTCGTCGGCTTCGACGAGCACGCCGTGACATTCCGGTACAAGGATTATCGCCGCGATGGCGCTGAACGTCAGCAGGTCATGACGCTGGCGACCGACGAGTTCATCCGCCGCTTCCTGATCCACGTCCTGCCGCGCGGCTTCCACCGCATCCGGCATTACGGCCTGCTCGCCAGTTCGACGCACAGGGAGGCCATGGCGCTGGCCCGCAGGCTGCTGGGCGTCGCCGCGCCGATCGACGAGCCCCAAGCCGACGAACCGCCCGATCATCACCCGCCATGCCCAGGTGAGACGGGCCGACAGCATCGTCGTCAGATCAATAGGCATTGCCCCGTTTGGGGCGCCCCGGGAACCAATCCCGGCGCTAACAAAGCCATGCGCAAGTAGATCGTACCTGATGCTGTATTTGCTGGGGTGATGTCGAAGAAGTGCGTCGAGCAATCAAGCCATTCGAGCGGCATCCCGGCGGCGAGAGACGCGACGTCTGCCTTGTCCGAGAACTGCAATTGCAGCTGCACGACATTCGGGCCCGTGCCCGACGGCTGCTCGTCGAGATAACAAACCAACCGCTGTATGGAGTTCGTCCGCTCGACGAAATGTTCGAACAGCTTCTGGGCTGTCTTCGCGCAAGTCAGCATCGCCGAGACCCTGGGGTCTTCGATATTGATCATCACCGGGGTTAGGCTGAGCGTGTTCCGATCGACGAACAGGCCCATCCCTATCGCTCCCCAGCGCTTGGAGCTATATCGGCCTCCGCAGCACCCAACACCTCGATCGCATACGCCCGGGCGTCGGCCTCTGTGTCGAAGGCTTGTGGATGCTTCTGGGAGGTATAGCCCCTGCCGTCCGCCGCCAGCTTTCGATCGGAATGCACGAAGTAAGCATCCGCGTCACACGCAACGGCAAAGGTTCGAACAGGTCTTAGCGCGGTCATGGCGGTCACCTAGCAGATTGTGCATCCCGACACCAGTATTTGGCGCGAAATGCTTTTTCGATGTTTGATCCGCCCCGATCAATCCTCGGATAGATGAAGCTCAAGTTTGAGAAATAGCGCCTTCGTCATGAGATACGAAAGATCAGCGAGTGTCTCGCGATCCTCTAGTAAACTGGCGTGCGCGAATGCTCCGGTCAGCGTCGCATTCGCAAGCAGCATGAAGTTGTGGTTCTTTTGGTGAGAATTTAGTCGGTCCTGCGTATCTTCTATGGCGGGTGTCTTGACGGAGCGCATGAGCGACAGCCCGGTAACGTGGGACGATACGCCAGAGAGTTCCCGATGGAGCCAGTACAAATGCTGCACACCGGCTTTATCGGCCAGCATCGCCAACTCGATTCGCTTTGCAGGCACGGTATTCCCCGGTCGGCCCTCCATATTATGTAGGGTCTTATTACCCTGATCGATCGCTTTCTTTGCCTTCGGGTCCTTGAGCGCGACGAGCGCTTTGACCTGACCCTTTATAGTCGCGGTAGCATCTTGCCGAACGATATCTGCAAATTCACCAAGCAGCTTACGGTTCGCTGCAAGGCAGATTGCTGCCTCGAGTGCCGCACGCAGCACGATATCGGCGTCGAGAAACAGGCAGACGTCCCAGAGTGCACGGTATGCCCGGTGATGGTTCCATAGCCGCCAGTAAAGCATGTTCGACATCATCTTCGGGTCAGAAAAGGCCCCGGCGATCTGCGCGGACTTGCCCGCGAGCTTTTCCGCCAAGGCGGTAACCTCGTCGAAAAACTCGATCTCCTGTGCACCGACGTCGTTCATTTCGCATTCCTGGATGACCTAGCGGTCGGATCGTAGCGCACGGACTCCTGCGCGTCAGGTGCGCTGCCGTGTTTTTTAGCCTCCTGCGCAGCCGGGGCACCGATGGGCATTGCTCGCGGGGGGGGGGGGGCATGCCACAGGCTGAGCCACATCCTTGCGACGAGCGATCACAGATGCGGGCGTATGATTCCGACGAGAGTGGACATGATGGTGACCTGATTTCTGCGCCGGACCTTGCTTTCACAGGCCAGCCGATGTTCGCGTTCAGCGAACGAATTGGAGTTCGAGAACGGCTGCTTTGTTGGCGAATTCCGCTGGACGAAATGAGCTAGCCCGAATGTTTGCTCTTGTCAGATTGCGACGTTTGCGCCGCCAGTAGCGAACGTCGCAATCTAGTCGGAACTTGCCTGCTATCGGCCTTAGCGCCGGCAAGCGCCCGTCGAATCCCCGTCCAAAAAAACGTCGAGGGGCCTGTGGAAAAACCTCGGCGTCCCCGCTGACGCTGGCTGCCTTCGGACGTATAATCCCATTTATGTCGATCTTTTGTCTTCTTGGCCGGCACACGCCATCGCCGGTCACGATCGCCCGAGGCAAGAGTGGCGCCTGCGTCGCGTTGTGCGATAACTGCTCCGTTCCACTGACGCGTCGGCAGAATGGATACTGGCGTGCTAGTTCTCCCATAGCCGAAAACAAGACCGCAGCCTGACTTGAAGCCGGGCCGAAAAGGCGCCGTTCCTTCGCAATCACCGCTGCGGCGGCGGTGCTCAAAAGAGTCCGGGTAACTGCCCTGGTCGTGAGTCTTTCGCCTAGGTGATCCTTGCTCAGGCGCGGCTATCCTTGACCTTTTCGATTGGAAATATCAGCAGGGTCGATGTCGCTGATGCGCATAAGCGTCCGTCGACATCGAACAGGTGCGCTTCAGAAAAACCTACGCGACGGCCCAGCGAGACAACTTTGCCCTCCGCGCGTACTGGACCGCTCACCTCGCTCAGCGCGCGAAGGTAAGAGACTTTCAGTTCGAGGGTCGTGTAACCCTGACCGGCCGGAAGGCTGGAATGCACGGCGCATCCGCATGCGCTATCCAAAAGCGTCGCCGCATAGCCGCCGTGAACTGAGCCGATCGGATTGAACACCTTGCTAGACGGCGAACCTTCGAACACGACGTGCCCACGTTCGAGTTCAACTAGGTAGAATTCGAGCGTTTCGCCGATCGGCGGATGCCGGTTTTCAGCCATCAATGTGGCCAACTGATCATAGCCGTCGAGGTCAACATGGTCGAGAAGTACGTTCATGCGGATGTTTCGCCCTTGCTGGGTTTGCCGTCGGTGGGTGCGCTGCGATCAGCGATCCAAGCCCGGGTTTCTCGGAGAACTTCATGCGCCAGTTCGGTGTTGTCGACCGCGCGCGCCAGGACCATGGCGCCGACCATCGCTGACCATTGTCCGATCGCCGCGCGGCGCCTTTCAGCTTCCTCTCCACCGGGCAAAGCGGCGGTGAGGCGCGTTATCTGCGCTTCCAAGCCGACACCCATCGCTGCACGGGCTTCTTGCCCCTGTTGGGGCAGGAGCCCTGCAAGACTTGCCGCGGGACATCCTTTTTCGGGATGGTCGCGGTGCAGCGGCGAGAGGTAGACATCCATCCAACGGTGGAGGTCGGCCATTCCTGACGCTTCGCCAGAAAGCGCGTGGCCAACTGTCGCTGCTATCAGCGCGTCTTTCGATTTAAAATGTCCGTAGAAGCCGCCATGGGACTGGCCTGCGGCTTTCATCACATCGGCAACAGTGACGCCATCGAAACCGCGGTCCCGAAAGAGGCGACTGGCCTCATCAAGAATGAGTTGCCGGTTGCGAGCCATCTGCTCGCGGCTGACTTTCATCGCAAAAACTCCAACTGGCCCGTTGACATATTCATGATGACCATCACATAAACTGGAAACATGATAACCGTCATGAATATAGTGACTTTGGCAAAAAGGGCAATGTAATGACCAAACCGAGAGTCCTCATCACCGGGGCATCAGCTGGGATCGGCGCTACATATGCGGACCGCTTTGCGCGGCGGGGTCATGACCTTGTATTAGTCGCCCGAGACAAAGCACGCATGGAAGCGGCGGCGTCTCTCCTCGCACAGGCCACTGGTGTCTCGATTGATGTGTTGGCTGCTGACCTGACGCGGCCGGATGAATTGGCTGCGGTTGAAGGGCGTCTGCGGGACGATGACCAAATCGGTGTTCTCGTGAATAATGCCGGTGCGGGTTTGAGTGGCGGGTTTGTTGACCAGACCACAGATGCGATCGATCGCCTCATCGCACTCAACATTACGTCAGTGGCTCGCCTTGCCAGTGCGGTGGCGCCGCGATTTGTCCAACGAGGCGAGGGGGCAATCATCAATATTGGTTCGGTGGTAGGCCTGGCGCCCGAACTTGGCATGTCGGTTTATGGCGCGACAAAGGCGTTCGTGCTGTTTCTGTCGCAGGGCCTTGCGCTCGAACTCGGTCCGAAGGGTGTCTATGTCCAGGCGGTGCTACCTGCAGCAACGCGCACCGAACTTTGGGAACGTGCCGGCACTGGGGAGGCAAATCTGCCGCCGATGATGGAAGTAGGGGAACTGGTCGATGCCGCGCTTGTCGGGTTCGACCGACGCGAGGCCGTCAGTATCCCACCGCTCCACGATGGCTCCTTGTGGGATAATCTCGAAAGCGTCCGCCGGGCAATGCTTCCGGGTTTCCAGTCAATTCACCCTGCCGAGCGTTACACTGCTGCTTGACCCACCTATACCGAAAGATAGTCCATGACCGATAGTAAGCTCTTTTCCCCGACCAGTCTCGGTGGCATCACACTGGCGAACCACATCGTCATGGCCCCCCTGACGCGCAACCGCGCGGGCCCGGGCCTCGTGCCTAGTGCTTTCGCGGCGGAATACTACAGCCAGCGCGCAACCGCCGGCCTCGTCATCACTGAAGCAACCCAGGTGTCCGAGCAGGCGCAGGGATATCAGGATACGCCGGGCATCTACTCGTCCGAGCAGATAGCGGGTTGGCGCGGGGTCACAGATGCAGTGCACGCCAAGAGCGGCCGCATTTTCGTGCAACTCTGGCACGTCGGACGCATCAGCCATGTCGACCTGCATAACGGGGCAGCGCCCGTGGCTCCATCGGCGATCCGTGCCGAGGCCAAGACTTTCGTCAACAATGGTTTCGCCGAGGTATCTGAACCCCGGGCGCTCGAACTGGACGAGATACCCGGCATCGTCGAATCCTTCCGGCAGGCGGCGGCCAACGCCGTCGAGGCGGGCTTCGACGGCGTCGAAGTCCACGGTGCGAATGGCTATCTGCTTGATCAGTTCCTGCGGGAGACTGCCAATGTCCGCACCGATATCTACGGCGGATCGATCGAGAATCGTGCACGCCTCCTGATTGAAGTGGTTGAAGCCGTGGCACATGAGATTGGTGCAAACCGCACGGGGGTTCGCCTTTCTCCAGCGTCTCCGGCGAGCGGCGTCATATTGGCGAGCGACGAGCAGCCGCAGTTCAACTACGTCGTCGACGCGCTTGGCAAAATTGGCATCGCTTATATCCATGTCGTCGAAGGAGCGACTGGCGGTCCGCGTGACGCTACGCCGTTCGATTTTGGTGCTTTGCGGCAGCGTTTTCGCAATGTTTATATCGCGAATAATGGCTATAATCTTGAACTCGCTAACCAACGTTTGGAAAACGGCAAGGCGGACTTAATCGCCTTCGGCCATGACTTCATTGCCAATCCGGATCTGGTCGAACGCCTGAAGGCCGGGATACCCCTCGCGCAGATGGATATGGCGACCATCTACGGCGGCGGCGCGAAGGGATATACCGATTACCCTTTCATTAGTTCGGAAGCGGGCGCCTAATAAGGGGCAACGATAGTCTTTCCCCCGGGGTCAGCGGAAAAAGTAGCTTCCGATGACCCCGGTTTGTGGCCCCCTACGCCCGAACGGGGTGCGCGCAATCTCTGGCATCAGCATCCTGGCCGTGAAGGCGATGGGTTGACCGGTTAGCGAGAACTATTCCTGCGAACGTCTCACCACCGAAAGCCTTCGCTGAGCGAAAGAACCAGTCCAGCGGACGTTGCCGGCACGGCCCCCACCCAGGTGCATTGAAGCCATACCGATGTACATATCGCCACTCGCCCCCTCGTGCCGCACGGTCATTTCGAGGAGACCGAACGATCAGACCATCCGAATGCTGCTACGCATTTTTCGAAGCAGGCTGTAACGCTCCCCCTGCCGCCACATCGGCAGCTTGACCGGCAAGCCGATCGTGACCCTGAAGAATTTTCGGGCGGGCGCGATCAATGGGATCCGGTTTAGCGGACGGTCTATAGCGGGATCGTGAGATCATCCTGGCGAGGTGCGCGGAAGCGGGCGCGCCGACCGCCGACACCCAGGACTATCGAGCGCAAGGCAACATAAAGCCGAGGATCGATCCCGTCGAAGATGAGACAGAGATGCGATTTGGACACCGGGTTTGGTCGCCGTTCGTCGCACAATTGAGGAAAGTTCTTAGTATGGCAAAGCTTCAGGGTCGACTGGCAGTGGTTACCGGTGGGACTTCGGGGATTGGCTTCGCTATAGCCAAAACGTTTATCGAGCAGGGCGCACGCGTTGTTGTGACCGGCCGGCGTGAGAAAGAACTCAACGAGGCTGTGACCGCGCTTGGAGGCGCGGCCGTCGGGTTCCGCGGCGACGTCTCATCGCTTCCGGACTTGGATCGATTGTTTGAAATGGTTGCCGGATTGGGTCGAATAGACGTACTGGTCGCCAACGCCGGGATTGCCGAAAGCGAAACGCTTGAGGCGCTCACCGAGGAGCATTTCGACCGCCTCTTTTCAATCAATGTGAAAGGTACTGTGTTTACGGTGCAGAAGGCCCTTCCGGTGCTGCGGGATGGCGCCTCGGTCATTCTTATCGGTTCGGTGGCCGGAGTGAAGGGGACGCCGGGCTTCGGCGTATACGGCGCGACGAAGGCCGCACTGCGCAACTTTGTACGAGCATGGGCGATCGAACTGAAGGACCGGCAGATTCGATCTAACGTTATCAGTCCCGGGCCGATTGATACGCCTGGAACGCAGCGCTTTTCATCGGAAGCGTTCCAGAAGCTGGTCTCCACAATTCCCATGGGCAGGGTCGGCTTGCCTGAAGAGGTGGCGCAGGCGGTCCTTTATCTCGCTTCTGATGGTTCGAGTTTCATCAGCGGGACGGAGCTTTTCGTCGATGGCGGCCGGGCGCAGGTCTGACGCCAGCATAGCGAAATCAGGACCCGCTCGGCTCGCCTTGTCCTGCCCTTCCGTATGAGCAACCCGCTTACGCGCCAGTTGCTTTCTGGCAGTGTCTACGCGTGCTGCGCATCCCGCGCTTGGGCCTCACCTTATCGGCAAGTTTAGACCGAGACGGCGGATTCCAATGCGATCGACGCAGCATTGCCGAACGCAAGGCCACCAGCTCAAGCAGGGCCCCGAACTACCAAACGACAGGTAGTCTTCGGCACGAAAACCGGGATCCGAGAAAAGTAGCGAGAACTTTTATCGAAGCGCGTTATTTGCCGCCACGCTTCCCAAGAAGTGGCTTTAATTCGTCCCAGAGGTACTCTTCTAACAATTGTGCGAGAAGGCGGTCCGGCTTTGAAAGCCGATACGCCGTGAGCGTTATCTCGTCATGCGGGTGACCGTCCCAGTGTTTCAAGTGAAGTGAACTGGTGCTGGCAGATCCCCAGCCTAAGTGATCCCGCAAGCGCCTGTCAAATTTGTAGGAATGGCCGACATAGAGACAATGGCCTTCCTCCTGAGCATTGCACTTCGAGAAGGCCCGGGATGCATTAATGCTCTTGAGAGATTCATCGGCGGCATTCCGAAGCGTGGTGATCAGTGTCTGGGGGACGGGAGCGTCATAACTGAATACGTAAATGGTGGACTGGCCGGACCCGGCTCGCCATGATTTAGCGTAATTCACTACTGTGTTGCAGTAATCTTCCGTGCTCAGCTTATTTAGCTCGATCGACATTTGAAACTTTGGCTCGTCAAGGCACAACGCCTTGGCGCGCTCTGCCGCCTGTGCAATGTGCGTAGCGAATTGAGGCAGCAAAGGCGGCCAATCGCCGTTTTGTACGATTAAAGTCACCGACTGCCTTTGTGTGGATGGGTGTCAACGGGCCGGGCCACGCCTGCCTTAACCAGAACGACCTCAAAATGGCCAGTGTCAGCATCAAACTCGGTAATTTCCCAGTGGGTGTGGGCACGGCTTTCTTTGGCAACCCAAGGTTGCGCCGTGCCGTAGCTTCTGCCGGGGATGCCGCTGACAATTACAACATCTACACGGCCCCCGAATTCCTCCAGGGCACGCCCGAGGTGCTGTTTGCGCTTGACGTTGCCAGGCTTGTGTCCCCAGTTCTCAATCGGATCGGCGTGAACCTCGGTATTCATCCAAGGAAGGCCACCCCGAGTTCCCATCTCTTTCTTCCAGAGTGAAATGCACACGCCGCCGTTCTTCTCGGCGCTCCAATCCTGTCGGGGTGCTACAACCTTGTACCCGAGGTGCTCGAACGCCTCGACAAACTGCATAAGAACTTCCTGATGCTTTTTGGGACAACGGTGGACGGAGATCAGTCAGTAAGTTCGCTATTTTTCGCGCGAACGAGAGCGCACCGTTCCACAAAATCGGCGGTCTGCCGCGTGACCGCTTCTGCATCGTCGTTCAGGTCACACACCAGATACCATTCGCGGCCGCGCGCACCGAACGAACCGGCGGCGCTGACTGGAAGTTTCTGAAATGCGTGACGAAACTCGCCGCCGCTGATCTGGCTCTTAGTCTCCCGGTTTTTCTGTAAGCGGCCTTGTCTGAGCACGGCAAACTGGCCGGGCACGTCCCGGTCCTCCCCTATCGCGGAAAGCACGTTCGCATCGCCAGCGGCCTCAGCCGGATTGATTTGTACTGTGCGACCCTCCGAGTTGACCCCCCAGATCAGGTCGCAGTCCGGAACCCGCAGGTTCGTCTGTCTTAACGCAAACTTGAAACCGTACGCCGGCAAGATCTGTTCGGTTCCGTGCCCCTGCTGCGCAAGCGACCCCATGAGTTGCTGCCAGCGGGCAAATTGATCCAGGGATAGTTTGTCAGAGGTGACGATGCGGAATGCGCGGGTGTCGGCCATTGCTGCTCCAAGATAAAAATTTCTGAGCGCTTATTGCTCCTTGGAAGCCGCCTTTGTCGACAGCTTCTTTAGCCGAATGAGACTGCAGGAATCGATCCGCCTCTATTCCGGCCGTTCCATTTTCAGCGCCGGCCCAGCCTCACAGGGGCGTACATCGGGCAGGCGCGCTGGGCCGGGCAAACCTTCGGCATGCGGCCAGGGTCCGCCTCCAAGGGCCTTATTGCCGTCCCCGATGTGACCGTCCTAGCGCCGTGACGCGGTAAAGGGCACAACCAATGGTGTTCCGCCAGGCGGCGCGATCATGATCGAACGCTCGCGCGTCCGGACCTCGGGCGCGCGCAAAGTGCCCGTTGGGGCAACGCGACGCACTGCGCGGGCCAGGATCGAACATTTCTCTGGACGGGCCGTCCATTTCCGGATGTGCGGAGGGCTTGTGCCAATACGATAGACTTGCTGCGATCCTGAGCGGACTCTGGCATCTTTGGCTGTCCAATAAAGTCAGCCATAGCGTTCCTCCGCCCACGGATCGCCGCGCATGTGATATCCGTTCACTTCCCAAAAGCCGGCCTTGTCGGCACCGAGAAACTCAATCCGGTTGATCCACTTCGCGCTCTTCCAGAAATAGAGGTGCGGGATCACCAGTCGCACCGGGCCGCCATGCTCACGGGTCAGCGGAATGCCCTGCCAGGAATGCACGAGCATTGCATCGAACGCGGCGAAGTCGGCTAGCGGGACATTGGTTGTATAACCGTCATAGCCGTGGAGAAGGGCATGGGTAGCCTCGGCGCGGGGCTGGATGTCGGCTAGCAGGTCGCTAGTCGCGACGCCGCTCCAATCGTTGTCGTAGCGCGACCAGGTCGTGACGCAGTGGATGTCGGTTCGTCTGCTCGACTGCGGCAAAGCCATGAATGCAGGCCAGTCGAGCGTGACTGGTCGCTCGACCATGCCATGCACCTTTAGCCGCCAGCGCTCGCGGCTGATATCAGGTTGCCGACCGAGATCGAGCACTGGCCAACCGTCCACCAAGTGTTGGCCGGGCGGTAGGCGCTTCGGGTCCGAGGGGCCCCTGTCGGGTCCTTCGTTGAGGAACTTGTGCTCGCCCGCCCAGATCCGCTTGGACCGTGTCAGCTTGCTGTCGGGGGGCAGTGCTTCTTCATCCATGCCATGGTTTACGCTACGGACGATCCTGCGTCACCCACGCCGTGGCAGGGCCGACCAGCCGGCGGCGGGATGTAATCGCCGTGAAAGGCTATCATGACCCTGGACGACTGACGGCCCGCCCGGCTCATCGTACTTGCCCGCCGCGCTTTATCGAGGCATGTTGACCGGAGCGTCCGACCCCATCTTGGGCGACGATCCAAAAGCGTTCGACCGGTTCGAGGTCGACCGTCACAGATGCGAGCACAACCTGTCCTGAAAAGGATGGACCAGTGTGCCCTGTTGACGGGTTAGCTTCCATGCCAATAGTTTCAGCAGTCTTTGCAGGTCGAGCGACCTTCGCAGCGAAATGCGCGCGCAGATGAGCGAAGGTTATGACGACGCCACCTGCACGCAGGGCAGGCAGGACGCCGATCGTCTGCTCGATCGTCTTTTCCGCTCCGAAGCTCCGCGCCTCGCACGCTTCATCAGACGGTCCATTTCAAACCACGATGAGGTTCACGACCTTGTTCAAGACACCTTCGTCAACTTCGCTTCTGCAGCCCCTGGCGGCAAGCTCCGCACGCCCGAGGCCTATCTGCGCACGATTGCCCGCAACCTTCTGTGGGGGCGATCGAAACGGATGCGCTTACGGGACCGAGCGGTCCACATCCCGATCGACGAGGTCGATCTTGCCGTTCTGCCCGAACAGGAATGGATGATGGAGGCTTCCGACTTCCTGCGGCGCTACGAACAGGCACTCGCAGAACTTCCTGCCCGGACGCGAGAGGTGTTCCGGCTTCACCGGCAGGAGGAACTTACCTACCAGGAGATCGCCGACCGTCTTGGACTGACAGCGCGAGGCGTCAAATACCATATGAAGAAGGCATTGCTCTATCTCGACCATAGGGTCTACGCCGATGACTGAAACGCAAAATCCCTTCCAGAAAGGGCAGCTCCGCTTGGAAGCTACCGAATGGTTCGTCCTCATGCGGGGACCGGACGCCGAGCAGCATCGCGCCGCGTTCGATCAGTGGCTCGCCCGGGGCGCCTTGCACCGCGCCGCGTACAACCGCGTCGCCAATCTCTATTCCGTCGGCAAGCAGGTGGACTGGGATGCGCTACCTGAACCCAAACCTGTTCGTGCCAAGCTGCGCCGGACCAAGGTTGCCGCTTTGGCATGCCTGACTGTGGTAGGATTTGTCAGCTGGCGGTTCCTGCTTGCGCCTGGCTCTCTGCCCGAAAAGCCATCTGACCGCGCCATCGCGTCGAGCCTGGCGCCAGCAGCAGCCTACCGGACGCGTGGAGGGGAAATTCGACAGATCCGGCTATCCGACGGATCGGATCTGACCTTGGATGTCGGGACGCTACTGCTGGTCACGTTTGGAGCCGACAAGCGCACGTTGCGACTGGAGCACGGGCGCGCGCGTTTTTCAGTGGCGCACGAGAACCGCCCGTTCGTCGTAGAGGCCGGCGGCAGCCAGGTCGTTGCGCGCGGAACGATCTTCGACGTGAGTTTTGACAAGGCGGGAGCAACGCAAGTGCAATTGCTGCGCGGGGCAATCGACGTGTTGTCCGGCATCGCTGGCACGTCGGCGCCCGCAGTTCGGCTGAAGCCTGGGGAGCAGGTCCGGTATCGCGATGAGGCAACACCGGGGCCCATCTTGCAAGTTCGGGAAGCGGACATCTCCTGGCCGTCCCAGCAGGTCGAGTTCCATGCTGAAAAGCTGTCCCGCGTTTTGGAGATCGTCAATCAATCCTCGGACATTAAAATTGTCGTGCAGGATGCCGCTCTCGGCGAGATCAAAGTATCCGGAGTGTTTCGAACGGACGACCCCCATAAGCTTGCAAGCTCGCTCGCCATGATGCTTGGCACCGATGTTCGCGACACGGATGGCACGTTTGAACTCGTGCCAAAAAAATGAAATAAATTTTCCGTCCGAAGTGTCCCTTCTCTGACCGAGGCACTCATCCCTTTGTGAAGCAGGCGTGTTCAAACCTGCCGTTCACCCAAAGGGGGGTCATATCATGAAGTTCCGCGACCACGCGGCGAGCCTTGCGCTCGCCGCGGCGACCAGCCTCGTCATCTCGCTTCCGGCAATGGCCCAGGCCACCATCCGTCTCGATTTGCCCGCCCAGGATCTCGACGTCACCTTGCGCGCTATTGCCCGGGCGTCGGGCCGGCAGATACTGATAGTCGCTAACACCGTCGCTGGGCGCCAGGCACCTGCCGTCAAAGGCGAATTCACAGCGGAAGAGGCCGTGCGGACGGCTTTGGGGGGCAGTGGGATCGGCGTTCGCTTTGCCGGTGACACGATCATCATCGGCTCGCCTGCGCCGCAAGCTACCCTCGGCTCCGATCCGGCTTCAGGCGACATTGAAGTGACCGGTTCGCGGATCAAAGGCTCGCCGATCGCATCGCCTAAGATCACCATAGGCCGACAGGACATCCTTGACGGCGGTTTCGCAGACATTGGTTCGGCGCTGCGCGCGCTGCCGCAGAATTTTGCTGGTGGGCAGAACCCCGGGGTCGGCCGAGGTGCCGCCGCTGGCGGCATCGATAACCAGAACATCTCGGGCGGTTCGGCGGTGAATCTGCGCGGCCTGGGACAGGACGCCACCCTGACGCTTCTGAACGGTGCGCGCATGACCTACGGAGGCTTCTCGCAAGGGATCGACATTTCCGCAATCCCGATCGACGCGATCGAGCGTATCGATGTCGTTCCTGATGGCGCTTCTGCAGTCTATGGTTCCGACGCCGTGGCGGGGGTGGTCAATGTCATTCTGCGTCCATCCTACGAGGGGCTAAGTGTCTCGTCGCGGCTTGGCACGTCGACTGACGGCGGTTATTTTTCCCAACAATACTCTGCGCTGGGCGGCGTTGCCTGGGATAATGGCGGGCTTTATGCCGGCTATACCTACCGTGCTACCGATGCCCTCGAAGCCCGCAAGCGGTCCTATACCCGGTCTCTCGGGGACCCATACGACCTCTACCCCGATCTCGACAGCCATGCGGCAGTGGCGCGCCTTACCCAGACGTTCAGCGGCGATGCACGCTTTGCTGTCGACGGCCTGTTCAGCCGACGCGTGATACGTCCGGACATCACTGTTGCCGGATCCATCGTCTCAAGCCGAAACATCGATCGGTTCGTTTCCCTATCCCCAAGCCTGGAAGTGTCGATCGGGGACAAATGGTCGGTCACGGTCAAGGGCGTCTACTCCGACGACCGGACCACCACTCTGGCCCGCCAGTCGTTTTCCGGCGTCGAGATTTACAGCGCCTACGGTTGCTACTGCAATTCGCTCTACAGCGGTGAGGCCTATCTTGAAGGTGGGCTTTTCAGCCTGCCAGGCGGAACTGTCAGAATTGTCGCTGGTGGAGGGCACCGACTGAACCGGTTCACTTACAAGAACCTGAGAACGGGGACTGGATACTCCGGAGACCAGAAAGACAGCTACGGCTATGCCGAACTGTTCGTTCCGCTGGTCTCCGATCGGAACCGAAGTGCGTTCGTCGATGCCCTATCGTTTACGATTGCCGGCCGCTACGATCGTTTCAATCGGTTCGGCTCCATCGCCACACCCAAGCTCGGGATCGTCTACAGCCCGATCTCAAGCCTGGATCTCAAATTCTCCTGGGGG
>Ga0308159_1002606_pt1 | contig 20365 bp, 17 predicted proteins | sample PhyCR1_FD_201040 | JGI IMG/M metagenome (GOLD analysis project Ga0308159, IMG submission 201040) | Phyllosphere microbial communities from UC Gill Tract Community Farm, Albany, California, United States - DLSLC.R1 | ecosystem: Host-associated > Plants > Phyllosphere > Unclassified | place: USA... | reverse complement strand
CTTTACGCCCATGTTCTCGGCGAACATGGCCATTACTTGCTCGCCTTCGTGCAGGCGCAGCAGGCCGTTGTCGACGAAGACGCAGGTCAGCTGGTCGCCGATGGCCTTGTGCAGCAGGGCCGCGACCACCGAGGAGTCGACGCCGCCGGACAGGCCCAGCAGGACGTTGTCGGTGCCAACCTGGGCACGGATCTGGGCAATGGCGTCCTCGGCGATCTTCGACGGGGTCCACAGCGCTTCACAGCCGCAGATATCGAGGATGAAGCGCGACAGGATGCGACCGCCCTGCTTGGTGTGGGTCACTTCCGGGTGGAACTGCACGCCGTAGTAGCGCAGGTCGTCGTTGAACATGCCGGCAATCGGGCAGCTCGGGGTGCTGGCCAGGATGTGGAAGTCTTCCGGCATCTTGGTGACCTTGTCACCGTGGCTCATCCAAACGTCTAGGCCGAACAGGCCGTCGGCGTCGACGTGGTCTTCGATGCCGTCCAGCAGGCGGCTCTTGCCGACTACATCAACCCGGGCATAGCCGAACTCACGCAGCTCGGAACCTTCGACCTTGCCGCCCAACTGCTCGGCCATGGTCTGCATGCCGTAGCAGATGCCGAAGACCGGGACGCCCAGGTCAAACACCGCCTGCGGGCAGCGAGGGCTGTTGGCTTCGTGCACGGATTCGGGGCCGCCGGCGAGGATGACGCCTTTGGGAGCGAATTCGCGGATCGCTTCGTCGTCCATGTCGAACGGATGCAGTTCGCAGTAGACCCCGATCTCGCGCACACGGCGGGCGATCAGTTGGGTGTACTGGGAACCGAAGTCGAGGATCAGGATACGGTGAGCGTGAATGTCGAGGGCCATGGTCAGTCTCGTCTAATTTCAGAAACGACACGGGGCTGAAAAACACAGCCCCGGTTACTAAATTCGTCAATCGCCTCCGGGCCTTGGCCTGGAGGCGATCACTATCAACCTACGCGATAGTTTGGCGCTTCCTTGGTGATCTGCACGTCGTGGACGTGGGATTCAGCCATGCCGGCACCGGTGATGCGGACAAACTCCGGCTTGGTGCGCATTTCTTCGATGTTGGCGCTACCGGTGTAGCCCATGGAAGAACGCAGGCCGCCCATCAGCTGATGGATGATCGCGGTCAGGGTGCCCTTGTACGGCACGCGACCTTCGATACCTTCCGGCACCAGCTTCTCGGCACCCGCGGAGGAGTCCTGGAAGTAGCGGTCGGAAGAGCCCTGGGCCTGGGACATGGCGCCCAGGGAACCCATGCCACGGTAAGCCTTGTAGGAGCGGCCCTGGAACAGCTCGATCTCGCCTGGAGCCTCTTCGGTACCGGCGAACATCGAACCCATCATCACGCAGGAAGCACCGGCGACGATGGCCTTGGACAAGTCACCGGAGAACCGGATACCGCCGTCGGCGATCAGCGGCACGCCAGTGCCTACCAGCGCCGCTGCAACATTGGCGATGGCGCTGATTTGCGGCACGCCAACACCGGCAACGATACGGGTGGTGCAGATCGAGCCTGGGCCGATACCGACCTTGACTGCGTCGGCGCCAGCTTCGGCCAGGGCCTTGGCGGCAGCGCCAGTGGCGATGTTGCCGCCGATCACCTGCACTTGCGGGAAGTTCTCCTTGACCCAGCGAACGCGGTCGATCACGCCTTTGGAGTGACCGTGGGCGGTGTCCACCACCACCACGTCGACACCGGCATTGACCAGCGCAGCAACGCGATCGCCAGTGTCCTTGCCAGTACCGACCGCAGCGCCGACGCGCAGGCGACCCTGGTCGTCCTTGCTGGCCAGCGGGTAAGCCTTGGCTTTCTCGATATCGTTGACGGTCATCATGCCCTTGAGAGCGAAGGCGTCGTCGACGATCAGTACACGCTCGATGCGGTGCTTGTGCAGCAGCTCGCGGACGGCGGTCTTGTCGGCGCCTTCCTTGACCGTGACCAGGCGTTCTTTAGGCGTCATCACTTCACGGACGCTGACTTCCAGACGGCTTTCGAAACGCACGTCGCGGGAAGTCACGATGCCCACCAGGTCGCCGTTGTGCAGTACCGGCACACCGGAGATGTTATGCATGCTGGTCAGTTCGAGCAGGTCACGCACGGTGGCGTCGGCCTCGATGGTGATCGGGTCCTTGACCACACCGGCTTCGAAACGCTTGACCTTGCGCACTTCGGCAGCCTGCTGCTCGATGGTCATGTTCTTGTGGATGATGCCGATGCCGCCTTCCTGAGCCATGGCGATTGCCAGACGGGCTTCAGTGACGGTGTCCATGGCGGCGGAAACCAGTGGAATATTCAGCTCGATGCCACGGGTCAAACGGGTCTTAAGACTGACTTCATTAGGCAGTACTTCGGAATAACCGGGCACTAGGAGAATGTCGTCGAAGGTGAGGGCTTCTTGGCTGATACGCAGCATCGCGGGGGCTCCCGGGCGGGAAAATGGAAGCGCGCCATTATACTCAGACAGCTACCCGGGCTCAATGTAAAACTCTGGCTAATATCGCTGGAGTGATAGATGGAGATATCCGCGCGCTACAACTCGACCTTGACCCAACTTATCGGCTGATCCAGCCAGTCGGCGAACTCGTCGATAAAGCTCTGTTTAAAACCCGCTTCGGCCCAGTTGTTGAAGATAAAGCCCAAGTTGGAAAAACCGCATTCCTGAAGAAACAGAAAGCCGTTGATGTCATCTTCATGGCCGCATTCGGGGCAGGTGAAGTTGTCGGTACGCCCTGGCATCCAGTCTTCCAGGCTTTCGAACAGCGCCTCACCGATTTCCTGCCGGCACTCGGCACAGCCCGCTTCCTCGAGAAAGCCCTTGGCCGGGGTATAGATGCAGCGCTTGGTGATGATCTCCAGGCCATTGATCGGCTCGCCGAAGGGCAGCGCCTCTGGCCGCAGCACCACCTCCCGTGCCCCGGCGGCAATGGCGTGCCCCATGCGATTGCCCGTGCGCCCGCAGGTGCTGAGGCTTTCCTCGACGATGTTCTTGCGCACCAGCCAGCGCACGATCGCCCGGGCCCGGGGCTCGTGCACCGGCAGGGTGGAAATTTTCGGGACGAGGATGCTTTGGGAGTTCATGGATAAGCCTGGAACATGCGGGGACGGTACTCACGCTTTCGCCGGCAAGCCGGCTCCTGTCATCAATTGTAGGAGCCGGCCTGCCGGCGAACGAATTCAAAGGCCCGCAGCTTAATCCCTGGCCCCAGCAGGTCAAGTGCTCAGGTAACGGCCGATCAAGGCAACGCCACTGGCCAGCACCAGCCAGGTCACCAGGCGTACAAAAGCCTCCCGGGACAGTTTCATCGTCAACCGGCGGCCAATCCACGACCCCAAGGCCATCGCCGGCAACAGGCATAGCGCCAATAGCAGCAGCGGCAACTCGGCATAGACCCCGGCCAGGGCGAACAGGCTCAAGCGCACCACGGTGCTGCAACTGATCAGCGCGCTCTGGGTCGCCCGCGCCGGATCCTTGGGCAGGCGGCTGTTCAGGTAGATGGCATATAGAAAGCCGCCACTGCCGAAGAGGGCGCCAAACAGCCCACCGACAATCCCCATCGGCACCGCCCAGCCGGCCGCCAACTGGGTCGGACGCGCCTTCACCCACAGGCTGTAGATGGCATAGGCACTGATGAACAGCCCCATCAATAGCAGCAACAGATCGGATTTGAGGTTGAGCAGGAAGATCACCCCCAAGGTGCAACCTACTGCCATGCAGGGCAACAGGCGCAGCAACTCCGGCCTGGCCACATCCTTGCGCGAGGGCAGAAGGTTGCCAAAGGCCGCGACAAAATCCAGGAGCACCAGCAGCGGCACGATCTTCGACAGCGGCATGAACAGGATCAGCACCGGCCCGGCCACCAGCGCCGTACCGAACCCGGCAATGCCGAACACTATGTACGCCAGCGCGATGCCCAGGCCGATCACCAACCAACTGCCCGGGCCGAAAGACCACTGGTTCAAACCCTCGATTACCACGCTCATCGCTGCGACTTCCCAGTTGAATACGCAGTGACTTTAGCCAGCAGTGAGCCTTGCGACTAATATCGTCCAAGTCGCCAACTCATCGCAAAAAGGCATGCCTCGTGATTTCGACCCGCCAACTGCGCTATTTCGTGGAAATCGCCGAATGCGGCAGCTTCAGCGCCGCCGCCGAGCGCCTGTTCGTCGCCCAGTCAGCCCTCAGCCGGCAGATCAAGGAGCTGGAAAACCAATTGCAGACCCCACTGTTCGAGCGCACCGCGCGCCTGCCGCGGCTGACGGCGGCCGGTGAAGCGTTTTTCCCCAAGGCACGCAACCTGCTGAGTGAATTGCACAAGGCCAGCGAACTGGCCACTCAGGTAGGCATGGGGCAATTGGGCACCTTGCGCCTGAGCCACTCCAGCACCGTGCCCATGAGCGGCCGGCTACTCCAGGGCATCGGCAGCTACTTGCAGCATTGCCCTGGAGCCTCGATGGACATCGCCAAGCTGTCTTCCGAGGCGCAACTGGAAGAGTTGGCGCAGGGGCACCTGGATATCGGCCTGTTGCGCCTGCCGGTGTTACGTCAACGGGCAGGTGTACAGATCACGCCCCTGTTCGCCGAACCCTTGCTGCTGGCGGTGCCACCTCAGCACCCACTGGCGCTGGACCCTCCGGCCGGGGGCGTCGACCTGGCCCAGCTTCGCGAGGAAGCCTTCATCTCCATCCCCCACCCCCAGCGGGGCGGCTTGAGTTACCTCTCGGCCGAGTTGTGCATGCGCCAGGGCTTTTTTCCCAGGGCGGCGCGGGTGATGTCGCGCAAGACTACCCAATTGCAACTGATCCAGGCCGGCTTCGGCATCGCCCTGCTGCCCGAGTCGATGCAGGACATCGCCCCGGCCAGCATCCGCTTCCTACCGCTGGCGGATGCCGATTGCCAGAGCACCGTGGCCCTCGCCTATCGACAGGAGCCGACGCCCCTGGTGGCGCAATTCGTCGAACATTTTCGCAATCACTTGTAGTTGATTTGCGTTGTTCCATTCAGAGACAGGCCTTTAAACTGCGCCCCATGATTAAAGATCCCTTCGCACGACTCGGCCTGGACCGCGAGGTCCTCACCGTCACCCAGCTCAACGGCCGCGCCCGGGTGCTGCTCGAGGACGTGTTCAGCAATATCTGGGTGGAGGGCGAGATCTCCAACCTCGCCCGCCCGGCTTCCGGCCATGTGTACTTCACCCTCAAGGACAGCGGCGCCCAGGTGCGCTGCGCACTGTTCCGGCAGAACGCCGCGCGGGTCCGCCAGGCGCTGAAGGACGGCCTGGCGGTCAAGGTGCGGGGCAAGGTCTCGCTGTTCGAAGGGCGCGGTGACTACCAGCTGATTCTCGACACCGTGGAACCGGCCGGTGATGGCGCCCTGCGCCTGGCTTTCGATGCCCTGAAAGACAAGCTGAGCGCCGAAGGGCTGTTCAGCGCCGAACGCAAAGTGCCACTACCGGCCCATCCGCAACGCATCGGCATCATCAGTTCGCCCACCGGCGCGGTGATCCGCGACATCATCAGTGTGTTCCGGCGCCGCGCACCGCAGGTTGTGCTGACCCTGATCCCTACCGCCGTGCAGGGCCGCGAGGCTACGGCGCAGATCGTCCGGGCCCTGCAGCTGGCCGACGCCCGGGGCTTCGACGCGCTGATCCTGGCCCGTGGCGGCGGCTCCCTGGAGGACCTCTGGTGCTTCAACGAAGAAGCCGTGGCCCGTGCGGTGGATGCCTGCGTGACACCGATCGTCAGCGCCGTCGGTCATGAAACCGACGTCTCCATCAGTGATTTCGTGGCCGACGTTCGCGCGCCCACGCCTTCCGCAGCAGCCGAACTGCTGGCCCCCGATTCCAGTGACCTGCAACGCCGGGTCGACAACCTGCATCGACGCCTGGTGATGCGCATGCGCGACCGGCTGGTGCGCGACCGGCTGCGCCTGGACGGCCTGGCCCGACGCCTGCGCCATCCCGGCGAACGCCTGCGCCAGCAGGCACAGCGCCTGGACGACCTGGACATGCGCCTGCGCCGCGCCTTCGAGCGCAGCCTGAATACCCGTCGCGAACGCTTGATCCGCCTGGAAACCCGCCTCGGAGCCCAGCATCCAGGGCGGCAACTGGCACTGCTGCGCCAGCGCCTGGACAGCTTGGCCGAACGCCTGCCCCGGGCCATGCGCGAAGGCCTCAAGGGCCGCCGCCTGCAATTGCACAGCCAGATGCAGACCCTGCATGTGGTCAGCCCCCTGGCCACCCTGGGGCGCGGTTACAGCATCCTGCTGGACGATCGCGGGCAGGCCATTCGCAGTGCCGGCCAGACCCGCCCAGGCCAGCGCCTCAGTGCCCGCCTGGGCGAAGGCGAGCTGCAAGTACGCGTCGAAGACAACCACCTGACGCCCGTCACTCTTTCTCTACTGGATTGATCCATGCCGCGTTTTCTCTGCTCCCTGCTGTTGCTGTGCCTGGCCTTCAATGCTCACGCCGACAGCTACATCACCCGCCTGCTGAACAAACCCGTGCCCGGTGGCGTAGCGGTGGTCGACCTGGGCAGCGCCGCCCAGGCGCCCAAGGCCAGCTACCAGGGCAAGCCGGTGCTGGTGGTGAAGGAGCAGAACAACTGGCTGGCGATTGTCGGCATCCCGCTGACGGTCAAGCCCGGCACTCAACAAGTAAGCACCGGCGGGCGCAGCCTGAACTTCGTGGTCGGCAACAAGAAATACCCGGAGCAGCACATCACCCTGAAGAACCAGCGCCAGGTCAATCCGAACCCGGCGGACCTCAAGCGCATCGACGGCGAGTTGGCGGAACAGATCCGCGCCTACCGCAGCTTCAGCCCCAACACCCCAAGCAACCTGCTGTTGGACAAGCCGGTGAATGGCCCCCTGTCGAGCAAGTTCGGCGTACGCCGTTTCTTCAACGGTGAAGAGCGCAACCCTCACGCGGGCCTGGACTTCGCGGTGCCAGCAGGCACACCGATCAAGACCCCGGCGGCGGGCAAAGTGATCCTGATCGGCAACTACTTCTTCAACGGCAACACCGTGTTCGTCGACCACGGCCAGGGCTTCATCAGCATGTTCTGCCACATGTCGAAAATCGACGTGAAGATCGGCCAGTCCCTGGCCCGTGGCGCCGTGGTGGGCAAGGTGGGGGCGACCGGCCGCGCCACCGGGCCGCATATGCACTGGAACGTCAGCCTGAATGATGCGCGGGTCGATCCGGCCATCTTTATCGGGGCCTTCCAGCCCTGATCGCGCAGCGCCGCTTGCCTGCATCAGGCATTGATTCAGCGGCGAGCCGACGCCCACAGGGATTGCGCAGCCCTACTCGACTGCGCAATCGTTAGTATTCTTTCAAAGAATACCCAGCATAAAATCTCGATATAGCTTTGTTTTCGAGTATTCCTCTCAATTTTTTTCGACTGCTTGCCATCTCTCACCCCAGTGGTTAGGGTTGAGCACATGAAAACCTCTCACACCCTCATTCAGCGTCGTCAACACCGGAGCCTCTGCCTCGTCAGCGCACGACTGCCAGGCTGAATCGCGGTGCCTCACCCCCTTGCGTCAACCTCACTCTTGACTCACCGGCAGGCCGCCTCTTTTCGGCCCGGACAATAAGGATTTCTCCATGACCATGCTCAAAGACCCATCCTCCAAGTACCGCGCGTTCCCGACCATCAACTTGCCGGACCGTACCTGGCCGTCGAAAACCATCACCAGCGCGCCGATCTGGTGCAGTTCGGACCTGCGTGATGGCAACCAGTCGTTGATCGAACCGATGGATGCCGTCAAGAAGCTGCGCTTCTGGAAGACCCTGGTAGCTGTGGGTGTGAAGGAAATCGAAGCTTCTTTCCCGGCCGCTTCGCAAACCGACTTCGACTTCGTGCGCACCCTGATCGAAGGCGGCCACATTCCGGACGACACCACCATCCAGGTATTGACCCAGGCCCGCGAAGACTTGATCGCCCGCACCTTCGAGTCCTTGCGTGGAGCGAAAAAGGCCATCGTCCACCTGTACAACGCCACCAGCCCTTCGTTCCGCCGCATTGTCTTCAACCAGGACAAGGCCGGTGTGAAAGAGATCGCGGTGAATGCGGCCAAGCTGTTCGTCAAATACGCCGCCCAGCAACCGGAAACCCAGTGGCAGTTCGAGTACTCGCCAGAGACCTTCAGCGCCACCGAGCTGGAGTTCGCCAAGGAAGTCTGCGACGCCGTGGTGGAAGTCTGGAACGCCACGCCAAGCAACAAGGTGATCCTCAACCTGCCGGCCACCGTTGAAGTCGCCACACCGAACATCTACGCCGACCAGATCGAGTGGTTCTGCCGCAACATCAACCGTCGTGACAGCGTGCTCATCAGCCTGCACACCCACAACGACCGCGGTACGGGCGTGGCCGCCACCGAGCTGGGCCTGATGGCCGGCGCCGACCGTGTCGAAGGCTGCCTGTTCGGCAACGGCGAGCGTACCGGTAACGTCGACCTGGTCACCGTGGCCTTGAACCTCTACACCCAGGGTGTAAACCCTGAACTGGATTTCTCCGACATCGACGGCGTGCGCAAAGTCGTGGAAGAGTGCAACCAGATTGCCGTGCACCCGCGTCACCCTTATGTCGGCGACCTGGTCCACACTGCGTTCTCCGGCTCGCACCAGGACGCGATCCGCAAGGGCTTCGCCCAGCAGAAAGCCGATGGCTTGTGGGAGGTGCCGTACTTGCCGATCGACCCGGCCGATATCGGTCGCAGCTACGAGGCGGTGATCCGCGTCAACAGCCAGTCGGGCAAGGGTGGTATCGCCTACCTGCTCGAGCAGGAATACGGCATCAGCTTGCCACGCCGCATGCAGATCGAGTTCAGCCAGGTGGTGCAGCGGGAAACCGACCGCCTGGGCCTGGAAATGACCGCCCAGCAGATCCACGCGCTGTTGCACAGCGAGTACTTGCAGGCCAACACTCCCTACGCGCTGGTCAGCCATCGCTTGCAGGAAGAGAACGGCCACAGCGCCGTGGAAGTGGAAGTCTCGAGCAAGGGCCAGGGCGAGACCAACCTCAGCTGGCGCGGCAAGGGCAACGGTGCCCTGGAAGCGCTGGTAGCCGGGCTGCCGGTTCCGGTGGAGATCATGGACTACAACGAGCACGCCATCGGCGCCGGCACCAACGCCAAGGCGGCGGCCTACATCGAACTGCGGGTCAACGGTGAGCGCGCCGTGCACGGCGTCGGTATCGACGAAAACATCACCACCGCCAGCTTCAAGGCGCTGTTCAGTGCGCTGAACCGCTCCTTGAGCGAGCAGCAGGCCAAGGCAGCCTAAAGGCTGCCAAAAGCAAAAGGCCCCGAGGAGCTCGACTCCCCGGGGCCTTTTTTATGCAGGAACAGATAACACCAGCTAAATGTCAGCAACGACTGTTTCAGGCATGCACATCAACGCTGAACATGGCTTGCAGCAAAGCCGCCTGCAGCACCTGCAAGGTGCTGTTGGTCACGGCGATCTGCGCCTGGACTTCCATCACCTGCTGGGCTTTCTGTTCGTCGCTGGCCTGGCCCTTCTGCACATTGGCCAATTGGGCCTGCTGTTCGGTCAGGGTTTTCTGGGTCTGCTCGATCTGTTTCTGCAGCGCCTTGACCGGATCACCACCGGCCTTTACCGCATCGATATTGGCATCGCCAGAGTTGACCCGCAGCTCCTTATCCTGACCGTCCTTGCTGTCATCCACCGGCGCCAGCGGGCTGGCGCTGTTGCCTTCGGCTTCAGTCGAAGCAGTTTTGGGTGCCGACAGGGGGTAAGGATTGACGATGGTGGCAGTGATGGTAGTCATGGTTGATTCCTCCTGAACTGATCCTGCTATCGGCCTTCACCCTCGAAGCTTGATATTCACAACCTGTAAAAAAGTGTGCAGTGCCGAAGCGATCCTAAGTGAACATGAAGGTATCGGCGTCGAGGTTCGCCGGAAAACGCGCACGGTAAGCCGCCAGTTCACCCGCGTTCAGGCACACCTGGAAGACGCCATCGGCCTCTCCGGCGCTGAGCAGGGTTTCGCCCTGATAGTCCAGAACCTGGCTGTCTCCGGTATAGGCAAAGCCCTTGCCGTCGGTGCCCACCCGGTTCACCGCCGCAACGTAGCAGAGGTTTTCAATGGCCCGGGCTGGCAGCAGGCGATTCCAGTGCAGGCGGCGGGCACCCGGCCAATTGGCGGTGTAGAGCAGCAGGTCGGTGTCCTGGGCGTCCCGGCTCCACACCGGGAACCGCAGGTCGTAGCAGATCAGCGGGCGAATACGCCAACCCTTGAGCTCGAACTGTACCTGCCGTTCCCCCGGCGTGTAGTGATTGTGCTCGCCGGCCATGCGAAACAGGTGGCGCTTGTCGTAGTGCCAGACCTCACCGTCAGGGCGCGCCCACAGCAAGCGATTGCGATGGCTGCCATCCGCTGCCTGGATTATCACGCTGCCGGTGATCACCGCATTCAGCTTTTTCGCCTGGCCACGTAGCCATTTGCTGGTAGGGCCATTCTCCGCTTCCGCGAGAGTCGCGGATTCCATGGAGAATCCGGTGGTAAACATTTCCGGCAGGATGATCAGATCTGCACCACGGGCCTGCTCCAGCAACTGCTCGAAATGCTCGAAGTTGGCCTGGCGGTCGTGCCAGGCCAGGGTGGTCTGGATCAGGGCCAGATTCAGATCGGGTAATGCACTCAGATCACGCATAGTTTCTCCGCTGCTTGGCGCAACGTCTCCTCGCGCTTGGCAAAACACAGACGCACCAGGCGCTGCCCCTGGGGCGGCTGCTGATAGAACACCGACACCGGAATGGCCGCCACGCCGTGTTCGCGGGTCATCCATATCGCCATGTCGACATCATTCAAGTCTGGACGAATCTGCGAATAGTCCACCAATTGAAAATAGGTACCCGACACCCGGTTGAAGCTGAAACGCGAGGCGCTCAGCAGATCGCAGAACAGATCACGCTTGGCCTGGTAAAAGGCCGGCAACTCTTCGACATGTTCCGGGTGGTCGGCCATGAAGTCCGCCAGAGCGTACTGCAAAGGCGTGACCCCGCAGAAGCTGACATATTGATGCACCTTGCGCAGCTCGGCGCTCAGGGCCGGTGGTGCAACCACATAACCGGTCTTCCAGCCGGTCACGTGGTAGGTCTTGCCGAACGAGCTGACCACGAAGGCCCGCTGATACAGCTCCTCATGGGCCAGCACACTGACATGGGGTACGCCATCGAACACCAGGTGTTCGTAGACCTCGTCACTGACCAGATAAATATCGCGATCACGGATCAGGGCGGCCAACTGGTCCAGCTCGGCGCGGCTGATCAAGGCACCACTGGGGTTGTGCGGCGAATTGAGGATGATCATCCGCGTGCGCGGACTCAGGGCTTCACCGAGTTTCTGCCAATCGAGGGCAAAGCCCTGCCCGGCCAACGGCACATGCACACAACGCCCACCGGCCAGCTCCACCGACGGCTCATAGCTGTCGTAACTGGGGTCGAACACAATGACTTCGTCACCGCGCTGGATCACCGCCTGGATGGCACAGAAGATTGCCTGGGTCGCACCGGGGGTGATGGTCACCTCAGCGTCCGCATCGACCTGGACGCCATAGCTGCGGGCGATTTTCGCGGCGACCTGCTGGCGCAGTGCCGGTAGGCCGGTCATGGGTGCGTACTGGTTATGGCCATTGGCGGCATGCCAGCCAAGCGCATCACGCAGGGCTTGCGGGCCATCGAAATCAGGAAAGCCCTGGGACAGGTTGAGCGCTCCGGTTTCCACCGCGAGCTGGGACATTTGCGTGAAGATGGTGGTGCCGACATTCGGCAACTTACTGATGATCATGAGGATTCCCTGCTGAGCAGTCCGCACTACGGCGGCGCGGAGGTCCCCGAGAATAGCCCAAACGCCAGGCATGAAAAAGGGCGCCCGGGGCGCCCTCTTATCCACACAGATCCCGTAGGAACTGGCTTGCCAGCGAAGCTCTGAAGCAGGTCCGGAGCTTCACCGGCAAGCCGGCCCCTAAGCCGGTCAGCGCTTGTCGCGGCGCTTCTTGTCGGCCTTCTTGTGGTGCGACATCAAGCGACGCTTCTTGTTGACCTGGCGGTCGGTCAGCGTGTTCTTGTTGCCTTCGTACGGGTTCTCGCCGCCCTTGAACTCGATGCGGATCGGCGTACCTACCAGCTTCAAGACTCGGCGGTAGGTGTTTTCCAGATAGCGCACATAAGACTTGGGCACCTTCTCCACCTGGTTGCCGTGGATCACGATCAGCGGCGGGTTGGCACCACCCAAGTGGGCGTAGCGCAGTTTGATCCGGCGATTGTTGACCATGGGCGGCGCGTGCTCGCCAACGGCATCTTCGAGGATCTGCGTCAGGCGGCTGGTGGGCCAGCGGGTTACCGCCGACTTGAAGGAGTTCTGCACCGACTGGTAGAGGTTGCCCACACCGGTACCGTGCAGCGCCGAGATGAAGTGGATATCGGCGAAGTCGACGAAGAACAGCCGGCGTTGCAGCTCGGTCTTCACATAGTCGCGCTCGCTCGGCTGCATGCCGTCCCACTTGTTCAGGGCGATCACCAGGGCCCGACCGGCTTCCAGGGCAAAGCCCAGCAGGTTCAGGTCGTGGTCCACCACACCTTCGCGGGCGTCCATGACGAAGATCACCACGTTGGCGTCCTTGATCGCCTGCAGCGTCTTGACCACCGAGAACTTTTCGACTTCCTCGTGGATCTTGCCGCGCTTGCGCACACCGGCGGTGTCGATCAGGGTGTACTTCTCGTCGTTGCGCTCGAACGGGATGTAGATACTGTCGCGGGTGGTGCCGGGCTGGTCATAGACGATCACCCGGTCTTCACCGAGCATGCGGTTGACCAGGGTCGACTTGCCGACGTTGGGACGACCGATGATGGCGATCTTGATCCCGTCTTTCTCGCTCGGGCCCGGAATGCGCTTGGCTTCCTCACCCTCGGCAACGATCTCTTCCTCGCCTTCTTCCGGCTCGTCAGCGTCATCCTTGGGGAATTCGCTCAGGGCGATTTCCAGCATCTGGGTGATACCGCGGCCATGAGCACCGGCGATCGGGATGGCATCGCCCATGCCCAGCGGCGCGAACTCGGCGCGGGCCATGTCCGGGTCGATGTTGTCGACCTTGTTGGCGATCACGTAGGAAGTCTTGTTACGTTTGCGCAGGTGCTCGCCGATCATCTGGTCGGCCGCGGTAAACCCGGCCTTGGCGTCCACCAGGAACAACACCACATCAGCTTCTTCGATGGCCAGCAGCGACTGCTCGGCCATCTTTTCATCCATGCCATGCTCGTCACCGGAGATACCGCCGGTGTCGATCAGAATATAGGTACGCCCTTGCCACTTGGCCTCACCGTATTGGCGATCACGGGTCAGACCGGACAGGTCGCCGACAATGGCGTCGCGAGTCCGAGTCAGGCGGTTGAACAAGGTGGACTTGCCGACGTTAGGTCGGCCCACCAGGGCGATTACGGGAACCATGCGGCTCTCCACTGCGTTAATTCAGAAAATACAAAAGCCGCTGCGAGGCAGCGGCTGGTGCTCGGGGCAGCACTGTAGGAGCGAGCGTGCTCGCGATTAACTCCATGGCGCCGCGCTCGTCCAGCAAGCTGGCGTCACCTGGCATCCATCGCGAGCACGCTCGCTCCTGCAGTTCGCTTGGGGATCACCCCAAGCATAGTCAAACCATTACTTGATGGTCAGGGCTTCCAGTTTGCCGCTGTTGCCATACACATAAATCATGTCGCCCACCACCAGCGGACGAGCACGCAGGCCGTCGCTATCGATGCGCGTACGACCGACGAAGCGACCGTCAACCTGGCTCAGCAGGTGCAGGTAACCTTCCAGGTCGCCCACGGCTACGTAGCTGGAGAAGACTTCCGGTGCCGACAGTTGGCGGCGAGCCAGGGAGTCGTTGCTCCACAGCGCGGTAGTCGAACGCTCGTCCACGCCTTCCACGGTACCCGAGGACAGGCTGACATAAACGCTGCCGAACCCTTGGGCCACACCGGCGTAGCTGGAAGCATCACGCTGCCACAGCGGACGGCCGCTCTCCAGGTCCAGGGCAACCACACGCCCCTGGTAGCTGGCAACGTACAGGGTGCCACCGGACAGCAGCAGGCCACCGTCGATGTCCACGACCCGATCCAGTTCGGAACGGCCTTGTGGAATGGCTACACGCTGCTCCCACACCGGCACGCCGTTGCGAATATCCAGCGCGACCACCTTGCCGGTGGATAGACCGGCCAGGGCCAGACGGTTGGTCGCCAACGGCGCACTGGTGCCCCGCAGGGTCAACACCGCTGGAGTGCTGTCGTAGAGCCAGATCTGGTGACCGGTGCTGGCTTCAAGGCCAATCAAGCGGTCGTCCTGAGTCTGCACCACCACCACGTCACCGTTGGTAGCTGGCGGAGCCAGCACTTCACTGGTCACACGGGCACGCCATTTCTCTTCACCGCTGGAGGCATCCAGGGCAACCACTTCGCCTTTCAGAGTGCCGATCATGACCAACCCATAACCCACGCCCACGGCGCCGGAAACAGGCAGTTCGAGATCTTTCTTCCATTTGACGTCGCCGTTCATGCGATCCATGGAAACCACCACGCCGGTCACGTCAGCGGCATAGATGGTGTCACCATCGATGGCTGGCACCAGCATGTTATAGGTTTCGCCCTGACCGTCACCGATCGAACGGCTCCACTGCTTCTGCAGGACCACTTCTTCTTTGAAGTCGACCAGTTCCGCCGGTGGCAGTTCTTTCTTGCTGTTGCTGCTGCAACCCGCGGCCAACAAGGCCAGAGCCAGCAATGCTGCATGTTTCCAACGGATCACGTCATGCATCCCCTTTGGCCAGGTCGTCCAGCTTGATTTGTAGGCCACCGACTGCCGCTTCATCCGAGAGCGCCGCCTTGGCTTTTTGGTATGCCGCATGGGCTTCGTTCACACGGCCCAGCTGGACCAGCAGATCGCCCTTGAGTTCTTCACGAGTCGCCAGGAATGCCTTGTCGGCATCGCCGTCGAGCAGCTTCAGAGCCTCGTCGGCCTTGTTCTGCGCCGCCAGTACCTGTGCCAGGCGCTGACGCGCCACTTCACCCAGGGTCGGGTTGGCGGGCTTGTCGGCCACGGCCTTGAGCTGTGCCGCTGCATCGTCCAGCTTGCCGGTGTCTACTGCCACCTTGGCCACGAACAGGTTGCCGTACTGCGCGTAGGCAGTACCGCCGAACTCGCTGTTGAGCTTGCCCGCCAGGTCCGTAACACGAGCCGCATCCGGCTTGCCATCCGGCGTCAGGGTAGTTTCCAGCAGTTGCTGATAGAGCACCGAAGCGCCTTGCGACTGATTGTTCTGATACTTGTGCCAGGCTTGCCAGCCGAACACGATAACCAGGGCCAGCAGGCCGCCAGTCACCAGGGGTTTGCCGTTACGCTGCCACCAGTCTTTCAATTCCGCCAGCTGTTCATCTTCGGTACTCGACACCCCAATACTCCTTATTCGCTAAATCGGCTGTTTGACAGCTTCAACCCTGCACGACGCAGGTGGCCAGGTGCGCAGCGAGTGCATCCCAGGCAATGCTTTGTTGTTCGCCCTGGCCACGCAGGGGTTTGAAACCTACCACTTGCTGGGCCAGTTCGTCGTCACCGAGGATCAGCGCATACAGCGCGCCGCTCTTGTCGGCCTTCTTGAATTGGCTCTTGAAGCTGCCGGCACCGGCATTGATCTGCAGACGCAGGTTCGGCAATTGATCGCGAACACGCTCGCTCAGCGCCAGCGCAGCCAGTTCGGCGGCCTCACCGAAGGCGCAGAGGTAAACGTCGACCTGGCGCGAGATTTCTTCCGGGACCTGCTCCAGGGTTTCCAGCAGCAGCACCAGACGCTCGATCCCCATGGCAAAGCCAACGCCCGAGGTAGGCTTGCCGCCCATCTGCTCCACCAGGCCATCGTAACGGCCACCGGCACAGACAGTGCCCTGGGCACCGAGCTTGTCGGTGACCCATTCGAAAACGGTCTTGCTGTAGTAATCCAGCCCACGCACCAGCTTGGGGTTGATCACATAGGGGATACCCGCAGCATCCAGGCGGGCCTTGAGGCCTTCGAAGTGCACGCGGGACTCTTCGTCCAGGTAGTCGGCCAGCTTGGGCGCATCCACCAGCACGGCTTGAGTGTCCGGGTTCTTGGTATCCAGCACCCGCAGCGGGTTGGTCTTCAGGCGGCGCTGGCTGTCTTCGTCCAGCTTGTCCATGCGCGCCGACAGGAACTCCACCAGCGCGTCGCGATAGCGCGCGCGCGCTTCGGCGGTACCCAGGCTGTTGAGTTCGAGCTTGACCGCATCACGGATGCCCAGCTCGCCCCACAGGCGCCAGGTCAACACGATCAGCTCAGCATCGATGTCCGGACCGTCGAGGTTGAAAACCTCGCAACCGATCTGGTGGAACTGGCGATAGCGGCCTTTCTGCGGGCGCTCGTGACGGAACATCGGGCCGATGTACCAGAGTTTCTGCACCTGGCCACCGCCAGTGATGCCGTGCTCGAGCACCGCACGCACGCACGCCGCGGTGCCTTCCGGACGCAGGGTGAGGGAGTCGCCGTTGCGATCTTCGAAGGTGTACATCTCTTTTTCGACGATGTCGGTCACTTCACCGATGGAGCGCTTGAACAGCTCGGTGAACTCGACGATCGGCATGCGGATCTGCTTGTAACCGTAGTTATCCAGCAGGCGCGCCACAGTACCCTCGAAATAACGCCACAGGGGCGTCTGCTCGGGCAGGATGTCATTCATGCCACGAATGGCTTGCAGAGACTTGCTCACAAAAAATCCTTAAATACGTTCGGTTAGCCGCGAGCGATCAGCGCTGCGTCGGCCTCGACCTTTTCGGCCGCCTTCTGCCGGATCAGCTTTTCAAGCTCGTCCACCAGATTGTCATTGGTCAGTTTCTGTGCCGGCTTGCCATCGATGTAGATCAGGTTCGGTGTACCACCGGTCAGGCCGATGTGCGCCTCTTTGGCTTCACCCGGGCCGTTGACCACGCAACCGATCACTGCAACATCCAACGGCACCAACAGGTCTTCAAGCCGTCCTTCCAGTTCGTTCATGGTTTTCACCACATCGAAGTTCTGCCGCGAGCAGCTCGGACAGGCGATGAAGTTGATGCCACGGGAACGCAGGTGCAGGGACTTGAGAATGTCGTAGCCGACCTTCACTTCCTCGACCGGGTCAGCCGCCAGCGAAATGCGAATGGTATCGCCAATTCCTTCGGCCAGCAGCATACCGAGGCCGACGGCGGATTTCACTGTGCCTGAACGCAAACCACCGGCTTCGGTGATCCCCAGGTGCAGGGGCTGGATGATTTCCTTGGCCAGCAGGCGGTAGGCCTCGACGGCCATGAACACGTCCGAGGCTTTCACGCTGACCTTGAAGTCCTTGAAATTCAGGCGTTCCAGGTGTTCTACGTGACGCAGCGCCGACTCCACCAATGCAGCCGGGGTCGGTTCGCCGTATTTTTTCTGCAGGTCTTTTTCCAGGGAACCGGCATTGACCCCGATACGGATCGGGATCCCGCGATCACGGGCAGCATCCACCACCGCGCGTACCCGGTCTTCACGACCGATATTGCCCGGGTTGATCCGCAGGCAATCGACGCCCAGTTCGGCCACACGCAGCGCGATCTTGTAGTCGAAGTGGATGTCGGCCACCAGCGGTACCTTGACCTGCTGCTTGATCCGGCCGAACGCCTCGGCGGCGTCCATGTCCGGCACCGAAACCCGCACGATATCGACACCGGCGGCTTCCAGGCGGTTGATCTGGGCGACGGTTGCGGCCACGTCGTTGGTGTCGCTGTTGGTCATGCTCTGCACCGCAATCGGGGCATCGCCTCCGACCGGTACCGAGCCGACCCAGATCTTGCGGGATTCGCGACGCTTGATTGGAGATTCGCCGTGCATGACTTATTGACCTAACTTCAGGCGAGCAGTCTCGCCACTGGTGAACGGGGCGATATCCACCGCCTGACCGTTGTAAGTGATTTGTGCGCCACGGGCATAGCCCAGACGTACGGCAAAAGGCGGCTTGCCGCTGACATCGACATTTTCACCCTTGCGCTTGAGGGCGCTGAGCAGAACCTTGCCGTTGGCATCGATGACCTGGGCCCAGCAGTCGGCGCTGAACTGGATCTGTACCTGGCCCGCGCCTGCAACTGCAGTTGCCGCAGCGCTGCCCGGTGCAACCGCAGCAGCAGGCGCGGTCGGCGTGACAGGCGCTTGCGCCACGGCAGCCGGTGCGACAGGCGCCGGAGCCGGCGCGTTGTGCACGGGAGCTGCGGGGACGGACGCAGTGGCAGCCGGTGCCGGAGCGGTCGAAACGGCTGGGGCGGCAGGAGTCTCGCTCGCTGCCTGGCCTTCGCTTTGAGCGGCGTTGTCCAGCGCCTCGCTCTGCCCCTCGGCAACCGCTTGGTCTTCGGGCTCGTCGATAGGATGAATCTGGGTAGTGCCGTCGGCGCCTTCGACCTCGACATGCTCGGGGCTCAGGGAGACCGGCTCCTTGCCGCGCTGGGAGGACTGATCCTGCCACCAGATGAAACCGCCACCAACCACCGCCACCAGCAGCAGCAAACTGACAATGCGCAAGATAGTGTGGGAAACCCGCACCGGCTCTTCGATGCGCCCCAGGGCATGGACGCTGCTGCCCTGGGAGTCGGTACCGGTGTATTGATCGAACTCCTGGACCAGTACCGCCTGATCCATGCCCAGCAATTTGGCGTAGGCACGAATATAGCCACGGGCGAAAGTGTGCCCCGGCAGCTTGTCGAAGGCGCCAGCTTCCAGGTTGCTCAGGGAGCTCACGGTGAGGTTGAGCTTGTGGGCCACTTCGGCCAGCGACCAACCATTGCTTTCGCGGGCCTGACGCAGGGTCTCACCGGGGTTTACGCGAGTCACTGCTTGAACTTCGGGATGGGCCGCTTTCATCATTGCTCCGACAGGTATTGCTGATATTCCGGCGTACCGGGATAAAGTCGTTTTAGTTGCAGACCGTAACTGGCGGCCTTGTCGCGATCTTCGAACACCGTTGCCAGCCGAACGCCGAGCAATAGACTACGTGCATTTTGCTCGCCGAGCAGGCTAAAACGATCGTAATAGTCGCGCGCGGGCACATAATGCCTGTCTTCGTAAGACAACTCAGCCATTTCCAGCAATGCACGGGGCTGTTGATGATTGAGACGCAAGGCCTTTTCCAGCTGCAGCTGGGCCAGATCACGCTGGCCGAGCCTTGAAGCGGTCATGCCGAGGTTTTCAAACACTCGGGAACGTTCGGGGTACAGAGTATCAGCAGCGGCTTGCTCAAAGCGCTGATAAGCCTCTTTGTAACGTTTTTCCTGGAACAGAAAGCTGCCGTAGTTATTGAGGATCCGGGCACTCTCCGGACGCGCCGCCAGGGCCTGGCGAAAATGCTCGTCGGCCAGGGCCGGTTCCATCTCGGCCTGGAACACCAGTGCAAGGGCAGCATTGGCGTCGGCATCGGCGGGGGCCAGTTCCAGGGCTTTCTTCAGTGGCACCTTGGCCCGCTCGCTCATGCCCTGCTGCAAGTAGCCCAGGCCCAACTGCACATAGGCCTCGCGCGCCTCGTCGCGCCCCTTGCTGGTGTTCATCGGGTTGGAATCACCCGACAGAACACAGCCAGCACACAGGCTGGCAACAAGCAGGAGCAGCGCAAAGCGCAGGGCCATGGAGATCCTCTCTCAGGTACGGGTTGCGGCGCTTTGCGGCATATCGGCGTCGGCGCTCAACTCACGCACGGCGATATAGCGTTCGCTACGACGGGTGCGGTCCAGCACCTGCCCGACCAACTGACCGCAGGCGGCATCGATGTCTTCACCACGCGTGGTGCGCACGGTGACGTTGAAACCGGCGTGATGCAGCTGGTCCTGGAAGCGACGAATGGCATTGTTGCTCGGACGCTCGTACCCGGAATGCGGGAACGGGTTGAACGGGATCAGGTTGATCTTGCACGGTACATCCTTGAGCAGCTCGATCATCTCCACCGCGTGCTCAAGCTTGTCGTTGACGTCTTTGAGGAGGGTGTACTCGATGGTCAGCACACGCTTCTCACCCAGGGCCGACATGTAGCGCTGGCAGGACTCGAGCAGCATCTTCAGCGGGTACTTCTTGTTGATCGGTACCAGCTGGTTGCGCAGCGCATCATTGGGTGCGTGCAGAGACAACGCCAGCGAGACGTCGATGTGCTTGGCCAGCTCATCGATCATCGGCACCACGCCGGAGGTCGACAGGGTCACCCGGCGCTTGGAGATGCCGTAGCCCAGGTCGTCCATCATCAGGTGCATGGCAGCGATGACGTTGTCGAAGTTCAGCAG
>Ga0308159_1002605_pt1 | contig 20372 bp, 19 predicted proteins | sample PhyCR1_FD_201040 | JGI IMG/M metagenome (GOLD analysis project Ga0308159, IMG submission 201040) | Phyllosphere microbial communities from UC Gill Tract Community Farm, Albany, California, United States - DLSLC.R1 | ecosystem: Host-associated > Plants > Phyllosphere > Unclassified | place: USA... | reverse complement strand
GGCGCTGTTGGGCGTCGGTGCGAAGCGCTCGCCCAGCCGCAGCGTGAAGACCAGCGGCAGCGGCGGCACGCGCCACAGCGGCCAGCCCTTGCCGAGGTACGGCGAGTCGGTGTCGATGAAGACGGTCTGGATCGGGGCTTGCGCCAGTTTGGCGATCAGCGTGACGCCGGGCCGGAAGGCATTCAGGGGCGGGGTCACGGTGCGCGTGCCTTCGGGAAAGATCACGAGCTGGCCGCCGCGGCGCAGGTCCTGCACGGCCAGGCGCACCATGGTATGCGCCGAGTCGTTGCGGATGTAGTGTGCGAGGCGGGCGCCGCCACCGAGAAACACGTTCTTCATCAGCCCGGCCTTCATGATGCAGGCACTGCGTGGCAGGCGCGCCACGAGCAGCAGTGCGTCGAGCATGGTGGGATGGTTGGCGGCGAAGATCAAGCCGGGCTCGTCGCGCAGGGCGTCGAGGCACCGTGCGTCGATGCGCATCATGCGGGTTGCCGAGGCCACCGACCAGAAGAGGCGGTAGGCGCCGGCGATCACGCGGCGGCCGAGCGGGCGGGCGCTGTCGGATGGCAACACCGGTTGAAGCAGCATCGCCAGCAGGTTCCAACCCAGCGACATCAGGCCGAGGCCGAGCAGCAAACCGTAGAGCGGCGGTGCGAGGGCGAAGGCACGTGCCCTGCGCAGCAGCGTGCTCATCCCGCGTGTCCCGGTGCCGTCGCGGTCATGAGCGAAGAGTGCCGGCTGCGACCGCATGCGCCTCGATCTCGACCAGGAGGTCCTGCCGGCAGATGTCCGCTTCCAGATAGACCGCCTGACGCACCGTGGGCGCTGCGCTGCCCAATGCTTCTTCGAGCACCGCGCGAACCACTGCAGCGTCGGCCACGTGGCGCACGTAAACCACGGCCTCGAGCGCCGGCAGCGTGAAGCGCGCATCGGTGCGTGCGTTGGCGGCCTCGATGACGGCGCCGAGATTGCGCAGGGTCTCGGCGGTTTGCGCGCGAACGTCGCCCAGGTGCACGGTCTCGTGCCCGACGATGCTCGCCGTGCCGGAGATGAACAACGCCAGCTCGCCGCCGCCCAGCTCGGCCAAGGCTGCGCGCGAGAAGGTCGGCGAGCGCGGTCCATAGGTGTCCGGATAGCGGTAAGCCGACACCTGCCGCGGGTTCTCGACCGGAAGCGGCGCGGTCTGACCGGCCAGAAAGCGAATGCACAGCGCACCCTGGCGGATGCCGAGCGCGCAAGCGGCCGGCGCTCCCTCGAAAGCGGCCTGGCCGGCAGCGAGAAAGGCCTGCTGTCGACCCATGTTGAACTGACGGTAGCGCTCGAGCCCGCCGCCGTCGCCGTTGATCTGCGGCAGGTAGTTCCAGATGCGCAACAGGTGAGGGCACCCGCTCTCGGCCAAGGCCAGGAACAGGTCGGTGTACGCCCGCTCGGCCAACTGGGCGACGCCTTGGCGTTCGGTCGCCTCGTCGAGATCGATCGCGCCCAGCAGCCAGTGGCCGTCGGTGCGCCAGCGCACCACGCCGGTGGTGCCGGAACGAACCTGCCCGGTGGCATGCCACACGTCGGCCATCGGACCGCCTTCGGACAGCACCTGCGCATCGACGCCGGGCATCCACGCCAGGTTGTCCGGCGTGCCATATCCCAGGCCGCCGAACGGCGCGTGGCCGCTCGCGGCCATGGCGAGGCCTTGTGCCAGCGTCAGGCGTTCGAGTCGCAGTGGCGGTACCTTCACCAGGTCACGGGCGCTCATGGCCGATCCTTCGACGAACGTAGAGCAGAGGAAGCGATCGAAACGATGGCGGGGCTTGCCGCAGGAGAAAAGCCGGGGGTGTTCATTCGGATTTGACGGCCGTGTATTCGGAGAAGATGCCGAGCTCGACGTGGCGCTGCACGTCAGTGAAGCCGGCGGCCCGCAGCGCATCCATCACCTGCTGCGGGGCTATGCACGCTTCGATGGTGTCCCAGTAATAGCGCCACAGCTCGGCGGTATCGGTGCGCTGGCCGATGAAGCGGGCGATGAGCGGCACCACAGCACGCATGTAGCCCTTCAGGAGGCGCGTGCCCCATCGGCTTTGCGGCTTGCTGATCTCGAGCACCAGCAGGCGCCCGCCGGGCCGCAGCACACGGTGAAACTCGTCGAACGCGGCGGCCACGTCGCTGATGTGCCGCAGCGCATAACCCATGCTCAGGAAATCGCTGCTGGCATCGGGGCGGGGCAGGGCTTCGGCCTTCCCTTGGAGCAGCTCGACGCCAGGAAGATCGACCTCGTTCATCATGCCGGCGCTGGGGTCCACGCCGACCAGGCGGCCCTGTGCGCCGATGAGGCCGAGCGCCTCGCGCGCCACCAGACCGGTGCCGATGCCGACGTCGAGCACCTGCGCACCGCTCGCGAGCCCTGCGCGCTGGAGCGCGCTGCGGCGGTACCAACGGCCGGAGCCGAAGGCGAGCACGCGTTCGATGCGGTCGTAGTCGGGGGCGGTGTCGTCGAAGATGCGCCGCAGGAAGGCCTGATGCTCGCCCTCGTCGCCGTAATAGAGTGGCAGCGGTGCATGAGGGGAAAGCACGGCCGTGTCGGCGGGAGCGTGAGCGGGCGGAGGCGTCATCGGCGGATTATCCTCAAAAGCATGCGTCGTCCCGGCGCTTCGCGCCCCCGACGTTGCGTGCGCCGGACAGTAAACTCGCAGCTGCTTTGACAACACACGACAGCGAGAGAGAGAAGCCATGGCCGGACACAGCAAATGGGCGAACATTCAGCATCGAAAAGGCCGGCAGGACGACAAACGCGGCAAGGCCTGGACGCGGGTGATCCGCGAAATCATGGTCGCCGCCCGGCTCGGCGGCGGTGACCTGGCCATCAACCCGCGCCTTCGGCTGGCCGTGGAAAAGGCCAAGGCGGTCAACCTCCCGATCGACACGGTCAAGCGCAACATCGACAAGGCCACCGGCAACCTCGAGGGCGTCAACTACGAGGAAATCCGCTACGAAGGCTACGGCATCGGCGGCGCGGCGATCATCGTCGACACCATGACCGACAACCGCGTGCGCACGGTGGCCGAGGTGCGTCATGCCTTCTCCAAGTACGGCGGCAACATGGGCACCGAGAACTCGGTGTCCTTCCAGTTCAAGCACTGCGGCCAGCTGGTGTTCGCACCGGGCACCAGCGAAGACAAGGTGATGGAAGTCGCGCTCGAGGCGGGCGCCGAAGATGTGGTGACCGACGAAGACGGCGCCATCGAAGTGCTCACCGCCGTCGCCGATTTCGAAACCGTGAAGAACGCGCTGGAGGCGGCCGGCCTGGTGCCTGAAGTGGCCGAGGTCACGATGCGCGCCGAGAACACGATCGAGCTTTCGGGCGAAGAGGGCGCGCGGATGCAGAAGCTGCTCGACATCATCGAGGACCTCGACGACGTGCAGGATGTCTTCCACAACGCGGTGATCTCCGAATGAAAACGCTTGTCATCGGCGGCGGCGGCCGCGAACACGCCCTGGCATGGCGGCTGTCGCAGTCGGAACGTGTCTCCAAGCTCTACGTGGCACCGGGCAATGGCGGCACGGCCACCGACCGGCGCTTCGAGAACATCGACATCACCGACCCGGTGAAATTGCGCGAATGGGCGCAGCAGGAAAAGATCGCGCTCACGGTGGTCGGCCCCGAGGGCCCGTTGGCTGCGGGCGTGGTCGACGAGTTCCGGGCGCACGGCTTGCGCATCTTCGGCCCCACGAAGGCGGCGGCGCAGCTCGAGAGCTCGAAGGCCTTCTCCAAGGCCTTCATGAAGCGCCACAAGATTCCGACGGCGGAGTACGAGGCGTTCACCGATGCGGACGCAGCGCACGCGTACATCGACGTCAAGGGTGCGCCGATCGTGGTCAAGGCCGACGGTCTGGCGGCCGGCAAAGGCGTCGTCGTCGCCATGACGACGGCCGAAGCACACGAAGCGGTCGACTTCATGCTGGTCGACAACAAGTTCGGCGTCGCCCACAACGACGGCGGTGCACGCGTGGTGATCGAAGAGTTCCTGCAGGGCGAGGAGGCCAGCTTCATCGTGCTGTGCGACGGCAGGAATGTCGCGGCGCTCGCCACCAGCCAGGACCACAAGCGACTGCTCGACGGCGACGAAGGTCCCAACACCGGCGGCATGGGTGCCTACTCTCCGGCGCCGGTGGTCACCGCCGAGGTGCACGCCAAGGCGATGCGCGAGATCATCCTGCCGACGATTCGCGGCATGGAAAAGGACGGCATCCCGTTCACCGGCTTCCTCTATGCCGGCCTGATGATCGATGCCACCGGCCAGCCGAAGACGCTCGAATTCAACTGCCGCATGGGCGACCCCGAAACGCAGCCGATCATGATGCGGCTCAAGTCCGACCTGTTCGAGGTGTTCTGGCACGCCACCGACGGCACGCTCGATCAGGTCGAACTGCAGTGGGACCGGCGTGTCGCGCTTGGCGTGGTGCTGGCGGCGCACGGTTACCCGCTGTCACCTCGCAAGGGCGACCGCATCGCCGGCATTCCTGCCGAAGCGCCCGATGCCATGGTCTTTCATGCAGGCACGACACGGGAGGGCGGCGAACTGCAGACCAGCGGCGGCCGCGTGCTGTGCGTGACCGTGCTCGCAGACAGCGTGAAGCTGGCCCAGCAGCGCGCCTACGAAGTCGCTGCACAGGTGCGCTTCGAGGGCGTGCAGTACCGCAAGGACATCGGTTACCGCGCGCTGCACGCGCGCAACGGTTGATGCAGGCCGATCCGGCGGCGGTCGGCGACTACCTGCGTGGCTTGCAGCAGCGGATCGTCGCCGCGGTCGAATCCGCCGATGGCGCCACGGCGGTACGCGATGCATGGGAGAAGGAGCCTGGCGCCACGCTGCAGGGACAGGGCCTGACCTGCATTCTCGAGGGCGGCACGCTGTTCGAGCGCGCGGGCTGCGGGTTCTCGCAAGTGCGCGGCCCAAAGCTGCCGCCCTCGGCGACGCAGCACCGGCCCGAGCTCGCAGGCGCTCGCTTCGAGGCGATGGGCGTGTCGTTGGTGTTCCACCCCCGCAACCCCTATGTGCCGACCGTGCACATGAACGTCCGCATGCTGGCGGCGTTGCCCGACGACGGCGCGCCGGTATGCTGGTTCGGCGGTGGCATGGACCTCACCCCGTACTATGGCTTCGAGGAGGACGCGGTGCACTTTCACCGCGCGTGCCGCGACGCAGTGGCGCCTTCCGGCGAAGACAAGTACCCGCGTTTCAAGGCCTGGTGCGACGATTACTTCTTCTTGAAGCATCGCGACGAGCAGCGAGGTGTCGGCGGCATCTTCTTCGACGACTTCTCCGAACTCGGATTCGACGAAAGTTTCGCGATGCTGCGCTCGGTCGGCGATGCCTTTCTCGGCGCCTACATGCCCATCGTCGAGCGCCGCCGCGAAACGCCGTATGGCGAGCGCGAGCGCAGCTTCCAGCTCTATCGACGCGGCCGCTACGCCGAGTTCAACCTGGTGTGGGATCGCGGCACCCATTTCGGGCTGCAGTCGGGCGGACGCACCGAGTCGATCCTGCTGTCGATGCCGCCGCTCGCGAGTTGGGCCTACCGGCAGGAGCCCGACGCCGGCACGCCCGAAGCCGCGCTCTACAGCAACTTCATCGTGCGCCGCGAATGGCTCTGAGCGGCACGCGCATCGGCGTCTTCGGCGGCGCTTTCGACCCGCCGCACAACACCCACCTGCATCTCGCTGCCGCAGCCCTGGATCAGCTCGGCCTGGCCGAACTGAGGATCTTCCCGACGGGCGAGGCGTGGCACAAGGACCGAACGCTGAGTGCTGCAGCGGACCGCTTGGCGATGGCCCGTCTGGCCTTCGGCAGCTTGCCGCGCGTGGTGGTCGACGACCGGGAAATGCACCGGGCGGGCCCCACCTACACGCTCGACACGCTGCGCGAACTTCGGCGCGAGTTTCCATCGGCGCAGCCAGTGCTGATCATGGGCAGCGACCAGGCCGCCGCGCTGCCGCGCTGGCACGGCTGGCAGGAGATCCTCGGCATTGCTATTGTTTCCATAGCTGCACGGTTAGAATCTGCCGGCTCCGTTGGATCGGCGACCCGCTTCGATCCACGGGCGCTCCCCGGCTTGCCGACCGGCGCGCGCTTCGAGATGCTCGCGCTCCCACCGGCCGACACCAGTGCCACCGACATTCGCGCCCGTGCTGCACGCGGCGAAGACATCGCTGCGCTGGTTCCCCCCGCCGTTGCGCGCTATATTGACCAACACCACCTCTACGTCCCCGCCTGATGACCACTGAAGCCGCCGCCAAAAAAGACACCCAGAAACTCCAGCGAGCCATCATCGATGGACTCGAAGACGTCAAGGCGCAGGACATCCAGGTTTTCGATACCGAGCATCTCTCGCCGTTGTTCGAGCGCGTGATCATCGCTTCGGGCACTTCGAATCGCCAGACCAAGGCGCTCGCTTCCAGCGTACGCGATGCGGTGCGCGAAGCCGGCTTTCCAAAGCCGCGCATCGAGGGCGAAGAGAACGGCGAGTGGATCATCGTCGACTGCGGTGCTGCCGTCGCGCACATCATGCAGCCGGCCATTCGCCAGTACTACCACCTGGAAGAGATCTGGGGGGACAAGCCGGTGCGCGCCAAGCTCGGCGCTGCCAAGCCCGCCGCCGCCGCGAGCTCGGCCGAGGAGGCGCCCGCCAAAAAGGCCGCACCCGCGACGACCCTGCGCCGCGCCAGCGCCGCCAAGACCGCGATCCGCGCCGCCGAGCAGGCCGCCAAGGCCGAAAAGGAAAAGGCCAAGCCCGCTCGCAAGACCAGCAGCCGCAAGCCGGCCGGCAGTGCGGCAGCGCCCGCCCGCAAGATCCCCGTGAAGAAGATCGGTGCCCCCGCGCCGAAGAAGACCGCCGCCAAGACGGCGGGCAAGACGCCTGCCAGGAAGGCGCCCGCGCGCAAGACCGCTCCGCGCGCGCGATGAAGCTGCTGGTGGTCGCGGTCGGGCAACGCATGCCCGACTGGGCGCAGACCGCCTGGGACGACTACGCCAAGCGCTTTCCCCCCGAGCTCAAGCTCGAGCTGCGCGCCGTCAAGACCGAGCCCCGCGGCTCCAAGACCCTCGAAACCCTCTACGCCGCGGAGCGCGAGCGCATCGAAGCTGCGCTCACCAAGGGCATGCGCGTCGTCGCCCTCGACGAGCGCGGCACCGCGCTCACGACCAAGGCCCTCGCCACCCGGCTGCAGAACTGGCAATTGGAAGGCGACGACGTGGCGCTCGTCATCGGCGGGCCCGACGGGCTCGATCCGGCCTTCAAGGCCGCGGCGCACGAACGCATCCGCCTGTCCGACCTCACGCTGCCGCACGCCATGGCGCGCGTGCTGCTGGTCGAGCAGCTCTACCGCGCCTGGTCTGTGAACGCCGGCCATCCCTACCACCGCGAATGAGCGATCTCTTCATTTACCTCGCCTCCCAGAGCCCGCGTCGCGCTCAGCTGCTCGACCAGCTTGGCGTTCGCCATGCGCTGCTGCTCGCCACGCCCGACGAGGACGCGGAGTCGCTCGAAGCGACGCTGGCCGGCGAGGCGCCATCGGCCTACGTTCAACGCGTGACCGGCCTGAAACTCGACGCGGCGGTGGCCAGACACCGCCGGCTCGCGCTGCCTCCGGCGCCGATCCTGTGCGCGGACACGACGGTGGCCTTCGGTCGAACCATCCTCGGCAAGCCTGACGATGCGGCCGACGCGGAGCGCATGCTGGCGCAGTTGTCCGGCCGCACGCACCGCGTGCTCACGGCGGCCGCGGTGCACCACGGCCGCCGAAGGTTCGCTGCATTGAGCGTTTCCCGGGTGCGCTTCGCACCGATGACGCGCTCGCAGATCGCCCGCTACGTGGCCACCGGCGAGCCGCTCGGAAAGGCGGGGGCCTATGGCATCCAGGGCGCCGCGGCAGCCTTCGTTGAGCACATCAGCGGCTCCTATTCGGGCATCATGGGTCTTCCCCTGTTCGAGACCGCAGCGCTGCTGCGGCAAGCTGGCCTGAAGCTCTAGGCAAGAGACAACCCATGCAGGACATCCTGATCAACTGGTCGCCGCAAGAGACCCGCGTCGCGCTGGTCGAACACGGCGCCGTGCAGGAACTGCACATCGAACGCACGCTCGAGCGCGGACTCGTCGGCAACGTCTACCTCGGGAAGGTGTCTCGCGTGCTGCCGGGCATGCAGTCGGCGTTCATCGACATCGGTCTGGAGCGCACCGCGTTCCTCCACGTGGCGGACATCGTCGCGCCGTTCACGCCCGGCTCGCGGCCCAGCGCGCAAGCCGCGGAGCGCGATCACCGCGGCGGCGGCGCAATGGTACCCATCGAGAAGCAGGTGTTCGAAGGCCAGTCGCTGCTGGTGCAGGTCATCAAGGATCCGATCGGTACCAAAGGCGCTCGCCTGTCCACGCAGATCAGCATCGCAGGCCGGCTGCTCGTGTTCCTGCCGCAGGACAACCATGTGGGCGTCTCGCAGAAGATTCCGGTGGATCAGCGCGAGAGCCTTCGCAAGCGCATGCAGACGCTGATCGACGCCGCCGCCGCAGCCGAGAGCGGCGGCACCGTGCCGGCCGCAACCGGCGGGTTCATCCTGCGGACCAACGGCGAAGACTCGAGCGATGCCGAGCTGGCCGAGGACATCGCCTATTTGCGCAAGACCTGGTCACGCATCCGCGATCTATCGGGGCGGCTGCCGCCGATGTCGCTGCTGCACCAGGACTTGAGCCTGCTGCAGCGCGTGCTGCGCGACATGACGGGCGAAGACACGCAGGCCATCCGCATCGACTCTCGCGAACAATTCGAGTTGCTGCTGAAGTTCGGATTGGAGTTCATGCCGCAGGCTGCGGGCAAGCTGCAGCACTACAAGGGCGAGCGGCCGATCTTCGATCTGTGCGCGGTCGACGAAGAGATCGCCAAAGCCCTGGGCCGTCGCGTCGACCTCAAGTCGGGCGGTTATCTGGTGGTCGACCAGACCGAGGCGCTCACCACCGTCGACGTCAACACCGGCGGTTTCGTGGGCGCGCGCAATTTCGACGACACCATCTTCAAGACCAACCTCGAGGCGGCGCAGGCCATCGCGAGGCAATTGCGGCTGCGCAATCTGGGCGGCATCGTGATTGTCGACTTCATCGACATGGTGCGCGACGACCATCGCGAGCAGGTGCTGGCCGAATTTCGAAAGCAGCTCGCACGCGACCGCGTGAAGACCAGCGCGGGCGGCTTTTCGCCGTTGGGCCTCGTCGAAATGACGCGCAAGCGCACCCGCGAGTCGCTGGCCCACATGCTGTGTGAACCGTGCGCGGCCTGTGGCGGGCAGGGCATCGTGAAGACGGCACGCAGCGCCGCCTACGACGTGATGCGCGAGATCCTGCGGGAGGCCCGCCAGTTCACGCCGCGCGAATTCCGCATCGTCGCAGCGCCGCAGGTGATCGAGTTGCTGCTCGACGAGGAGAGCCAGCATCTGGCCAGCCTCAGCGACTTCATCGGGAAGCCCATCTCGCTGCAGTCCGAGCCAGCGATGGGGCAGGGTCAGTTCGACATCGTCTTGTTGTAGCTCGCCCCCAGGCTTGCCCACTGCGTGTGGCAGCGCCATCCCCCTGCCGGGGGCAACACCAGCGGCCCGGCAGAGCCGGTTCCGCGGTGTTTCACGAACGGACTTGGCTTCGCTCGCCGCGGAGTGACGGCGGGTCAGATCGTGGGGGCTAGGCCGAGCGGCGTCGTGCTCACGGCGCGCGTCTGCAGGCGCGCATAAAGGCCGTCGAGCGCCATCAGTTGCGCGTGGCTGCCTTGTTCGGCGATGTGGCCGCGCTCCATGACGACGATGCGGTCGGCATGCTGGATCGTCGACAGCCGGTGCGCCACGATGAGCGTGGTGCGCCCCTGCATCAAACGCTGCAGCGCCTCCTGCACCAGGCGCTCGGACCCGGTGTCGAGCGCGGAGGTGGCCTCGTCGAGCAGAAGCACCGGCGCGTCCTTGTACAACGCGCGAGCGATCGCCAGGCGCTGCCGCTGGCCGCCCGAAAGTTGCGTCGCGTTGTGGCCCAGCACCGTGTCGATGCCCTGTGGCAGGCCGGCGACATGCTCGCTCAGGTTGGCGGCGGCCACGCAGCGTTCGACCCGCGCCCGATCGACTTCCGAGCCCAGGGCGACGTTGGCGGCCAGCGTGTCGTTGAGCATCACCACGTCCTGACTCACCATCGCGAACTGCGAACGCAGGTTGGCCAGGCGCCAGGCACCCACTTCTTCGCCATCGAGGAGTACCTCGCCGGCGGTCGGCAGCACGAAGCGCGGCAGCAGGTTCACGAGCGTCGTCTTGCCCGAGCCCGAGGGGCCGACAAAGGCCACCACCTCGCCGGGCGCGATGGTCAAGCTCACGTTGTCCAGCGCCGGCGCCTCGTCCTCACCGCGGTAGCGCACCTGCACGTCGCGCAACTCGATACGGCCGTCGGCACGCTCGCGCTCGAAGCCGCCGCCGGTCTCGGAGGCCACTTCGTCGATCAACGCGACGCCGCGTTCCAGCGCGGCGAGCCCGCGCGTGATGGGATTGGCCATGTCGGCGAGGCGGCGGATCGGGGCGATCAGCATCAGCATGGCCGTGATGTACGCAACGAAACCGCCGACCGTCAGCCCCTGTTCGTTGCTCTGCCACAAGGCGATCATCACCACCACCGAGAGCGCCACCGCGGCGAGCAGTTGCGTCAGCGGCGTCATTGCCGCCGATGCGATGGTCGATTTCACGGCGAGGCGGTTGAGCGTCTGACTCAGGCGTTCGAAGCGCTGGGTCTGGCCTGCTTCGGCGCCGTGCAGCCGCACCATCCGATGCGCCAGCACGTTCTCTTCCACCACATAAGCAAGGTCGTCGGTGGCGGTCTGACCGAGGCGGGTGAGGTGGTAGAGGCGCTTGGAAAGCACCTTCATGATCCAGGCCACGCCGGGCACCAGAACCCCCACGATGAGCGTGAGCTTCCAGTTGAGATACACCAGATAGAAGAGCAGGGCGATGAGGGTGAAGCCGTCGCGGGTGAGGCCGAGCAGGGCTTGCACCAGCAGCATCGAGCCGGTCTGAACCTCGTACACGACCGTGTTGGACAGCGCACTGGCCGACTGCCGCGAGAACAGCGCGAGCTCTGCGGCCAGCAAACGCTCGAACAGCACGCGGCGAAGCCGCTGCATGCCGTCGTTCGCGATCCGCGCGAGCGCGTACTGCGAAACGAACTGTGCAAGCCCGCGCACTGCGAACAAGCCGACGATCGCCGCGGGCACCATCCACAATGCCAGCTGACCCCGGGTGAAACCGCGGTCGAGCAGCGGTTTGAGAAGGGCTGGCATGAGCGGCTCGGTAACCGCCGCGACGATGGCCGCGCCGACCGCCAGCGACCACCAGCGTCTCGCAGCGCCGAACCAGCTCATCAATCGGGCGAGGCGTCGTGTCAGGGGGGCACGCGCGGTGTCGCCGGTGGAGGAAGGCTGCATGGCGGCGGATTCTACGGGCGTGCCTTCGGGCGGGTTTTTGTAGGACCATGCAGATGGCTGAAGGCCATTGCAGATCGTGCCCGCCGCAATGTGTACCATCGCGGGTTGCCGACGCCCGGTAGAAACCCTTGGTGAAACTTTGTCGCCGGAAACCTCTCCGAATTGCATGAAAAAGCTGTTGCCCGTCTCCCTCCTGCCTTCTTCTTCATCGTTCAGCGCCCGCCGCACCTTGGTGGCGGCATTGGCTGCCTCCCCCTTGATTCCTGCGCTGGCCCAGTTCCGGGTTGAAGTTTCGGGCGTGGGGCTGACGCAATTGCCGATTGCCCTGGCGCCGTTCAAGGGCCAGGACGCGTCGCCGCAGAAGATCTCCGCCATCGTGCAGGCCGACCTCGAGCGCAGCGGGCAGTTCCGCGGCGTGGACGCGTCCGGGCAGGCGCTGGACGAAGCCTCTCGACCCGACCTCACGTTGTGGCGGCAGCGCACGGCCGACTCGTTGGTGGTCGGTAGCGTTTCCAAGCTGGCCGACGGCCGCTTCGATGTGCGCTTTCGGTTGTGGGACGTGGTTCGCGGGCAAGACCTTGGCGGTCAGAGTTTCACGGTGCCGCAGGGCGATCTGCGCCTTGCGTCCCACCGCATCGCCGACTATGTGTACGAGAAGCTGACCGGAGAGAAGGGCATCTTCTCCACCCGCATCGCTTACGTAACCAAGGGCGGCAGCCGCTACAGCCTGTGGGTGGCCGACGCCGATGGGGAAAACGCCCAGGCGGCGCTGGCCAGCCCTGAGCCGATCATCTCGCCGGTGTGGTCCTCCAACGGTTCCCAGCTGGCCTACGTGTCTTTCGAGTCGCGCAAGCCGGTGGTTTATGTGCACAACGTATCGAGCGGGCAGCGGCGTCTGCTGGCCAACTTCCGCGGCTCCAACAGCGCGCCGGCGTGGGCGCCCGATGGCAATTCGCTCGCCGTGACGCTCAGCCGCGATGGCGGTTCGCAGCTCTATACGATCGCGGCCAGCGGCGGTGAGCCGCGCCGGCTCACACAGAGCAACAGCATCGACACGGAACCCGTGTTCTCGGCGGACGGCAGCACGATCTACTTCGTCAGCGATCGCGGTGGCGCGCCTCAGATCTACAAGATGGGTGCGAGCGGCGGCGCACCGACCCGCGTGACCTTCAGCGGGTCTTACAACATTTCACCTTCTGTCAGCGGCGACGGGCGGTGGTTGGCCTACATTTCGCGCGTCGGGGGTGCGTTCAAACTCCACGTGATGGAGTTGGCGAGCGGCAACGTGACAGCCATCACTGACACATCCGCCGACGAGAATCCGAGTTTCGCACCCAACAGCAAGTTGATCGTCTACGCCACGCAGCTCGGCGGCCGCGAAGCGCTGATGACGACGACGCTCGACGGCAAGATCAAAGCCCGCTTGGCTGGTCAGGCGGGAGATATCCGGGAACCGGACTGGGGTCCGTTCCAAAAGCAATGATTCACTTGAGGAGTTTGAAAATGTTGAAACGTACGATTTACTCGTTGGCCATCGTGGCCCTGATCGCAGGCTGCTCGTCGGGCACGAAGCTCAACGACACCCCCGTGGTGGACCGCAACGGCGGCACGGGCCAGGGCATGGGCGGCGGTGGTGCCGCCAGTGGCGTGGCGCCTGTGACGATCGACCCGAATGCGCAAAACGCTGCCGGGCCGGTGGGCGTTGCTCGCATCGTCTATTTCGACTACGACAGCTACACGCTCAAGCCCGAGTACCAAGCGCTGATCGACGGGCATGCACGATTCCTCAAGGCGAACGCACAGCGTCGCATTTCCATCGAAGGTCACACCGACGAGCGTGGCGGCCGTGAGTACAACCTCGCGCTGGGCCAGAAGCGTTCGGAAGCCGTGCGGCGCGCCCTGAATCTGCTGGGTATCAGCGACAACCAGGTCGAGGCTGTGAGCTTCGGCAAGGAAAAGCCGGCAGCGCAGGGTTCGGGTGAGTCGGTCTGGGCACAGAACCGTCGCGCCGAGATCACCTACCGTTGATGATGCGCAGCTCTGTCTCGCTGCGCAGTGCCGCGATTGCTGCGGCGCTTTTTTGCGCGTCGCTCGGTGCTCAGGCGGCGCTGTTCGAGGACGACGAGGCCCGCCGTGCGATCCTCGACTTGCGTCAGCGCGTCGAGACGATGCGCACGCAGACGGATCAGCGCCTGACCGACGACAACGCACAGTTGCGTCGCAGCCTGCTGGACTTGCAGACGCAGATCGAGGCGATGCGTGGCGACATGCAACGCATGACCGGTCAAAACGAGCAACTCACGCGCACGTTGTCCGAGTTGCAACAGCGCCAGACCGACATCGACGATCGCATGAAGAAGAGCGAACCCGCCAAGGTTTCGGTCGACGGACGCGAGTTCACCGCGGACCCGCGCGAGAAGGCCGATTTTGATGCGGCGCTCGGCGTGTTCCGTGCGGGTCAGTTTGCCCAGTCGCAGACGGCGTTCGCCGAGTTCGTGAAGCGCTATCCGCAGAGCGGCTATAACGCGTCGGCGTTGTTCTGGCTCGGCAACGCGCAATATGCGACGCGCAACTACAACGAGGCCATTGCCAACTTCCGCTCCATGTTGTCGCTGGCGCCCGACCATGCGAAGGCGCCGGAGGCGGTCCTGTCGATTGCCAATTGCCAGATCGAACTCAAGGACACACGCGCCGCGAGGCGCACGTTGGAAGACCTGACCAAGGCCTACCCGCAGTCCGAAGCCGCACAGGCGGGCCGCGAGCGCTTGTCTCGCCTGAAGTAGCACCTCCACGCCATGGGCAACGTCGGGCCTGTGCCCGCATCCGGCGCCGACGCTGCGCGCCGTTTCGGCGGACTCGATCGGCTGTATGGCGTCGCTGGCGCGCAGCGCATCCGCAACGCTCACGTGCTCGTCGCGGGTATCGGCGGCGTCGGCTCCTGGAGTGTCGAAGCGCTGGCACGCAGCGGCGTCGCGCGGTTGACGCTCGTCGACCTCGATCACATTGCCGAATCGAACATCAACCGACAGATCCACGCGCTCGAGAGCACTGTCGGTCAAGCCAAGGTCGATGCGATGCGCGAGCGCATCGGGCAGATCAATCCCGCGTGCGAGGTGTTGACAATCGATGATTTCGTCGAACCTGAGAATTGGCTTGCGATGGTCGAACGGGCCGAGCACGCGCAGGGTGCCCTGACCGCAGTGATCGACGCGTGCGACCAGATGCGCGCCAAGTTGGTCATGAGCATCTGGGCGCGCGCACGGCGCACGACGTTCGTGACAGTGGGGGCAGCCGGAGGCAAAAGGCACGCCCATCGGGTGGAGATCGACGACTTGTCTGTCTCGACGCACGATCCACTGCTGGCCCAACTGCGACATCGCTTGCGCAAGCAAGACAACGCGCCTCGCGACGGCAAGAAGATCGGGGTTGCCTGCGTCTTCAGTCGTGAAAGCGTGACAGCGCCCGATCCTTCCTGCGCCATTGACGGCGACGGCTCGCTCAACTGCCACGGTTACGGCTCTGTGGTGAGCGTGACGGCGACCTTCGGACAATGCGCCGCAGGATGGGTGATGGACAAAATAGCGGCTCGCAGCGCGCTATAATAGCGGGCTTTGCCGGACCTGAAGTCGGCAAGCCGATGATCAAGCCCTCAGCTTGATCCCGGGACGTTAGCTCAGTTGGTAGAGCAGCGGACTTTTAATCCGTTTGTCGTGGGTTCGACCCCCGCACGTCCCACCAATTTCTTCAAGTCAATCAAGCGCTGATGCGGTCCAGCACAGCGCTTGTGACGTCGATCCCTCTGGTGTGGGGGAGCCGTGCGCCGTGCGCAAATCGCGAAGAGCCGTCATCACGCCGTTGCTTGAAGCGTCGATGGCCACGGTTTGAACGCAAGGGTTCCGCATCGCCGGCCCGCACAATGGGCGCATGTCGTTGCCGGTCCTCTACTCGTTTCGCCGCTGTCCTTTTGCCATGCGCGCACGCTTCGCATTGGTGGCGGCCGACTGTGCCTGCGAGTGGCGCGAAGTGCTGCTGCGTGACAAGCCGGCCGCCTTGCGCGAAGCATCCCCGAAGGCGACAGTGCCGGTGCTGGTCGAAGCCGACGGTCACGTCATCGATCAGAGCCTCGAGATCATGCTGTGGGCGCTGCGGCAGCGTGATCCTGCAGGGTGGCTGCGCCCGGAGCGCGGCACGCTCGACGACATGTTGGCATGGGTCGGCCAATGCGACGGGTCCTTCAAGGACAACCTCGATCGCTACAAGTACCCGAATCGCTTCGAGGGCACCGAGGGCTCGCAGCACCGGGACGCAGCCACGGCGTTTCTCGGCACATTGAACGAGCGGACGGCGTCCGAGGGCTTCTTGTTTGGCGGTCGGCCTGCATTGGCAGACATGGCGATTGCGCCCTTCGTCCGCCAGTTCGCCCAAGTGGACCCGGCGTGGTTCGATGCGAATGTCGGTGCGCCGCTGCGCGCCTGGCTGGAGCATCTGACGCACTCGGCGTTGTGGGAGCGTGCAATGCGCAAGCAGGCGCCATGGACGCAGGGAGACCCCGTGACGATCTTTCCGCCTGCAGAAGCAACGGACGGTGCCAACAGGATTTGAGGAAGATGCGCCCGTCGAATCCGGCGGGCGAAGAAGGGGCGCTGCAGGGAGACCCCGCGCCCGACGGTCAGGCGATCAAATCGTCGCCGCCCGAACCGACGCGGGCGGTGGAGGCGATGGACGTGACCAGGCCGATAGCGCTGGCGCGGAGCAATTCCTGTCGCATGGCGGCTTCCAAGTGGTCGCGTGCCGTGTCCGGTCGATCATGGTTGTATTCGTCGTCGAGTTCGCAATGCAGGTAATAGTCGACTTTTTCCATGAGTCGCTCGATCGATGCGGCAATGTCTGCCTCGTTCATCCTGGGGTCCTCCGCCAATGAATTGCTATTTTTTTGTATCTCCCGTCGCGTTCCAAGCGGCAAAACCCCTGGACGACGCGCAGGCAGGGTAGCACGGCGAGATGGAAGTCCTTGAGAACTATGTCATGCAAAGTGAACTGAATCGAGTCTTGCATTGACTACTCAGCGAGCGGCGCCTTATTTGCGGCCGAGTTTTTGAAGGCGCTGCAAGAAAGGAGGTCTTTTTGCCTCATTCCCAATGGCGATTTCCTTGGGCATTGGCAGCACCATCTGCACCGAGCGAGCCACCTTGACGCAATCCTTGATGTGCTGCTCGCCCAAGGCTCGCAGCGCTGCGTAGCCCAACGCCGCCGACACCATCTGGCCGGCGAATGGCACGTACTTGGTTGCCTGCTTGGTCGTCAGGCGCAAACCCGCGTGCTTGGCCAGCGTGATCAGCAGATCCCGCGTGACCAGCCGGCCGACCAGCAGTGCGCCGAGGGTTGTCGCCGCCTTCTGAATGCGCTCGCGCTTCTGCGGTGCGAGTTGTTCGATCTGGGTGAGGGACAAGCCGAATTCGGCGCTGATCTGCGGCACCAGGCGCGACAGCAGCGCGGCATCGGCCATCCAGTCGACCCCGGGCAATGGCACGGCACTGGCGGCCGCCGACATCAGCGCCTTGCGCGTGATCAGCTTTCGGCTGCGCTGCACCGCCGCGATCAGCGCCGGATCGCCTTGAGCCAGTTCGATCGCGGAGGGCATGGAGACTCCTTCAAGCGGTGAGGGCTTCCAACTGGCCGGAGAGCACCAGCCAGCGTTCCTCGAGCGTTTCGATTTCGTCGTTCAACGCCTTGAGGCGCTTGCCGGCCTCGGCGATCTCGGCAGCGGGCAGCGACTTCGCCAAGCGAGCTTCGATCGCGCTCTTGTCCCTGCCGGCGGCGGCCAGGCGCTCGTCGATCTGGCCAAGTTCGCGCTTGAGAGGCTTGGCCTGGTCGGTGCGTTGCTGGCGGCTTTGGGCGTCTTGCTTGCGTTGGTCGCGGCCAGCAGCCGGCGCCTCGGCCACCGGCTTCGGCACCGCGACGGCCGGCTTCGCGGTCGGCTCGGCAGCCTTGCGAACGGCCTCCTTGGCCTCTTCGCGCAGGCGCTTGGCCTCCTCGAGCAAGTAGCGCTGGTAGTCGTCCAGGTCGCCGTCGAAGTCGGTCACGCCGCCACGGCCGACCATCCAGAATTCATCGCAGACCGAGCGAAGCAGCGCACGGTCGTGGCTCACCAGCATCAGCGTGCCTTCGAACTCGTTCAGCGCCACGGCCAAGGCCTCGCGGGTGGCGAGGTCCAGGTGGTTGGTGGGCTCGTCCAGCAGCAGCAGGTTGGGGCGCTGCCAGACCATCATGGCGAGCACGAGCCGCGCCTTCTCGCCGCCGCTCATGGTGCCGACCGGCTGCTTGACCATGTCGCCGTTGAAGTTGAAGCTGCCCAGAAAGCCGCGCAGGGCTTGCTCGCCAGTGGGCTCCTTGGCGGCGGCGCCGAGTTCGCGCGCCATGCGCACCATGTGCTCCAGCGGGTTGTCCTGCGGGCGCAGCACGTCGAGTTCCTGCTGCGCGAAGTAGCCGATGTTCAGGCCCTTGCCTTCGGTCACGGTGCCGGCCAGCGCACCCATCTCGCGGGCGATGGTCTTCACCAGCGTCGACTTGCCCTGGCCGTTGGCGCCCAGGATGCCGATGCGCTGGCCCGCCTGCACCGACTTGCTCACGTTGGTCAGGATGGTCTTGGGTTGGTCGTCGACCACGTAGCCGAAGCTCGCCTGGGTGATCGACAGCATCGGGTTCGGAATGTTGCCCGGCTCCTTGAACTCAAAGGTGAAGTCGGCCTCGGCCAGCAGCGGCGCGACCTTTTCCATGCGTTCGAGCGCCTTGACGCGACTCTGCGCCTGCTTGGCCTTGCTGGCCTTGGCCTTGAAGCGGTCGATGAACTTCTGCAGGTGGGCGATCTTTTCCTGCTGCTTTCCGAAGGCGGCCTGCTGCTGCTCCATCTGCAGCGCACGCATCTCTTCGAACTTGCTGTAGTTGCCGCCGTAGCGCGTGAGCTGGGCGTTGGCGACGTGCAGCGTGACGTTGGTCACCGCGTCGAGGAACTCGCGGTCGTGGCTGATGACGATCATCGTGCCTTCGTATTTCTGCAGCCAGGCTTCGAGCCAGACGAGCGCGTCGAGGTCCAAGTGGTTGGTGGGTTCGTCGAGCAGCAGCAGGTCGCTCGGGCACATCAGTGCGCGCGCCAGTTGCAGGCGCATGCGCCAGCCGCCGGAGAAGCTGTTGACCGGCGCGTCGAGCTCGTGCGTCTTAAAGCCGAGGCCGAGGATCAGCGCCTGCGCGCGCGGCGCTGCGTCGTGCTCGCCCGCATCGGCGAGGTCGGTGTAGGCATGCGCCAGCGCCATGCCGAGGTCCGCGTCGTCCGGGTTCTCGGTGTAGGCGGCCTCGACCTTGGCGAGCCCCTCGCGCAACTCGACCAGCCGGGTGTCGCCGCCGACCACGAAGTCGGTCGCGCCTTCTTCGGTTTCGGGCATGTCCTGCGCCACTTGCGCCATGCGCCACTGCTTGGGCAGGAAGAAGTCGCCGCCGTCTTCGTGCAGCGTGCGGTTGAACAGCGCGAACAGCGTCGATTTGCCGGCGCCGTTGCGCCCGACCAGGCCGACGCGTTCGCCGGGGTTGATGGTGGCGTTGGCGCCGTCGAGCAGTACTTTGGCGCTGCGGCGCAGGATGACGTTCTTCAGCGAGATCATGGAATCGGCGATATGAGGCCCAGGGCTTCGACGGCCGCCAGCACCGTCGCGGTCTGGCTGTCGTGGGCAAGGATGAAAGGATCGCCGTGGATCGTTTCGTCGGGAAACTCGGAAATCAGCGTCAGGGGCGGGCCCGGGCGGTTGACTTCGCTGATCATGCAGGCGGTGCCGCGAATCAACTCGAACGGCAGATCGCCGGCGTGCGCATTGTAACTGGCGAGCTGCTGCGCGTTGAAGGCCATCAGCGAAGCCCGTTCGGCCAGGCGGCGACACACGTGATCGGCCAGTTGCCGCGCGCGGTCGGCCCAGCCCGCGTGGTGCCGCAGGATCAGAAAGAAGCCTTTAGGCAGCATCCATGCCTCGAAGCCGCGCGGGACATAGCCGCTGAAGGGACGCGTCCATTCGTGCGCCGGGTAGCCGTGCAGGTTGACGTGCAGCGCAGCGCCAGAAAGCGCCAGCCCCTTTTCTCGCGCTTCGCGCTCGTACCAAGGCGGCGCGTCGCGGTACTCCAGATCGTCGCCCAGCGCCGTGTAGCGCGCCGCGTGGTGCATGTGGCGCGGCGCGTGCTCGCACAGCGCGCGGTGGAGCGCATAGCCGTCGGGGTTCTCGACCGGAACCAGGGTGAAGTTGGCGCCTTGCCGGGCGAGTTGCTGTGCCGCGCGCAGCGCGCCGACGACGCCGGAGGTCTCGTTGGCGTGCTGGGCGCCCGTGATCAATACGGCGGGTCCGATGCCCGTGTGGTGCACGCCGTGAACGGCCCTTCCTTCGCGGCTGGTCGCTGCGAAGCGTTGGCCCGGCAGCGTCGCGAGTTCGACGGCGATGCGTTCGGGCGCCAGCGGGGAAGGGGTTCGGTCCAGCGGCAAGGCATCGCCGCGGTCCGTCCGACGCGGATCTGCTGCGCGCGTGGGATAGCGAGTTGCGGTGACCCGCAGCCGCGTATCCCCGCTGCCGCGTCGCACGTCGGGCACGATCTGTCCCGGTTGCAGCCGGCGGTCGCCGGCCGGCCGTCCACTGCGCCGCTGGAAGAGTTCGAGCAGCGCGAAGTACAGGTCTTCGTGCATCGCTTCGCGGGTGTTCATCCAGCCGCTCTCGTGCGGCGGCGCGTGCGCGATGCCCGGCATGTCGATGCGCAGGTCGAGGCGCTCGAAGTACGGCTCTTCGGCGGACCAGGTATGGGCCTGCACCGCCTCGATGGCCCGGCGAAACACGGCCTCGTGCTCGGACTCGCGCCTGGA
>Ga0308159_1002603_pt1 | contig 20382 bp, 18 predicted proteins | sample PhyCR1_FD_201040 | JGI IMG/M metagenome (GOLD analysis project Ga0308159, IMG submission 201040) | Phyllosphere microbial communities from UC Gill Tract Community Farm, Albany, California, United States - DLSLC.R1 | ecosystem: Host-associated > Plants > Phyllosphere > Unclassified | place: USA... | reverse complement strand
TCATTTTTAAAAACAATTTACCTACCTTTGAACGGAGTTTAAATACTATGTCTGAACAAAAAACAAATGAGCTCGTTCGCAAGATTTTTGAAGCTTATTTAGAAAACAAAAATCTACGCAAAACACCAGAGCGTTTCGCCATATTGGAAGAAATATATTCTAGAAACGATCACTTTGATGTTGAAACCCTTTATATCCACATGAAGAATCAAAAGTATCGGGTAAGTCGTGCTACGGTTTACAATACTTTGGAATTACTGGTTTCATGCGATTTAGTTACCAAACACCAGTTTGGTAAAAACATGGCGCAATTCGAAAAGTCTTATGGCTACCGCCAACACGATCACGTGATCTGTATCGAATGCGGTAAAGTAGTTGAGTTTTGCGATCCCCGAATTCACCAGATCCAAACCATGGTTGGCGATCTTTTGAAATTCGATGTGAAACACCATTCATTAAACCTTTATGGCTTTTGCTCAGATTGCAGCATGGCGAGAAAAGTAAATGAGACTGCAAAAGCAGCTAAACCTGAAGCAAATTAAATCAATCACAAAAATAAAACCAGCTTAAATTTTTAATAATGACGCAAGTAGATGTACTTCTCGGCCTGCAATGGGGCGATGAAGGAAAGGGAAAAATCGTTGATGTACTCAGTCCAAAGTATGATCTTATTGCCCGTTTTCAGGGTGGCCCGAATGCCGGACATACTTTAGAGTTCGATGGCAAAAAATTCGTTTTAAATACTATCCCATCAGGAATTTTCAACGAAAAAACCATGAACCTTATCGGTAATGGTGTAGTAATCGATCCTATCATTTTAAAAAGAGAGTTAGATAACTTGAAAAAAGCTGGTCATGATCCGGTTGCCGATGGCAAACTGGTAATCGCCCGTAAAGCGCACTTAATTTTACCTACTCACCAATTGTTGGATGCTGCTAATGAAGCACGCATGGGTAAAAATAAAATTGGATCTACGCTTAAAGGCATTGGCCCAACTTATATGGATAAAACAGGTCGTAACGGTTTACGCGTTGGTGATACTACCCTTCCTGATTTTAAAGAGCGTTATGCTAAATTAGTAGAAAAACATACTGAAATCCTTTCTCATTACGAGGGTTTTGAATATGAACTCGCAGAAAAAGAAGCATCTTTCTTTGAAGCCATCGAATTCTTAAAAAGCATTCCTCATGTAGATAGTGAGCATTTTGTTAACGGTTATTTAAAAGAAGGTAAAGCAGTTCTAGCTGAAGGTGCGCAAGGTACTTTATTGGATGTTGATTTTGGATCCTATCCTTTCGTAACCTCTAGTAATACCACAACTGCGGGTGCTTGTACCGGTTTAGGTATCGCACCTAACAAAGTTGGTGCTGTTTATGGTATTTTTAAAGCTTACTGTACCCGTGTGGGTGGAGGTCCGTTTCCAACTGAATTAGATAACGAAGTTGGCGAAAACCTACGTGCTTTGGGTCATGAGTTTGGTGCAACTACAGGTCGTGCGCGTCGCTGTGGCTGGATTGATCTTCCTGCCTTGAAATATGCCATCATGTTAAACGGGGTCACTGAATTAATCATGATGAAAGCCGATGTATTGGACACTTTCGAAACCATTTATGCTTGTACGCACTATGAATATAATGGTGAAACTATCGATTATATGCCATACGATATCATTTCCATTGAACCAAAACCGGTATTGAAAGCGATTGATGGATGGGCTGCAGACGTTACCAAAATTACTTCTGTAGATGAAATTCCAGCTAAGCTGAACGACTATATTGCATTCCTTGAAAAAGAATTAGAAGTGCCAATTAAATTCCTTTCAGTAGGACCAGATAGGGCACAAACTTTAGCGTTGCGCTAAAATATTTCAGTCCATGTACACAAAAAGCAACCTTTTTCAGGTTGCTTTTTGTGTATTAAGACAAATCACTTAACGACTTGCTTATCAGTATCCATTTAGTTATTTTTGAGTATAAATATTTTATTATGGCAACTATCTTAGAAAGCGAAATGCTTAATTATTTTACTCAACTAGACAATGCCGAAAAAAGTTCTGTTGTTAAAATGCTTAAAGCATTTATAAAGCATAAAAGTGAAAACCCAAACGTTACCATCGAACAATACAATAACGAACTTTTAGCTGCAGAAACAGAATTCAAAGAAGGAAATTATGTAACCCATGATCAACTATTAAATGAAATTAAAAGTTGGTAAAAATAGTCTCAAAATTATCTGGACTAAATCAGCCCAGAATCAATTAAAGAAAATATACGAATACATCAGCACTGAGTCTATTCAAAATGCTTTAAAAGTTATCAACGACCTCACTAAAGGAGTGGGCGATATTGCTAGCCATCCCGAAAAGCATAAAATTGATCAATATAAAAAAGACAATGATGGAACATACCGTGCATTTGAAAAACATCATTTTAGAGTTTCTTATCGAAACGAAAATCAAACTATAAGGATCCTAAGGGTTAGACACACCAAAATGAATCCTAAAAAACATTAATGTCTTCTGCAATTTTCACGGTTTGCAATAAGGATGCTCTTCTTGTTTAAACTAATCGAACATTCTATCTTGATTATCTTCCACTTATCTAAGGTTTAGTTACCTTTGCCGCAGCTTGAAAACCATACAAAACATATCTCATTTCAAACAAAAAGCATTGCATTGGGCCAACCAGTTCAAGGTTTGTTGCCTGCTGGATTCAAATCAATACGAAGATCAATATTCATCATACGATTTCTTAATTGCTGCCGATGTTGTAGCCGAGCTGGAATGCAAAAGTGGAACCGCATTTGATCAGTTGAAGGATTTTCAGGCGTTACATAAAACATGGCTTTTTGGACTGTTTAATTATGAGCTTAAAAATGAGATTGAAGATTTGGAGTCAAACCATCCTGATTACCTCAATTTCCCTGACTTATACTTTTTTGTTCCTAAGTATTTGATCGGCGTCAAAAATGGCCTGATTGAAGTTCTGATTGGAAATAATGCTATTATAGATGAAATTAATAAATTCACCATTAGCAACGATAAGAATGAAGCGGCATTAAAAATTCAAAAACGCTTATCAAGAGATCAATACCTGGATAAAGTAGAAGCTTTAAAAAGCCACATTCTACGGGGCGATATCTATGAAATAAATTTTTGTCAGGAGTTTTTTGCAGAAAATGCAATGATAGATCCTGTCCGAACTTTTGAAGCCTTAAACTGCTTATCTCCCACCCCATTTGCAGGTTATTTCAAAATTAAAAATCAATATATTTTATCGGCTACGCCAGAGCGGTTCTTGTGCAAGCGAAATAACAAACTTATTTCGCAGCCTATAAAGGGTACGGCCAGAAGAAGTAACGACTTCAAAGAAGATGAGGTCATCAAATTGCAGCTCCGAAACGACCTCAAAGAGCAGTCTGAAAATGTTATGATCGTTGATTTGGTACGCCACGACCTCACAAAGTCGGCGGTGAAAGGTACTGTTAAAGTAGAGGAACTATTTGGAATTTATACCTTCCCACAGGTGCACCAGATGATTTCTACCATTAGTTGTGTGCTAAACCCTGATGTTCATTTTATTGATGCGATTAGAAATGCCTTCCCAATGGGTTCTATGACGGGTGCCCCTAAACTCAAAGCCATGGAATTAATTGAAGCATACGAAGAAACAAAAAGAGGCATGTATTCTGGTTCTTTCGGTTGCATTAGTCCTGAAGGGAATTTCGATTTTAACGTCGTGATTAGAAGTATCCTTTACAATGCCGAAGAAAAATACTTATCCTTCCAGGTTGGGGGCGCCATTACCTATCAATGCAATGCCGAAAATGAATACGAAGAATGCTTGCTTAAGGCGAGTGCAATGCTAAAAGTACTTGGAGATCAGTCGTTAGTCGTTAGTCGTTAGTCGTTAGTCGTTAGTCGTTAGTCGTTAGTCGTTAGTCGTTAGTCGTTAGTCGTTAGTCGTTAGTCGTTAGTCGTTAGTCGTTAGTCGTTAGTCGTTAGTGTCAACAGGTTGATCAGACCATTGTTTTAGAAAAAAATAAATAAACATCTTCACGGTCTAGTCGTAGCGTCTTGCTACGACTTAGTTAGTACTCTTAACTTATCTCAAAGAATAAGAATCATGAACAATTCCAATTTAGAAGAAAAAAAAGGTGGAGAATATAGCCTATGGCTAACCTCTCCACCTTTTAACTTTTAACTTTTAACTTTTAACTTTTAAACTCAACCCTATTTCTTGTAGTATTGTTGTGCTTCTGGCAGATATTTTTGAATCTGAGCGATCCTTGTTGCATCACTTGGGTGAGTACTTAAAAATTCTGCTGGTTTCTGTGCACCGGCAGATGCGGCAGACATCCTGTTCCAGAAACTCGTTGCATTTTGCGGATTATATCCTGCCATTGCCATAAAAATTAAACCTAAGCGATCTGCTTCTAACTCCTGGTTACGGCTAAATTTAAGCATTGCAACCGGTGTACCTACCCCATAAAGTGTATTGAAGATAGATTGTGTTTTAGGGTTCCTCGATAATGCTACTCCTGCGGCAGCGCCAACTCCCTGGGCAACCATTTCTTGTGACATACGTTCTGCCGAGTGTCCTGCAATCGCATGAGCAATTTCGTGTCCCATAACCGTGGCTAAACCAGCATCATCCTGCGTTACCGGAAGAATACCTGTGTAAACCACAATTTTACCGCCAGGCATACACCATGCATTTTTTTCATTATTTTGAACTACGTTAACTTCCCACTGGTAATCAGCGATTAAGTTGCCATAGTTATTGCTGTTCATATAAGACTTCACTGCCGCAATTAACTTGTTCCCTACAGTTTTTACCTTCAGTGCCTGCGCATTGGATGCGGATAGAACCGTACTTTTATTTTCCGTTAAGAAAGTACTGTAAGCCTGGAATGCCATTGGCAAAACCTGATCGTTACTCACTAAATCAAATCGACTACGCCCTGTTAATGGAACAGTAGAACATGAATTAAATAATAAAACGCCAGCAATACTTGCTGTTAAAAATAACTTTTTCATAATGTGATTTTAGTTTAGTGTCCCTTCAGGCAAACCGAATTTTAAACAGTAAGCTGCTGAATTAGTTTTAATGATTGTGTTTTTGTTGTTAATTAGTTTTCTTCCTGAACAAATACACTTTAGATTCCTTGCCTTTCAGCAATCTTTCGAGATTTTTCTGATGCGTAACCAAGATTAAAACACAGACAACCATGCCATAAAGCACTTCTGATTTTATAGAAACCTGGAACAAAAAGACCACACTGAGCGGAAAGGTAAAGCCAGCACAGATTGAACTTAGTGAAACATATTTCGTTAATAGTAATACAATCACAAAAACCAGAACGCAAAGCATAGATGCCTCGAAGTTAACTGCCAAAATCATTCCAAAAAGTGTAGCCACTCCTTTTCCTCCCCTGAAACCAGCAAAAACGGGAAACAAATGTCCCATTACAGCAGTTACCCCCAAGGCAAGCTGATAATTAACAAAAACGACTGAATTTTGAGGGCCGGTAACCGACATGCCTATAAGATAAGCTAAATTAGTTGCGGTATAGCCTTTAGCGATGTCAATAACCATTACAGCGATGCCGGCTTTTTTACCTAAAACCCTAAAGGTATTGGTTGCGCCAGCGTTGCCGCTTCCATATTCACGAACATCAATACCATAAAAGGCCTGACCAAGCCATACCGCGGTTGGTATGGATCCAAATAGATACGCAAATAATAAAGCAGTGAGCGAATAAACCGTAACCATAGCCTACAATGATACAAAAAATAAGCTTTCAATTTTGTAGCACATCACTTTTAGAATGCTTTTAAACTGATGTCTAGGCTTTTTACAGAATGTGTAAGCGCCCCCATTGAAATAAAATCTACTCCACAAGCAGCATATTCTGTTACATTTTCTTCGGTAATCCCTCCGGATGCTTCGGTTGTAAATCTTCCGTCAATTAAGGCTACTGCGGCTTTCAAATCGGTAAAGTTAAAGTTATCAAGCATAATGCGGTTAACACCACCTACAGCCAATACCTGAGATAGCTCTTCCAAATTCCTTACCTCGATTTCAATTTGCAACGTTTTGTGATGATCCGTAAGGTATTTTTGAGTAGATGTGATCGCATTTGCAATTCCACCAGCATAATCAACATGGTTGTCTTTAATCAAAATCATATCGTATAACCCGATCCGGTGATTAACACCACCGCCAATTCTTACCGCCCACTTTTCAAGATACCGCAAACCCGGTGTCGTTTTGCGTGTATCTAAAATCCTTGTTTTAGTATCTTTTAAGAGCGAAACAATGCGGTGCGTTTTAGTTGCAATGCCACTCATCCGCTGCATGCAATTGAGCACCAAACGTTCTGCAATCAGGATAGCATGTGTGCTTCCGCTTACTGTTAAACCAATATCGCCAACTTTTACCGCTACACCATCCTGTATCAATACATTAACTTTTAAATCAGGATCAACTGTCGCAAAAATTTCAAGCGCCAGTTCCATTCCTGCTAAAATCCCGTCTTCTTTGATGATCAGTTTAGCCCTTCCCTCGGTGCCGGCAGGAATTATTGATAATGAGGTATGATCACCATCGCCAACATCTTCAGCAAGGGCATTTTTTATGAATTGATGTATCAGTTGAATATCCAAAATATAGGTTTTATGCTGCAAAAATAAGAATTATTTATTATCAGGCAATTTACCGGCAGATATTAAGGTAGGTTGATAGGCGTTTAAGAAGCATTTAGAAAGAAACAGCCTAATCTTTAGCGGTTTCAATTCTTAATTCAGTAATCTGAAAGCTATTGTTTACTTTTTTCATGGTAATGGAAACCCGGAAAGTTTCTTTTGAAGTATTGAGAATTACCACGCCAAACCTGTAATTCGGACTATTGTTAATTTTATGAAAAACACTTGTTTTAACGGGGGGATGTTTGATGAAAAAATCACGCAAAATTTGTTCACCCTGTGCTTTAGAATAGACATCTTCTTCATCAATAATGATTAATTCAATCGTTGATGCGAAATTTTTAGCAATCTCTTTGGCGTTTCCGGCTTTAAAATAAGATGATAAATCATCAATAATGTCCGCCTGGATAGCAACAGGACGATATAATGATGTCAAACTAATAACAAGTAAAAACAAGCTCCGGATCATTTCTGTATTTTATACTGAACCCTGTAGCTAAAATTATGCCATTAGCTTATCAAAAAACGATTTCTTAATTTGTATAACCTGCAATAAAGTTATATTTGCCATAAGAATAAAACACTAAAACATGTTTTGAAAGAAAATGTTTTAGCATTGATGAATAAATTTTTCAATTAATATGGTAAACAATAAAAAACTCGCACTTATAATTTTAGATGGCTGGGGCTACGGACGTCAGGATAATTCTGATGCCGCCTACGCTGCAAAAACACCATTTTTTGATTCCTTGTTGCAAAATTATCCTCACTCAAAATTAGAAGCATCTGGTGAAGCTGTGGGATTACCTGCCGGGCAAATGGGAAACTCAGAGGTTGGGCACATGAATTTAGGTGCTGGTCGCGTTGTTTATCAGGAACTGGGCCGAATTAATAAAGCAATTGCCGATAGAGAATTGCACAGTAATCCTGTTTTACTGTCCGCATTTGATTACGCAAAAGCTAATAATAAAGCCGTGCATTTTATTGGTTTAGTTTCTAATGGCGGCGTGCATGCACATATTGAGCATTTAAAAGCGCTGTGTGATGCAGCAAACGAAGCCCAGGTAGAAAAAACATTCGTTCATGCTTTTTTAGATGGCCGCGATACTGATCCGAAATCCGGATTAGGTTTTATTTCAGATCTTCAAAGCCATTTGCAACATGGAAATGCGAAATTAGCGACCATGATTGGAAGATATTATGCAATGGATCGCGACAATCGTTGGGAACGTGTTAAAAAAGCTTATGATGTAATGGTAAACGGTGTTGGTGAAAGGACACAGGATGCCTTAAATGCTATCCAGAATTCTTATATCAATGGCATCACAGATGAATTTTTAAACCCTGTTGTACTTACTCAATTCAATGGCGAGCCTGTTGCAACTATTCAACCAGACGATGTTGTGATTTGCTTCAACTTCCGTACGGATAGAGGCCGAGAAATTACAACGGCACTTACCCAAAAAGATTTCCCGGAACAATTGATGCATAAACTGCCGTTGTACTATGTTACAATGACCACTTACGATGAAAGTTTCGATAAAGTAAATGTTATGTTTACTAAAGATGACTTAACGAAAACCATTGGTGAAGTTTTATCAGAAAACAATAAAAACCAGATCCGAATCGCGGAAACAGAGAAATATCCACACGTAACGTTTTTCTTCTCTGGTGGTAGAGAAACCGAATTTCCGAATGAAAAACGCATTTTAGTGCCTTCTCCGAAAGTTGCTACGTATGATTTACAACCGGAAATGAGCGCCGCTGGTATCACCGAAGCCATTACCGCAGAAATGGAAACTGGCTGGGCAGATTTTATCTGTTTAAATTTTGCTAATCCAGATATGGTTGGCCATACTGGCGTTTTTGAAGCTGTAATTAGGGCTGTAGAAACGGCAGATAAATGTGCAGAAACCGTGGTAACTAAAGGCCTTGAAAATGGCTATTCATTTATTTTACTGGCCGATCATGGTAACTCTGAGTTTATGGTAAACGGAGACGGATCGGTAAACACTGCCCACACCACCAATCTAGTTCCTTGCATTTTAATCGATAATGATTATAAAACTGTTGCTGATGGCAAACTTGGTGATATTGCACCTACCGTTCTTAGAATTTTAGGCATTGATATTCCAGCGGAAATGACAGGAAACGTTTTAGTATAATGATTAAAAAACTAGGTATTCTGGTATTCGCCCTGGCTTTTTTCTCTTGTAACCAAAGGGAAGCGGCAAAGGCGAATACCGAATTATTGTACTTTGACTTAAAAGGATATTTCGGCAAAGAAATAATCCGGCTGAGAAACGCAAAAGTAAAGGTTAACAAAACGGTGAGTATAAACGGTGTTAATGAAACCAAATCTTCGCTAATTGCAGATTGGGATAAGGAACTTGCTATTTTCGTCAATGCCGACATTAATAAGACCTCTTGGAAAGGGAGTTTTAAGGTGACCCGGCAGAAAGGCTTAGATAGCTACACTTCTGACAGGAAGAAGATTTCTATAAAAAAAGTTTCAATAACGTATAAAGATTCGAAAATCAGTAAGGTTGAAATCATTGTTAACAACAAAAACATCTTATATCAATCGCTTGATACCCTCACCTACTCCCCGGACGTATTATATAAGATTAGGAAACAACAAAAAATACGCTTACTCGCTCCCAAAGATTATATTATTGTAGCAAAATTTAATCCATAAAAAAAGCGGTCGGAATTTAACTTCTGACCGCTTTTTTGTTTTATAAGATTACTTTAAACTCGCAATCTGTGCTTTGTCGTAGGTGACCCAATCAATAATATCTTTCCTTAACGGCTGCATGATTAATACCTTTTGAAAGTCAGCAATAGAGTTGTTAAAAAGTGCTACACAAGCTACTTTTTCGGCACTTTTCTTCACTTTGTATGATTTGAAAATGGCATAATCCTTATAGGCTAAACCGCGATTCTGAAACATTTGCGTATCCTCATCACCAGTAATTTCAATGGCTTTGGTAAAGTCTCTAATGGCAGCGGTATAAAAGTTCTCCCGCATGGTATTTAAAGATTCTTTTGGATCATTTGCAATATTTAGCCGGGCCTTACCGCGGTAATAATAGGCAGATACTTCTGAAGGCTTTAAGGTAAGTAAACGGCTATAGGTTGAGATACATTTTTCGTACTCTCCATTTTGAAAATAAGAATAACCCAGCATTTTTAACACAGCAGCGTTATCAGGCGTTTTGGTATCGGCTTTTTCTAGTTGGGTAACGGCAGTCTTGTAATCGCCCTTCATCATCGCCTGCATGCTTTTCTCATGCTGGGCAAATGTTGTGGTTGATGAAAAAATGATTAATCCTAAAATTGCTTTTTTAAAATAGTTCATGTATGAATAATAATTTAGATAACTCCAGCACCTTTCCAGGGCGATTTTTTTTTTGCAATATAATCCTATTATGATAAATTAAAAGTTTTTAATTTTCTTCATTGCAAACGGAAAGCCCTTAACAATAGGTAAACGCTTAAAATAAAGAAATATGATATTGTCATCAATAAATATATTTCTCTGCCTTTTTAACATAAGTTTAATATAGTTTTTACTTTGGCACAAGAGTTGAAATTATTATATTACTAACATAATTAAACAATGTGAATACGATTAAACTGCCAGTTTGTCGTTAGAGGAAACGTGATAATGAGTAAACAAGATATATTTGATTTTCATTCTGCTATGCCAATTATAAATGAGGATACCGAATTTTTCCCTTTGATGTCTCAACAAGATGAAGAGGAAATGAACAATGAGGATACGCCGGAAACCCTGGCTATTTTGCCATTGCGAAACACCGTTCTGTTCCCAGGTGTGGTGATTCCAATTACAGTTGGACGGGATAAATCGATAAAATTAATTAAAGAAGCTTACAAGGGAAATAAGATTATCGGAGTCGTATCTCAAAAGGATGTTTCTATTGAAGATCCTACTTTTGAGCAACTTAATAGTGTGGGTACGGTAGCCAACATCATTAAATTGTTGCAAATGCCTGATGGCAACACCACAGTTATTATCCAGGGAAAACAACGCTTCAGCTTAATTGAAGAAGTTCAGAATGAGCCTTACATTAAAGCTGTTGTTAAAAAGTTTGAAGAGCAAAAACACAAAGCGGATAAAGAATTTAAAACTTTAATTGCTTCGATCCGTGAGATGTCTGCTCAAATTATTCAGCTTTCTCCGAACATTCCCAGTGAAGCAAGTATTGCCTTGAAAAACATTGAAAGCAATTCATTTCTGATCAATTTTATTTCATCAAACATGAATGCCGAAATGGCCGATAAGCAAAAGATTCTGGAAATGAATAAATTGCTCGATCGTGCGCAGAAGGTAATGGAATTGCTGATGATTGAATTGCAGATGCTTGAATTGAGAAATCAAATTCAATCTAAAGTTCGTACTGATCTGGATAAGCAACAACGCGATTACTTCCTTAATCAGCAATTAAAAACAATTCAGGAAGAATTGGGTGGTAATTCTGCTGACCTGGAATTCGATGCTTTGCAAGAAAAAGCAAAGTTGAAAAAATGGTCGAAAGAAGTTAATGAGCACTTTGAGAAGGAACTTGATAAACTGGGTAGGATGAATCCTGCTGCACCAGATTATTCTGTTCAGCTAAATTACCTTGAACTAATTTTAGACCTGCCCTGGAGTGAGTATACCAAAGATAATTTTGATTTAAAAAGAGCGCAGCGTATTTTAGATAAAGACCATTTTGGTTTAGAGAAGGTTAAACAACGGATTATAGAGTATCTGGCGGTATTAAAGCTTAAACGCGATATGAAAGCGCCCATTCTTTGTTTGGTTGGCCCTCCGGGAGTTGGGAAAACTTCATTGGGAAAATCTATTGCCAAGGCTTTAGGCCGTAAATATGTACGGATGGCTTTAGGTGGTATTCGTGATGAGGCAGAGATTCGTGGTCACCGTAAAACGTATATCGGTGCGATGCCTGGCCGCATCATTTCATCCATAAAAAAAGCTGGTGCAGATAACCCTGTATTTGTTTTGGATGAAATTGATAAAGTCGGAACGGATCACCGTGGCGATCCGTCATCAGCATTACTGGAAGTTTTAGACCCGGAACAAAACAATGCCTTTTACGATCACTATGTAGAAATGGACTATGATTTGTCTAATATTCTGTTCATCGCGACGGCTAATTCGCTAAGTACTATACAACCTGCGTTATTAGATCGTATGGAAATAATAGAAGTGAATGGTTATACGATTGAAGAGAAAATTGAAATTGCTAAAAAATATCTGCTTCCAAAACAAAAGGAAAACCACGGTTTACAAAACAAAGATATTACCCTTAAACCTGCGTTGATTGAAAAGGTAATTGAAGATTACACGCGTGAATCTGGCGTTCGAGGTCTGGAAAAACGAATTGGCTCCCTGGTTCGTGGGGTAGCAACGAAGATTGCTATGGAAGAAGAATATAATGTTACTTTAACCAATGAGGATGTTGAACGCATTCTAGGTGCACCAATTTACGATAAGGATTTATACGAAGGCAACGAAGTAGCGGGTGTAGTTACAGGTTTAGCCTGGACAAGCGTTGGCGGCGATATCTTATTTATTGAATCCAGCTTGAGCCCGGGTAAAGGAAAGTTAACCTTAACTGGTAACTTGGGCGATGTAATGAAAGAATCTGCAGTCATTGCACTTGCTTATCTACGTGCCCATGCTGCAGAATTTGGAATTGATTACACTTTATTTGATAACTGGGATGTTCACGTACACGTACCAGCCGGTGCTACACCAAAAGATGGTCCATCTGCTGGTGTAACGATGTTAACAGCGTTAACATCCGCATTTACGCAGCGTAAAGTGAAGCAGCATCTGGCCATGACAGGGGAAATTACCTTGCGGGGTAAAGTGCTTCCGGTTGGTGGAATTAAAGAAAAAATTCTTGCCGCGAAGAGAGCCAATATCAAAGAAATTATTCTTTGTAAAAGCAACCGCAAAGATATTTTAGAAATCAAAGAAAGTTATATTAAAGACCTTACTTTCCATTACGTAACAGAAATGAGCGAGGTAATTGAATTGGCTTTAACCAAAAATAAGGTAAAAAAGCCTTTAGATCTGAGCATTAAAATTGCCCCGATTGTAAACTAATTGGTAAATCTTTTGGATGAGCTATCGAATATCCAATAACAATAAATACTTTTATAGCCTGGATTAATCATCCGGGCTTTTTTATGAAATCATTTTTTACTACTGCCATCCTTTGCTTAATCTGCATAACAGGTTTTGGCCAATCTTTTAAAAACGAATTCGGTTTCAAAACTGAAAACGATGCTTACCTGGCTACATTAAACGATCGGTACTATACTAATGGATTGTTTCTTTACTTCCGCAGGGCGATAGACCCGGCGAAGTTTTCTGATAAAATAGAAAAGAAAACTTATGAAATTTCTGCCGGACAAAAAATTTATACGCCTTATTGGGGGCAGGTGGCGAGAAGAGAAGATCAGGACAGGCCTTTTGCCGGCTATCTATATGCTGGTGGCGCTTATTCTGTTTTTTATAAAAATGAAAGTGTACTGAAAACCAGTATTGAAGTGGGTACCGTTGGACCAAACTCGCTTGCGCAAGATGCGCAAAGGTTTCTCCATAAAACTGTTGGATTTTATAGTCCTGCCGGATGGAAATATCAAATTAAAAATGAAATAGCTGTAAATCTGGCGGCAAATTATAGCAAACTATTGCTTCGCTCCAACGATCAGGTTGTTGATCTAAGCGGACAAGGTTATGTGAACTTAGGAACTACTTTTTCTGGTTTAGGTGCATCGGCATTATTCAGAGCAGGAAGGTTGAACCAATTGTTTAATAGTGCTTACCATAATGCAGTAATTGGCAATTCAAAAACAGCGAGCCTACATAAATCTGAGTTTTTCTTTTACGCTAAACCGCAATTAAATGTTGTGGCTTACGATGCGACGATTCAGGGAAGTTTATTTAAGGATAATAGTCCGGTAACATTTGATGTAAAACCAATCGTTTTTGAACAGCAATTTGGTGTTAATTATAGTTCAAAAAGATTCACGGCAGATTTTAATATCATCTTCAAAACCAAAGAAGTGAAAAGTGTTGCCAAAGCCCAGAATTATGGCGGTTTGAGTTTGTATTATCGGTTTGGGAGATAAGGTTATTCGCTAATCAGAAATCAGGGGTAGACCTGTTTTTCTTTCGCTCAGAAGTATAAGCCTTATTTTTTAACCGCTTTTCCGTTACGCCTTTTGGAATCTTAGTTGGCTTCCTCTTCTTTTGAACATGAAGAGATTTTTTAAGAAGTTCGATTAGCTTCGCAACAGTCTTTTCTTTATTCAGAAGCTGGCTTCTATCTTCCTGAGAAACAATGTGAAGTAAGCCTTCACTATCCAACCTGTTTTCAAGACGAGATTTCAGCAACGTTTTCTCTTCATCACTTAAATATTCGTTCTCCGCTAAATCAAAAATGAGTTCAACTTTGCTGGAAACCTTATTTACATTCTGTCCACCTTTGCCCCCACTTCTGGAGGTTTTAAAAGTAACGGATCGTAAAATTTCTTCTCTGGTGGGTAACATGTTCCAAAATTATAAAAGATAATCCAACTAAAAAAGCTAGCAACTGAACAGTCTTTTTTTACCTTTGTAGCAGAATGAAAAAGAACTTGGTTATAGCTATTGATGGCTATTCATCGTGTGGAAAAAGCACCCTGGCAAAGGCACTGGCTAAAAAATTAGGTTTTATTTATGTAGATAGCGGAGCAATGTACCGTGCCGTTACCTTATACTTTTTAAGAAACAATATTGATGTAAGCAATGATGCCGCGGTTATTGATGCGCTACAACATATCGAACTGAACTTTCATTCAAGAGATTATGAGTCACATATCACTTTAAACGGAGAAGAAGTATCTGATGAGATTCGTTTAATGCCCGTTTCACAAAATGTAAGTGAAGTATCAGCTCATAAAATTGTTCGCCATGAAATGGTGAAACAGCAACAGCGGATGGGCAAATCGAAGAGCATCGTAATGGATGGCCGCGACATTGGCACAACTGTTTTTCCGAATTCACCGCTAAAATTTTTCATGACCGCCGATCCTAAAATCAGGGCTGAAAGAAGATTCAAAGAGTTGGAAAGTAAAGGTAACAATTTAACAACCTTGGAAGAGGTTTTCGAGAACCTGGCGCATCGCGATTTTGCAGATACGACCCGGAAAGAAAGTCCGCTGGTGAGGGCTGATGATGCCATTATTTTAGACAACACGGACTTAACGCAGGAAGAACAGCTTAATTTCGCCATTGGAAAAGTTGAAGCATTGACGCCCAGATAGCATTTAAAATTTATCTCTTTATTTTAATTTCATACATTTAGTGGCAACAATTAAGCTACTATGAAATTAAAACACGTCGCCCTCCCCTTTCTTATTTTCGCTTGCTTTTCCATTACAACTTATGCTCAAAAAGGCTGGATTAATCTTTTCAATGGAGAAGATTTGAAAGATTGGAATGTAAAAATTGCCAAGCATAACTACAAAGAAAATTACGCGAATACTTTTCGTGTAGAAGATGGTTTGATGAAAGTAAGTTATGACGGCTACCAGGAATTCGATCAGCAGTATGGTCACATATTTTATAAAAAGCCTTTTTCAGCATACCTTTTAAGCGTAACCTATCGTTTCGTCGGTGATCAGGCAAAAGGTGGAGAAGGTTGGGCAACCAGAAACAGCGGCGCCATGTTACACTGCCAGGATCCGGCTACGATGCTGAAAGATCAGGATTTTCCTATTTCTATAGAGGCACAAATTCTTGGTGGAGATGGCCAACATGTTCGGCACACCAGTAACGTATGTACGCCAGGAACGCTCATCAATTATCAAGACAAACTTTTCACCACACATTGCCTGGATTCCAGATCAAAGACTTATGCAGGTGATCAATGGGTAACCGCCGATTTTCTCGTGCTGGGCGATTCGGTAATTAAACATATTATAGATAATGAAGTTGTTTTAGAATATACCAAACCACAGATTGGCGGTGGCAACGTTACTCACTTCGATCCCAAAGTTAAAGTAGATGGCACACCATTAAAGTCTGGCTACATCTCCCTGCAAAGTGAAAGTCATCCGATAGAATTTAAAACTGTGAAGCTTTTTGATCTGGCGCCTTATACTAAAAACAAGCAAAAGCTTAATCAGCTCGTAGATCGATTGTTAAAAAAATAAACCCGATTAATTGCTCCAATAAAATGTCGATAAAATTTTAAATCAGATTTCTAATGATGCTCCACATTCAGTTCTCACTTAAAAAGTTAACGATCCTATTTCTTTTATTTATATCCGCTACCGCATTCGGACAAAAAGCCTATACGGTTGCAGAAATTCCAGACCCTAAAAAGAATGGAGGTGGTTGGGTGAGCGACCCTGATCATATCCTATCAGCTATTGATATCGAAGAGGTAAACAGCACAATTTCTGATTTTGAACACAAAACAAATGTTCAGGTAGCGGTTATTATCGTAAATAATTTTGACCAAAATCAGGAGGATTTTGATTTTGCATACGAATTGTTTAACACCTGGGGAATCGGATCTAAAACAAGCAATAACGGCTTACTTCTTTTCATTGCTAAAGAAAGGCGTAAATACCGTTTTATAACCGGCACCGGCGTAGAAGGCGTACTGCCGGATGTGAAATTGAAACACATTGCTGAACAGAATTTGCTCCCTGCCTTCCGCCAGAATGATTTTGGCACAGGAATAGTCAATACTATTAACGCCATAGGAACAATTATCTTAAACCCTGAAAACAAATCTGAACTAAATCAATTTTTCACTCAGCCTGAAAACAATAGTTCACTTGAGAAATTCTGGCTTCCAACGATAGTAATCATACTTGCTTTTTTTGGCATTTTTAAATTGTTAAACAGGCAGGCCAAACAATTACCAAAAGCAAACCCTAAGGCTAAAACTGAAAACCATAAAGGAATAATAAATGGATGCGTGGGCATTTTCTTTGTTGTTTGTTTCGTTTTTGTTTTCACCGGAGCTAACGGAATACTTCAAAGACTCGAAATCAACTCAATTCCATATATTCTCTTTATAATTTTATCAATAGGACTTCTTTTTAGGTATATATCCTATGTTTCTGAATTACGGAAAATTTACAACGATGATGAAAACTATTTTGAAGCCGTTAAGAACTTTCAAGGAAAGAATTTCTGGCTGATCATATTCTCACCTATTATTCTAATTCCCATCCTTCTAAACCTTTTAAACCGCAAAAAACAGACTGATCGTTTCAGACCTATATTGGATACTAAAAACCGAGAGATGATCCGCGTTGATAGAGATGTTAATCTGGAAGGAAAGCCTTTTCTAAGCGAAGGGCAAAGGAGAGAAGAGATTTTGAAAGCATACGATTATGATATCTGGCAAAGTGTTAATCAAAAAGAGCATATGATTAAGGCCTGGCCGGCCGAGGAATATGATGATTTTACAGAATGCCCTTCCTGCGGTTTCAGGGCCTATAAATTAAATAAACAGGTGACTACAAAGTCGGCTACTTACACTCGTGAAGGGCAAGCAAAGATTATAAATGAGTGCAGTTTCTGCAAACAAACTGAATTTATCAGATCGATCACACTGGCCATGTTAGTTAAACCAAGTTCATCATCAGGGTCATCTTCCTCAAGTAGCAGTTCTTCTTCTTCTTCTTCTTCGAGCAGTTGGGGCGGCGGCAGAAGTAGTGGTGGTGGCACCGGCGGGAGCTGGTAGAAAATTACATTTCGATTCTTTACACCACTAATTGAAAGTATTTTATAATTTTGACACGCTTAGCACGATGTTTGCGCTTTGCGTTGTTGCAGAATTACCTTAAACTGATTGCAGAATCCATCATGATGAACAAAATTTTCTTTTTAATAATTGCGCTTTTTATTTTCTCCAGCCGTGTGTCCGCTCAGGATTTGTACCGTGTAAAAGCAGACAAACTAAGGGTTAGGGAAACCAAAGATGCAAGCAGTAAAGTAATTGCCAATATCATTCAGAATGAAAAAGTGACCGTTTTGGATGCCAGTGACGCTAAATTTTACAAGATCAAACTTCGAAATAAAGAAGGATGGGCAAGTAAAGATTTCCTGGAAAAAATCCCTTCTGCAGTGCCAACGCCTGCAGCGGCACCATCAAATGCAGCTCAACCGAATACAGCTGCGGCGCCTGCGGAGGATGTGATCTATCGCGTAACCACGGATAATTTAAGGGTTAGGCAAAAAGCTGATTCGAAAAGTAAAGTGATTGGATACCTTCCTGAAAATGAAAATGTGGCGGTTTTAGACTCTACAAATGCGAATTACTTCAAAATAAAAGTAACCAATGGTGAAGGCTGGGTAAGTAAAGAATTTTTAGCAAGGGTATCTCCTGTTAAAGCAGTAGCTAAGAAAAGTGTGGTATCGGTTGAAGTTCCTAAAATTGCAAAGGATTATTCAAATATCATTTTATTTGTAATTGTCGCCTTAGTTTTTGGAACCATTCTATTCTTCATTTTCAAATACTCTAATCAAAACAAGATATTAATTGGCATCTCTGCAATCTTGGTATTGGTGGTTGTTTATTTTTGCTTTGTCACTTTTATCCAGGCAAAAAATGTTTCAGGAACATTTGTAAGCAATAGCGATACCCAATACAAAACATTTGATTTTAAGGCTAATGATTCTGTTGTCGTTAAAGATACTTATACTGATTCTACCTTTACCGCAAAATATGTCATCGAAGGGGATATGATTAAACTTTATGATCAGCAAAACATGATTTTACTATTGATCAGGGATGAAAACACCTTAATTGGGGAAGGTTTCACAAGGGGAACATTTACGAAGAAATAATAAAAGAAGCTGTTGAAGAGCTGAAATTGATAAAGGAGGGAAATTGAAGGGAATATCAGCAAAGCAAATGCCTGATGAGTTACGATTTTAGCGGGTTCCAGGATTTAAAAAGGAGCTTAACTCTCTAAAACACCATTCACTAAAAGCTTAATTATTAATTAAATTAGAAATCAGATATTCAAAAATTTCCCCGCAGCTATAACAGAAAAGGTCCGCAGATTTAAAATGATCTAATTTAGCAACACGGCTTTCCCTATTCCCCAATTCTCTATTTCCTATTCACTATTTTCTATTTCCTACTTCCCATCCCTAAATCTATTCTTCATTTCCCATTCTTTGTTTGCTGCTTTAAGCGCCCAATCCTGATACTTGATATTAAATACGGGATACTCCTATTCTAATCCGTTAAAAATCAGCAACATTTATTAAAAAAATCTTTTCTATTAATTAAAAAATTTTTACCTTTGCAGTCCCTCAATAGGGAAAAAAGGAGATAATTAATTAATGGCTAAAAAACAAGTAGCAGAAAAAGAATTAGCAGCTAAAACAGCTGAACTTCAGGGAGAAGGCGGACGCCTGACTGAAAAAGAAACAATTGAGTCAGAAGCTGATTCAGTTTCGATCGAATCGATCAAATCATCATTAGCTACACCAACGGAAGATTTCGATTGGGATGCAGATGAAAAAGTTTTTGGTAATTACAATGATGCAGACCGTAAAAAGTTTGAAGATATGTATGCCGGAACATTCAATCAGATCACTAAAGGTGAAATCATTAGCGGTATCGTTGTTTCCATTAACAACAAAGACGTAGTATTAAACGTTGGATTTAAATCAGACGGTTTAGTTTCTACTTCAGAATTCCGTGATACACCAGATCTTAAAATCGGCGATTCAGTTGACGTTTTCGTTGAAGCACCAGAAGATGCTAATGGTCAATTGATCCTTTCTCGCAAAAGAGCAAAAACCCAAAGATCATGGGAAGCTATTAACGAGGCTCTTGAAAATGATAGAATCATCAATGGTTTCGTTAAGAGCCGTACTAAAGGTGGTTTAATCGTTGATATCATGGGCGTTGAAGCTTTCTTACCAGGATCTCAGATTGATATCAAACCTATCCGCGATTACGATGTATACGTGGGTAAAACAATGGAATTCAAAGTTGTTAAAATTAACCATGAGTTTAAAAACGTAGTAGTTTCTCATAAAGTGTTAATTGAAGACGATTTAGAAAGCCAAAAAGTAGAGATCGTTTCTAAATTAGAAAAAGGTCAGGTATTGGAAGGTACTGTTAAAAATATTACGGATTTCGGTGTATTCATCGATTTAGGTGGTGTTGATGGTTTACTTCACATTACAGATATTTCTTGGGGCCGCATAGAGCATCCAAAAGAAGTATTATCACTAGATGAAAAAATCAACGTTGTTGTTTTAGATTTTGATGATGAGAAAAAACGTATCGCTTTAGGTTTAAAACAATTAACTCCACACCCTTGGGAAAATTTAGATGCTAACTTAGCTGTTGGTTCTAAAGTAAAAGGAAAAATCGTAACTGTTGCAGATTACGGTGCTTTCTTAGAAATCATCCCAGGTGTTGAAGGCTTAATCCACGTTTCTGAAATGAGCTGGTCACAAAACTTAAGAAATCCTCAGGAATTCTTAAAAGTTGGTGATGAGATCGAAGCTGAAGTTTTAACTTTAGATAGAGACGACCGCAAAATGAGCTTAGGTATTAAACAATTATCTAACGATCCATGGCAAGAAGTTGCTGCTAAATTCC
>Ga0308159_1002601_pt1 | contig 20388 bp, 14 predicted proteins | sample PhyCR1_FD_201040 | JGI IMG/M metagenome (GOLD analysis project Ga0308159, IMG submission 201040) | Phyllosphere microbial communities from UC Gill Tract Community Farm, Albany, California, United States - DLSLC.R1 | ecosystem: Host-associated > Plants > Phyllosphere > Unclassified | place: USA... | reverse complement strand
TCGCTCAATATTGGGCTATCAATTGCTAGAGGATCTTATTTGGTACAATTGGATGCAGATGACTGGCTTGACCAGTATGCTTTGGAAAAAATTAACTTTTTCCTTGAAAATAATCCATGCGAGGCAGTATACGCAAAAGCGATAGTGGTTAATCAAATTGAAGCAATCAAGGGGCATGGGTATCAAATAATTGATCCGCTAGACTGCTTCAGGTATCCACATATACAAGCGCCTAGAGTCTATAATGTCAAAACTCTAAAAGATATGGGTGGTTGGTCGGTTGGAGATGCATTTAGTGGCCGTTTTTACGAGGATAGATTGTTATTGAAGCGAATGGCGGAGATGGGAAAGGTTTGTTTCCTTGATGAGCATTTGTACTACGTCTCCCCGAATCCAGGCTCACTAAGTCGGCAAAACCCAAGTTTGGTCGCTGCAGCGAAGCTCGCAATATTAGTAAATGAAGCAAACAAAGAAGCTAAATATTTGAAATTTGATTTCAATGGCAGAGAACTCCACCCACAATTTCTCTTAAGGGAACATGGTCTCCTTAAGAGAAATTGGTCTATTATCGTCTGTTACCGAAGAAATATCGAACACTTAAAGTTAGTATTAACAAGTTGGATGGAGGCCTTGGAAAGCTCAGCTTATGCAAAAATTGAGTTAATGATTATTAATGACTCAGGACAGCGGATCTCTTTGGAAATTCAACAATTTGAGGGAATTCTTAGCGTCTACGATACTATTGGAAATTGTGGATCCGCCTATTCAAGAAATCTTGGATCTAAAAAAGCTAAAAATGAATTCCTTTTCTTTTGTGATGAGGACCATATCGTTCCAAAAGATGTTCTTTTTTCGCATGAAAAAATTCATTCTAGTCCAGATGAAGTCATTGCAATAGGCGGTGCGTATGGACGACGAACCATCATCGACATTTCATCAGATCTAAAGCACACAGTAAAATATTCTATTCTCGAAAACCACCAATTTGAGGAAAACTTTATAGCCCTTTCCAAAAGTATGATGTTCCCAGAACACACCGTAATCTTCAATCATGAGGTTGATATCTATCAGAAATGCTTTAAACATTCATGGACAGAGGCCTGGCAACAAGATTGGTCAACGATATTCTTACACCATTCATTCGAGCTCAAAGATTTTCCTCATGCTTGGTTGAAGTGTGGAACAGGAAATATGTCTATTTCTAACCAAAACTTTAAAAGACTTGGTGGATTCAACACAGAAATGAAGTCCATGGAAGACTGGGAATTTGGACTTAAGGGGCAAAAGCAAGGGATTAAGACTCAAACCGTTCCATTTGCAGAGCCCTTTCACATTATCCACGAATCTCATCCAGGAAGGCCATTGGATGATGTAGTTGCAATAAATTATCTATACATGCATTATCCTAACGAAATGCATGCATTGATTTGTTCAAGCTCCCTAACTAATATTAGCAAAATATTTAGGTATTGCCAATATAGCCCAACACCTGTTTCCTCTAGCATTCACCCTATTGAGAAAAGAATATTATCACTTACTTTTGATGATGGACCCCATCCATATACAACTCGCATTGTATTAGATCTTTTGGAAATTTTTAATGTAAAGGCGACTTTCTTTGTATTAGGTGAGCAAGCTATGCAAAACCCAGAGCTTATCGAAAGAATGATTTCTGCTGGCCACGAACTTGGTATCCATGGATGGAAACATATTCCTTTTTACGAGCTTTCCGAGCAGGAGCTCTTTGATGACCTTTTAAAAACTAAAAATCTTTTAGAAAAGTTCAGTAATGTCAAAGTCAACTTGGTAAGACCTCCACACGGCAGAGTGGGAAAATTAATTGCTGAGAGGATCCAAGATATGGGTTTTCAATTGATTGGCTGGGATACCACTTCGAAAGATTGGTCAACTGGGGTGATAAAAGAACAAATGATTAGCAGTATTGCAAGTCTGGGTATACTTGATAAAGTAATACTCTTTCATGATGGTGTTGGTGATCCACAGAGTTTGGTCTCAACTCTTGAATGGCTTATTGATTGCTGTGATGGGGCGCGGATAAACTTTGTAACGGTCGGACAATTCCTTTCTGAGAAAAAGCTTAGTAACCTCTTCAGTTCCCTAAGTGTTTATTTTTAAAATCTTCTTTCGGAAAATATACTATTTCAAAGGGCAACAATTGGGGCTAGCCCAGAAATTGACCCGTGTTTGTAAGAAGACGAGGTACGCATGACTGTATAAAGAATTCTTTTGTTAAACCGGTTGGATTTGAAACATATTATCAGGCGGCCAACCAGAATCCTTCCATTATTATATAGGGCCTTAATAACATCATTTGATTATTCTGCCACGATCAATTGGTAATGTATAAGATTTATTTATAGAGCTAAACCATCACAGAATCCACAAAAACAAGGCCACGCAACATATTATACTTCAACATTCCTGCGTTGCCTTGTTTGCGTTTTGAAAACCAATGCCTATTTCCTGTCCTAAAACCGAGTCTCTCTAGGTGATCATAAAGAAAGAAACGAATGGAGCTTAAGCTGCTTTAAAGGATGTGGCGACTATTTTGGGGATTATGGACGACTGCATTACAAACTGGGAGAGAAAAACAGAGGTGTGCCTCAGCCCATATTTATGACTCAAATTATTAGAATTTTGGGTATTTGCTATTTGATTTTGACACGTTTGCGCTTACAGGAAGACTCAGAGCTTATAGGTGCCGGACCGGATTCAGCCAGACGCAAATAGGACGAATACTCAAAGTTGACGGTGGTACGATCTGTAGTTGGGAAACAATAAGCAGGAATTGTCCTGGTTTAAATTGGAGTAGAAGATTCTAAGTCTTCTAGTCTCAAGCACTCTTATATCCACAAATACGTATCTATCGAGTTATTTGAGAATTTACTTGATCACCTATATATTACGGTTTACATTTCCATTAAAATCAAATTTTTAATTCAGTTATAGTTTTAAATGTTTGATACAGCTTACTCAGTTGAACCCTTTCAAAAAACGAAAATTATAGGAAACTCATCGAAAATGCTGCTAACTAAGACATCATCATAAATCAAACTCTTCCCCTCCTTTTACTTTCCTTAAATTCCGATAAAAGGTCACTCTTATAAAACTTATCTCCTCCGGGAAGCTTCATCGGCTTTAGCCTACCCTGCCTAACCATGCGTTTATAAGTACTCTCACTAATCCCAAGGTAATCCATAACCTCCTGTCGGTTCATTTGTGGATCCTCATCAAAAGCAAGGTTACCGTGGTATTTACTGTTGTAAACCAGTACCAAAATCTGATATATCTTAGATAAGATATCCAGAAGAGCATCAATCTTATTCATGAATCAAAGATTTAAATGTTAACATTTAAGCTTAATTCGTTCCCATATATTCTTTAAGCGGAACATGCCACAATGCAGTCAATCAGACCTCCGTCAAACAACAACACTGTAAGGCAACAGAAGCATCCATTACTACAAATAAAATATATTAATCTACACCAGTCAAGTGGCTGTAGGGTTGCCAAAACAAGCAACCCTTAAGTCCAATCTGAAAAGCAATACACCAAACCACAGCTGCAACAAAAATTTCTTCGCATAAATCATCCTTTCGCCACGGAAAAAAAACCAATTGGCCAAGGAGAAGAAAAAAGGAAATCACTTAATTTTATCTTAAGTGAGCAAAAAGAATTGAAAATGAATTACGAACTCCTGCATTTTATGCACATTTTGGAAGCAACAGTTGCTGAAAAAAATCCAGAAAATATCAATAAAGAAGAACTGAAAATTGAAATCAAGCAGGAATCACTGAGAATTATCAGCGTATTAAAAAACGCAGTCTGCCATCTTAAGCCTCAAAGAGCCAAGCATTACATTGCCCAACACCAGCACTCACTAGAGGTACTTTTGCAAGAAACTCAAATCATCACAGCAAATGAGGCCACAAATGAAAAGGAAAATACCCCTGAATTAACTCAAATATCTACCCTAGGAATAATCAATATCCTTCAGGATATCAAACGCTTCTTCCCTGAATATTTTAACTACGAAAGCTTTCTCCCAGAAAAACAATGGCAAACAGAAATTGAAAATCTCAATAAGCAAACCAACGAGCTCATTGAAACACTAACTACGCAACAAAATGGCAAAGAAATCATCAAATTCTTGGAAAGCTTACTAAAATCAGCCTTTCAGCCGGATAAACCACTCACCTACAAACAGCTCAGTTACTGGCAAATTGTTCTAAAAGAGCTTTGCTACAAACTGAAGCAGCAGAACGAAAAGAGCACTATCTTAGAGCTCATATCGATCCTGATTTCCCTCAATCTAAACCACAAAGACTTTTTTCAATTCTGTTGCAACTATATCAACACGGAATTACAAACCTGCGAAGAAATGTCAGCCCAGCACAAAACGCTATCACTGATCAGAAAAAGCATTCTACAAATTTATCCTCTTACAAATACCCACTACGATCCGGGCCTCATTCCCATTAAGCAATCCCTACTAAAATTCGTAACATCTGAAATGCAATACCTGCAGTCCATGGAACACATTGCAAACGACCTCTATCAACATAGTCTGCTGGACAGCAAATACAAAGTAACCTTCACCGTCAAGCAACTTGCAATATTCATTCACCTGCAAGTAACCGCCAAAATCATCATACCAGGGAGTCCAAAAATACTTCATGAATACATTGCCAAACATTACAGCACCAGCGAAACCAGCCGCATTTCGGTAAAGAGTTTCAAAAACGCCTACTATAGTGCCTCCACAGAAGACCTTGAAAAAGTAATCGACAAACTTGTTACCATGCTTGCTATTGCGCAGGATAAAATTTAACTTCTACCATTAGTTTCGCTTGAATTGTATAGGGAAACAAAGTCTTGCATGAACTTCATTGTAAAAAACTTTAGTATACGATAAGTTGAAGAAGTAGAGATAGTAAAATGAGAATATAATATATATTTATCTCATCAGGACTGGAATATTTTGTATGATTGATCACCTTTGATATCAGTACTAATAAAATAAGAACAAGAAGTTGAAAAATGAGCGCAAGTTTGTGGTTAAATGTTTTTATTTTTTTGATATAGTATTAGTTATAGTCGACTTCTCCGGTATAAAATCTCTTGGGGATAAACCGAAATGATCCGCAAATCTATCAATGTGATTTAAATTATATTTTGCTCGGCTTTTCTTACTTTCAATACTTGCAATAAAAGCTTGCTTAACACCAATGATAAATCCAATATCTTCTTGCGTAAGATTATTTCTCATACGCAATTGATAGACGAAGTCTACGGTATATTGTTCTATAGCTGTCAATAATGAGGTCTTGTTTACCCCACGAAGAAATAAATAAAAAAGTTTTGAAATATAACACAGGTATTATATATTTGTTTATAATATTTAGAAATACAATTATTGATGTACTTTAGCGCATACTTCTTCATATGAAGCATTCGCACTGAATCTTGAACTGGAAAACTGGTAATTTGAAAGGGAACAAGATGATGGTGAAGATGCTCGCGTCATTTGGCGTGGGCTCTTTTCGTCGTTCCCGGTATACCAGTACCTCCAGTTCGATGGATTGAGCTCCACGCCAAATTGCGTTAGGAACTCGTATCACATACGAGCAATGAGAAAAATAACAATCAGCCGGCAAATCATTCAATTACTCCAAATGGAGCGATCAAACAGCCCTGTATTCTTCTTCTCCTTACTCGATTTCCAACATTTATTAAATCTTAATTTATCATCCTGTCCCTTTGATCGGCTCTATGCCCTTAAGCCCAAGAACCCAGTTTAGTTAAACCGAAAAGCCTGCCTCTATTTGGAAAATAGGTTCTTTGATTAATGGTTAAAGGCAGGCTTTCCCTCTCCTACTAAATTCCAACTATTACGCTCAAAACAAATCCAAATGAGAAATAGAAATAACAAATCCTTCATCCTCATTATTTGCCCACCTGAATGAAAATTCAGCATCAGCTAGGCGAACCTAAAAACAATACTTAACCTTAGGTCTACCTAACCCTCTATCCGACGATCGCCGGTAATTCCTATTCATCAAACAAACAACCACATGAAAAAAATAACCATATTTCTTGTGCTGGCCACGCTTTGCCTTTTTACAACCCTCCAGTCACAAGGCCAGATCACGGTGACCGGACAGGTCAGATCCCAAAGCACCGGGCAGCCGTTAGCAGGCGCCACCGTATCCATATCTGGAACTACTCTTAGCATCACTACTGCCGAGAATGGCACATTCACCATCCGGCAGGTGCCACCGCAAGGCACACTGCAAATCTCCTACACGGGATACCTTACAGCCATAAGGCCTTTCAGCGCAGTAAAAAACACGCTTGATATTACTCTTGAAGATAAGGACAACGCCCTAGAGGAAGTAAAGATCAATGCAGGATATTACAGTGTCAAAGACAAGGAGCGAACAGGAACAATTGTTAAAATAGACGCAAAAACAATCGCCAATCAACCCGTAAGCAATCCCCTTGCCGCACTGCAGGGCCGAGTGGCAGGATTAATCATCACCCAAAGAAACGGACTGCCAGGCTCAGACTTCAACGTACAGTTAAGGGGACGAAGCTCCATCCAATCGGGAACCTCACCACTTTATCTGATTGACGGCATACCTTTTCCATCCGAAACGCTTGCCCAGAATAGCGCCATTTTCGCAAACAGTCCACTCAACACCATCAACCCCGCGGATATAGAAAGCATTGAAATTCTCAAAGATGCCGATGCAACCGCAATTTATGGTTCAAGGGGTGCAAACGGTGTGATATTGATCACAACGAAGAAAGGAAAAGAAGGTGGTATCGCCGCTGATTTCCGCCTATCCGGAGGTATTGGATCAGTGACCAAAACACTGGAACTCATGAACACCCAGGAATACCTACAAATGAGACGTGAAGCATTTGTAAATGACAAAGTCAGCCCCACTAATGCCAACGCCCCTGATCTTTTATTGTGGGACAACAACCGTTACCAAAACTTCCCCGAACTTTTGACCGGCGGAACATCGAAAACCCAAAATGCCCAATTGAGACTGTCCGGAGGAAACAACTCCACGACCTACGCTTTTAGCACAAATTACTATAGAGAGACGACAGTTTTTCCGGGTGATAACGGCCTTGCCAGAAAAGACGCGTCGATAAATCTCAATCATCGCTCTCCAAATAAAAAATTTAATTTCAATCTTTCCGGCAGCTACGGAACGTCGCAAAACAATCTCTATGCCACTGACCTTACCGGATCCATAACCACAGTACCCAATGCGCCTATTGTATACGATGGAAACGGGAAACTAGTCTGGGTAGACCAGGGTGTTTCCTTCGTTAATCCATTTGCCGGGCTGTTACGGACCAATAGTTTTAAGGGTAGCCGGTTTAATGGAAATTTTGTTATGGGCTATCAGTTCATCAAAGGACTGGAATTCAAAATTTCAACAGGTATTAATACCAATAACATCAACCAGACTAGTTTGACACCAATTGCCGCACAAAATCCAGCGAGTTCACCTACCGGATTTGCAAGCTTTGCAGATAACCTGGTTGAGAATTTTTCAGTAGAACCACAAGTCAACTATACCCTTAAGACCAAATCCTCTGGAGAGATCAGCTTTCTTGTTGGAAGCACCTTTCAGGGGACAAGTTCCCGCGGAACATTTACCTCTGCTTCGGGCTACACCAATGACCTTTTGATTGGCTCGATTGCAGGAGCCCTGACTAAAGACCCAACGAATACCGTTTCAGAATATCGGTATCAGGCATTTTTTGGACGCGTAAACTACAACCTCCACTCCAAATACCTAATCAACCTCACAGGCAGAAGGGATGGATCCTCGAGGTTCGGACCTGGCAGGCAGTTTGCAAATTTTGGCGCAATAGGTGTTGCATGGGTATTTTCTCAAGAAGATTTTATTAAGGAAAAACTTGGTTTTCTAAGCTTTGGAAAAATTCGGGGAAGTTACGGCATCACCGGCAACGATCAGATTAGCAACTATCAGTATCTGGACAGCTACCTGCCTACTACGGCGTACGGGGGACAATCAGGTCTTTTCTCCACCAGGTTGTTCAATGAGAATTACGGATGGGAAAATAACATCAAGCTTGAGGCCAATCTGGAGTTGGGTTTTATTAATGACCGGCTTCGAATGAATGTAGGATGGTTTAGAAACATCAGCGATAACCAACTCGTGTCATATTCTTTACCCGGACAAACCGGTTTTTCTTCTGTGCTACAAAATCTTGATGCCAAAATAGAAAACCAGGGATTTGAATTTGAGGTCAATACGGTTAATTTTAGGACAAACCAGTTTAACTGGTCAACCTCCGCAAATGTAACGATTGCCAGAAATAAGCTGCTGGCTTTCCCTGGTCTGGCTGCCTCCAGTTATGCAACAACCTATTTCATTGGCCTGCCGCTTAATACAGTCCAGGGTTATCAATACACTGGGATCAGCCCGCAGACTGGGGCATATCAGTTTCAGGATTCCAATGGGGATGGCCTAATCACCATAGCTGATTATCAAAAACTAGGCACATCGGACCCAAGCTTTTATGGAGGAATTTCCAACACCTTCCAATACAAGGGACTTAGCTTGGATGTTTTTTTCCAGTTCTGCAAACAAAAAGGAACAGATCCGGTATACGGAAGTGCCGCACTTGTTGGAAGCCGGGTAAATGTGCCAAAAGTCCTCATAGACCGTTGGACACCGGAAAATCCAGATGCACAATACCAGGCCTATTCACAGGCAAGTAGTGGCCCTATCAATACTTCAAGGCTATTGATCCGGACTTCAAGCGCATCTTTTGTGGACGCATCATTCATCAGATTAAAAAACCTTGCCATCTCCTACAGCCTTCCTTATCAGCTGATCAGCAAGATCAAAATTAAATCAGCGAAAATATTCCTTCAGGGACAAAACCTCTGGACAATTAGTCCATATAAGATCACTGATCCAGAAAGCCAAAGTATTACAGCCCTTCCCCCTTTGAGGATGGGTACAATAGGAATTCAATTAATGCTATAATCTATACTATTTAATATGAAAAATTTGATTCGCCAACGAGTACTATTGCTCGCCACCTTTCTGGTGACTATAGTGTTAATGTCCTCGTGCCAAAAATTTATAGAAATTCCCGCACCAGTTGGACAGCTATCTTCAGTTAACACATTTGAAAACGATGCCACGGCCAGCTCAGCAATTACCGGAATTTACAGCCGGTTAAGCGAGAGTCCGATTATCCAAAGCATTACCCCTCTTAACGGACTTTATGCCGATGAGATCATCAATTTTACCGATAGCTATCAGAGTGAATTTGCCATCAGCCAGCTTTCCCTTAACAGCTCTCCGGCCATCAATGCCAATTTATGGAACTCAGGATATCAGTTCATCTATCAGGCGAATGCCGCCATCGATCAGCTTTTCCTCAGTCAATCAGTTTCCCCAGAACTGAAATTGCATTTAAGCGCAGAGGCTAGATTCATCCGGGCCTATATATACCTAAGTTTAGTAAACCTTTTTGGGGATGTTCCGCTGATCACCTCAGGCAATTATCAAATCAATATGAGTAAGGCCCGCAGCCCCCATCAAGAAGTGATCGGATTTATTGTCGCTGATCTTGAGTTTGCCATTACACATCTCCCCGAACAACCAGCAGTAGAAAAAATTCGGGCGGACCGCTATTCAGCTATGGCCCTTTTGGCACGCATACAGCTATATCAGAAAAATTACGAAATGGCCAGACAGCTTTCAAATACAATCATCGAAAGTAAAAAATATAGTCTGGTTACTGATCCCTCCAGAGTTTTCCTTCGAAACAGCAGTGAAGCCATTTTTCAACTTTATCCCACCAAGGTAAACCAAAATACTCCAGATGGACTGACCTTCCTTCCTGCCAGCAGTACTGAAGTACCAAAATATTTGCTGACAGCAGATTTGCTTAATGCCTTTGAACCGGGCGATCTCAGAAAAACAAGCTGGACAATGACAAGAAGCTATCTGGGACAAAACTTGACATATCCGGCCAAATACAAAGTACTCAACACCGCAGCCTTGAGCGAATACCTGGTTCTGTTAAGGCTAAGCGAACAATATCTGATCAGGGCTGAAGCAAATATCAATCTTGGGAATGTGACATCCGGCATCAGCGATATAAACCTGATCAGAAAAAGAGCCAGACAGGCTCCTAGTCCGCTGGTGAAAGACCCAATACCTGAACTTTCTCTTCAGCTGGATAGAGAAAGTGCATTACTTGCTTTAGAAAAAGAACGAAGGATTGAACTCATGTTTGAAAACGGGCACAGATGGTTTGACCTCCGAAGAACAAACAGAGCAAATACAGTTTTGCAACAACTCAAACCCACTACCTGGAAAACCAATGCAACGGTATGGCCGATACCAATTGAGCAAATCAGGTTAAACCCATTTCTAACACAAAACGCAGGCTATTTCAATTAATCATCATGAAAAATACATTCTTTCCCATAATTTTCCTGGTCCTGTTAGGTAGCCAGGTGAGCGCCCAGAAGCAGCAATTTAAACGCCTGGCGATTGGCGATACGATACCAGAGCTCCAGTTGAAATATTCCAGCGATGGAAAAAAGCAAAGCATCAATACCCGCGAATGGAGAGGCAAGCTCATCATACTGGATTTCTGGAACATCTGGTGCACCAGCTGCATTGCAGCCATGCCTGAAATGTCACGTTTGCAACAGCGATTTCCAGCTTCCCTTCGTTTGTTTCCAGTTACCAATAACAGCCAGAAACAAATTGATGATCAGTTCCAGAAGATCGCAAAAAGATCCGGCGGAGAACAAAATCATACCGGTGTACCGAATAATTTAGCGTCTATCGTTGGCGATACCGTCCTTCACCAGTTGTTCCCACATCGTTCAGTTCCTCACCATGTCTGGATTGATCAGGACGGCAAGGTCAAATACATTTCAGATGGCCAGAACTCAACTGCGGAAAACGTAAAGTCTTTTCTGCAACATAAAGAAATCAAACTGACATTGAAAAAGGATACGGGCACTTTCGATATGCAGGCACCATTGTACCGCGAAGGCGGCGGAAGGCAACTATCCAACCTCCAGTACTATTCCATGATCTACAGGGAAGCCGGAGAATGGTCAAACAGAAATATAGTTCAGCAGCATGATACCGCAAATTTTGTTTACAGGTTCAGGATGATCAATAGTACGCTTCTCGAGCTTGCCAGACAAACTACTATAACAAAATACAAAACCAAGTTTTTCGCTAAAAACAGATTAGTGCTTGATGTGGCAGACTCAAGCAAATTCTACTGGCCAAAGGACAAAAATGAAAAATCGGCCTGGAGAGAAAAAAACCTTTACTGCTATGACTTGGCGGCACCACTTTCCAGAGCGGAGGAAAGAAATGAGATCATGCTTTCAGACCTTAACCAATTGCTGCCCTACTCATTTGGCATAGAAATCCGAAAAGTGAAATGCCTGGCATTGGTAAAATCAAAAAAAACCAGGATAATTCCCTCGACCCAGCGCAACACCTCAAAAGCATATTATACTGAAGGAGGCGAATTTATCATGGAAAATGGGACAATAGATGATCTAATTACTCAGGGGCTGTCTGCACTGAATGCAGGAATCGAAACACCTATTGAGGATGCTACAGGGTATGGGCGCAGGTTAGATATCAGATTGACGGAAGTAAAAAACCTTAACCAGATAAAAAAAGAACTGAATATGCACGGATTCGATCTAGTTGAAAAGGAAATGAATGCAGAAATGCTTGTGATAGCAGACCATAAATGATCTCATTTAAGTAAAAAAACCTTAACCTAAAACGTAGCTGTCAAAACAAAAACACTTTTCAGTTCAGCCTTTCTAGTCGGTTTGATTTTAAATTTTCAGAAACGGGGTTATGATAAACAAATTCTCATCATGACATAATAAAAAGTGGCTGTCCAAGTACCAAGGACAGCCACTTTCATTTAATTTTTATTGTGAGACTCTGTTTGAGAATTCACAATAGGTTGATTTGGGTTTGCCGGATTTGGCTCCGCCAGGATCGCGCAAAGTGTATCACCACCACTACATTCATCCGGGAATGATGTGGTCGCGGTGTAGCTTCCAGGTAACGTCTCATCGCCTCCTTCATATCTGTACCATTGAGGTACGTTTTTACCATTACCACTTTTTAATTGTGAAGCGTAAGTGGCAACGCTTCCGCCCACAGCCACTATGGCTACAAGCATTCCAAAAAACATTTTTTTCATGATTTTTTTAATTTGGTATTATGTTTAAGTATGCCATATTTATTTCAACAGGCTACGGCTTCACCTGCTTCCTTGCAAGAATATCTTTACATTGTGACCAGTCATCCATGAAGTGGAATGGCTACAGCTGGTTCTTAATTATTATTTAGTGAACAAACGATCATAAAGGGTTATCTATTTATCCCTCTATTCATAATAAATAGTCTATGTTATAGTGTTAAATAAGGCTTCTCCTGATCATCCAGACTAGGCTCAGCCAGAATTGCGCATACATTTTAGCCACCAGCACAATGTGGAGCCGTAAGGATCGCCCCATAATTTAAGGGGTCCTGTGGATCGCCTCCAGTATATTCGAACCATTTTGGAATTGCAACAATATCACTCGCAAAAGTATTGCGTCAGACAAAAATGCACCGCCTATTGCCAGAAAAACAATCACCATTTTAAATATTAACTTTTTCATCATTTTTGAGATTTTGATTTTTATCAAAAAAGCCACAGTTCTTTATACAGGCCATGACATTGCCTGCTTTACTGCTAGCTATATCTACTGCTTCATCCGCCTATCAGCCATAATCCCAGCCACCGCCAGCAAAATAAACCCCACATTGAAAGCCACATGCTGAGGCCAGGTCATTCCCGAAATCACCCCGCCACAGCTGCAAGGCAGCTTACTTTGGAGCATCACATGATAGCCCAAATAGAACGTAAAAAGCATCATCAGTCCAAGCGACATCCACAACCCTTTGATCCGGCCCCCCGGAATAACCAGCAGCACCCCAAACAATACCTCCAGAAAAATCACCAGCATCGCAATTGCCTGATGCCACGCGCCAATCAGCGGGAGATCACTTAACACCTTCAAAAATGCACTATAGGTAATCAGCTTACTAAAAGCGGTATAGAAAAAAAGCAGAATGTAACTATAAACCGCGAGGTCCACAATCAGTCCCATCCATTTAAGGGAGCTGTTTTTTTGCGGACTGTTCTGAAATTTCGTATCCATGTGATTCAATCTTAAGTATGTTATCTTGCAATATTGTTTGCCAAATCAAACCAGAACTTACCCACCATCACTTTCATGTCAATCACCTCTGGCCGGCGCGCCGGATCGCTGTTCATTCCCCGCGCGATCATTTTAGCGACCGCCTGGTCATTTGTTTTTTTCATGATAAAGGCCCTGATCGTCCTTTTTTCTCTCGGTGTTACTTCCCTTGGTTTCAGACCGGTAAAAAAAACGACCATCAACGCCGATAAACCATAAATATCTTCCTTCACCGTCGGCCTTTTACCGAGGTTTTGTTCCGGCGAGATAAAGCCCGGTGTTCCAAAGCCAAATGGAGGCAACGGATATTCATTCTTCAGATCAAAGGCCAGTTCCCAGTCAATCAGATACAAATCCCTCTTTTTATCCACTATAAAATTTGCAGTACTCAGGTCACGGTGCACCAGCCCATTTTCATGTACCTTTCCAACCATCTCCAATACCCTCAAGGCCAAAGAAAGCAGCTTTAATTTTTCATCAACCTTTAATCCCAACCAATCCCTGCCTCCGTAAACTTTTTCAATCAACTTACCCAGGGGCTTCCCATTGATGCACTCGGTGATGAGATAAGTGTTGCCATCCGCCTGGAAACAATCAATGATCTTGGGTACAGCAATGACATCTGATAACCGCTTGGAAACCACTAGCTGCCATTTCAGTCTATCGGCCATATCCTGCCCGGCAGCATCTGAGATCATAAAAGCTTTTCCCTCTTTAACAATGCACCACCTTGGCATCAGGAATCTGGAGAGATACAAAGCTTGCAGCACTTCCCCTTTGGGATCATTTTTCAGCGAAGAAACCAGAATATACTTTCCACTAAGTATCTGCGTCCTGTGTTTATGACGCTTGAGCTCTGCAGGGGTCGGATCCAAATAGATATTTTTTGACATGCACTTTTTCCCAGGGACTAAAGGGCCATCAAATTTCGAAACAAGCGGAGCTATAAGCGCTATTCGGCTTTCCAGGTTTTCCCCAACCTGGATCATTAACACCTTACCCACATGCTGTACCCCGGCAACTCCGTTAAGTATCCTACCCGCTGATTGCGCATCCTTTACTACCGCAAAACCCAAATCCGCAAGCATCGGAACTAAACGTTCCAACAGCAAGGGAATTTGGCTCACCACTACCGAGACATACATCCGATGATTGGAAGCATCCCCCATTTGCCCGCAAACCAGATAATAACCATCCTCTTTCCAGTCCAGTCTGTTTTCCAACAGAAACCGGCTATAGTCAGCATTTGAAATGGAGCTTGATAATGATGGTGCTAATTGCATACTTAATGATTTAGATTCCTAAGTCCGCTGCTTAAAGGAGTACAGAATCAAATTTCGGGATCAAGTGAATAACATGGGCTCCTAAAAAGTACATCACAACACGTTAATTTCTAGATACTTAAAAATGAGTATTAGAATCTGCCTTCTCTGTACAATTTCATACGCACATTTCGAAGCGTCTGCTCCCCGATCAGCAGGTAAGAAGAGATATCCAGATCCAGTAATAATCTTTGCGATAAAAATTCAGGATAAGCCGCATAAAAATCCAGGATCACCTTATCCGCTTTTTCACTCAATCCCAAAAGCCGGACGTGCTCTCTTTGCGAATAATCTGAGATAATGAGCATCGCCAATAGCCCCGCATCCTCAAAATAACGGAGCGCATACATCATCTCTGCATGATCCAGCAAGATCACATAGGTGCCGGGCAAAGCAATGACTTCCACAGCCGTGGGGCTTTGATGAATAAAGCTCCTGCTGAGCAAAATGGAACCGGCAGGTAATACCTGCAACAGTTGCCGGTGTCCACGCGAATTAAAACCATACGCTAAAAGAAATCCTGAAGAGACAAATGCCAAATCGCTGATTACAGAACGATAAGGGAAAAGAACTTTACGGCTCGCAAAAAAAGACGCACGCATGTTCTCGAGTAAAAACGCATGAAGTTCCTCCGGCTGATTTTTATAAGTGCACAGAAGTTTGTAAAATCTACGGACCGGTTCCTGGATATCCTTCATTATCGCAAGCATTAATAGTTGACATTTTCTTTCCTATGTTATGGAATACCAGCCGATTATAACGCTCCGGAATCAATAACAAGATAAAACGTGCCCAGATGGTGTTTTCCCGTGGCGAAAGGCAGCATTACACAAAGAACTGAAAGTGAATGCCCTATTAAATTCACAGGCAATACCCCATCAGATCCGCGCATTCCATCCCTGACCCCAAAAAATATGTAGGGGTGGCAAAGGGTTGCTAAACCAGCAACTTGACAAGCCTTCGAAAGCCGCTTACTTTGCTTAAAAAAAATATCAACATGGAAAAAGAACACTACACCCAGGCTCTATCCCGCCATCACGAATTACCGATTGGCTTTAGCAACTATTTAGCGATCGCCCTGGAAGAATTTCAGTTCGAGGAAGACCGAACAATGGGGTCGCAGCAGCTTACACCACTTTATCTCTCCTATATCCATAAGGGACTAGCTATGCTTTATGCGGAAAATTTAAAAAGTCAAGCACTAATGGTTGTTGATTTTTACGGAGAGGGAGATTTTCTGCCCGCAATCCCAATATCAGACGGGGAAACTCATCAGCTAAAAATATTATTTCTCGAAAAAACCACCCTGCTTGCCCTAAATGAAAGGCATTATACCTTTCTCCCAAAGATATTCATTTCCACCAGTTTGCTTTATCAAAAGATTGGTGCGCTAACCATCGCTCATCAGCTTAAAAAAGAATTGATCGGCAGAATAAAGCCAGGGAATAAGCGTCTGGCAGCATTGCAGCAATGGCGGCCGCAGTTCAAAGGCCGAATCCCAGAAAATTACCTCAAAAACTATCTAAATATGCGAATTGATAAATAAAGCCAGACCAAATGAGCATGATTATTCCCCAACAGAAAGTGGGTATAAATGATCTTAGAATCCAGAAGGCAAAACAGGGCAGGCCTGGTTAATAATAGCCTAAATCATTGAACACCTGCCTAAAGGCACCTGCCCTGTGTTTGATCAGTAAACTTATCTAAAAAAAATCAAAATGTCAAGTAATTACGTGACGCCTTCAAATGAATAAAATTTGACATTGGACGACTCAAAAGTTATCCATGATTAGTGAGAAAGAAAAGGAAATTCTGAAAAAATTCGGAGCGCATTTAAAGAAACTTAAAGAAGCCAGAAACCTTTCTTACCGACAATTTTATGCACAAAGCGGGGTCAATACAGGAGATATTATCAAATACGAAAAAGGAGAAACCGCCCCGGATCTAATCACCATCAAACGTCTTGCCGTGGGGCTAAAAGTCCATCCCAGTGAATTGAATAATTTTGACTATGGAATTGACTTTGAAGCAGGTCTGGATTAATTAAGCATGGCTGCTCACCACTAATGAAGATAAACTTGTACTGTTGTAAATTCTTTATTCCCAGAAAAGTAAACTTATTCCACTCACAAAAATAGTAAGTTAATCCTGGAAACGATCTAAATCTACTTTTTCTTCCCCTTCTCTTCTCGAAGCTGCGAAACCCGCAAACTAAAAAGATTATTAAGCATCATTTCACACTGGACATCAAAATTACGTCATAGGGAGATTACGCACCGCTAGCTGCAACTACCAAATCCTCAATCCAATAACCAGGACAAGTCTCAAAACCCATCTCATTTATCTTTGGATTTAAATCCTAACATACTTATATATCAATAAAAAAAGGCATTTAACCTATCAATTTCATTACATTAAAAACCCTTTTAGGAATATTTCAATATCTTGGGATTAACCTAAATCATTGAACCTTATGGAAAAACTTATCCCAATCATTATTGTGGATGATGAAATCGGTGCGATCAATACCCTCACCGACTACATATCCGAACTGCCCAATCTCCGGCTCCAGAAAACTTTTACCAAACCACTTGTAGCACTGGCCGAACTCTCCAGAGAGAAAATACCACACTTAATTTATATGGATATCGATATGCCGGGAATGTCCGGAATAACCCTTGCCAACAGCTTGAAAGCCACACCGCACCACGTGATCTTTACCACCTCACACCCCGATTATGCAATTAAAGCCTTTGATTTAAGGGCCCGGCATTACCTATTAAAACCTTTCGATCTTTCAGAATTTGCCGATAAAACGACAGTGGTAGTAAACGAATTTTTTCAGCCGCACCATTTAGATAACGAAACCGACGATGCATTCCTGCTCAGAAAAAAACCAGACAGCAAACGTCTTATCAAAGTTTTAAAAAGAAACATCATCTATATCCAAGGCGCCAATAATCATATCCACTTTTTCACCACTCATGGTGATTACTCGGTATACATGACCTTTAAAGAAATTACCGAACGTCTAGTCCGCGACCCAAATTTTTTCATGGTTCAGCGATCTTATATCATCAACCGGGAGCAACTCGACGAAGTAGAGGGGAACACTTTGTACCTAAAAGAATATAAGGTTCCTATGTCCCCCAACTATAACCAATCATTCATGAACTGGTACAATCATGTGCACTTGAAGACGTGCCGGAAATAGTCTCTACTTTTTGCTCAAATCACCATTATGTGTGGTGGTGATCAGGGTTAATGTAGTAGTTGTGGGATCAGTCGTTCGAGGATCCCGCTGCGATACAGAGCGGAAGATAAATACCGTTTTCTTGCTCAATTTAGATGTATAATTTGCTTTCATATCGGAAAACTAGCCGCATAGACCATCTGAAAAGAGCCTCCGTGGCCAAGCGTGCTATTCCCGTGGAGAAAGCCTTAGAACAATAATTAATATGAAAACCTTTATCAGAAGATACCGCTGGCATCCTTTACTTTGGATATTGTTTGCAGCCTACGAAATTATCTCACTCTATACCGTACATGGGATAGTGGCAAACATGGAAAATTATGTTGTGCATTATTTTATAAATATATCCCTGGCCTATGTTCTCTCGAGTTGGATACTTCCCTACAGTGTTGGGGGAAATAATCGTAGAATTTTTGTATTATGCATCTCGCTGGCCTTCTTAATGATGCTTTTTCTAACGGCGAGCAACCTTGCTGACCGGCTTCTCGATTCTATCAGCGACGCGGACTTTTTTGGAACTGGCGGGCTGGATGAGATCTTTATAGCGGTTACGATCTGGCGGGGAATACATTTTATGGGAATCGGCTCTACAATTTTTCTCTTCGAAAACCGAATCAACATGCTGAAACAAAGCGCAGATATGCAAAAAAAGGCATCAGAATCAGAAATGCAAAAGTCTAATCTGGCCCTAGAACTTGCCAATGCCCGAAATGCATATCTTCAGGCGCAGATTAATCCTCATTTTATGCTTAGCAGCCTGAGTTATATTTATGACAATACACGAAAATTAGCACCCAGCATTTCAGAAACTGTCCGATATCTTTCCAAACTCCTTAGATATGCCTTATCCAGTGAGCGGGGACCGAAAAAAATCGACATCAATATTGAAATTGAACAAGTGGAGAACCTACTAAGGATTACCCAGTTTAAAAAAAAAGACTCTTATATCCTTTTCCATTGTAAAGATGAATGCAGACGCGCTAAGCTTATTCCTTTTGTACTGCTATCGCTTGTTGAAAACATGCTCAAACATGGAGACCTGAGCAATCAGGAAGAGCCTGGCACCATCAAGATTTTCAAAAGCGAGGCAGTATTAATCATCGAAACCACAAATAGAAAAAGCGATGGAGTCAATGACACCGGTCTTCATACCGGGCTAAGCAATCTCCGCCAACGCCTGGTTAATATCTACGGAGATCACGGTGTTATACAATATGTAACTTCGGTCGAAGCTTTTCGCACCAGGGTGAGCCTGCCTTTTGAAGAATGTCTTTCACAGGATGGTGAGTGATCGGTATTGGCAAAAAGCTTTTCAGAAAAAACTTCCAAAGACTCCAACATAATATGGTGGCTACGGATTACATCTTATTATATTTTCAATAATAGTAAACAAGCTCAGTCTCCATGTCAAACTACCCCCAATTTGGCTATTGGATGATGTACATTGATTAAATTAAATTGGCCTATCGTAGTATCCCACCTCCTCTGTAACTTATTCTGCTATGGATTATTCCTTTAATTTTTTCAAAATTTTGGAAGAGAAAAAGGAATCCGATTTTCAGCGATAAAGCATTTCAAATCCAAAACCAATAAAAAAATTGACCTGATAAACAAAGTAAATTGACACGCTGAACAAAACCCGTCCTTTCTCAACTTACTAAATTTGTCCTATCAGATTTAATCAAAAACAAAATGAAAAAGAACGAAAAGAACAATTATCAAGGTATATTACAACAACCACTGGGTTCAGGATTTAGCGCTGATTCAACAGCAACAGAAATTATTAAGGGTATAGACCTAACAGGAAAGATCGCCATCGTAACCGGGGGCAACACCGGTATTGGTCTTGAAACCACAAAAGTACTGGCAGCAGCGGGTGCAACCGTAATAGTACCGGCACGGGATATTGAAAAAGCAAGGAAAAATCTCGAAGGTATTCCAAAAGCGGAAATCGAAATAATGGATCTTTCAAAACCCGAAACCATTGATGCCTTTGCAGAAAAATTCCTGGCATCAGGCAGGCCGCTGCACTTACTCATCAACAATGCGGGAATCATGTGGGTGCCATTAAAAAGGGACAGTCGTGGTTTCGAATCCCAATTATCGACCAACTACTTTGGACAATCCCAGTTAGTTGCTAGATTGTGGCCGGCTTTAAAAAAAGCTAATGGCGCACGGGTAATCAATGTTTCGTCCCTTGGACACCACATGGCACCATTTGATTTCGACGATCCCAATTTTGAGCACCGGGAATACCAGACACTGCTAGGTTATGGGCAGTCAAAAACTGCCAGTAACCTCTTTGCACTGGAACTTGACGATCGCGGAAAGACACATCAGGTAAGAGCCTACTCCTTACATCCAGGGTCGATCGCGGGAACGGAACTTGCCAGGGATGGCGATATGGATCTTTTCAAACAGTTGGGCTTTTTTGATGAAAACGGGAACATTCGCCCAGAAATACTGGTCAACCT
>Ga0308159_1002600_pt1 | contig 20404 bp, 17 predicted proteins | sample PhyCR1_FD_201040 | JGI IMG/M metagenome (GOLD analysis project Ga0308159, IMG submission 201040) | Phyllosphere microbial communities from UC Gill Tract Community Farm, Albany, California, United States - DLSLC.R1 | ecosystem: Host-associated > Plants > Phyllosphere > Unclassified | place: USA... | reverse complement strand
ACGGCATGATGACGCGCGGCGCCCGCCTGTTCCTGTTCGGCGTGATGGCGTTCGGCCAGTTCATGGCGCTGGTCGATATCCAGATCGTGGCCGCCTCGCTCAACGCCATCCAGGCCGGCCTGTCGGCTGCGCCGGACGAGATCAGCTGGGTGCAAACCGCGTACCTGATGGCCGAACTGGTGATGATCCCGCTGGCCGGCTTCCTGGCCAAGGCCCTGTCCACGCGCTGGCTGTTCACGTTGTCCGCCGGGCTGTTTACGCTGGCGGCCCTACCATCGGCGGCTGGATCACGGAGTTGATCGACTGGCGCTGGATTTTTTACATCAACGTCGTGCCGGGCATCGTGGTGACGGTGCTGGTGGCGGCGCTGATCCGCTTCGACGAAGCGCGGCCGGCGCTGCTGCGCGCGCTGGACTGGTCGCACCTGCTGGCGATGGCGCTGTTCCTCAGTTGCCTCGATTATGTGCTCGAAGAAGGCCCGCGCCACGACTGGTTCAGCGACACCGGCATCGCCGTGGCAGCGTGGGTGGCGCTGGTGGCGTTCGTGCTGTTTGTCGAACGTTCGCTGCACTCGGCCACGCCGGTGGTGCGGCTCACGCCATTCAAACGGCCGACGTTCGTGCTGGCCAGTACGCTGGCGCTGGCCACCAGTGCAGCCATTTTTGCGGCCACTTACCTGGTGCCGGTGTTCCTGGGCCGGGTGCGCGGCTACAACAGCCTCGATATCGGCACCACCGTGTGCGTGACGGGACTGGGCATGCTGATCAGCGCGCCGCTGACCATCCGCCTGCTCAGGCATGTCGATCCGCGCCTGGTGATCGCGCTCGGGGTGCTGATTTTTACCGCCAGCCTGTGGATGTTCTCGTTCATCGGCCGGGAATGGGGTTTCAAGGAACTGTTCTGGCCCCACGTGCTGCGCGGCGTGGCCGGCATGCTGTGCGTGGTGCCGGCCGCAAACCTGGCGCTGGCCGATCTCGAAGACGAGGCGCTGCTCGAAGCGTCCGGCCTGTTCAACCTGCTGCGCAACCTCGGTGGCGCGTTGGGCATTGCGCTGGTCAATACCTGGCTGCAGGACCACAGCCGGCTGCACCTGCTGCGCCTCGGCGAGGCGCTCGGCGCGCGCGGCGACGGCGCCCGGCAACTGCTCGACGGGCTGCTGCACGACCTGTCCACCCGCACTACTGACGCCGCGCACGCCTGGCTGGCCGCGCAGGCGCTGGTAGAACGGCACGTGCAGCGGCAGGCGCTGGTGCTGGCGTTCGACGACGTCTTCCGCCTGATGGCCTGGCTGTTGCTGGCCACGCTGGTGCTGGTGCCCTGGTGCCGGCCGGCGCCGCCATCTTCCAACCCTCATTCGATAGAACCATGACGCAAACCGAAACAAAAAGCCGGCGGCGTGCTTTGCTGCCGCTGCTGGCGGCACTGGCGGTCGGCGGCGCCGGCGCCTTGTGGCTGGCGGCACCCGGCAGCCAGGTCTCGACCGACGACGCGTACCTGCGCGCCGACGACACCAGCATCGCCCCGCAGGTGAAGGGGAGGGTACTGGAAGTGCTGGTGCGCGACCACCAGCGGGTGGTGACCGGTGCGCCACTGGTACGGCTCGACCCCGACGACCTGGCCGCGCGTACCCGCGCCGCTGCTGCCGACCTGCTGGGCGCACGCGCCAACGTGCAGGCCGCGCAGGCGGCGCTGGCCAGCCTCGATGCGGAGGAACAGCTGGCGGCGGCCCAGATCACCACCGTGCGGGCGGGGATCGTCGCGGCACGGGCGCGGGTGGCGCGCACCGCGGCCGAGCAGGCGCGCCACGAAAAGCTGGCGCAATCGGGCGCCGTGGCCCAGCGCGAACTGGAACTGTCGCGCACCGGCGCGCTGGACGCCACGGCGGACGCCGACCGCAGCACCGCGCAACTGGCGGTGGCGCAGCGTCAGCTGGAGCTGACACGCAGCCGGCGCGCCAGCCTGCGCGCCGCGCTGGCCCAGGCCGAAGCGGGCGTGGCCCGGGCCGACGCCGCGCTGGCGCTGGCGCGCCAGGAGCAGGGTTACGCGGTGATACGGGCGCCGGTCGATGGCGCGGTGGGCGCCTTGCAGGTGCATCGCGGCGATATCGTGCAACCGGGCTCTGCATTGATGACGCTGGTGCCGCTCGAGCGCATGTACGTGGTGGCGTATTTCAAGGAGACGCAAAGCGAGCGCATCGTCGCCGGCCAGCCGGTGCGGCTCGATATCGATGCGCTGCCCGACCAGCCCCTGCGCGGTACGGTGGAGAGTTTTGCGCCCGGTACCGGCGCGCAGTTTTCACTGCTGCCGTTCGAGCCGGGCACCGGCAACTTTACCAAGATCGTGCAGCGGGTGCCGGTACGGATTGCGCTTGATGGCGGCCAGGAAAAGTGGTTGTCGAAACTACGGCCGGGCTTGTCTGTTACGGCCCGGGTCGCCAACAAGTAATCAAGGAGGCCAATACCTGCAAGGCGCGCTTGTCAAGCCGCGTAATTACTATCGGTGGCAAAATTGTCGCGCAGGCCATTTTTTTGTTTCGTTCAATTTTGCCTGTCGTTACAATCGCTGCATCGGAATTCCAAGGCGTGCGCACCATGATTTGCCTGATCGTCGATCATCATCCCGTCATTTCCAGCGGCCTGGCGCAGATGGTGCGCGCCAGCTTTCCCGGCTGGCAGGTGGATATCGCCCACACCGTTGCTGCCGCCATCGAACAGGCCGGTGCGCACCAGCCCGATATCGTGCTGATCAGCCTGCTCATGCCGGACAATTCGGGACTGGCGCTGCTCGGCCACTTGCAGCAGCACGATCCGCACAACCGCCGCACGGCCAGCATCGTCATCGCCGATGCGCCCGACGCCGATACGGCGCGCCTGTGCGAGCGGCTGGGCGCGCACGGTTTCATGTCGCGCGCCCATGCATTTACCGCGATTGCCGCGGCGATCCGCGCGGTCTGCGCGCGGCAAAAATATTTCGAGCCGGCGCCGGATCTTGCGACGCCTGTACCGGCGCCGATCCGCTTTACGCCGCGCCAGCGCGACATCGTCGATCTGCTGTTGATCGGCTACTCGAACAAGCAGATCGCCTGCACGCTCAACCTCAGCAGCGGCACCGTCAAGAACTACATCTTCGACCTGATGCGGATGATTTCGGTCAGTTCGCGGCTGGAGATGGCGCTCAAGATCCGCGACAGCGGCTACCAGCGCTCGTGACGCCCACCATCAAGACCCTCCGGGGTCTTTTTTTTTTGCCTGTCGCCACCCACCGTGCCGGATGACACCTGCCATCGGGCAGGTATCCACTGACATCTGTTCTTGTCAGTTCGACAAAAACATAATGAACCTCGACACCCTAGACCAACGGAGGTTCCATGAACGACGCATCCCCCAACCCGTGGCTGGTGCTGCGCACCCGCAGCCGCCAGGAAAACGTGGTGCAGGAAGTGCTGCGCCAGCGCCAGATCCATTCCTACCTGCCCAAGCACCGCGAGGCCGCCAAACCGACCGAAACCGCGCTGTTTCCCGGTTATATCTTCGTGCAGCCGCGCCCCGAGCAGGTCAGCGCGCTGCGCACCGTGCGCGGTTCGTGCGGCCTGTTGATGAGTTGTGGGCGCCACGCGCAGGTGGCCGCCAACGATGTGCTGGCGATCCGCATCATGGTCGGCAGCGGCGCGCCGCTCGATGTCCATGCCGATCTGGTGGCCGGACAGCCGACGGAAGTGATCGCCGGGCCGTTCAAGCATGCGCAGGGGCAGTTCGTCAGCGTGGGGCGCCAGCGCCGGCTGGTGATCAACCTGCACCTGATCGGCCGTGGCCTCAGCGTCGAGATCGACGCCGCCCATGTGCGTCCGCTTGCCAACGCCGCCTGACAGGAGCAAGCCATGTCGATCACCGAAATCTACCTGCTGGCGATGATGATGATTTTTGCCGTGCCTTACCTTGTGTGGCGCCTGCTCAATTCCGACAACGTTGCGCCGCTGGTGGTTGGTGCAGATCGTCGGTGGCGTGCTGCTCGGGCCCGGCGTGCTGGGCGCCGCCTATCCCGAGTATCACGCCTTCGTGTTTTCGCCGCAGGTCACGCTGGCGCTGAACGGCATCGCATGGTGGGCGGTGATGGTGTTCGTGTGGATTGCCGGCGTTGAACTCGATTTGCGCCAGGCCTGGCGCCATCGCGGCGAGAGCCTGGTGGTGGCCGGCATGGCGCTGGTCACGCCGCTGCTGCTGGGCGTGGGCGTGGGCGTGGCGCTGGTGCTGCTGGGCTGGCAGTCCGACTGGATCGGCCCGCGCGCCCGTACCTGGCAATTCGTCACCGGCGTGGGCATGGGATGCGCGGTGACGGCGCTGCCGATCCTGGTGCTGTTCCTGGAAAAGCTCGGTGTCCTGCGCAGCACGCTGGGCCAGCGCCTGCTGCGCTACGCCAGCTTCGACGACCTGGCGATCTGGGGCGTGCTGGCGCTGATGCTGCTCGACTGGGAGCGCATCGGCCGCCAGGGCCTGTTCCTGTGCGGTTTCGATATCGCCGCCTGGCTGGTGCGGCGCGCGATGGTGCGCTTGCGCGAGGGGGACCGCTGGTATGCCAGCCTGACCTGGCTGCTGGCCTGCGCTTTCCTGTCGGACTGGGCCGGGCTGCACTACATGGTGGGCGCGTTCCTGGCCGGCGTGGTGCTCGATGCCGGCTGGTTCGACCGCGCCCGCATGGACGCGTTGCGCGAGCAGGTGCTGTTTGCCTTCATGCCGGTGTTTTTCCTCAGCACCGGGCTCAAGACCACCTGGACCGTCGGCGCGGAGACGGTCTTCGTGGCGGCCGGTATGCTGATGGTGGCCAGCGTGGCCGGCAAACTGCTGGGGGTATGGCTGGCGGGGCGCATGCTGGGCTGGGACCGTGGCGATGCGCGCGTGATCGGCTGGCTGCTGCAAACCAAGGGCTTGATCGAACTGATCTTCGCCAACATCCTGCTCGACAAGCAGATCATCTCGAACCAGATGTTTACCTCACTGCTCTTGATGGCCATCGGCAGCACCATGCTGGCCTTGCCGATGGTGCGCAACAGCCACCTGGTGCCGGCCCGCGCGCCGGCCGCCATGCCCGGCGGTCCGCTGCGTGAATGAGGTGAACAAACTTTGCGTGGTGTTGTGCGTGGCGTTGCCGGACGAATACCACCCGGCTGCGCTCGAGCGCAGGCTGCGCCGCCGCCTCGACCGGCCAACGCTGGACCGCATCGACCGCCTGCGCCAGCCGGTGGACCGCTTGCGGTCGATGCTGGGCCGCCTGCTGCTGCGCCACGGACTGCGGCTGCGTGGCCTCGATGATGGCGCCGGCGTGACGATCGGCCACTATGGCAAGCCTAGGCTGGTTGATGGCACGGCCGAGTTCAACCTGTCGCACGCGGGACGCTGGGTGGTGTGCGCCATCTCGCAGACGGCGGTTGGCGTCGATGTCGAACAGGTGCGGCCGTTCGACCTGGTGCTGGCGTGGCGCTTCTTTCACCGCCGCGAATGCGCGGCGCTTGCCGTGCAACCGGCAGCCGCCCGGCATGACTATTTCTTTCGCCTGTGGACCGCCAAGGAAGCGTACATGAAGGCGCTCGGTATGGGCTTTCAGCGCGACATGGCGTCGTTCAGCGTGGCGCCGCGGGCCGACCTGCACGTGGCGCTCGACGATCCGCAGGTATCGTCGCAGCCCTACGTGCTGTCCCACCTGGAACTCGACCCCGCTTACCGGCTGGCGCTGTGCCATTATGGGCAGACGGTGCAGGTGCTGCCGGTAACCATCGAGCACTTGTTGTCACTAACCATCATTCATTAACTTACCTTCAGGCTACTGTGCTGTCGTGCCCGCTTTGAAACGGCATAATGCGCGACAGGTTGGTTGCCTAAAGGACATAAAGTGCTGAATGGAATGCTGAAACGCGATCTATCGTGGCTGTGGGCGGCGATCGCTGCGATGGTGTTGCTCATCATCTGGCTGCTGTTGCAACTGGGCCGGCAAGGATCGCAGGCGCAAATCACGGCCGCCCGCACCCGTGCGGCCGTGATTTGCCAGATCATGCGCGCGGGCGCCCAGCGCCTGGACGGCGAGGAGGCGCAGGCCGAAGCGGTCGAGCGCGCCGTGGTCGACATGGCGCTGCGCGAAGACAGCGGCGTCGAGGGCGGCCTGTGGCAGGCGCAGCGCGGTGTGTATGCGTACGCCTTCCCCACCTACGACGGCAGCGGCATCAAGAACGATGCCCCGACTGCCGAGTTGCCGCGCATCGGCTCGCTGGCGCAGCGCGCTTTGGCCAGCGCCGCACCGGTGATCGAGGTACGCCCCGGCCTGCGCGAGGCGGTCGTGTATGGCGCCTGCCCGGTGCGTGATAACGTTGCCGGCTGGACGTTGACGCGCGTCGCCAGCATGGCCGACAACGCGCTCGACCACCTGGTCGTGGCCGTCAGTGTGCTGCTCTGTTCGCTGGTGCTGGCCGGAGCCTGGTTCGCGGTGCTGCTCACGCGCTGGGGCCGCGAAGTGCAGCGGCTGTCGGGCCTGCTGGTGGCCAGCGAACGGATGGCCGCCCTCGGCAGCCTGGCAGCGGGGCTGGCGCATGAAATCCGCAACCCGCTCGGCACCATCCGCATGAAGGTGGACAATGCGCTGGCCGCCGCGCCCGAGCGCCGTCCCGCCCGCACCGAGGCGGCGCTGCACACGACGCTGCTGCAAGTACAGCGGCTGGAAACCCTGGTGGCCAGCCTGCTGGCGCTGACGCAGCCGTTCCACCCGCAGCGCGCACCGGTGGCGCTGGCAGACTGGCTCGAGCAGCGGCGGCTGGACCATGCCGATGCGGCTGCCGATCTCTCGGTGACCCTGGCGCTGAAACTCGGGCCTGGCCTTGGCGCTGCCGTCAACCGTGCCGCCACCGTCCAAGCCGGTACTCACGCGGTTTGCTCGGACGCCGCTGCGGCCAACGCCGATATCGCCGCAGCTCACGCCGACCGCGATCCAGGCGCTGCTGCCCATGCTGGCGCTCACGCAGCATTTCCAGACGCTATCGCCGCCGTGCACGCTCACAGCGGTCCGGGCGCGCGCAGCGCCGTCCACACCGTCCAGGAGGTAGCGCTGTTCGATCCGGCGCAGATGGCCCGTGTGCTCGACAACCTGCTGATCAACGCGCTCGCCCACACCACGGCCGGCGGGCACGTGGAGTTGGGCGCCGCCCGCGACGGCGATGTCCTGCGGCTGTGGGTGGCCGACGACGGGCGCGGGGTGCCGCCGGCCTTGCAGGCCAGCTTGTTCGATCCGCTGGTGACAGGGCGGCCCGGCGGTACCGGCCTCGGGCTGGCGGTGGTGCGCGAAGTGGTCCACGCCCATGGCGGCACCGTCGCCCTCGACCCCGCACACGTACCCGGCACCCGCATCGTGATGGAGCTGCCATGGAGCTGATCCTGGTCGTCGATGACGATACCGCCTTCCGGGCCACGCTGGCCGAGACGCTGGAAGATCTCGGCTACCGCGTGCGCCAGGCGGCCAGCGCCGAGGCGGGGCTGCGCGCGCTGGACGAGGGCGGCATTGCCGCCGCGATCGTGGACCTGCGCCTGCCCGGCGACGACGGCCTGGCGCTGCTGCGCGCCGCACCGGCAATCGCGCCGGATGTGCCGTGCATCATGCTGACCGCATATGCCAGCGGCGCCAACACCATCGAGGCGATGCGCCTGGGCGCTTTCGACCACCTGACCAAGCCGATCGGACGCAGCGCGCTGGCCGCAACGCTGGAGCGTGCCCTGCGCGCGAGGGTAGCGGCAGCGCCGGCGCCGGTGGAAGTTGCGGCCGATCCGGCCGACACCATGGTCAGCAGCAGCGAAGCGATGCGGGCCATTTTCAAGCGTATCGGCCTGGTGGCAGACAGCGACAACTCGGTGCTGGTGCTGGGCGAGACCGGCACCGGCAAGGAACTGGTGGCGCAGGCGCTGCACCGCAACAGCGCCCGCGCGGGCGGCCCATTCGTGGCCGTTAACTGCGCGGCAATACCGGCCGACCTGCTCGAAAGCGAACTGTTCGGCCACGTAAAAGGCGCGTTTTCCGGCGCTGCCGCGGACCGGCCCGGACGCTTCCGCGAGGCCGATGGCGGCACCCTGTTCCTCGACGAGATCGGCGACATGGCGCTGCCCACCCAGGCCAAGATCCTGCGCGTGTTGCAGGAGCGGGTAGTGACGCCGCTCGGCGGACGCCATACGCAGCCGGTCAACTTGCGGGTGGTGGCGGCCACCCACCGCGATCTCGAACGCGAGGTCCTCGATGGCGCCTTCCGCGCCGATTTGCTATACCGTTTGCAGGTCATCACCATCATGTTGCCGCCGCTGCGCGAACGCCAGGGTGATATCGAAGTGCTGATCGCGCATTTTCTCCATCACGGCGGCGGACGCAGCAAGCACCTGTCCGGCGCTGCGCTGGCAGCCCTGCGCGCGCACGACTGGCCGGGCAATGTGCGCGAGCTGCGCAACACCGTGCAGCGCGCGATTGTGCTGAGCGAAGGGGATTTGATCGAGGTCGAGCACCTGGGGCTGAGCGCGGTGGCTGGGGTGTTGCCGGGTACTGCCGCGCCGCTGCGGGCCAATGCCGACGCGGTGGCTGTTGTTCCCGCCATTGCTGGCGGCGTTGCGACGGCTGCGCATGCTGGCCCCGGCGAAAATGTTGCTGCGGCAGCGCCTGCGGTCGCGGAGGGGATCGCGATAGCCGTTTCGGCGGCTGGCGGGTTGCCTGCCATCGACTGGGACGGCAACCTCGACCGGGCCGTGGCGCAGCTGGAGGCGGCGATGCTGGTCCGCGCGCTGGACGCCAGCGACGGCAACCGCAGCCAGGCGGCGCGGCGGCTGGGCCTGTCGCGCCAGCAGTTGTACCGCAAGTTGGCGCAATATGGACTGGATATGTGACGCCTGTCCGCAGGACGGACAGGCTGGTGTCACCAATCCGGACAGGTACGGGCAGCGACCGGTCCAATCCTGCGCTGTACGGCGCAAATGGCGCTGGCACGCTATCTGCATAGACATGGTTACCCCGCCTTTTAATGAAACAAGGAGAGAACCGTGAATGTCCTGAAACTGAAACCCGCCATGCTGGCCGCCGCACTGTCCGTTGCCACCGCCGCCGCCATGGCGGCACCGCAGCCACCGCAGCCACCGGCAGCGCCATTGCTGGCCCAGGCCGACACGCCGCCACCGCCACCAGCAGCCGGCGCGCGCCGTGCAAAACCGCCTGCACAGCCAGGAAAGGGTGTGCGACCAGCAGCCCCGCCGCGTGATGGCGTGATGCCACCTCCACCAGTCGGCGCCGGTACGCCGCCCCCGCTACCAGTTGGCGCCGGCACGCCGCTCCCTCCACCAGCTGGCGCCGGTGCACCGCCCCCGCCACCAGTTGGCGCCGGTGCGCTGCCCCCGCTACCAGCCGGCGGCGTCGGTGCGCCACCACCGCCCCCTCCATCTGGAGCAGGCATATCACCGCCCCCTCCTGCTGGAGCAGGCGTGCCGCCGCCAGATCCAGCACGGGCGGGTACGCTACCACCACCACCTCCGCCAGCAGGTGCGGGTACGGCGCCACCACCACCAACCGATGCCGGTACGTCACCACCACCTCCGCCAGCAGGCGCGGGTACGCCGTCACCACCAGCCGATGCCGGTACGCCACCACCACCAGCCGGTGCCGGTATGCCGCCACCTCCACCAGCCGGCGCTGGCGCGCCGCCACCACCACCTGCAGGCGCCGGCATGCAGCAGCCACCGGCGCCGCCAGTTGGCGGCCAGCTCTAGCCGAACGGGACGCGACCGATGCAACTGCATAGGCACCTGTCCGCTGCCTTGCTGACGGCCATGCTTGGCGGCGTTGCCGCCGTCGCCAGCGCCGCGCCGCCGGGACCGCCGATGCCGCCGGCGCTGCCAGGCAAGGCGGCGCTGGCGGTCATCGAAGGCCAGGTGCAGCGCCTGCTGGTCACGCCTTACGGCGAGCCGAACGGCCTGCGTTTCGCTGACGGCACGGTGGTGCTGCTGCCGCCGCACCTGGCCGTGCGGCTGACCGGTGTCGTCGCCGTGGGCGACCGTGTTCGTGCGATCGGGCTACCGGCCAGCGATGGTGCCTTGCGCGCGCAGGCGCTGGTCAACCTGGCGACCGGCGGCGCGGTGGACGAGCAGGGGCAAAGTCCGCCCCGGCCACCAGCCCCGGCGCCACGTCCGCCGTTGCAGCAGTACGCAGTGCAAGGCACGATCGATGTCGTCTTGCACGGCCCGCGCGGGGAGGCAAACGGCGTCATCCTTGCCGATGGCGCCATCATCTATTTTCGGCCCGATCTGGTCGGCTTTGTGCTCGCGCCGGGTCTGCCGTTCGCGGCAGCCGGCATCGGTACGCGCAGCGCGGCAGGCGTGGCGATCGAGGCGATTTCCGCTGCGGCAGGCAAAACTGACAATCCAACCAATTCCAACCATGTCGAGTAACACCATCCTGTGGACTATCACCGCCATCACCATGCTGGGCATCGTGGTGCGCCCGTGGCGCCTGCCCGAGGCCGTGTGGGCGGTGCTGGCCGTGGCCGCGCTGCTGATCTTCGGCCTGATCGACATGGCGCACACCGTCGCCGGCGTGGCGCGCGGCACCGATGTTTATCTGTTCCTGGCAGGCATGATGCTGCTGGCTGAACTGGGCCGGCGCCACGGCGTGTTCGACTGGCTGGCCGCCCACGCGGCGCGCGCAGCTGACGGCTCCGGCCACCGGCTGTTCCTGCTGGTGTACCTGGCTGGCACGGTGGTGACGGTGCTGCTGTCGAACGACGCCACGGCCGTGGTGCTCACGCCCGCCGTGTACGCGGTGGCGCGCGCGGTCGATGCGCCGCCGGTTCCGTACTTGCTCATCTGCGCCTTTGTCGCCAACGCGGCCAGCTTCGTGCTGCCCGTGTCCAACCCCGCCAACCTGGTCGTGTTCGGAGAGCACATGCCGGGCCTGGCCGACTGGCTGGCTTTGTTCCTGTTGCCGTCGCTGGGCGCCATCGTGGTCACGTACGCGATCCTGTATTGCCGCCTGCGTGCCGGGCTGCCGCAGGTCATCCGGCGCGCAATCGCGGTGCCGGCATTGTCCACCGGCGGCCGCGTCACGCTTGGTGCGCTCGCCGGCACGGCGCTGCTGCTGGCGGCGGCCTCGGCGCTGCGCTTGCCGCTGGGGCCGGTCACGCTGGCGGCCGGACTGGTGGCGCTGCTGCTGGCCAGCGTGGCCGCGCGGGTGTCGCCGCTGGCCGCCGTGCGGGCGCTGTCGTGGGACGTGCTGCTGATGGTGGCCGGCCTGTTCGTGCTGATCGAGGCGTTGCAGGCGCACGGCGTGGTGGCCGCGCTGGCGGCGCAATTGCAGCGCCTGCAGGCGGCTGAACCGGTCATTGCCGATGGCATCGCCGGCGCCGTGCTGGCCCTGGCCTGCAACCTGTTCAACAACCTGCCGGCCGGCTTGCTGGGGGCAGCCACGCTGGACCACGTGGCGGCCGAACCGTCGCTGCGCGCTGCCGCCCTGATCGGCATCGATCTCGGCCCGAACCTGTCGGTAAGCGGTTCGCTGGCCACCATCCTGTGGCTGACCGCGCTGCGGCGCGAGGGCGTGCAGTTCAGCGCGTGGCGCTTCCTCAAGCTTGGTGTGCTGGTGATGCCGGCCAGCCTGCTGGCTGCGCTGCTGCTGTTGCAGGTGGCTGCATGAGCGCGGTACCGGCCGTTATCCGCGCCAGGCCCGCGGGCCCAACCGCCGCCACCCTGTGGGCGCTGGCGCTGCTCAACTTTTTCCTGGCCGATGCGCGCGACGGCCTCGGTCCATTCCTCGACGCTTTTTTGACCACCAAGGGGTGGCAGCCGCTGGACCTGGGCATGCTGGCCACCATTGGCGGCGCCATCGGCCTTGCGGCCGGGGTGCCGGCCGGCGCTTTTGCCGACCGCACCCGCAACAAGCGCATGATGATCGTGGTGCCGATCGCCGTGATCACCGCCATGAGTTTCCTGTGCATCGCCTGGCCGCAGAAAGGCTTGGTGTTCGTGACGCAAGCGCTGGCCGCGCTGGCCGGCGTGCTGATCGCACCGGCGCTCACCAGCATCACGCTCGGCGTGGTGGGGCCCAGGCATTTCGGCCGCCAACTGGGCAGGAACGAGGCCTGGAATCACGCCGGCAACGTGGTGCTGCTCGGTGGCACCTGGGGCGCCAGCGCCTGGTTCGGCCTGCCCGGTGTGGCCGGGCTGATGCTGGTGACGACCATGGCGGCCATCATGGCCACGCTGGCCATCGCCCCGGCCAGCATCGACCATGCGGCTGCGCGCGGATTGGCGCCGGCCGGTCCCACTGCGGTACAGCAGGCAAGCGGAATACCAGCGGAGGCGGCAACGCCGTCGTGGCACGTGCTGGCCACCAATCGATCGTTGCTGCTCCTGAGCGTGGCCTTGCTGCTATTCCACTTCGGTAACGCGCCGCTGGCCCGGTTGATCGCCCAGCAATTCGCCATGCAGATGCAGCGCCCGTTCGAGACCACGGCGGTAATTACCATGGTGTCGCAGCTGTCGGCCCTGGCGGCGGCACTGGCGGCGCAGCGCATCATCCGGCGCGACTGGGTGCGCGCGGCCGCCGTGCTGGCGGTGCTGAGTTTGCCGCTACGCGGCGTGCTGGCGTGGAGCTTTTCCGACTTCGCCATGATTTACCCGGTGCAGTTGCTCGACGGCCTAGGCGTGGGTCTGCTTGGCATCCTGACGCCGTTCCTGGTCGAGCGCCTGACGCGCGGCAGCGGCCATTTCAATATGGCGCTGGCGGCGGTGATGGTAGTGCAGGGCGTGGGGGCGGCTTCGAGCAACGTGGTGGCCGGCTACCTGGTCGCGCACTACGGCTATCCGGTCACGTACCTGCTGCATGGCAGTTTCGCGCTGCTGGCGCTGGCGGCCTTGTTGCCGGCGCTGGCTGGCGCCAGGGCGAAATCGTCAGCTTCGTGCGGCTTGGCGCCTTAGCCGCAGTGGCGGGCAGCGGCGGCCATCTTGTGCTGACCGCCGCCGTGCACGGCGAGTGCCAAGTTTGGCCGGCCAGGTTCACGCCTGGCCCGACCTGCCGCGCGGGCGCCTTGGCGCTATAATTCCGGTTTGCCGGCTCGGCAGCGCCCGGCGCGCCGCAGCAGCCGGCCGGTCTCACTGGAACTTATGGAAAAATCAATCGATACGCGTGCCGTGCGCACGCTGGTGATCTCGCCCAACTGGATCGGCGACGCCGTCATGGCGCAGCCGCTGTTGCGCGCCCTGAAGGACGCCAATCCGCAGCGCCGCATCGACGTGCTGGCCCCGGCCTGGGTGGCGCCCGTGTGGCGCGCTGCTGCCGAGGTGAGCGAGGTGCTGGAAACGCCGTTCAAGCACGGCAAGCTGCAATGGGCCGAACGCCGAGAATACGCGCGCATGCTGCGCGAACGCGGCTACGACGAAGCCTATATCCTGCCCAATACCCTGAAATTCGCCCTGATTCCGTGGATGGCGAAGATCCCGAAGCGGATCGGCTACAAGGGCGAGATGCGCTACGGCCTGATCAACGTGATGCACCACGACGATCCCAGGCACAAGCGGCCGATGCTGCCGTTTTACGCGGCGCTGGCCGGGCCGGTCTCGAAGACCCCGCCGCAGAACGTACCGTTCCCGGTGCTGACCATCAGCGATGCGGACAAGGCCGCCGCGCTGGGCCGGGTGGGCATCGCACCCGGCACCACCATCGTGGCCTTCGCGCCGGGCGCCGAGTTTGGTCCCGCCAAGCGCTGGCCCAGCGGCTATTTTGCCGGCCTGGCGCGGCTGTTGCAGCAGTCCCGCCCCGAGATCACCATCGTGCTGATGGGGTCGGCCAAGGATGCCGAGGTGTGCGACGAGATCGTCGCCGCGGCCCCTGGCGTGCGCAGCCTGGCCGGCGTGACGTCGTTATCCGATGCGCTCGCCATCCTCGGCAGCGCGGCGGCGCTGGTGACCAACGATTCTGGCCTGATGCACATTGCCGCCGCGTTGAACCGGCCGGTGGTGGCGCTTTACGGGCCAACCGATCCAAGGCATACTCCACCGTTGTCGGACATCGCCAAGGTACTGTGGCTGCAGCTCGAGTGCGCTCCGTGCCAACAGCGCGTGTGTCCGCTGGGCCACCAGGATTGCATGCACAAGCTTACGGTCGACCTGGTATGGACGCCGTTGCGAACGGTGCTTCCGGCCCGGCAAGCTGCTTGATAAAATTTTTAGAACAGGATAGAACATGATTTTGGTTACCGGCGGTGCAGGTTTTATTGGTAGTAACATCGTTCACGCGTTGAGCCAGCGCGGCGAAGCGATCTTTGTGGTGGATAACTTGAAGCGCCCGGAGAAATTCCACAATGTCGTCGATGCCGAGGTGGTCGATTACATGGGCAAGGAAGAATTCATCGAGCGCCTCGAGCGCGGCGAATTTGCCGGCAAGTTCTCGGCCGTGTTCCACGAAGGCGCGTGCTCCGACACCATGGAAATGGACGGCGAGTACATGATGCGCAATAACTTCCGTTACACCGTATCGTTATTCCACTTCTGCCAGAGGGAAAAAATCCCGTTCATCTATGCGTCGTCTGCGGCCGTGTATGGCGCCGAGGAAGGCTTTACGGAAGAGCGTTCGGGCGAGCGGCCATTGAATGTGTACGGTTACTCGAAATTCCTGTTCGACCAGTACGTGCGCAATTTCTGGAAAGAGAACGGCGACCGTGGCGCGCAAGTGGTGGGCCTGCGTTACTTTAATATCTATGGTCCCCGCGAATTCCACAAAGGGAATATGGCCTCGGTGCCGCTGCACCAGTACCGCCAGTTCCTGGCCGATGGCCAGGTAAAATTATTCGGAGAGTACGACGGCTACGCGGCTGGCACCCAGACCCGCGACTTCGTCTATATCGACGACGTGGTCAGCGTCAACCTGTTCTTCCTCGACAACCCGGACAAGAGCGGCATTTTCAACCTGGGCACCGGTCGTGCGCAGCCGTTCAACGATATCGCGGTGGCCGTAGTGAACAACCTGAAACCCGAAGCCGGCGCCCTGGCACTGGATGCCATCGTCGAGCAGAAATTGCTGGAGTACGTGGCGTTCCCGGACAAGCTCAAGGGCAAGTACCAGAGCTTCACCCAGGCCAACATCGCCAAGCTGCGCGCGATTGGCTACGACAAGCCGTTTTATGATGTGAGTGCCGGGGTGACCGCGTACATTGCTTGGTTGAAGGCCAACCACAAATAATCGCTATTGCAGGCCCAGCTTCCTGAGCAAGCCGGGCAGCAACTGCGCCAGGAAAACGCTGCCGACCACCCAGACGATGATGGCGTTCTTTGCTTCGGCGATCGCTGCCTTGGTCTCGGCCTTGACGTCGGCGACGGCTGCCTTGGCCTCTGCTCTGACTTCGGCCAGGTCCGCCTTGGTGGCCACCGTCGCCTTGAGGATGCCAAGGTCGAGCTTGATTGCTTCCATTTCCGATTCGAGTTTTGTGACGCGGTGCTCCATGTTACGCTCCCATTTGCGTCTCGATTATTGCAAGCTGGGCAGCACTCGCGACAGCGTCGACGGCCCAGATGATGATGGTGCTTCCAGCCTATGTCCATGCTAAAAGAGTGCGCCTACCACGTCAAGCGGCACACGCGCCAGTCCGCAGAAATGCGGTTTTAGCGGCGACGCTTGCGCGGCACGAACACCCGCCACGCCACCACGCAGGCGGTCACGCTCATTGCCACTCCCAGCAACGATAACAACACGACCAGGCTGTCGCGCAGCCGTGGCCGCGCCAGCAACGGGGCGAAGTCGAAGCTGTGCAAGCCGTTGTACAGCAGGCGCTGCCAGCGGCTGGAATTGTCGGCGCGCAGCACGATGCGGGCAGAGGCCGGATCGGCATAGACCACCACGCCATCGCCCCAGGTCGCGCGCCACACGGGCAGCGGCCGGTTCTGGCGGTTGGCAGGTTGGTTGCCGCGTGCGTAGTAGAGTTCGTCGTACGCGGTCAGGCGCGACAGTGTTACCGGTGCTTCTGCGCGCAGGCGTCCCAGTGCGGCGCTGATGTCGGCATCGGGCAGGGCGGCGATGACGGCAGCGTGACTGGCCGTAGCCGCAGTTCCATCGACATCGTCGGCCGCAGTGATGCCGCCGGCAGCAGCGGCTCCATCGGCAGCAGCAACGCTACCTTCAGCAGCAAAGCTATCGGCACGCACGAGCACCGAACCATCCACGCCCCTCAGCCGATACCACGCCTGACCATTGAAGCGCAGCGTTTCCAGTTCGCGCACCTGTAGCGGCGCCGCCAGCCGCAACGCTGCCGCCGGTGACAATTGTGCGGCCACTTCCTGACCCGACCAGCGCCGCTGTTCGTCCGCCCTGGCGCCGCGTGGCGAGAACACGCTGAACGGATTCATCGACATCAGGCCCGAAAAAATCCACGTCAGCGTGACCATGCCAACGGCCAGCCCGAGGATATGGTGCCAGCGCATCCAGAAAACCCGGTACGGAATCCAGCGCGAACGGTTGAGGAATAGTTGCCACACGCCGATGATCAAACCGGTGGCCGCCAGCAGCACGCCGGGCAGCGATAGCCACACCACGACGTTGTGCCAGCGCTCGGGCCAGCGCCGCAGTTCGGTGAAATAGATCCAGTGGGGAATTGCGCCGACCCAGTTCCAGGCCCGCTCGGCGCGACGGGTTTCGCCTACCACTTCGGCCGCGCCGGGAGAAACGTACAGTTCCAGTCCATCGTTGCCGTCGAGCTCAACCCTAACCAGCGGCCGGTAAGGGTTGAAACCCTGCGCCACGGTCCACTGGTCGCGTTCCAGCGCTTCGGCGTAAATCGCGCGGCGGCCGCTGAAGGCTTCCGCCACGGCCATTGCCTGCGCCGTGCTCAGGTCGGGCAGCAGGGCGCCGGTGCTGGCATCGACTGCGATCCAGCGCTTATCGGGTGCGGTACGCAGCAGGCGCCAGACTGGCATATCCGCATGCATGCCCAGCCTGGCCTCGACAGCGCGAAGGCCGGCGCGGGCGGTTGCCGCTGGCGCCGTCAGGCAACAGCGATTGTCGACAGCCGTGGCCGGCAACCCGGCCAGTTGTTCGGCAGGTCGGTCATCCAGCGCGAGCGCCGGCAGTCCGGCCAGCCGTTCGGCCTTCAGGTCTTCCAGTACCAGCAGCGGCAGCCCGGCCAGCCGCTCAGTTGGTGTCAGGCTCGGGAACGGCACGAAGTACAGCACGATGCCACTGGCAAACCACACCAGGAACAGCAAGGCCAGCGCCACTCCCAGCCACTTGTGGACGAGCAGCAGCGCCTGCTTCATGGTCAGAACGTGGTGCGGGCTGTCAATTGTACCGAGCGCGGGTCGGCCAGCAGCCAGCGCACGCCGGCGCTGCCGGACAAGGCGTAGTCGCGGTCGGCCAGGTTCTTGACCGACAGGGTCAGGCCCAGCTTGGGCGACGCAGTCCACGCCAGCGAGGCGTCAATCGCCGTGTACGAGGGCAGGTTGGCGGTGTTGGCGGTATTGGCCTGGCGTTCACCGACGTAGCGGGCGCCGATGGCCGCTTGCCAGCCCGGCACGAAGCGGTAGCCGGTCCAGATGTTGGCGGTGCGCTCGGGAACGCCGGTGGGCGTGTTGCCGGCGCGCGAGATCGGCACGCCGCCGACCACTTCGTTGAAGTCGTCGTAGCGGGCGCGCAGCGCGGCCAGGTTGGCGTCGACGGTCCAGCCGTGCACCGGTTCGGCCGCGAATGCCAGTTCGATACCGGTCGATGACTGCTGGCCGATCTGCAATGCCAGGGTTGGATTGTCCGGGTCGCGCGAGAGCAGGTTGTCCTTTTCGATTTTATACACGGCCGCGCTCCATTCGCCGCGCAGCGCGGCGATGCCGCCCTTGGCGCCGAATTCGAGTTGCTTGCCACGGGTGAGGTCGAAGCTGGGGCTGCCGTTCGGCAGGGCCAGCGCGCCGCTGAGCGGATCGGTGGCGGTGCCGTACTGGGCGTAGAGGCTCACGGCGGGATCGAGATTCCACACCAGGCCGGCGCGGCCGGTCACCGGCGTGTAGTCTTTTGCTGCACGCACGCCGGTGCGCAGTTCGTGGTTGTCGAGCGCCATGCGGTCGCGGCGCAGGCCGGCCACCAGTTTCCAGTGCGGCGCCAGGTCGAGCACGTTCTCGGCAAAGACCGCGGTCGATTCCAGCTCGGCGCGGCGCAGCGGCAGCGTGCGGCTGGGGTTGGCGCCGGCAAAGGTGCCGGGCACGAAGTTGTACGGGTCGATCACCGAACTGCCGGTATATGGCGAATTGTTGGTCAGGAACAGCCTGGTGCGATACCATTCCACGCCCGCCACGAAGCGGTTTTTCAGGCCGGCGACCTGGCCGTCGAGCGTGACGTCGAGGCGGTTGCCCACTTGCTGCTGGTCGTGCAGGATTTCCAGGTAGCTGTCGCGGTTGATCAGCGTGCCGGCCGGGTTGAGGGTGTAGCTCTCGGCATTGCGCCAGTGGCGCGTGCTGGTCATGTAGTAGCTCTCGTTGCGCACGCGCACGCCGGGCGCGGCCTGGTAGTCCACCTTGACGCGCCACACGCGGTCGTTGTACTTGACCAGGGCGTCATCGACGTTAAAGCTCAGGCGTTTCAGGCTGTCGTCCAGCTTGCCGTTGCGCAGCGGCGTGCCGAAGTAGCGGGCGTCGTCGTTGTGGCCGGCATCGACCAGCAAGGTCACCTTCAGGTCGCGGTTGGGGCGCACGGCAACGGCGCCCGAGATGTTCTGGCGCTGGTAGCCGGAGTCTGCCCGGTAACCATTGCTCTTTTGCGCGTCGGCATACAGCGAATAGGCCACCATGTCGTTGACGGGGCCGCGCACCCCGACGCCGCCGCGCACCGTGTCCCACGAGCCGGCGCTGGCGTAGGCCTCGCCTTCAAACCGGTCGAAGCGCGGTTGCCTGGTGACGTAGTTGACCGCCGCGCCGATGGCGCCATCGCCGTACAGCACCGAGGCCGGGCCGCGCAGCACCTGCACCGATTCCAGTGGCCAGGTCGAGAACGGGTAGGTGATGGTGCCCACCGCTACCACCAGCCGGGTGCCATCGACCATCTGCGCCACCGAGTTGTGGCCCGAGAAGCCGCGCGCCGACAGGCTGGTGCCGCCGTTGCCCGGCGACGGCGCTTCGCTCACGCCCGGCATGCGCACGGCGGCGTCCTGGGCGCGCACCAGCACCCGTTCGGCCATGTCGGCGCTGCTCATGCTGCTGACGCTGGCCGAGGTGTCGCGCGCGGTCAGGCCGAGGCGCGAACCGGTGCCGTTTTCTTCGTCGAGACCGAGGCCGCTGTTGGCGGTGAGGCGGTTTTCGACCACTTCCACCGTGGGCAGGGTGGGGTGGTGAGCGCGGGCGGTGGCGCACAAGGTCATGCTGGCGGCGGCCAGTGCGGCCAGGGTCAAATGTTTCATGCGGTGGCGGTGAGCGTGGAAAAGGCGCGCAGTTTACGACAGTGACAACATTGAGTCATTCGAAAGATTTTCACTTGAGCGTGAAAATTATTCATGCAGCCGGTTTTCGTTGTATTTCGATGCGTACCGCGCCCGGGTTGGCGTGGCGCTGGCGCTATAATTCGGTACCGGGGAGTTTGCCCATCCACGGCTAACCATCACTCCCCGAAAGCCGATGACCATACCTGATTTTGCTGTCCGTAATGCCGATATGCCCGTCACGCTGGCCAACTGCGCCGACGAGCCCATCCACATTCCCGGCAGCATCCAGCCACATGGCGCGATACTGGTGTTCAACAGCGCGGCCGAACTGGTCTCGTGGAGCGCCAATGCCCACGCCATGTTGCAGTTGACGGTGCCGCTGGTGCTGCTCACGGCCCTGGCCGACCTCGGCCTGGCGGACGAAGTGCAAGAGAAGATCCACGAATGCATCGAGGATATGGATGGCGGCGAAGCTCCGGCCGCCATGGCGGAAACCCTGGTCGGTACCCAGGACTTCGATTGCATCGTGCATGGCCACGAAGGCCTGGTCATCGTCGAATACGAATGCCGCGAACTGGCCACCGACAGCGTGGCCACGTTCGCGCTCAAGGCCCACACTGCCATCGAGCGCCTCAAGCGCCAGAAGTCGGTGCCGGCGCTACTGAAAGCGGCAGTCGATCAGATCCGGCTGATCACCGGGTTCGACCGCGTGATGGCTTACCGCTTCCGCCACGACGACAGCGGCGAAGTGGCGGCCGAGGCTAGAGCCGAATCGCTCGACCCCTACCTGGGCCGGCGCTACCCGGCCAGCGACATCCCGGCCCAGGCGCGCCGCCTGTACGTGATCAACACCCTGCGCCTGATCGGCGACATGGGCTATACCCCGGTTCCCATGATCGGCCGCACCGGCGCGGCGCCGCTCGACATGAGCTACAGCGTGCTGCGCAGCGTGTCGCCGATCCA
>Ga0308159_1002598_pt1 | contig 20417 bp, 12 predicted proteins | sample PhyCR1_FD_201040 | JGI IMG/M metagenome (GOLD analysis project Ga0308159, IMG submission 201040) | Phyllosphere microbial communities from UC Gill Tract Community Farm, Albany, California, United States - DLSLC.R1 | ecosystem: Host-associated > Plants > Phyllosphere > Unclassified | place: USA... | reverse complement strand
CGAACTCAGCAGTGAAACGATGCATCGCCGATGGTAGTGTGGGGTTTCCCCATGTGAGAGTAGGTCATCGTCAAGATTAAATTCCGAAACCCCATCTGCGAAAGCAGATGGGGTTTTGTTTTTGCGCGAAGAAAAGCTGGACTGCTCCAGCGCGGCCCCCTCTGTTAGTCTTCTCCCTCTTCAAATGCCAAGGAAGCAGCTATGCCGGTGACGTCCAATCTCAATCCCGGGTTCATGGTGGTGCATGGCAACCGCCTGGATGAACTGCGCAGCCTCGTGGTGTCGTGGATGCGCCGCTACCCGCTGACCCCATTGGAGAACGAGGTCGCGCTGGTACAAAGCAATGGGATCGCCCAGTGGCTGAAGCTCGCCTTGGCTGAAGACGCTCAAGATGACGATCTGGGTGGATGCGGCATTGCCGCTGCCATCGATGTACAGCTTCCCGGCAGCTTCATGTGGCAGCTCTATCGCGCTGTACTGGGCAAGGATGAAATTCCGGAGACCTCTCTGCTTGATAAAGCACCGCTGACCTGGCGTTTGATGCGCTTGCTGCCGGCACTGATCAACCAACCGCATTTTGAACCGCTGCAGCGCTTCTTGACCGCCGACACCGATCTGCGCAAGCGCTATCAATTGTCCGAGCGCTTGGCAGACCTGTTCGATCAGTATCAGGTCTATCGTGCCGACTGGTTGGAAGATTGGGCCGCAGGCAAGCACCAGTTGAAAAACGTGCGAGGGGAGGTCAAACCGCTCAAGCCCGAGAACTGCTGGCAGGCCGAATTGTGGCGTGCGCTTTTGCATGACGTCGGAGCCGAAGGCATGGCCCAGAGTCGTGCGGGTGTGCACCAGCGTTATATCGAGCGTATCAACAGCCTGACCGACAGCCCGCCAGGTCTGCCTGCGCGAGTGATTGTCTTCGGCATTTCATCGCTGCCCGCTCAAGCATTGGAAGCCCTCGCCGGCCTGGCCCGTTTCAGCCAGGTTCTACTGTGCGTACACAATCCTTGTCGTCATCACTGGGCCGACATCGTCGCCGACAAGGACCTGCTGCGTCACGAATACAAACGCCAGTCCCGCAAGGCAGGCATGCCGGTGACGCTCAACCCGGATGCGCTGCATCAACACGCCCATCCGCTGCTGGCCGCATGGGGCAAACAAGGTCGCGACTACATCAACCTGCTCGACAGTTACGACGACCCGAACAGTTATCGCTCGATCTTCCGCGACGGCCGTATCGACCTGTTCAGCGATAGCGATCCACACACGATCCTCAATCAACTGCAGGACGACATTCTCGAGCTACGGCCCTTGGGCGAAACCCGCGAGCTATGGCCTGCCGTTGATCTCAAGACAGACCGCTCGATTCGTTTCCATGTCGCTCACAGTGCCCAGCGCGAAGTGGAGGTGCTTCACGATCAGTTGCTTGCGCGATTCAGCAAGGACCCTAATCTGCGTCCTCGGGACATCATCGTGATGGTTCCGGACATCGACAGCTATGCGCCACACATTCGCGCCGTCTTTGGTCAACTGGATCGCGATGATCGTCGCTTCATACCTTTTACCTTGGCAGATCAGGGACAACGTGGCCGCGATCCTTTGCTGATCGCTGTCGAACACCTGCTGAAAATCCCTGATAGCCGCTTCCCGGTCAGCGAGATTCTCGATCTGCTGGATGTCCCTGCCTTGCGCGCGCGCTTTGGTATCGACGAGCGCGACTTGCCGACTCTGCACCGCTGGATTGAAGGTGCAGGCGTGCGCTGGGGGCTCAATGCAGAGCAGCGCGAAGGCCTTGGACTGCCCGAGGCCCTGGAGCAGAACAGCTGGCATTTCGGTTTGCGACGCATGCTTCTGGGCTATGCAGTCGGAGCAGGGGTTGCTTATGAGGGTATTGAACCCTACGACGAAATTGGTGGGCTCGATGCAGCATTGATTGGGCCGTTGGTTGCGCTGATCGATGCGCTGCAGGTCGCACACAATGAGCTCTCGCAAGCCGCGACGCCGCCGGTTTGGGGAGCGCGTCTGCAAGCGCTCATGCAACTGTTCTTTGCGGCTGAAAGCGAACACGACGATTACCTGCTCGGCCAGTTGGAGACCTTGCGCGAGACCTGGCTTGAGACCTGCGAAACCGTCGGCCTGCTGGAAGAGCTACCGCTGACGGTGGTGCGCGAGGCCTGGCTCGCCGGGCTGGATCAGGGCCGTTTGTCACAGCGTTTCCTCGCAGGCTCGGTCAACTTCTGCACATTAATGCCGATGCGCGCCATCCCGTTCAAGATCGTCTGTCTGCTCGGCATGAATGATGGCGATTACCCTCGTGCGCAACCGCCGCTGGATTTCGACCTCATGGGCAGCGACTACCGCCCCGGCGATCGTTCTCGTCGTGAAGACGACCGCTACCTGTTGCTCGAAGCGCTGCTGTCCGCCCGTGATCAGCTGTACATCAGTTGGGTGGGGCGCAGCATTCGTGACAACTCCGAGCGGCCCGCGTCAGTGCTTATCGGTCAGTTGCGCGACCATCTTGCCAGCGGGTGGCGACTCGCGGACGCGGTTGGGCCAGAGGATGAAAAGAAGCGCGATCCTGGCCAACAGTTGCTGCACAAGCTGACCCTCGAACATCCATTGCAGCCGTTCAGTGCCAAGTATTTTCAGGAGAGCATGGAGTTCTTCAGCTTCGCCCGCGAGTGGCAGGTTCTGCACGAAGCCATCGCCGATGTGGGTGAAACCCAGACTTTGGTGAAGCATGAGCAGGAAGAACCGTTGAGCCTGATGCAGTTGCAGGATTTTTTGCGCAACCCGGTCAAACACTTCTTCAGCCAGCGCCTGAAGATCTTCTTTGAAGTCGCCGAAGCGCCACTGGCGGATGAGGAGCCGTTTGTACTCGATGCTCTTGAACGTTACGGCGTGAGCGACAGCCTGCTGCAAGCTGCACTTACCGACCCTGAGCATACCGACGAGTCGCTCAGAGCCCAGGCAACGAGGTTGCAGGCCAGTGGTCTCCTGCCCATGGCCGGATTCGGCACACTTTTGCAGGATGAACTCATAGAGCCGCTGCCAGACCTGGTCCAGCGCTATCAGAATCTTCTGTTCAAGTGGCCCGAGCGCCTCAACAGCGCGTTGCCGGTGAGCTACGAACATCAGGGCATTTCGCTCGATGGGTGGCTCGACGGGCTCTATCAGAATGCGCAAAACCAGCTACTGGCCGTGACTGCTATCCCGAACGCCATTGGTGGAAAGAAGGCCCGCAAATGGCATCGCCTGACCAAGCCGTGGGTCACTCACCTCGTCGCTTGTGCCTGTGAGCTGCCGCTGACCACCGCACTGGTCGCGAGCGATGACACGCTAGTGCTTGCACCGCTGGATAAAAATACGGCTTGCAGAACGCTCAACGACCTGTTGCTCGCTTGGCAGCATGGCATGCAACGCCCGCTGCCTGTCGCTGTTCAGACCGCATTCGCCTGGCTGGGCCAAGGCGACGAGGTGAAAGCTGAGGCCGCCGCGCGCAAGGCGTATGACGGCGACGGCCAAAACAGTAAAGGAGAGCGTGAAAAAAGCACCGCACTGGCAAGGCAGTTCCCGGACTTCGATGCGCTTCTCGACTCAGAGGAATTCGTCGGCTGGTGTGAGTCGTTGTACAAACCGATATTCGATGCACCCTGGCAATCCCTGTCCAGCGAGGAGGCCGGAGCATGAGTGGCGTACAACAACCTTTGGCACTGCGCTTTCCGCTCAAGGGCAGCCAACTGATCGAAGCCAGTGCCGGTACGGGCAAGACGTTCACTATTTCAGCACTGTATCTGCGTTTGGTGTTGGGACATGGCGGCGAGATGTCGGGCTTCGGCCAGGAACTGCTGCCGCCGCAAATTCTCGTCGTGACCTTCACTGACGCGGCGACCAAGGAACTGCGTGATCGCATCCGTACCCGTCTGGCCGAAGCTGCGCGTTTCTTCCGCCAAGAGATCGAAGCGCCCGACGCGTTGATCGCCGATTTACGCAACGAGTTCGCTCCCGAACGGTGGGCCGGTTGCGCGAGCCGCCTGGACATCGCGGCGCAATGGATGGACGAGGCCGCAGTCTCGACCATTCACAGTTGGTGCCAGCGCATGTTGCGCGAGCACGCGTTCGACAGCGGTAGCCTTTTCACCCAAAGCCTGGAAACCGACCACAGCGACCTGCTTGGCGAAGTGCTGCGCGATTACTGGCGAAAGTTCTGTTACCCCATGAGCGGGGACGCGCTCAACTGGGTGCGCGATAACTGGGGCGGGCCCGCTGCATTGCTGCCGCGTGTGCGTGCGTTGTTTGGCAGCGAGCGTGCAATTGTTACTCAGACCCCGACGCAGCTGATTGAACAGTCGATTCAGGAGCGCCGTGCAACCCTCAAAACCCTCAAATCGCCATGGGCGAATTGGGCGGCGGAGTTGCACGCGATCTGCATCGATGGCGTGAAGTGCAAGGTGGTCGATGGGCGCAAGATGCAGGAGCGCTACTTCAAGCCTTGGTTCGACAAGCTGATCGCCTGGGCGAACGATGAGGAGCAGGAGCAGCTGGATCTCGGCACCGGCTTTACTCGTTTGACACCCGACGGCATCGCCGAAGCGTGGAAGAACAACCCGCCTTCGCACCCGGCCTTCGAGGCGATGGTTGAGTTGAAGGTTGCCCTCGACACCCTGCCAACCCCTGACGCCGCCGTGCTCGAACACGCCGCCCAATGGGTGAGCGCACGCTTTGAAGAAGAAAAACGACGCCGCGCCGAAATGGGCTTCGACGACATGCTGTTGCGTCTGGATGCGGCCTTGCGCGGCTCTGGGGGCGAGCGTCTGGCGACCCTGATTCGTGAGCAATTCCCGGTCGCGCTGATCGACGAGTTCCAGGACACCGACCCCGTGCAGTACCGGATTTTCGACAGCGTCTATCGCCTCGAAGCCAACGACGAAAGCACCGGCCTGTTCCTGATCGGTGACCCCAAACAGGCGATCTACGCTTTCCGTGGCGCTGACATTTACACCTACTTGCGCGCCCGGACGGCAACGACTGGCCGTCTGCACACGCTGGGCACCAACTTCCGTTCCAGCCACGCGATGGTCGAGGCCGTGAACCATGTGTTCGTGCGCGCCGAAACCAGCGATACCGGACGCGGTGCATTTCTATTCCGAAGCAGTGCCGATGAAAACCCTGTTCCTTTCCTGGCCGTTGGTTCTCAAGGCCGCAAAGAGCGCTTTCAGATCGATGGACAAGTCTCTGCTGCATTGAATGTCTGGCGATTGGAGAGCGAGCAGCCAATCTCGGGAGCGGCCTATCGGCAGCAGCTGGCGGCCAGTTGCGCGAGTGAAATCGTGCGCTTGCTCAACGCCGGCCAACAGGGCCGTGCAGGTTTCGCCAAACCCGATGAACCACTAAAGGGGTTGCTGCCTGCTGATATCGCGATTCTCGTACGTGACGGTAAGGAAGCGCAGGCTGTGCGCGCCGAGTTGTCCGCCCGTGGTGTGCGCAGTGTTTATCTCTCGGACAAGGATTCCGTGTTCGCCGCGCAGGAAGCCCATGACTTGCTGGCCTGGCTCAAGGCCTGTGCCGAACCGGACGCCGAACGCACGCTGCGCGCGGCTCTGGCCTGCATTACCCTCGACCTGCCGCTGGCCGAACTCGAACTGCTGAACCAGGACGAACTGGCGTGGGAAAACCGCGTCATGCAGTTCCGCGACTACCGACGCATCTGGCGCACTCAGGGTGTACTGCCGATGCTGCGTCGGCTGCTGCACGACTTCAAGCTCCCGCAGACATTGATTCAGCGCAGCGATGGAGAGCGCGTGCTGACCAACCTGCTGCACCTGTCCGAATTGATGCAGCAAGCCGCCGCCGAACTCGATGGCGAACAGGCATTGATTCGTCATCTGGGCGAGCACCTGGCGTTGTCCGGGCAGGCGGCCGAAGAGCAGATTCTGCGCCTGGAAAGCGACGAGCAATTGGTCAAAGTAGTGACCATTCACAAGTCCAAGGGCCTGGAATATCCGCTGGTTTTCCTGCCCTTCATCTGCTCGACCAAACCTGTGGATGGCAGCCGTCTGCCGCTGCATTTTCACGATGCGCACGGACACGCGCAGATCAGTCTGAAACCCACCGCGGCGCTGATCGAACAAGCCGATGACGAGCGTCTGGCCGAGGATCTGCGTCTGCTTTACGTTGCCCTGACGCGTGCTCAACATGCCTGCTGGCTAGGCGTCGCCGATATCAAACGCGGCAATACCAGCAGCTCGATTCTGCACCGTTCGGCACTGGGCTATCTGCTCGGTGGGGGAGACGTTCTGGCTGAGTCGAACACGCTCGGCGATTGGCTGCAGTCCCTCGCGAAAGACCAACCGACAGTGAGTGTCGAAAGCGTACCGGCGCCCTCCGCCGAGACCTTCACGGCGCCGAAAAGTGAAGCCGCGTTGAGCAAACCTCGCATGCCTCGACGCAGTGCAAAGGAGAACTGGTGGATCGCCTCTTACAGTGCGCTGCGCATTGGCGACATCATCACCGACAGCGGCGATCAGTCCCCCGACAGCCCGCAGGCACAAAAGCTGTTCGACGATGAACGTCTGGACCCCGAAGCGCCTCGTGAAGTCATGGCCAGCAGCGGTGATATCCATCGTTTTCCCCGTGGGCCCAATCCCGGGACATTCCTCCACGGCTTGCTGGAGTGGGCAGGCGAGAAAGGTTTTGCAGTGGCGGCGCGAGACCCGGCAGCGCTGGAGAAGGTTGTGGCTCAACGCTGCAACCGCCGCGACTGGACTGGCTGGATCAACACGCTGACCGACTGGTTGCAGCATCTGTTGAGCATGCCGCTGCGCCTTGGCGCGGATGTTCAGTCGATTGCACTGAGTGGGCTCGACCAACCGAATCAGTACCGCGTCGAGATGGAATTCTGGTTCGCCTGCTCCAAGGTTGATGTGGCGCAGATGGACGCGCTGGTTCGTCGCTACACCCACAACGGCGCACCCCGAGCGGCAGCCGAAACCGTCTCGCTCAATGGCATGTTCAAAGGTTTCATCGACCTTACGTTCGAGCATGAGGGCCGCTATTACGTGGCCGATTACAAATCCAACTGGCTGGGTGTCGACGACGATGCCTACACCGCCCAGGCGATGGAAAACGCGATTCTGGACAACCGTTACGACCTGCAATACGTGCTTTATCTGCTGGCCTTGCATCGCCAGTTGAAGGCGCGCCTGGCGGATTACGACTACGACCGCCACATGGGCGGCTCGGTGTATCTGTTCGTGCGCGGCGCCCGTGCGACGAGTCAGGGCGCATGGTTCACACGGCCACCTCGCGAGCTTATCGAGAGCCTTGATCTGCTGTTTCAGGGCCGCCCCCTGATCGAGGAAGAAGTGTTGTCAGGAGACCTCGCATGAATCGCACCTTCGCTCATTTGCTACCGACGGCCCTGAATGCCGAGAGCCTTGCCGAACTCAAACCGCTGAGTCGCGTGGACGACCTGTTGCTGCTGCTCGAACGTTGGGTCGAGCGCGGCTGGCTGCGTGCGCTGGACAAGGCGTTCGTGGCGTTTCTGGCCGATCTCGACCCAACTGCGGACTCATTGGTGTTGCTGGCTGCTGCGTTGACCAGCCACCAACTGGGGCATGGGCATGTGTGTCTCGATCTTTTCGAGACCCTCAAGGAGCCGGACTTCGCCTTGTCTCTCCCACCTGAAGGTGACCTGCTGTCCACGCCGATGTTGCTGCCTTCGGCCCTGCTCAAGGCGCTGGACGGTGCGACCTGGTGTCAGGCCCTGGCGGACAGCGTGCTGGTCGCCAGGGCTGGCGACAACAGCGAAGCGGCAGCGCAAAAACCCTTGGTGCTGTCGGATCGGCGCCTGTACTTGCGACGCTACTGGACTTATGAACGCAGGATCGACGCGGCGCTGCATCGTCGATTGACTCAGGTGGAGCCAGCACCGAGTGATCTGGCGCAACGACTTGAAGCGCTGTTTGGTCCCGCCAATCCTGCGCCGGGTGCGTTGATCGACTGGCAGAAACTCGCCTGTGCGCTGGCCACTCGCGGCGCGTTCAGCATCATCACTGGCGGGCCGGGAACCGGGAAAACCACCACGGTCGTGAGACTGTTGGCGTTGCTGCAATCGCCTGCGGTGGAGCGGGGCAAACCCTTGCGTATCCGTCTGGCGGCCCCGACCGGCAAAGCTGCAGCGCGTCTGACCGAATCCATCAGCCATCAGGTGCAATCGCTGCAAGTGCCTGAACAGGTGCGGCAGAAGATCCCGAGCGACGTGACCACGGTTCACCGTTTGCTTGGCAGTCGTCCCGGAACTCGGCACTTCCGTCACCACGCGGGCAACCCGTTGCCGCTGGATGTGCTGGTGGTCGATGAAGCCTCGATGATCGACCTGGAAATGATGGCCAATCTGCTGGATGCCTTGCCGCCCCATGCGCGGATGGTTTTGTTGGGGGACAAGGATCAACTGGCGTCGGTTGAAGCGGGTGCCGTGTTGGGCGATCTGTGTCGCGATGCTGAGGCGGGGATGTACAGCCCGCAGACGCAAACGTGGCTTGAGTCGGTCAGTGGCGAGGACCTGAGCAAAAGCGGCCTGCAGCAGGGTGACAACGTTCAGCACGCGCTGGCGCAGCAGGTAGTGATGCTGCGCCATTCCCGGCGCTTCGTCGCCGGCAGCGGCATTGGCCAACTGGCGAAACTGGTCAACCAGCAGCAGGATCAGGACGCTCGTTCTCTGCTGATCCACGGAAACTACAATGACCTGTTCTCGCTGGCACTCAAGGGCGAGCAGGATCGGGCCTTGTCGCGACTGCTGCTCGATGGGCACGGCAACGGGCCGCAGGGTTACCGGCACTATCTGGGGGTGATGCATGCGCAGCGTCCGCAGGATCTCACCTCAATTGACGACCCGCGCTGCATCGACTGGGCACGAAAGGTGCTGAATGCGTTCGATGAGTTTCAATTGCTTTGCGCCGTGCGCAAAGGGCCGTGGGGTGTCGAAGGACTGAACCAGCGCATCACCCAGACGTTGTTCGCTGCGCAGCTGATCGAGAGTGATCAGCAGTGGTACGAAGGCCGTCCGGTATTGATGACGCGTAACGACTACGGTCTGGGATTGATGAACGGCGACATCGGCATCGCGCTGCGTTTGCCAGAGGGCGCACCTGAGGAGAATCGTCAGGCCCTGCGCGTCGCGTTTCCACGTAACGATGGCAGTGGCGGGGTGCGCTTCGTGTTGCCCAGCCGGCTTAACGACGTTGAAACGGTGTATGCCATGACCGTGCACAAATCTCAGGGCTCGGAGTTCGCGCATACCGCACTGATTCTCCCCGAGGCGCTGAACCCGGTGTTGACCAAGGAATTGATCTACACCGGCATCACGCGCGCGAAGAACTGGTTCAGCCTGATCGAGCCACGCCAAGGGGTATTCGAAGAAGCGCTACGGCGCAAGGTCAAGCGCCTGAGCGGGTTGATGCTGGAGTTGTGAGCGTCACGTCGCGCAAAACGAATTGCCCAACTCCACGCGACCAAAACTGGCGCCATCATCCAGCGGGGTAATGGCGGCCAGTTGATCCATTCGCACCTCTTCGATGCCGTCAGCGAACTGCAGCAACTCTTCTTTGCTTGGCGCCGTACGCGTGGTCAACGGCGTGCCTTCGAAGGTCTGGCCGTCGACCAGTTCGACCTTCAAGCGATAGCGGTGCATGCAAGCGATCTCCAGGTAGTCATAGAGATCGCAGTTCAGTGGTTGATAACGGTCCATTTCAAGCTCCCGAGCGGTGTTGTGCGTCTATCGTGGTCGATTCACGATAGCCGCTCAGGCCTCCTTGCGCACGGGCTCCTGCTGGGTGACCAGGCTGTCCAGCCCCATGAACTTGCGTACACGCTCGCCACACTGGTCGGCGAGGATGCTCTGCGGCGAAGCATCCACTTGCACCACACCGTTTTCCATGAAGATCACGCGGTCGGAAATCGACAGGGCAAAGTCCATTTCGTGGGTGACGATGAGCATGGTCATGCCTTCTTTGGCGAGGTCGCCAATGACCTTGAGCACGTCGCCGACCAGTTCAGGATCGAGCGCCGACGTCGGTTCGTCGAACAGCATGATCTGCGGGTCCATCGCCAGCGCTCGGGCGATTGCCACGCGCTGTTGTTGACCGCCGGAAAGCTGATGCGGGTATTTGTGCGCGTGGGCCAGCAGGCCGACCTTGTCGAGCAGGGCGTAGGCGCGTTGTTCGCTGATGGCCTTGTCGCGGCCGTGATAGCGCGGCGCCAGGGTCACGTTGTCGAGGATGGTGCGATGGGGGAACAGGTTGAAGTTCTGGAACACCATCCCGATGCGCTGCACGCCACGGCGGATCTGTGGGGCGTTGGGGCTGTCGCCGGCGTGGATGAAGCCTTCGCCGAACAGAATGATCTCGCCCTTGTCGATGGTTTCCAGGCTGTTAACGGTGCGGATCAGCGAGGTCTTACCCGAGCCGGATGGGCCGATGATCGAGATCACCTGACCGGGATTCACATCCAGGCTGATGCCTTTGAGCACTTCATGATGGCCGTAGCTCTTGTGGATGTTGAGCAACTGCAATGCAGGCGCCGACCCCGGTCCGGCATCCGGCTGGCGGGCTCTGACGGGCTGGGCGACCAGCGTCGAACGCAGGCGGGCGAGGGCGCTGTCATCCAGGGTCTGCGGCTTTCGGTTGTTCAATTCCAGATGCTGTTCGAGCCAGTGAAACAGCCAGCCGAACACGGTGACGATCATCACGTAATACACCGCCACCGCTGAGAGGGTTTCCATCACCAGAAAGTTTTGCGCGTACAGCCGCTGACCAACGGTGAGCAGTTCGGTCAGGGAGATCACCGACACCAACGAGGTGAGTTTGACCACAGTGATGTATTCGTTGATCAGCGTCGGCAGCGAGATGCGAAACGCCTGCGGAATCACGATAAGGCGCTGCATGCCGATCAGGCCGACGCCCAGCGCGCGGCCTGCTTCCTTCTGGCCCTTGGCAACCGAAATCAGGCCGCCGCGGTGGATTTCGGCCATGTACGCCGCTTCAGTGACGACCAGCGCCAGAAGCCCGGAGTAGAAGGGGTTGGACAGCACTTCACGGGTAATCGGAAACATCTGCGGCAGGTTGTAGGTGAATACCACCAGAACCAGCAACGGGACGCTACGGAAGAACCAGATATAAATCGACGCGGGTACGCTGATCCAGCGCGTGGTCGAGAGCTTGGCCGAGGCCAGCAGGAAACCCAACAGCATGCCGATGAACCAGCCCAGCGCGCTGAGCTCGATCACCGTGATGCAGGATTCCCAGAAGTCCGAAACCGAGAACAGCGAAAAAAAGTAGGACCATTCGAATTGCATAGACACCTCAAGCTGCCAGCCTGGACAGGGACTTCACAGCACTTACAGCGGATGAAGATCCTGTAGGGGTGATCTTGCTCGCGATGCAATCAGTCAGTCAGTCATCACAGTGGTGTCTGAACAGACGCATCGCGAACAAGCTCACTCCTGCAGGAAGTACAGCGTCAATCGATCTGTAGCCGTCCGGCTTGCCGGCGGTGGCGATTTCAAAGACGCTCGCCGCCGGCGAGCCGTGCTGCTACAGAACTTTCGAACGATCAGTTCGTTGGCTCTTCCAGGTTGTACTTCTTCAGCAGTGCTGCGTACTCACCGGATTTCTTGGTCTCGTCGAAGGCCTTGAGCAGCGCCTGATACAACTCGTCGTTACCCTTCTTCACGTAGATGCCCAAGGTCTGCTGATAGATCGAGTGTTCGGTACTCACCACCACACGGCCTTTGGTGCGCTCGGCGATCATGCCGGCGGCGCCGTCGATCTCGACCTGCGCCTGAACGTTGCCGGACAGCAGCGCCTGAGTAACTTCAGGGGCGGACGGGAATTCGCTGACCGAGATCGCGCCCTTGTTGTTCGGCACGCAGTAATCGGTGGACAGCTTATTGAACTGAGCGACCCAGGTGGTGCCTTTTTCCAGGCCGACTTTCAGACCGCAGAGGTCTTCCGGCACCTTCGGTTTGATGGTGCTGTCTTTGAGGACCATGATCGCCGCACCGGTTTTGGCGTATGCGATGGTCTGAGCCTGGGTCTGACGTTCAGGCGTGATGTACATGCCCGAGATGATGGCGTCGTAGTGACCGGCATTGAGGCTCAGAATCAGGCTGGAGAACTTGGTGTCGACGAACTCGGCCTTGAGGTCCATGTGCTTGGCAAGCAGGCGCGACAGATCCGGGTCGGAGCCCACGACGTTTTTCTTCTCGTCATAGGATTCGAACGGTGGATAGGTGATTTCCATGCCGACCTTGAACTGACCGGGTGTCACGGTGGTAGCGGCCTGGGCAGCTGTGCCAAAAACAGTCGCGCCGAGCACGGCGGTGGCAAGAACGGTCAAGCGAACAGCAGTGTTCAAAGTGTTGCGCATCGTCGGTGACTCCACGTCAGGAAGGTAAGGCACGGTGTGTTTGCAAATCTTCTTGAGCATCAGGACGCGTCCTGCGCCTGTTTTTTCAGGTGGCCGAAGCTCGATGGCTTGCGCGCCTTTTCATACAGTTTGATCTCGCCGCTCTCGACCTTGCGCCGCAGGTATTGATAGGTCTGCAGGGCCTGGCCGAACATGTGTTCGCCGATGGTGATCTCTTCGTAGTCCTTGCTGCCGGTTTCAAACTGCGCAAGCGGTCTGATCTGAGTGTGGAAGTCGCAGGCGAAGAACAGTGGAAAGGAGTAACGCTCTTCGCTGACGGTGCGTACCCGATGAGCTGTAGCAACGAACGTACCAGCGGTCATAACCTCCAGCATGTCGCCGATGTTGACCACGAACGCGCCCTCAACAGGAGGTGCATCGATCCACTGGCCAAGATCGTTCATCACTTCCAGCCCCGGCTTGTCGGCCAGCAACATGGTGAAGCACTCGTAGTCGGTGTGTGCACCAATACCGGGCGCGTCTTGTGCGGCCCCGTCGAATGGGTAGTGGATGAGCCGCAGCTTGGAAGGCGGACGCGTAACCATCGCCTCGAAATAGCCCTCTTCCAGGCCCAGAGCCAGTGCGAAGCCGTCGAAAAGGCGACGACCCAGGGCGAACACGGCGGCGTAGTAGGCTTCAACGGCCGGACGGAAGCCCGGCAGGTCAGGCCATTCGTTGGCGCCGATCAACGGGGTTTTGGCAATCACCAGCGGGTCTTCATCGCCCACTTCGAAACCGATGTCGAAGGCTTCCTTGTGGTCCGGCTTGCCCTTGGCGTACACCTCTTCGCCTTCCGGCACGAAGCCTTTGTGGCTGCGGGAAGTGCCGATGTAATGCTGCATCTTGTAGTCGAGGGACTGAGCGAACAGGTCCTTGGCAGCCTGGCGCAGACCGTCGATCAACGACTGCTCGATGCCGTGGCTCTTGACGTACAGGAAGCCGACTTCTCGCGCCGCCTTGCCCAGTTCGTCGGCCACGGCCTGACGCTCGTTTATGTCGGTGCTGAACAGACCGGCGATATCCACCACCGGAATGCTGCTGAAATTGGCGACCTTTGGTGCCGCCGCTTGAGACTGATCAGGCATGGCGAAACGCTCCTTATCGGCTTGTTGTATGGGTGAAGCGCTGGAAATGTTCACGTTCGGTCTTGGCCATCCACACGTTCAGCGACCACAGATCGGCCACCGGTACGTTGGTGAAGGGTAGGTGATGCAAGTAACCGTCGGCGCCGAATTCCGGGGTCATGGTGGTGACCTGATAACCGCGTTCCTGCTGCGACTTCCAGATGGCCTCCCAGTGCTGCTGATGGAAGGCCAGCTCTTTCGCACGCTCGGGGCCGGCCGGGTGAGGGACTTGCGGGCCCTGGTCATAACCGACCCGAGCCTGAATGTGGTGCACGCGTTCGACGAAGGCGCTGAGGTCGTCCTCGGGGTCATCAAGCAGACGCTCGCAGGTGACGATCCAGTGGCTGATGTCGCTGGTGAAACGCAGGTCGGGTAACTGGCGGATCAGCTCCAGCGTTACCCAAGGGTTGAACAGCGAGCGTGCGCGATGGGTTTCGAAGGTGACGATCTGGCCGTGCTTGCGCGCCAGTTCCAGTGCCTGGCCGAAGAACTCGACCTGTTGCGGCAGCTGCCAGCGATCGTTGCCAGCCAGCACGTTGACGAAGCGCGGGTTCAGCTCGGTGGACCAGGCGAGTTTCTTTTCGAGATCGACGAGGTGTTCGTCAAGGGTTGCCGATTGTTCCGGCAGGACGTCATAGGCGGTGAAAACCGTAGCGATGTAAGGCAGGCGATTGGCGCGCAGGAAAGCCCCGAATTCGGCCCGCTCGACCGGCGTCAGCGGCAGGCGCGCTTCCATGCCATCGAACCCCGCTTCCAACAGCTCATCAAGCGCCTGAGCCTTGCTGGCGGTGTAGCCCCACATCGTGCGGAAGATTTCCAGTTTCATCGAACGTCCTCAAAGATTGCGTCTGGCGACAGACCTGCCCTGACATAGCTCCGCCACGGCGCGAGCCGAAACGGGGTTACAACGGCAGTCACATCTGAAAAAGGCAATCTTCGGGCCGTGTCTCTTCTGGACGGGCTCCTTTATTGGAGCCGATCTTAGGTTCGGCCGATGAACGGAAAGAATAGGAAAGCTCAAATGCATAGTTCAGAGATTTCTAAACTATGGTGGCGAGGTGCTTGCTAGACGTAACTCTTCGGGTTTTTTGGGTTCTTTAGCAGCACGGCTTGCTGGCAACTGCTGGAAATGCTGGATAACCGAGAGATTGTCATCGCTGCCGTCGTGACCTCCGGCGTCTCCCACAGGATCTGCGGTACATCATGGATTTACAGTGAGCCTTCTACAGGATTCGCGGCAGATCATGGATGTACAGTGAGCCTTTCCCAGGATCTGCGGCAGATAATGGATGTGCAGTGAGCCTTTCACAGGATCTGCGGTACATCATGGATTTACAGTGAGCCTTCCACAGGATCTGCGGCAGATCATGGATTTACAGTCAGCCTTCCACAGGATCTGCGATAGGCCAGAGATCTGCAGCGCGTCGCGGACCTGTGGGAGACGTCCGAGGTTACGAGGGCAGCGAAGCGGTTGTGAGCGAACGATGTCAATCCACAAAACTCATCACCTTGGTCTGGCCCAACAAAAACGCCTGATTCTGCTCGGTGGTCTGGCGGATGTAATCCCACAACAGGGTGATCCGCTTGAGCTTGCGCAGATCCTCCCGGCAATACATCCAGAACTGCCTTGTGATATCCACCTCGGTCTCCAGCACCGGCAGCAGTCGTGAATCCTGTGCGGCCAAAAAGCACGGCAGGATCGCCAAGGCTCTGCCTTGAAGGGTCGCAACGTATTGGGCAATGACGCTGGTACTGCGCAGGTGGGCATGAGCGCCGGGGAGCAGGTTGCTCAGGTAGAGCAGTTCGGAGCTGAAGGCCAGATCGTCGACGTAGCTGATGAAAGGATGTGTGGCGAGGTCTTCGACTTCGTTGATTGGCGCGTGATGGTCCAGATATTCCTGAGTCGCGTACAGCCGAAGGTTGTAGTCGCAGAGTTTGCAGCAGACGTAAGGCCCGTGTTCCGGGCGTTCCAGGGCGATGACGATATCCGCCTCGCGCTTGGACAGGCTGATGAAGTGCGGCAGCGGCAGGATGTCCACCGAGATGTCGGGGTAGGTGTCGGTGAAGTGGCTCAATTGCGGGGTGATGAAGAAGCTGCCAAAGCCTTCGGTGCAGCCCATGCGCACATGACCCGACAAGGCCACGCCTGAGCCGGAAACCTGTTCGCAGGCAATGTGCAGAGTGCTTTCGATGGACTCCGCCGAGCCCAGCAACCGCTGGCCTTCGGCGGTCAGGACGAAGCCGTTGTTGCGCGACTTTTCGAACAGCAGCGTACCCAGTGAGGCTTCCAGTGCGTTGATCCGTCGTGACACGGTGGTGTAGTCCACCCCAAGCCGCTTGGCTGCGGAACTGGCCTTGCGCGTGCGTGCCACTTCGAGAAAAAACTTCAGGTCATCCCAGTTCAGGGCGCTCAGGGACGTGATGTTTTTTTGCATGTTGAACCTGCTTTTATGTGCGTTCTTATTAGAAGTTTGCACATCTATACTCCGAAGCACGGAGCAATCCAACCTACGATTGAGCCGTATTTCTGACGATGGAACAGGCTCTGAAGACAGGTTGGTTGTACCGGCCTTTCGCGAGCAAGCTCCCTCCCACGATCATGTATTCCAATTCAGCAGTGAGATCGCGCCAAGAACCGAACCACCTACACGCCATAACACCCTGCACAACAATAAATAAGCGGAGGAGTTTATGAAAAACGCTATAACGGCGGATGCCGGCGCACTCGATGCCAGCTCTGCAAAGAAAGCCAAATCCTATCGGCTGGCCGGTGCCGCGAGCATGGCGGGCACGACCATCGAGTGGTACGACTTTTTCCTGTACGGCACCGCTGCCGCATTGATCTTCAACAAAATCTTCTTCCCTGCACTGGACCCGATCATCGGGGTGCTGGCGGCGTTCGCCACCTACGCCGTGGGCTTTCTGGGGCGGCCTCTGGGCGGAATATTGTTCGGGCACTTCGGGGACAAGATCGGCCGCAAATCCATGCTGCTCTTCACCCTCATGCTGATGGGGATCCCGACGATCATCATCGGCCTGATTCCCACCTATCAACAGATCGGTTACTGGGCAGCAGTGATCCTGGTGGCGATGCGTTTTCTTCAGGGCATGGCGGTCGGTGGCGAGTGGGGTGGGGCGGTTTTGATGGCCGTCGAACATGCACCGGAGGGCAAGAAAGGTTTCTATGGCAGCCTGCCGCAGACCGGTGTTGGCGCAGGTTTGGTGCTGGCGTCGCTGGCCATGGCGATGGTCGCAAAGATGCCCGAAGAAGACATGCTCAGTTGGGGCTGGCGCATTCCGTTTCTGGCGAGCGTGGTGCTGCTCGGCGTGGGCTGGCTGATTCGTCTCAAAGTCCCGGAGTCGCCTGATTTCGAGAAGCTGAAAAAAGACAACATCGCGGTCAAGGTCCCGCTGTTCAAGGTCTTTCGCGATCACCCCAGAGAAACCCTGACGATCATAGGCGCGCGCACAGCTGAGAACGCCTGGTTCTACATGTCCGTGACCTTCGCGCTGGCCTACGCCGCCAACCAGCTGCAGATCCCTCGCGCCGATGTGCTGGGGGCGATTACCGCGGGGGCAGCTCTGTCGCTGGTGACCATGCCGTTGTGTGGACACATCTCCGACAGGGTAGGGCAGAAGCGCCTGTATTTCGTGGGCCTGTTACTGCTCTGCGCCTTTGTTTATCCCTTCTTCGCCATGCTGGGCACTCGCGATCCCGTACTGGTCTGGTGGGCGATGGTGCTGGCGGTGGGCGTGGCGTTCCCCATCCTTTATGCGCCTGAATCGCTGCTGTTCGCCCGGCAATTCCCGGCAGAAATTCGCTACAGCGGCGTCTCGGTGTCGGTGCAACTGGCCGGTGTGCTGGGCGGCGGTTTCGCGCCGATGATTGCCACGCAACTGTTGGCCATGGGCGGTGGCAATCCGCACTACGTGATTGTTTACCTGATCGGCATGGCGCTGATTGCACTGGTGTGTACAGCGCTGATGAAGCGCGACCCGCCACGCCAAAGAATCGGCTGAAACAAATTTGCCGTGGATCGAACATCTGTAGCAGCACGGCTTGCCGCCTGAGTCTGTCTCAGCGGTGCCACCTCGAATGGAGAATCCTGCAATGAACGTTTCACTCAATAAAAACAACACCACTGTGGCCCATGTGAAGATGCTGATCGACGGCGAATGGGTCGAATCGCAGACCGGCGAGTGGCTGGATGTGATCAACCCCGCAACTCAGGAAGTGCTGGCGAAAGTGCCGTTCGCGACCACTGCTGAAGTCGATGCGGCCGTTGCTGCTGCGCAGAAGGCCTTCCAGACCTGGCGCCACACCCCGATTGGCGCCCGCATGCGCATCATGCTCAAGTTGCAGGCGCTGATTCGCGAGCATTCAAAGCGCATCGCCGTGGTGCTTAGCGCCGAACAGGGCAAGACCATCGCTGACGCGGAGGGCGATATTTTCCGTGGTCTTGAAGTGGTCGAACATGCCTGTTCCATCGGCACGCTGCAGATGGGCGAGTTTGCCGAGAACGTCGCAGGCGGCGTCGATACGTACACGCTGCGCCAACCCATCGGCGTCTGCGCAGGCATCACGCCGTTCAACTTTCCGGCGATGATTCCGCTGTGGATGTTCCCGATGGCCATCGCCTGCGGCAACACTTTCGTGCTCAAACCGTCCGAGCAGGACCCGATGTCGACCATGTTGCTGGTCGAACTCGCAGTCGAGGCGGGCGTGCCAGCTGGCGTATTGAATGTGGTGCACGGCGGTAAGCAAGTGGTCGATGCCATCTGCACCCACAAGGACATCAAAGCGGTTTCGTTTGTCGGTTCGACGGCAGTGGGCACTCATGTCTACGACCTGGCTGGCAAACACGGCAAGCGCGTGCAATCGATGATGGGCGCGAAAAACCATGCCGTGGTGCTGCCCGACGCCAACCGCGAGCAGACGCTCAATGCTCTGGTCGGGGCAGGTTTTGGCGCGGCCGGTCAACGTTGCATGGCGACCTCGGTGGTGGTGCTGGTTGGCGCCTCGAAGCAGTGGGTTCCCGAACTCAAGACGCTGGCGCAGAAGCTCAAGGTCAATGCGGGCAACGAGCCGGGCACTGACGTCGGCCCGGTCATTTCCAAGCGTGCCAAACAGCGGATTCTCGACCTGATCGAGAGCGGCGTGAAGGAAGGCGCCCGACTCGAACTGGACGGGCGCGGCATCACGGTCGCAGGTTATGAGAACGGCAACTTTGTCGGCCCGACGCTGCTCACCGGCGTGACCACGCAGATGCAGATCTACACCCAGGAAATCTTCGGTCCGGTGCTGGTGGTACTCGAGGTCGACACGCTGGATCAGGCCATCGAGCTGGTCAACGCCAATCCGTTCGGCAATGGCGTAGGCCTGTTCACCCAGAGCGGAGCGGCCGCGCGCAAATTCCAGAACGAGATCGACATCGGCCAGGTCGGCATCAACATCCCGATTCCAGTGCCGGTTCCGTTCTTCAGCTTCACCGGCTCGCGCGGCTCCAAACTCGGCGATCTGGGCCCGTACGGCAAACAGGTGGTGCAGTTCTACACTCAGACCAAGACCGTCACCAGCCGCTGGTTCGATGACGACAGCGTGAATGACGGGGTGAACACGACGATCAATTTGCGATGAAGAAATCGAGCCAGGTTTCACCGATATCTTGATGCTTTGCTATGGAATGTTTGGCGCCGGCCCCTTGTGGGAGGGAGCTTGCTCGCGAATGCGTTGGATCAGTGACTTCAATGAAAACTGACACACCGCTTTCGCGAGCAAGCTCCCTCCCACGGTGATCGGCGTGAGGCAGGGCTTTGAAGGGTGGTTTCGAGATCGCGCAAGACGTATCTGAATCTGAGGAAGGGAGAACACCATGAAAATCGCATTTATCGGCCTGGGCAACATGGGCGCCCCGATGGCGCGGAACCTGATCCGGGCCGGGCATCAGTTGCACCTGTTCGACCTCAACAAGCAGGTGCTGGCAGAACTCGCAGAGTTGGGCAGCCGCATCAGCGAGTCGCCCAAACACGCGGTAGAAGGCGCGGAGTTGGTGATCACCATGCTGCCTGCCGCTGCGCATGTTCGCGCGGTTTACCTGAAAGAAGACGGCGTGCTGGCCGGAATTGCTGCTGGCGTGCCCGCCGTGGATTGCAGCACCATCGATCCGCAGACCATTCGTGATGTGGCAGCGGTTGCAGCGAAGCAGGGTGTCGTGGTCGGCGATGCGCCGGTATCGGGTGGCACCGGCGGGGCGCAGGCGGGCACGCTGACGTTCATGGTGGGCGCGAGTCTTGAGCACTTCACGGTGCTCAAACCGATCCTCGCGCAGATGGGCCGCAACATCGTGCATTGCGGCGATGTCGGCACCGGTCAGATCGCCAAGATCTGCAACAACATGCTGCTGGGGATTTCCATGATCGGCGTCGCCGAGGCCATGGCGCTGGGGGATCGTCTGGGGATCGATACGGCGATTCTGGCAACCATCATCAACAGCTCTACTGGCCGTTGCTGGAGTTCGGAGATGTACAACCCCTGGCCCGGCATTGTCGAAACCGCGCCGGCTTCGCGGGGGTATACCGGAGGGTTTGGCGCCGAGCTGATGCTCAAGGATCTGGGGCTAGCCACCGAAGCCGCGAAGGTCGCGCGTCAGCCAGTGATTCTAGGGGCTGTGGCGCAGCAGCTGTATCAGGCGATGAGCCTGCGCGGCGACGGCGGCAAGGATTTTTCGGCGGTGATTGAAGGGTATTTGAAGAAGGAATAGGTGATTTTCGATCGCGTTGTACCTGTGGGAGACGCCGGAGGTCACGACGGCAGCGAAAGCGGTGTGTCAG
>Ga0308159_1002597_pt1 | contig 20422 bp, 22 predicted proteins | sample PhyCR1_FD_201040 | JGI IMG/M metagenome (GOLD analysis project Ga0308159, IMG submission 201040) | Phyllosphere microbial communities from UC Gill Tract Community Farm, Albany, California, United States - DLSLC.R1 | ecosystem: Host-associated > Plants > Phyllosphere > Unclassified | place: USA... | reverse complement strand
ACCGATTTCGTCGAGGTCGCCGGCGGCAAGCTGGCCCGCGTGACCGGCTTTCTCGACAAGGTGCCGGTCGGCGCCTGAATGCCCTTCAGCCGGCCACGACGCGGCCGGCATCGAGCCGGACGACCGACTGCGCGAGCGCCTCGACGTCCTGCGGGTCGTGCGTGACCAGCAGGGTCGGCACCTGCACCCGCGCCAGCATCTGCGCCAGCTCGGCGCGCAGGCGGATGCGCAGCGCGGTGTCCAGCGCCGACAGCGGCTCGTCCAGCAGCAGCAGGCGCGGCGCCGTTGCCAATGCGCGCGCCAGCGCCACACGCTGGCGCTGGCCGCCCGAGAGGTGGCGCGGGTAGGCGCGGCGCAGCGCCTCGATGTCGAACTGCGCCATGAGCGCCTCGACCCGCGCCGTTGCCTCAGGGTCCGGGGCGCGGCCCAGCCGCTGCACGCCGAAGCAGAGGTTCTCGTGCACCGTGAGGTGCGGAAACAGGGCGTAGTCCTGGAACACGAAGCCCACGCCGCGCGCGCGTGCAGGCAGGTCGATGCCCCGGGCACTGTCGAGCAGCGTCTGCCCGTCGACGCGCACCTGGCCCTGCACGCCGGGCAGCAGGCCGGCCATGGCCTGCAGCACGGTCGACTTGCCCGAGCCCGACGGGCCGAGCAGCGCCGTGCGGTGCGCGTCGGAGCGGAAGGCCGCGTCGACCGCGAAGCTGCGCTCGGGCGACTGCAGCGTCAGGCGGATGTGGACGTCGAGCATGTTCAATGCCTCGCCTGCAGCAGTCGGTTGGCCAGCACCAGCAGCACGATGCACACGGCCGAGATCACGAGGGTGAGCGTCAGCGCCAGCCGGTCGTCGCCGGCCTGCACGGCCGCGTAGACCGCGACGGACAGCGTCTGCGTGCGCCCAGGCAGGTTGCCCGCGATCATCAGCGTGGCGCCGAACTCGCCCATGGCCCGCGCGAAGGTCAGTGCCAGGCCGGCGCCGATGCCGCGCAGCGCCAGCGGCAGCGAGATGCGCAAGAACACCTCCCACTCGCCCGCGCCCAGCGTGCGCGCGGCCTGCGCGAAGCGGTGGTCCGTCTCCTCGAAGGCGGCGCGCGCGGCCTTGTAGATCAGCGGCAGCGACACCACGGCGGCCGCCAGCACGGCGCCCTCCCAGGTGAAGAGCAGGGTGATGCCGAACCACCGGTCCAGCCATTGGCCGATCACGCCGTTGCGGCCCACCAGCACGATGAGGTAGTAGCCCAGCACGGTGGGCGGCAGCACCATCGGCAGCACCAGCACCGCGTCGACCACCGCATGGCCGGGAAAGCGCCTGCGAGCCATCCACCAGCCCAGCGCGACGCCCGTGGCGCCGGCGAAGAGCGTGGCGAGAAGGGCGACCTTCAGGGTCAGCCAGAGCGGGGTGAGCACGGCGCGGCGGACAGTGGTGGTGCGTTCGCTTCAGGGCCTGGAGAAGCCGAAGCTGCCCAGGATCTGCTGGCCTTGCGGCCCCTTCACGAACGCGATGAAGGACTGCGCGGCGGCCGGCTGCTTGCTGGCGGCCAGCTGGGCGATGGGGTAGGTCACGGGCGAGGTCGTCGGCACGACCAGCGCCACCCGCGTGTCGTCCTTCTTGACCAGCGCGTCGGTGCGGTAGACGAAGCCGGCGTCGACCTCGCCGCGGGCCACGTAGTCGAGCACCTGTCGCACGCTCTCGCCGTAGATCCATTTGGGCTGCAGCGGCGCCGCGAGGCCTGCCTGTTCGACCACGTTCATGGTGTAGCGGCCCACCGGCACCGAGGCCGGCGTCCCGGCGGCGATGCGCCTGTAGTCGGAGCCGCTCAGGTCGCCCAGCGCCTTCGGCGCGAGCGCCGATTTCGCCGGGACGACGAGCACCAGTTCGTTCTTCACGAAGTCCGCGCGCGAGCCGGGCGTGATGAGGTTTGCGGCCACTGCCTTGTCCATCGTGGGTTGGTCGGCAGACGCGAACACGTCGACCGGCGCACCCTGCTGCATCTGCGCCAGCAGCGCGCCCGACGCGGCGAAGTTGAACGTGGCCTTGTGCCCGGGGTGGGCCTTCTCCCAGGCCTGTCCGACGGCCTGGAACGCGTTCGTGAGGCTGGCCGCTGCCGACACGACGATCTCCTGCGCCCACAGGGCCGGGCTCGCCGCGGCGAGGGCGAGGGCCAGCGCAGGGGTGCGCAACCAACGGCGTGCGTGCATGTCGATCCTCTCGCTATTCAAAAGTGGAATAGCGAAATCATAACGACGTGTCGCCGGGGGCGAAGCGGGCGCGCTTCTGCGTCGCGGCGGGCATCCGCCTTCGCACGGCGCGATTCAACAATGGAACAGCGCGAGCCCAGCGCCGCACAATGCCGCCATGACCGAACCCGTATCCCGCCGCCGACCGCCGCCGGGCTTCCTGGACGCGCTGGGCCACCGGGCGGCCGACAAGCGCATCGACATCCTGCGCGCCATCGGCCGCAGCGGCAGCATCTCGCAGGCCGCGCGCGATGCCGGGGTGAGCTACAAGGCCGCCTGGCAGGCGGTGGCGACGCTCACCAACCTTGCGGGCGTGCCGCTGGTGGACAAGGCCGTGGGCGGCGCGGGCGGCGGCGGCGCGGTGCTGACGGCCGAGGGCCGGCGCCTGCTGACCATGGCCGACGAACTGCTCGCGGCGCGCAGCACGCTGTGGCCCGTGCCGGGCGCCGGCGCGGCGGTGGCGGGGCTGGCGATCCGCACCAGCATGCGCAACCAGTGGCCGGTTCGCATCGAGGCGCTGCAAGGCACCGGCCCGACATTGCACGCCGCGCTGGCACTGGGTGAGCCGGCGCAGCACCTGCAGGCGCGCATCACGCGCGAGAGTGCCGAACTGCTGGGCCTCGCACCGGGCCTTCAGGCGCTGGCGCTGTGCAAGGCGACGGCCGTGCGCGTGGAGGCCGCGGGGCGCGTGCGGGCGACCAACCACCTGCAGGGTGCCGTCTCCGACATCGTCCGCGGACCGGAGGGCGACGAAGTGGCGCTGCGGCTGGACGGTGCGGCGATCGAGGTGGTGGGCTTCGCGGCGGCTGGCAGCGCGTTGCGGCGCCGGCAGCGTGTGATGGCCCGGGTCGACCCCGTGGCGCTGGTGCTGGCGCTGCCAGCCTGATCGGCGCCGTCCGGCGCCGTCCATCGCGCTTGCGTCTGCCTCAGCCCAACTGGGCCATCGCCTCGCGCACCGCGCCGGCGTTGGCGGGGCGCACGACGCGGGCCACCTCCAGCCCGTCTCTCAGGAACACCAGCGTGGGCCAGAGCTTGACGCCGAAGCTGCGGCCCAGCGGGCGGCCGCTGCCGTCTTCGACCTTGAGGTGCTGCAGGCCGGCCGGCGCATCGGCCAGCGCCTCGGCGATGGCGGGCTGCGCGCCCTTGCAGATGCCGCACCAGTTGGTGCCGAATTCGATCAGGGCGAGACCGCGCTGCGCGTCGACCTCGGCGCGGGTGGTCTGTTCGGGTTCGTAGGGCTGGGTCATCGGGCCATTGTGGTGTGCCGCTGCCAGGGATGCAGGGGCGCTCAGCGCTTGCCCGTGCCGGCCGAAAGCTTTCTGTAGACGGTGGCCCGGCTGACACCCAGGGTGCGCGCCGCCTCGGCCACGTTGCCGCGTGCTTCGCGCACCGCCTGCTCGATCAGCGAGGCCTGCACGTCGCGCAAACGCGCGGCCGGGGCGGTGCCTGCGGTGGCGCGGCCATCGCGCCGCAGCGCCCGCACGTGCAGCCGCAGGCCCGACCACAGCGGCACCTCCGCGGGGCTCGGATGGCGCGCGGCGGCGTCGAAGAGCAGCGAGGTCGGTACCGCGAACAGGTCGGGCGCCGCGGCCTGGCCTTGGTGCGGCAGCGGCAGCAGCTGCCGGGCGATGGTGTTGGCCCCGAGCACCCGGCCGTCCGCATCGAGGCACAGCAAGCCATCGCCGTCGACCCCGGCCTCCAGCGCCGCCAGGCTGCCCGGCCAGTTGAACTGCAGCAGCAGCGCGCAGGGCAGGCTGCGCAGCCAAGCATTCTGGATCGCGCGCGCCGAATGCTCGGCCAGGTGCTGGAGCTCGGGCCGCTCGACCACGTTCACGCCGGTGAGGTCGAGCATGCCGGCACAACGGCCCTGCGGGTCGAACAGCGGTGCGCCGGCACAGGTGTAGACGCTGGTGTCGTCGAAGAAGTGCTCGCCGCGGTGCAGCCACACGGCGCTCTGCTCGGCCAGCGCGGCGCCGATGGCGGTGGTGCCCACGGCGCGTTCCGACAGGTCCACGCCCACGCGCGCGATGTTGCGCGTGGCCGGGTCGTCGTGGCCCGCCAGCGGACCAACCTCGATGACGGTGCCCTGCGCATCGGTCAGCATCGCGAAATAGCGTGTGCCGGCGATGGCCCGCGAGAGGCGTTCGAGCACCGGCCGCGCCGCACCCAGCAGCGGCCCGTGCCGCTCCTTCGCCTGACGCGGCGCCGACGGGGCGACGGCGTCGAAGACCACACGCTGGTCGGGCGTGCGGCCGGCCGCCAGGCAGCGCTGCCAGGAGCGTGCGATCCATGGCGCGAGCGGCGTGGCGGCACCGGGCGACGCGGCGCCGTGCAGCCAGGCGTGGCGCGCCTGCGCGATCAGGGCGCCGCGGTCGGGCAGCGCGAGCATGCGTGCGGGGAAAGTCATCGTGGGGGGCAAGGAAGCTGTTCCATTTTGAGAATTTCGCGCAGGCCGCGCAACCGCCTAGGGTTTTGCCTAGGGAGTGGGGCAGGCACGGCGAACAAGATCGCACGGTCGCGCCTTCGCCGGCGCCGGCCCAGCCATCACCACCACGGAGACAGCCACATGCAGGTATCCCTCACCGTCAACGGGCGCGAGGTCACGATCGACGCGCCGCCCAACACGCTCCTCGTCCAGGCCATCCGGGAGCACCTGCGGCTCACCGGCACCCACGTGGGCTGCGACACGGCGCAGTGCGGCGCCTGCACCGTGCACCTGAACGGCCGCGCCATCAAGTCGTGCAACGTGCTGGTGGCACAGGTGGCCGGCGGCAACATCACCACCATCGAGGGCATCGCCCAGACCGACGGCACCATGCACCCGATGCAGGCGGCCTTCAAGGAGTGCCACGGCCTGCAATGCGGCTTCTGCACGCCCGGCATGGTGATGAGCGCCATCGACCTGTGCACCCACCACCCCAAGTCCGACGAGCAGCAGATCCGCTCGCTGCTCGACGGCAACCTGTGCCGCTGCACGGGCTACCAGAACATCGTCAAGGCCGTGAAGCAGGGCGGCGAGGCGATGGCATCGCAACCGGCCGCCTCGGCCGCGGCCTGAACGGAGGCGGACATGGGTGCTTCCGATTTCGCCAAGCTGCCGCACATCGGCGAGGCCATCCGCCGCAAGGAGGATGCGCGCTTCCTGACCGGCGCCGGCAACTACACCGACGACGTGCTGCTGCCCAACCAGGCACATGCCGTCTTTCTGCGCTCGCCGCACGCGCATGCGGCCATCAAGTCGATCGACATCTCGGCGGCCGAGAAGATGCCCGGCGTGGTCCGCATCTTCAGCGGCAAGGACATCGACGGCAAGATGGGCGGGCTGCCCTGCGGCTGGCTCATCAACAACCCCGACGGCTCGCCGATGAAGGAGCCGCCGCACCCCATCCTCGCGATCGGCAAGGTGCGCTACGTGGGCGACCATGTGGCGATGGTGGTGGCCGAGACGGTCGAGCAGGCGAAGAACGCCGCCGAGGCCATCGTGGTCGACTACGACGTGTTGCCCGCGCTGGTGAGCGTGGCCGACGCCGCGAAGAAGGCGAGCGGCGTCACGATCCATGATGCTGCGCCCGACAACCAGTGCTACAAGTGGACGCTGGGTGACAAGGCGGCGGTCGACGCGGCCTTCGCCAATGCGGCGCACGTGACGAAGCTCGACCTCGTCAACAACCGCCTCATTCCCAACCCTATCGAGCCGCGCGTCGCGGTCGCCGGCTACAACCGCGCCGGCGACGAGTACACGCTGTACGTGGCCAACCAGAACCCGCACGTCGAGCGGCTGTTGATGACGGCCTTCGTGCTCGGCCTGCGTGATCGCGCCCGACGTCGGCGGCGGCTTCGGCTCGAAGATCTACCTGTATGCGGAAGACGTGGCGCTCACCTGGGGCTCCAAGCAGATCAACCGCGCCATCAAGTGGACCTCGGACCGTTCCGAGGCCTTCCTGAGCGACGCACACGGCCGCGACCACGTGAGCCACGCCGAGATGGCGATGGACAAGGACGGCAAGTTCCTGGCCATGCGCGTGCACACCGACGCCAACCTCGGCGCCTACCTGTCGACCTTCTCGACGGCGATCCCCACCATCCTCTACGCCACGCTGCTCGCGGGCCAGTACACCACGCCGCAGATCTACGTCGAGGTCGATGCGTGGTTCACCAACACGGCACCGGTCGATGCCTACCGCGGCGCGGGCCGGCCCGAGGCGACCTACCTGCTGGAGCGCCTGGTCACCCGCTGTGGTTGGGAACTGGGGCTGGGCCAGGACGAGATCCGCAAGCGAAACTTCATCCGCGAGTGGCCGTACCAGACGCCGGTGGCCTTGCAGTACGACATCGGCGACTACGAAGCCTGCATGACGCGCGCGCAGGAACTGGCTGAAGTGAGTGGCTTCGCAGCCCGCAAGGCCGAGAGCGAGAAGAAGGGCAAGCTGCGTGGCATCGGCTACTCGAGCTACATCGAGGCCTGCGGGCTCGCGCCTTCGAACATCGCCGGCGCGCTGGGCGCGCGGGCGGGCCTGTTCGAGGCGGGCGAGGTGCGCGTGCACCCCACCGGCAGCGTGACGGTCTTCACCGGCTCGCACAGCCATGGCCAGGGGCACGAGACCACCTTCGCGCAGGTGGTGGCGGCGCGCCTGGGCATCCCGGTCGAGAACGTCGACATCGTGCACGGCGACACCGGCCGCATTCCCTTCGGCATGGGTACCTACGGCTCGCGCTCGATCAGCGTGGGTGGCGCGGCCATCATGCGCGCGCTGGACAAGATCGAGGCCAAGGCCAAGAAGATCGCCGCGCACCTGATGGAGGCGAGCGACGCCGACATCGAGTTCGCGGGCGGCGAGTTCACCGTCAAGGGCACCGACAAGAAAATCCCCTTCGGCCAGGTGGCGCTCACGGCCTACGTGCCGCACAACTACCCGCTCGACAAGCTCGAGCCGGGCCTGAACGAGACGGCCTTCTACGACCCGACCAACTTCACCTATCCCTCGGGCACCTACATCTGCGAGGTCGAGATCGACAAGGGCACGGGCGAGGTCAAGATCGACCGCTTCACCGCGGTGGACGACTTCGGCACCATCATCAACCCGATGATCGTGGAGGGCCAGGTGCATGGCGGCATCGTGCAGGGCATCGGCCAGGCGCTGATGGAGAACTGCGTCTACGACAACGAGACGGGCCAGCTGCTCACCGGCAGCTTCATGGACTACGCCATGCCGCGCGCCGAGGACTTCCCCAACTTCAAGCTCGACACCGTGTGCACGCCCTGCACCCACAACCCGCTGGGCACCAAGGGCTGCGGCGAAGCCGGCGCCATCGGGTCGCCGCCGGCCGTCATCAATGCCGTGCTCGATGCGCTGGCGCCGCTGGGCGTGAAGGACTTCGACATGCCGGCCTCGCCCGCCCGCGTGTGGGAGGCGATGAAGAAGGGCGCCACCACGCCGACGCAACAGCCGCAGGAACCGTCGCTGACCGCCAGCACCCAGGGCCGCCCGGCCGCCTGAGGAGAACACACCATGTACGCATTCACCTTCGAACGTCCCGACACCCTGGACAACGCCCTGAAGCTGGTGGCGGGCGGCGCCAAGCCCCTGGCCGGCGGACAGACCCTGCTGGCCTCGATGAAGCTGCGCCTGTCGGCGCCGGAGCAGCTCGCCGACCTGGGCGCCTGCAAGGACCTGACCGGCATCCGCAAGGAAGGCGACGCACTCGTCATCGGTGCCATGTCGCGCCACCTGGAGGTCGCCAACAGCGCCGAGGTCAAGTCGGCCTACCCGGCGCTCGCGGACCTGGCCTCGCGCATCGGCGACCGGCAGGTGCGGGCCATGGGCACGATGGGCGGTTCGGTCGCCAACAACGACCCGGCCGCCTGCTACCCCAGCGCCGTGCTGGCCTCGGGCGCCACGGTGATCACCACGAAGCGCGAGATCGCAGCCGACGACTTCTTCCAGGGCCTGTTCACGACGGCGCTCGAAGATGGCGAGCTGATCAAGGCGATCCGCTTCCCGCTGCCGAAGAAGGCGGCCTACGAGAAGCTGCGCCAGAAGGCGTCGCACTTCCCGCTGGTGGGCGTGTTCGTCGCGCAGTTCGACAGCGGCGTGCGCGTGGCCGTCACGGGCGCCGGCAACGGCGTCTTCCGCCATACGGGGCTCGAGGCGGCGCTGTCGAAGAGCTTCACGCCCGAGTCGGCGGCCGGCGTGGCCATCGACGACAGCGAACTCAACAGCGACCTGCATGCCACCGCGGCCTACCGGGCCAACCTGATCTCGGTACTCGCACAGCGCGCGGTGGCAAAGGCCCTGGGCTAAGCTGAGCCGATGACCGCACCTGCCGCCACGCCCGATCCCGCCGCACCCTTCGCCTCGATCGACGCCGTGGTGCAGGGGCTGGCGGCGGTCGGCTACCTGGCCGACCGGCGGCTGGCGACGGCGGTGTTCCTGGCCCTGAAGCTGCAGCGACCGCTGTTGCTGGAGGGCGAGCCCGGCGTCGGCAAGACGGAGCTCGCCAAGGCCCTGTCGGCAGCGCTGCAGCGCGAATTGCTGCGCCTGCAGTGCTACGACGGTCTGGAGCAACGCGAAGCCTTGTACGAATGGAACTACGCCGCCCAGTTGCTGCACATGCGCGCGGCCGAGGCAAAGGGTTCCGCCGAGGACGTCGAAGCCGAGGTCTACCAGCCGCACTACCTCATCCGCCGCCCGCTGCTGCAGGCGCTGCAGGCGCCGCCGCCCGGCGCGGTGCTGCTGATCGACGAGGTGGACCGGGCCGACGAGCCCTTCGAGGCCTTCCTGCTCGAATACCTGGGCGAGTACCAGGTCAGCATTCCCGAGCTGGGCACGGTGCGGGCCGTGGTGCCGCCGGTCACGCTGCTCACCAGCAACCGCACGCGCGAGCTCAACGACGCCGTCAAGCGGCGCTGCCTGTACCACTGGCTCGACTATCCGGAGCGCGAGCGCGAGCTTGCCATCGTGCGCGCGCAGGTGCCCGGCGCGGGCGAGCGCCTGTCCGTGCAGGTGGCCGACTTCGTGCAGCGCCTGCGCAGCCAGCCCTTCGCCGATGCCTTCCAGCGCGCCCCCGGCATCGCCGAGAGCGTGGAGTGGGCCCGCGCGCTGGTCGCGATGGACACCGTGGAGCTCGACCCCGAGGTGGTGGTCGACACCGCCGGCATCCTCTTCAAGCAGCGCGACGACGTGGCGGCGCTGAACCGGCAGCTCGCGACCGAGCTGCTGGCGCCGGCCGACGCCTGATCCTCTTTTGTTCCCGACCATGGAGCGCGTGCAGCAACTCGGCGACGCCCGGCGCGGCAAGTTGGCGGGCAACCTCGTCGGCTTCGGCCGGGCGCTGCGGCGCGCCGGCGTACGCCTCGATGCCTCGCGCATTGCGCTGGCCGCCGAGGCGGCGCAACTCGTCGGCGTGGGGAGCCGGCCCGACCTGGCGGCCGCGATGGAGTCCGTGATGGTCAGCCGCGAGCAGGACCGCGCCGTCTTCCGCGAGCTGTTCGATGCCTGGTTCCGCGATCCCGAGCTGGCCAACAAGATGCTCGCGCAGATGCTGCCCACGGCCGAAGGCCGCGCCGAGCCGGTCAAGCGCCGCCCGCGGGTGCGCGAGGCCTTGGCCGCGCCGCGGCCGCCGCAGGCGGCGCCGCAGAACGAGCGCGAGGTCGACTTCGACGCTGCCATGACGGCCGGCGACCGGCGTCAGCTGCAGCATGCCGACTTCAACGCCCTCGGCGCGGCCGAGTACCGCCTCGTCGAACGCTTGGCGCGCGACATTCCCTTGCCGGTGCCCCGCGTGCCCAGCCGACGCCTGCGGGTGGCGGGCCAGGGCGGCGCGCAGGCCCGCATGCATTGGCCGGGCGTGTGGCACGAAGCGGCCCGCACCGGCGGCGAGATGCTGCGCCTGCCGCGGCTCGTGCGGCGCGAGCAGCCGCTGCCGCTGCTGGTGCTGGTCGACGTGTCGGGCTCGATGGAGCGCTATGCGCGCCTGCTGCTCGCCTTCCTGCATGCGGCGACGCGCACGCTGGCCAGCCAGGGCGGGCGGCGCGACGTGTTCGCCTTCGGCACGGGGCTGACCGACCTGACGCCCGCCTTTCGCATCGCCGACACCGACGTGATGCTCGCGCAGGCGGGCCAGGCCATCGACGACTTCGCCGGTGGCACGCGGCTGGGCGAGTCGCTGGCGCAGTTGCGGCGCGCCCATGCGCGGCGCCTCATCGGCCGGCGCACGCTGGTGCTGCTGGTCAGCGATGGTCTCGACACCGGCGAGCCCGAATCGCTGCGCAGCGAACTGCAATGGCTGCGCCGCCACAGCCGCCGCCTGCTGTGGCTCAACCCGCTGCTGCGCTTCTCCGGCTATGCGCCGCTGGCGCGCGGCGCGAACGAACTGCACCGTGCGGCCGACGGCATGCTGGCCGTGCACAACGGCGCTGCTGCGCAACCGATAACGAACACTCCACGAAGGAACACCCCATGGACATGCAAGGCACCCGCCAGCTCGGCGTCACCCAGGAACAGGCCTGGCAAGCCCTCAACGACCCGGAGACGCTCAAGGGCTGCCTGCCGGGCTGCGACAAGTTCGAATCGACCGGCGACGGCCAGTACGCCGTCACCATGGCCGTGAAGGTCGGCCCGGTGTCGGCCAAGTTCAACGGCAAGGTCACGCTCAGCGACATCCAGCCGCCGACGAGCTACAAGCTGGCCTTCGAGGGGCAGGGCGGCGTGGCCGGCTTCGGCAAGGGCGCGTCGGCCGTCTCGCTCACGCCCAACGACGCCGGCTGCGAACTCGCCTACACGGTGCAGGCGCAGGTCGGCGGCAAGATCGCGCAGCTCGGCCAGCGCCTGATCGACGGCGCCGCCAAGTCGATGGCCGACGACTTCTTCAAGCGCTTCGACGCCGAGATGCAGCGCCGCCACGGCCCACCGCCGGCCGAGACGGCGGCCGTCGAGGGCGAAGCGCCAGCCGCTGAGAAGACGGGCGCGGTCTCGGGGTTCATGCAGAAACTCGGCTTCGGCAAGAAGGACAAGGCCGAGGGCCCGCAGGAGGGCTGAACGCGATGGAGAACCTCGACGTCATGGTGCTGCGCCAGCTGCGCGACTGGCGCCAGGCGGGGCGCCGTGCGCTGCTGGCCACGGTGGTACGGACCTGGGGCTCGTCGCCCAGGCCGATCGGTTCGATCCTCGCGCTGGCCGAAGACGGCGCCGTGGTCGGCTCGGTGTCGGGCGGCTGCATCGAGGACGACCTGATCGCGCGCCACAGCCGCGTCGGCGCGTCGGAGATGCCGACCGGCGCCCCCGCCCAGGTCAAGTACGGCATCACCGCCGACGAGGCGCACCGCTTCGGGCTGCCCTGCGGCGGCACGCTGGAGCTGCTGCTGGAGTTCGATCCCGATCCTGCCTCGCTGGCCGAACTGGTCGAGCGCCTGGAGGCGGGCCAGCTGATGCAGCGCACGGTGGCCCTGGCCGATGGTGTCGTGACGCTGGCGCCCGCGCACGCGCCGGCCGAGCTGGCCATCGACGAGCGCCAGCTGGTCAACACCTTCGGCCCCGAGTACCGCATGCTGCTGATCGGCGCCGGCCAGCTGGCCGAATACCTGGCGACCATGGCCAGCTTCAGCGGCTTCGCCGTCACGCTGTGCGACCCGCGCGCGGAGTACCGGGGCAGCTGGCAGGTGCCGGGCGTGGCGATCAGCACCGAGATGCCCGACGACGCGGTGCTCGCCTTCCGCCCCGACAGCCGCAGCTGCGTGGTCGCGCTCACGCACGATCCCAAGCTGGACGACCTGGCCCTGCTGGAGGCGCTGCAGACCCCGGCCTTCTACGTGGGTGCGATCGGCTCGCGGCGCAACGCGCAGGCGCGGCGCGAAAGGATGATCGAGCACTTCGACCAGACCGAGGCCTCGCTGGCCCGGCTGCGCGGCCCGATCGGCATCTACATCGGCAGCAAGACGCCGCCCGAGATCGCGGTGAGCGTCATGGCCGAGATCCTGGCGGTGAAGAACGCGGTGCGCCTGCCGCGCGAGATGGACGTGGCCGCGGCCAAGGACAGGCAACTGCAGACGGCCGAGTGATACGAGCGTGCGTTCAGCGCCATCGAACCGTTCACGCTGAGCCTGTCGAAGCGCCGCGCAGGGCTTCGACAGGCTCAGCCCGAACGGTGTGCCTTTGATCGCGCGCTGGCCTCAAGCCGCTTCCTTGATCCCCCGCATCAGGATCACGCCGCCCAGCGTGGTGGTGTCGCTGCGCATGCGCTTGGCCAGCGCGGCGGCCGAGCCCGCGCGCGCCTGCCAGCCGGCCTTGAGCAGGGCCTGGTTCACGTCGGGCGCGCGCAGCACCTGGTCGAGGGCGGCGTTGAGCCGGTCGACCGCGGCGTCGGGCAGCGTGGACGGGGCCGCCAGCGCGGTCCAGATCTCCAGGTCGGCGCCGCGCACGTCGGCCTCGCGCAGCGTGGGCAGCTCGTTCACCAGCGGGCTGCGGTCGGGCGAGGTGACGCCGATGGCCTTGAGCTTGCCGGCCCTGACCTGCGCCATGGCCAACGCCGGCGGCAGCAGCGCGATCTGCACCTCGTTCTTGAGCATGGCGGCGATCACCTGCGGGTTGCCGTTGAAGGGCGCGTGCGTGGCGCGGATGCTGGTGCGCATCTTCAGCAGTTCCATGCCCAGGTGGCCGACGGTGCCGTTGCCGGGGGTGCCGTACTTCGCCTCGGTGCCCAGGTTGCGGGCCCACAGCAGCAGTTCGGCGGGCGTGCTGCCCACCGCCTTGTCCGACACCGTGAGCACCAGCGGCGCGGTGCCGATCAGGCCCACCGGCGCGAAGTCCTTCTCGGGGTCGAAGGGCGTGCTGCTGTTGAGCAGCCGCGCAATGGTGAGGTTGCCGTTGATGAGCGCACCGATGGTGTGGTCGTCGCGCGATTTCGCCACCAGGTCGGCCGCCGTGTTGCCGCTGGCGCCGGGCTTGTTCTCCACAACGACCGGATGGCCCAGCAGCTTGGCCAGCGGCTCGGCGATGGCGCGCGCCGCGAGGTCGGGCGAGGAGCCGGCCGGAAAGCCGACCAGGATGCGCAGCGGCTTGGTGGGCCAGGCGGCACCGCCTGCCGCTGCGCGGGCGTTGGCACGGGCGGCGTCCTGCGCCCAGGCGGGCAGGCACAGTGCGGCCGTGGCGGCAGCGGCGGATTGAAGCAGTCGGCGTTTGTCGAGCATGGCAGAGTCGGGCGTAGAAGTTACAAGACGTTAACGAACTACGCGCTGCACTGCAACATAAGGCAAAGGTATCCACGCCCGGCAGGAGCCGGCACGGCGCTGCGGCGCAGCGCCTCCGGCGTTCCCGGACAGTTCGAGTCGGACCCGGCGATGGGGCGCGCGGGACCGGCGCCGCCCGCTATCGGTTCGACGGCGTCTCGGTGCCTTCGTCGTCCACGCGGGGCGGACGATGCGGCCCGTGGGCGGGCGGCGGCACGTCGCCACCCTTCTGCCGCTCGCGGAACAGGGCCGCGCGCATGAGGAAGATGGTGGTGACCGGGGCCGTCAGTGCGACGAAGAAGGCGATCAGCACCGCATGCAGGAAGAGCTGGGAGCCCTGTACCGAGAAGTACACGATCGTCGCCAGCGAGATCGCCCAGACGCCGAGCGTGGATCCGAGCGTGGGCGCATGGATGCGGCGGAAGAAGGTCGGCAGGCGCACCAGGCCGAAGGAGCCGATCGCGGCGAAGGCGGCACCGACCAGCACCAGCAGCGCCGTGAGCCACTCGGCCCACCAGGGCATCGACGCGCCGCTCATGCGCAGCTCCCGTGGGGCGCGGTCATTCGATCACCTCCCCGCGCAGCAGGAACTTGGCCAGCGCCGAGGTGCCGACGAAGCCGAACAGCGCGATCAACATCGCGGGCTCGAAATACACGCTGCTGGCGTACACGATGCCCAGCACCAGCACCATCAGCATGCCGTTGATGTAGAGGCAGTCCAGCGCCATCACGCGGTCCTGGGCCGAGGGGCCGAGCAGCAGGCGCGCCAGCGCGCACAGCATGGCGACCGCCAGGAGGAACAGGGCGCCCTTGAGGGCCCAGAAAAGCACGGGCGTCATGATGATTCGAAGATCTCCATCAGGGGCTTCTCGTAGCGCTGCTGCACCATCGCGATGAAGGCCGGCTCGTCGGCGAGGTCGAACACGTGCACCAGCAGCACGGAACCGTCGAGCGCGAGTTCGCCCCAGGCGGTGCCCGGCGCCAGGGTCAGCATCATCGAGAGCACGGCCAGGCCGTTCGGATCGCGCATGCGCAGCGGCACCTGGACGAAGGCCGGATGGATGTCGCGGGTGCGCCGCATCAGCAGCCGGTGCGCGACGGTGAGTGCGGAGGCCACCAGGTCGTGCAGCGCGATGCCCACCAGCCGCAGCGCCGTGAGCGGATGCCGCATGCGCACCGTGGCCGGGCGCAGGCCCTTGGTGATCAGCGGCACCACGACGGCCAGCAGCGCGCCGAACAGCACGGTGGCCGGGTGCACCGACTGGTTCAGCACGAGCCAGACGAGCAGCAGGGCGATCGACAGCGGCGGCGAGGGAATCAGGCTGCGGAACATGTCATTCGCCTCCTGCCTTCTGCGTGGGGCCGAGGCGCTGGCGCGCGGCCATCACCGCAGTGCGGTAGTCCCCGGGGTGCGCCAGGCCCTCGGCCGTGGCCTGGGCATGCATCATCACCGGCCCGGCGCCGACGGTCAGCGCCACGCACGCGGCCAGCAGCACGGCCACCGGCAGCACCTCCAGCGCGCGCAGCGCGGGCACGCTGGCCTGCGTCTGCGTCCAGAAGTGGCGGATGCCGCTGCGGCTGAGCGCCACCAGGGTGAGGAAGCCCGAGGCGAGGAGCAGCCCCAGGAACAGCCAGCCGCTGGACGTCGGCCGCTGCTCGAGCAGCCCCGACAGCATCGCGAACTTGCCGACGAAGCCCGACAGCGGCGGCAACCCCGCCATGAGCAGGGTGCAGCCCACGAAACTCAGGCCGAGGAAGGCGACGCCGGCCGGAATGGCGCGGCCGTACAGCGCCTGTGCCTCGTCGTCGAGGTTGACGTCGTCGAAGGACTGCAGGTCCTCGGACAGGAAGGGCGCATTGCCCGCCGACTCGTGCGGCGCGATGCTCTGCCCCGCGTTGCGCCAGCGCTCGATCATGTCGATGAGCAGGAACAGCGCACTGGCCGCCAGCGTGGAACTCAGCAGGTAATACAGCGCGCCGGCCCACACGGCCGACTGCCCCAGGCCCACCGCCGCGATCAGGGTGCCCGCCGAGACCAGCACGCAATAGCCCGCGAGATTGGACAGCCGCTGCGTCCCGACGATGCCGATCGCGCCCACCGCCAGCGTGGCCATGCCCAGCCCCAGCAGGGCCACCTGGCCGAACTGGGCCGACGCACCCGCGTCGGTGCCGAAGAACAGCGTCCAGGTGCGCAGCAGCGTGTAGACGCCCAGCTTGGTCAGCAGCGCGAACACCGCGCTCACCGGCGACACGGCGGCGCTGTAGGCCGGCACCAGCCAGAAGTTGAGCGGCCAGGCGCCGGCCTTGGCGAAGAAGGCGGTAGCGAGGATGGCCGCCGCGGCGTGCAGCAGGCCGCGGTCGGCCGGCGCGACCTCGGCGATGCGCGCACCCAGGTCGGCGAAGTTGAGCGTGCCCGTGACGCCGTAGAGCATGGCCGCGCCGATGAGGAAGAGCGACGAGGCCGCGAGGTTGATCGCGATGTAGTGCAGCCCGGCGCGCACGCGCAGTTGGCCCGAGCCGTGCAGCAGCAGCCCGTACGAGGCAGCGAGCATCACCTCGAAGAACACGAAGAGGTTGAACAGGTCGCCGGTGAGGAAGGCGCCGTTCAGGCCCATGAGCTGCAGTTGCAGCAGCGGGTGGAAATGCACGCCCGCGCGGTCCCAGCGCGAGGTGGAGTAGATCGAGGCCGCGAAGGCCACCACGCCCGTCAGCGCCACCATCAGGGTCGACAGCCGGTCGGCCACCAGCACGATGCCGAAGGGCGCCGGCCAGTTGCCCGGCAGGTAGACGCCGATCGAGCCCGGCCCGCCGCCGGTGTCGGGCGCATTGACCCAGCGCAGCAGCGCCAGTGCCGCAACCAGGCCGACGAGGCCCGAGACCACCGACAGGAAGGACTTGGCGCGGCGCCGCTGCTCGCCCATCAGCAGCATCAGCGCGGCCGTGAGCATGGGCACGAGGATCGGCACCGCGATCAGGTGCGGCATCGTGTGGTCGAGCAATCGGTCGAGCAGCGAGAACAGCTCGTTGACGAACGTGTTCATTCGTCTTTCTCCTCACCGTCGACGTGGTCGGTGTCGGAAATGCCGCGCGAGGCCAGCATCACGACGAGGAAGAGCGCGGTCATCGCGAAGCCGATCACGATGGCCGTGAGCACCAGGGCCTGCGGCATCGGGTCGGCCGTGTTGGCCAGCGTGGCCTTGAAACCGGGCACCAGCACCGGCTCGCTGTCGACCTTGAGCCGGCCCACGCTGAAGATGAAGAGGTTGACCGCGTAGGCGATCAGCGTCAGGCCCATGATGACCTGGAAGGTACGCGGGCGCAGCAGCAGGTACACGCCCGAGCCGGTGAGCACGCCGATGGCGATGGCCAGCACGATTTCCATCAGGCTTTCGCTCCCACAGCGCTTTCTTCGGCGGCGCGCCGCTCGGCCTCCTTCTCGGCCTGCTCGTCCGCCCAGCGGTGGCTGCGGATGGACTGGTGGGCCAGGGCGGTGAGGATCAGCATGGTGGCGCCGAGCACCAGCGCGAACACGCCGGTGTCGAAGAACAGGGCGCTGGGCACATGCAGCTCGCCCAGCACCGGCAGCGTGAAGTGGGCGGTGTGCGTTGTCAGGAAGGGATAGCCCAGCGCCACCGCGCCGCCGCCGGTGGCCAGCGCCAGCAGCAGGCCGATGGCGATCCAGCGCCGCGGGTAGATGCGCAGGTGCTCCTCCGTCCAGGCCGCGCCGGAGACGATGAACTGCAGCATCAGCGCGACCGACATCACCAGCCCGGCCACGAAGCCGCCACCCGGCGCGTTGTGGCCGCGCATGAAGAAGTACACCGACACCAGCGCCGACAGCGGCAGCAGCAGGCGCACAAGCACCGCGGGGACCATCAGGTAGCCGACCGCGGTGTCCTTGGCCAGGCGCGGGTTGACGAGGTCGCTGCTGCCGTCGTCGGGCTGCGCGCGCTGCTGGGGCGGCAGCGCCATCGCCTCGGGCGCGGGCCGGAAGCGCCGCAGCAGCGCATAGACCGTGAGCGCGACGATGCCCAGCACCGTGATCTCGCCGAAGGTGTCGAAGCCGCGGAAGTCCACCAGCATCACGTTGACGACGTTGGTGCCGCCGCCTTCGGGCAGCGCACGCTCAAGGAAGAAGGGCGAGATGCTCAGCGGGTTGGGCCGGGTCATCATGAACCAGGCGAGCGCCGACATGCCGCCGCCGGCCACCGCGGCTACAGCCAGATCGCGCCCGCGGCGGCCCCAGGGGCGCAGGCGCTCGCGCGGCCGCTGGATCTGCGCCTTGCGCATCGGCAGCCAGCGCAGGCCCAGCAGGATCAGCAGAGTGGTGACGACCTCGACCACCAGCTGCGTGAGCGCGAGGTCGGGGGCCGAGAACCAGATGTAGGTGATGCAGCTCACCAGCCCGGCACCCGATGCCAGCATGAGCGAGGCCAGGCGGTGGAACTTGGCTTGCCAGGCCGCGGCCAGCGCGCAGATGCAGCCGATCGCCCACATCATCGCGAACATCGGCGAGAAGGGCAGCAGCTCGCGGGCGCCGCGCTCGGCCGGCACGAACCACAGCGAGGTGCCCGCGCCCAGCACGGCCACGAGCACGAGCAGGAAGAGTTGGGGCTGCAGGCGGCGCGTGCCCAGCAGCCGCCGGCTGCGGCGGCCGGCCTCGGACAGGCGGGCGAGGACGTTCTCAAAGATGCGCTGGCCGTCGAAGCGGTGCAGGAGCGGGGTGTGCTCCAGGCCGCCGGCCTGCCGCCGGCGCCGCTGCAGCAGGTAGAGCGCCGCGCCACCAGCCAGGGCGACGAAGCTCATCACCAGCGGCAGGTTGAAGCCGTGCCACACGGCCAGGCTGTATTCGGGCAGCGTGCCGCCCACCACGGGCGCTGCCGCGGCCGCCAGGAAGGCGCCGACCGACCATGCCGGCACCACCCCCACCACCAGGCACACCAGCACCAGCAGTTCGACCGGCACGCGCATCCAGTGGGGCGGCTCGTGGGGTGGCTTGGGCACCTCGTCGTTGCAAGGCGGGCCGAAGAAGACGTCGAACACGAATCGCGCGGAGTACGCGACGCTGAAAGCGCCGGCCAGCGTGGCCAGGATGGGCAGGGTGTATTCGACCCAGGGCGCGGCATCGAGGAACACCGTCTCTGCGAAGAACATTTCCTTGGACAGGAAGCCGTTGAGCAGCGGCACGCCCGCCATCGACGCGCTGGCGATGATGGCCAGCGTGCCGGTGATGGGCATGGCGCGCAGCAGACCGCTGAGCTTGCGGATGTCGCGGGTGCCGGTCTCGTGGTCGATGATGCCGGCGGCCATGAACAACGAGGCCTTGAAGGTCGCGTGGTTCATGATGTGGAAGACGGCCGCGACCGCGGCCAGCGGGCTGTTCAGTCCCAGCAGCAGGGTGATGAGCCCCAGGTGCGAGATGGTGGAGTAGGCCAGCAGCGCCTTCAGGTCGCGCTGGAACATCGCCACGTAGCCACCCAGCAGCAACGTGAGCGCGCCGGCCCCGCCGACCAGCCAGAACCACTCCTGCGTGCCCGACAGCGCCGGCCAGAGCCGCGCCATGAGGAACACGCCCAGCTTCACCATGGTGGCCGAATGCAGGTAGGCCGACACGGGCGTGGGCGCTGCCATGGCGCGCGGCAGCCAGAAGTGGAAGGGGAACTGCGCGCTCTTGGTGAACGCGCCCAGCAGGATGAGCACGAGCGCCAACGGGTAGAGGGCATGGGCGCGGATCTGGTCGCCCGAGGCCAGGACCACGTCGAGGTCGTAGCTGCCCACGATGCGGCCGAGCACCAGCACGCCGGCCAGCAGGCACAGCCCGCCGGCGCCGGTGACGGTGAGCGCCATGCGCGCGCCGCGCCGCGCATCGCGCCGGTGGTGCCAGTAGCCGATGAGCAGGAAGGAGAAGAGGCTGGTGAGCTCCCAGAACAGCACCATCTGGATCAGGTTGCCCGACAGCACCACGCCGACCATCGAGCCCATGAAGGCGAGGAAGAAGGCGAAGAAGCGCGGCACCGGATCGGAGGCCGACATGTAGTAGCGCGCGTAGAGCACCACCAGTGCGCCGATGCCCAGGACGAGCACGCAGAACAGCCATGCGAAGCCGTCCATGCGAAAAGACAGGTCGAGGCCGAGCGAGGGGATCCAGGAGTAGGTCTGACGCAGCACGTTGCCGTCGGCCAGGCGCGGGAACATCCACGCCACCTGCACCGCGCCGAACAGCGCGACCACGCCCGCGAGCGTCGATTCCCGGTTGCGTGCATTGGACGGCAGCGAGGCCGCCAGCACGCTGGCGATGAAGGGAAGGGCGACGAGGAGGACCAGCGGCATCTCGATCGATTCTATCGACCGGCCTTCGTGCGCCCATTGGAAAAAACCGCAGACGGCCGGCCGGTCTTTCAAGCGGAACGTGCCTGGAACACCCGCCGTGCGGCGGGGCGCAGCTATGAATTCCGTAGCGCCTTTTAGGCGCCCGAATCAGGAGGCGATGAAGCCCTGCACCGTGCGGATGCCGACCCAGGTCAGCGCCAGCGAGCCGGCCAGGTGCAGGCAGCCGGTCAGCAGCGCGAGGCCCAGCCGGCCGTCGAGCAGCATCGCCACCACCTCGGCCGAGAAGCTGGAGAAGGTGGTGAGGCCACCCAGGAAGCCCGTGATGAGCAGCAGCCGCCACACCGGATCGAGCTGCGGCATGGCCTGGAAGGTGCCCACCGCCACGCCGATGAGATACCCGCCGATGAGGTTGGCGGCCAGCGTGCCCCAGGGCAGCAGCCCGCCCTGGGCATTGAGCGCGAGGCCCAGTCCCCAGCGGGCCAGCGCCCCGAGCGAGGCACCGAGCGAGATGGCAAGGATGGGCAACAGAGGCATTCGCCGATTTTCACCGTGCTTGCGGGCCGGCGTGCCTCACATCTGCTTCGGCAGCCAGGTCACCAGCGCCGGGAAGAAATAGATGATCAGCACGGCGGC
>Ga0308159_1002596_pt1 | contig 20425 bp, 21 predicted proteins | sample PhyCR1_FD_201040 | JGI IMG/M metagenome (GOLD analysis project Ga0308159, IMG submission 201040) | Phyllosphere microbial communities from UC Gill Tract Community Farm, Albany, California, United States - DLSLC.R1 | ecosystem: Host-associated > Plants > Phyllosphere > Unclassified | place: USA... | reverse complement strand
CCAGCGCGCGGGCCACGCGCGGGTTGGCGTCCACGAAGCGCAGGTACAGGCCGGCGCGGCTCAGGCCGGTGAACCAAGCGGCCAGCAGCGCCGCCACCACCGCCAGGCCGATGGCCGCGGTGCTGGCATTGCCCAACCACTCGGGCAGCCGCTCGAAGGCGCGGAACTGCGGCGAGTAGGGAAAGGCGTCCTTCGGGTCCTTCCAGGCGCCGTAGACCAGGTGCAGCAGGAAGTTGGCCGCCACGTAGTTGAGCATCAGCGAGGCGATGATCTCGTTGACCGCCAGCCGCAGCTTGAGCAGCGCCGGCGCCAGCGCCCAGGCCATGCCCATCGCGATGGCCACGGCGCCCATCAGCGGCAGACGCAGCGCGGGCGGACCGAGCTCGAACATCGACACGGCCGTCGCGCCGATCGCGCCGAAGATCATCTGGCCTTCCAGGCCCAGGTTCCAGAAGCGGGCGCGGAACGCGATGGCCGCGCCGATGCCCACCAGGATCATGGGCGCCGCCTGGAACAGCACGGCCAGCAGGCTCTGCTTGTCCACCAGCGTCTGCATGACGAACTCGTTGAGCAGCTCGTTGGCCGGCACACCCGCCGCCACCAGGATCGCGGCCGAGATGGCGAGGCCCGCCGCGACGGCCAGCGCCAGGATCAGGGCCTGCCTCGGCAGAGCCATCTGCTGGCGCAGTTCCAGGGTATAGCGGCGCGCGAAGAGGGGCACGCGCTTCACGCGCGCCGCAGCGGCGGGGGCGCTGATCGCGGCGTCAGTCATGCGCGACCATGGCCTGGCCGATCTGCTGGCGCTCGGCGGGTTGATCGAATTCGGCCACGATGCGGCCGCGCGCCATCACGCCCACGCGGTCGGCCAGGGCCAGCACCTCGTCGAGGTCCTCGCTGATGAGCAGCACCGCGGCGCCGGCATCACGCGCCGCGCGCAGCCGGCCATGCACCTCGGCGCTCGCGCGCACGTCCAGCCCGCGGCTGGGGCTGTGGGCCAGCACCAGCCGTGGCGCGCGGCCGAACTCGCGGGCCAGCACCAGCTTCTGCGCGTTGCCGCCCGAGAGCAGCGCGGCCTTCTGGTTCGGGTGGCGCACGCCCTGCACGTCGAAGGCCTGGACGGCCTCGCGCGCGTCGGCGGCCATGCGGGCGCGGTCCAGCCGCCAGGCCGGGCCGTAGCGGCCCGCCTGCACCTGGCCGATGCCGAAGTTCTCGACCACCGACAGGCCGCCCGCGAGGGCGAGGCCGTAGCGATCGGCCGGGATGGCGGCGAAGTGGGGCAGCCGGCCGTGCACGGGCCCGTCCTCGCCGGCCAGCGTGATCGTGCCTTCCAGCCCGTCGGCCATACCCATCAGCGCCTCGGCCAGTTCACCCTGGCCGTTGCCGCCCACGCCCGCCAGGCCATAGATCTGGCCGGCGTGCAGCGTCAGGTCGACGCCATCGAGCGCGGCGCGGCCGGACGACTGCAGGCGCAGGCCGCGCAAGGTCAGCAGCGGCGCGCCACGCAGCGCGGGGTCCGCCGCCGCCACGCTCGGCGCGACCGACTGGCCGACGGTCTGGCGCACCAGTTCCTCGATGGGCGTGGCCTTGGGGTCCACCGTGGCCACCGTGCGGCCACCGCGCATCACCGTCACGCGGTCGGCCCAGGTCTTCACGTCGGCCATCTTGTGCGTGACCAGCGCCACCGCGGCGCCCTGGCGCGACAGCGCATGCACCGTCGCCAGCAGGCGCTCGGCCTCCAGGTCGGTGAGCACGGCCGTGGGCTCGTCCAGGATCAGGATGCGCGCGCCCGCCAGCAGCACCTTGAGGATCTCCACGCGCTGCTGCTCGGCGATCGACAGGCGCTCCACGCGGGCGCGCGGGTCGATGGCGAAGCCCAGCTCGGCGGCGCGGGCGCTGATCTCTTCCTCCAGCTGCGCCATGCGCCGCCGGTGGCTGCCTTCGCCCTGCGCGTGCGGGTGGCCCAGCAGGATGTTCTCGGCCACGGTGAAGGGCCGCACCAGCTTGAAGTGCTGGTGCACCATGCCGATGTGCAGGGCCGCCGCGTCGCGCGGACCGGCCAGGCGCACCGGGTTGTCGTCCACCAGCAGCTCGCCCTGCTCGGGCGCATACAGGCCGGCGGCAATGTTCATCAGCGAGGACTTGCCCGCGCCGTTCTCGCCCAGCAGCGCATGCACCTCGCCCCAGCGGGCGGCAAATGACGCGTCCGTCAGGGCCTTGAACCCATCGAAGGACTTGTGAATGCCAACAAGGCGAAGGGCATCAACAGTCATCGGCGTATGAAGAGAAAAGGTGCCCCAGCAGCCGCCGCGCAAGTGACTTCGCCAGCCCGCAGGGGTCGCCCCGGGAGGGGTTCGCGGAGCGGGCAGCGCGGAGCCCGGGGGAGAGTCACTTCTGCGTGACCACGCCCTTGACGAACCAGTCCATCTTCCAGAGGTCCGCGTCCGGCAGCACGGCGCCCGCGGCCACGCGCTCCTTGCCGTCGCGGTCCTTCAGCGGGCCGGCGTAGACCTGCTTGCCTTTCAGGATGGCCTCGCGCTCGGCCTGGATCACCTTGACCTTGTCGGCCGGCACCGCCGGGCCGAAGCCGGCGATGTCGGTGCCGCCGCCGCTCATGGGGATGAAGGCGCCGTAGGGTTCGGGCTTCCAGTTGCCGGCGATGACCTTCTTGAGTTCGGGAATCAGGAAGCGGTCCCACACCCACACCGACGAGCACAGCGTGGCCTTGGGCGCGAACTGCCGCAGGTCGCGGTGGTGGCCGGTGCCGTACACGCCGCGCTCCTGCGCCACGATCTGCGGCGTGGGCGAATCGACGTGCTGGCCGATCACGTCGGCGCCCTGGTCGATCAGCGCGGTGGCGGCGGCGCGCTCCTTGACCGGGTCGTTCCAGGTGCCGGTGTAGATCACGTTGACCGTGGCGTTGGGGTTCATCTTCTGCGCCCCGAGCGCGAAGGCGTTGATGGTCCAGTTCACCACGCCGAAGGGGTTGGCTGCGACGAAGCCCAGCTTGCCGGTCTTGCTGGCGGCACCGGCAGCCATGCCGCACAGGTACTGGCTCTCGTAGGTGCGGCCGTAGAAGGATTCGAGGTTCGGCCCGTTGGTGGTGCCCGAGCCGTTGAGGAAGGCCACCTTGGGGTACTTGGCCGCCAGGTCCTTGAAGGCGTCGGACTGGCCGAAGGCGGTGCCGATCACGATGTTGGCGCCGCGCGAGATGAAGCGCTCGGCCGCGGGCTTGATGACCGAGGCGTCCTCGCCCACGTTTTCCACGAACTGGATCTTCTGGCCGATCGCGGCTTCGATCTTGACGCGGGCCTCGTCGAAGGCCTGCGTCCAGCCGCCGTCGTTCTTGGGGCCGTAGTACAGCATCGCGATGACGGGCTTGCCGCTCAGGCTGAAGCCGGCCTGGGCATAGGCGGTGCCGGCCGACAGCAGCACGGCGGCGCCGGCCAGGACCACGCTCATGCGGGGAAAGCGCTTGGACAACATGGAGACCTCCAGGAAGAAGGAAAGGAGAGGTGGGCGGAATGGGTGAAAAAGCACGAACAGTGCCGCCCCGGCGCCGGCCGGCCGGGCGGCGGGCGCGTCACATCATGAAGTTGATGCGAAAGACGTTGCCCTCCGGGTCGAGCAGCACCGCCTGGTACCAGTTGTAGTAGGTGACGTAGGGCGGCTTGATGAGCGTGGCGCCGGCTTCCAGCGCGACGGGCACCATGCGGTCCACGTCCTCGCGGCTGTCGACGTCGACGTTGAGCAGGAACTTCACGCCCTTGGTGTCCGAGAACTCGGCCAGGTGGAGCAGTTCGTAGGCATCGAGGGCGTTGAAGCCCAGGCTGCTCCTGCCCGTGTCCAGCCCGCGGAAGATGGGAGAGCGGATGGCCTCGATCTCCGGAAAGCCGAACACCCGCTGGTAGAAGCCGCTCAAGGCGACCACGTCCTTGGCGAAGACGTTGACGTAGGACAGATGGGCCATCACTTGGTCCCGCCGAAGGTGGTCTGCTTGACGAACTTGGACGTGAGGTGGTCGCCCGAGGAGATCGGCGCGTACTTGGCCTTCTCGCCCGGCGCCAGGCAGGTGGGCAGGCACTCGACCATGGCGTCGTAGTTGGGCTGGTGGAAGAACACCAGCGACTGCCGGCGATTGGTCTGTGCCACCTCGAAGGGCGGGTTGACCACGCGGTGCATGGTCGAGACCCACTGGTCGTTGGTCCACTGCATCATCAGGTCGGCGATGTTGACCACCAGGCCGCCCTCGACCATCGGCACGTCCACCCACTGGCCGGCCTTGTTCTGCACCTGCAGGCCCCGGTCGTCGGGCAGCACGATGGTCAGGCTGCCGTAGTCGCTGTGTGCGCCCGCGCGCAGCTGGCCGGGCAGGGGCGCCTCGCGCTGCGGCGGGTACGACAGCACGCGGAACATACTGATGTGCTTGTCGATCTTGTCGTCGAAGTAGGTCTCGGGCAGTTCGAGGGCCAGGGCGAAGATGCGCATGAGCAAGCGCGACAGGTCGCTCATGGCCTCGAAGTACTGCTCGTAGGCCTCGCGGAAGCCCTCGATGGGCGGCCAGCTGTTGGGCTCGAAATGGGGACCGGCGGCCGGGCCGCGGTGGTACTCGTCGTCGGGCACGTTGGAGGGGCCGACCGAGAAGGACTCCTTCAGGTCCCCGGGCGTGGCCTCTTCCAGGCTGTACGACAGGCCTTCCTCGCCCACCGCGCTGTAGCCGCGCACCGCATCGTCGCGCGGACGGTCCACCTTGCGCTTCTCGGCCAGCGGCATGTCGAAGAAGCGGCGCGACAGCGCCGAGACGCGTGCGATGAGCGCCGGATCGATGCCGTGGTGCGTGATCACCAGGAAGCCGATGCTGCGGCAGGCTTCGTCGACCTGGCGGGCCAGCGCGGCCTTTTCGGCGGCGGTGCCCGAGAAGTAGGGTGCCAGGTCGATGATGGGAACGGTCATGAGGGTCATGGAGCGCCTCGATGTGCGAAAGGGGTTGTGCCTGTGCCGTTTGCAACGACCGTGCCAGTTGGACCAAATGGACAAACGCTCGCCGGGCTGCGTACGATGCGGCCCATGCACGGCATGCGGTCGTGCTGCGGTGTCTTGGTGCGGGTCGGGCCAAGGTCCGGGTGCGCGAGGCCCGTTGCTGGTGCGCGCAGGCTGGTACGCGATTCGCAACGCTCCATGCAGATCGGCCGTGACGGGTCCCGCGACGCATGCCGACAACAACGAAAGGAAAGGGAAGCCCGATGGCCAGACCGCCCGCGGCGAACAGGAAGACGCCGGCCGAGGTGCGCACGCGCGCTGCCGAGCGCACAGGGAAGAAGACGGTGCCGGCGGCCAGCCCGCGCGTCGCGCGCCGGCCGCGCCAGGCCGAGGACAAGCGCAGCGTGATCCTGGCCGCGGCGCTGGGCCTCTTCTCGCGCTTCGGCCTGCACGGCACCAGCGTGGACCAGGTGGCCGCGCGTGCCGATGTCTCCAAGAGCAACCTGCTCTATTACTTCGCCAACAAGGAAGAGCTGTACGTGAGCGTGCTGCGCGAGCTGCTGCACGTGTGGCTGGAGCCGCTGCGCGGATTCAGTGCCGAGCAGGACCCGCGCGAGGCCATTGCCGGCTACATCCGCCGCAAGCTGGTGATCTCGCGCGACCGGCCCGATGCGTCGCGCCTGTTCTGCCTGGAGATGATCCAGGGCGCACCGCTGCTGCGCGACGAACTCGACCGCGAGCTCAGCACCCTGGTGGCCCGCAAGTCCGAGGTGATCGCCGAATGGGTGCGCTCGGGCCGGCTGCGGCCGGTGGCGCCGCACCACCTCGTGTTCGGCCTCTGGGCCCTCACGCAGCACTACGCCGACTTCGCGGTGCAGGTGCAGGCGATCGCCGGCCGCACGCTGCAGGATGCGGCTTTCTTCGAGGAGACGGTCGACAACGTCCAGCGGCTGGTGCTGGACGGCATCTGCGTGCCGGCCGCTGTCCCAGCCTGAGCACGCCGCGCTGCTACTGCGGCAGGAGGTCGTGGTAGCGCCGGTCGAAGTAGACGAGGCCGTGCGCCGCGCTGCCCACGCGCACCGCCTCCACTTCGCAGAAGAGCACATCGTGCGTGCCCACCGCCGTGCGGCCGACCACCCGGCATTCGAAGGTGGCGGCGGCCTCGGCCAGCACCGGCACGCCGCTGCGGCTGGCATGCCACCGGGCGGCGGCGAAGCGCTCGTCCATCGGTGTCTTGCCGCCGAAGAGGTTCGACAGCGGCTGCTGCCCGGCGCCCAGCACGTTCACGCACAGCACGCCGTTGGCCTGGAACACCGGATACACCGACGCGCTGCGGTTCAGGCAGATCAGCAGCGTCGGCGGATCGTCGGTCACGCTGCACACGGCCGATGCGGTGAAGCCCGCGCGGCCCGCCGGCCCGTCGGTCGTGACGATGTTGACGGCCGCACCCAGGCGGGCCATGGCATTGCGGTAGTCGGCGCGCTCGGGCGGCGTGGCGGTCAGGGTCGGGCCGGCCGGCTGCGGGTTGGAAGCGGGGGCGGTGGACATCATCGTCATCATCTCGGTGCCTTCGATGGAGCGCGGCCAGTGGGTCAGGGCGGCCCGTCAGGCCAGGCGGCAGGCGTCGTCGAAAGCCAGGCGCGGCAGGCGGCCCTTGAGCTTGGACGCATCGCCGTGGCCCAGGTTGATCAGGAAGTTGGTGCGCCAGTCGGTGCCGGCGAAGAAGGCGGCGTCGACCTGCGCCTTGTCGAAACCCGCCATCGGGCCCGCATCCAGGCCCAGCGCCCGCGCGGCCAGCAGCAGGTAGCCGGCCTGCAGCGTGGCATTGAGGAAGGCGGTGTGGTGCGCCACCTCGGCGCTGCCGGTGAACCAGGGGCGCGCATCCACGTGCGGAAAGAGCGTGGGCAACTGGTCGTAGAAGCGCGCATCCCAGGCGCAGATCACCGTCACCGGCGCGGCCAAGGTCTTGTCGAGGTTGCCGGCCGAGAGGGCCGGTCGCAACTTTTCCTTGCCCTCGGGCGTGCGCACGAAGACGAAGCGGCCGGGCGAGCAGTTGGCCGAGGTGGGTCCCAGGCGTGCCAGTTCGTAGACCTGCCTGAGCAGCGAGTCGGCCACCGGCTCGTCGGTCCAGCCGTTGTGGGTGCGGGCCTCGGTGAAGAGGGCAGCGAGGGCGCGTTCGTCGAGGGGGTGCGACATCGTCGGAAATGAGAAATGGGCAGGGAACTCAGCGCTGCCGCGCCAGGAAGGCCAGCAGCGCGGCGTTGAAGCGCGCCGGGTCGGTCACGCTGTGCGCATGGCCGCCATGGGCGCTGCGCTCGAGGGTGGCCCCTGGCAGGCGCTCGGCCAGGCGCAGCGACATGGTCCACGGCACCAGCACGTCGTCCTGCGCGCAGGCCACCAGGCTGGGCGCTGCGACTTCGGGCAGGCGCGCATCGACGTCGAAGGCGCGCAGCGCGCCGATGCGTGCCCGCATGTTGGCGTCGCCCGGGAAGTGCTCGATGGCGTGCTCCACCTCGGCCTGCACCTGCTCGGCATGGGCCGCGGCCCAGTCGGCCGGGTACAGGAAGATGGGCTGCGCCTGCACATAGGCGCGCGCACCGCCTGCAGCCAGCAGCGCCAGGCGGGCGTCGAAGCAGCGGGCCGAATGGGGATTGGGCTGCGACCAGGCGTTGACCAGCACCAGGCCGGCCACGCGCTCGGGCGCATCCAGCGCCAGCTGCAGGCCCACCAGTCCGCCCAGGGCATGGCCCACGAGATGGCAGCGTGCGGTGCCGGTGGCGTCCATCACCTCGGCCACGTCGCGGGCCATGTCGGCGATGGCGTAGTCCGCCGGCAGGTCGGCCGGGCTGCGACCGGTGCCGCGCTGGTCGTAGGCCACCACGCGCCAGCCGGCCTCGACCAGCGCCGGGATCTGCGGCCGCCAGAAGCCGGCCGAGCCGCCGAGGCCCGACGACAGCAGCACGCTGGGGGCACCGGGCCGGCCTTCGCCGTGGACCTCGTGGTACAGCGCCATGGTGCGGCTCAGGCCTTCTTGCCCACGTGGGCGATGGAGGCGATCTCCACCAGCGCGTCGGGCTTCACCAGGCCGCACTGGATGCAGTAGCGCGCCGGCTTGGTGCCCGGGAAGTACTCGGCGTACACCGCGTTGACCTTGGCGTAGTTGGCCCAGTCGGTGACGAAGATCATGTTGAAGGTGACGTCGTCCATCGTGCCGCCGGCGGCTTCGATGACGCCCTTGATGGTTTCCAGCACATGGCGGGTCTGCGCGGTGGCATCGCCCACGTGCATCACGTTGTTGTCCTTGTCGAAGGGCAGGGTGCCCGAGACGTAAACGACGCCGTCGGCCAGCGTGCCGGGCACGAAGGGCGCGATGGGGGTGCTGGTGCCGGGCGGGATGATGGCTTCCTTGGGCATGAAGGGACTCCGGAGTGGGATGGATGAAGGATCAGGCCGTGGCGGCTTCGGCGGCGGCGGGCGTGGCCGTGGTGGCGGGCGCGAGGGCCTGGCAGAACGCGTCCACCGTCGCGACCCAGCCGAAGAAGGTCTCGACGTTGTAGACCGTGCCCTGCTGGATGGCCGCGCCGCCGAGTTCGTGCGTGGCGTCTTCCAGCATCAGGGCGAAATACTCCAGGTGGAAGGCATCGCGCAGCGTGGACTCGACGCACACGTTGGTGGCGATGCCGGTGAACACCAGGCTGCGGATGCCGCGGGCGCGCAGGCTGCTGTCGAGCGTGCTGTTGAAGAAGCCGCTGTAGCGGGTCTTGGGAATCACGATGTCGCCGGGCTGCGGCTTCATCGCGTCGATGAGTTCGTAGTCCCAGCCGCCCTTGGCCAGGAAGCGGCCTTGCAGCTCGGGCCGGGCGCGCATGGTCTTGAGCGCGTTGGACTTGTGCCAGTTGGGCGAGCCGGGGCCGCCGGCTTCCACGTACTGCGCGTCCCAGCCGTTCTGCAGGAAGACGACCAGCATGCCGGCGGCGCGTGCCGCCTCGATCGCGCGCACGATGCCGGCGATGGTGCCCTGCGCGCCCGAGATGTCGAAGCCGGCCGAGTCGACGTAGCCGCCGAGCGAGGCATAGGCGTTCTGCATGTCGACCACGATCAGCGCGGTCTGCGTGGGCACGAGCGCCAGGGGCTCGGGGCACGAGGGGATGACCGTCGGGGCGGGCGCGCCGGGTGCCTGGGGCGGCCCCACCGGGGTTGTCGAGCGCAGGGTGGCGTTGGTCTTGGTGCTGCTCATGGTGCTGCCTTCCTTCACGCCGCCAGGGCCTCGGGGGCGCCCACCTGCGAGGGCACGGGCGTGTCGACGCCGACGCGGCTCGTCATCAGCGGCTGGATGCGCTCGCCGAAGTCCTCCACGCCCTGCACGAAGTCGTCGAAGGTCAGCAGCACGCCCTCGGTGCCCGGCACCTCGGCCATCTCGTCGAGCATGCGCGCCACGCTGGCGTAGGAACCCACCAGCGTGCCCATGTTGATGTTCACGGCCGAGGGCGAGGTGGCGTCGGTCATCTGGCGCACGTTGGTGTCGCCGCCCGACTTGGTGTCGGCCGCGCCCTGCTGCGCCATCCAGGCGATGGCCTCGGTGTCGGCGCCGGCCCGGTAGTGCTCCCACTTGGCGAAGGCGGCCTCGTCGGTCTCGGCGGCGATCACCATGATCAGCACGTAGGTGGTGACGTGACGGCCGGTCTGGGCCGTGGCCTCGATCAGCTTCTGCGCCGCGGGTGCGAAGGCCTTGGGGGTGTTCACGCCCTTGCCGAAGCAGAAGTTGTAGTCGGCGTACTGGGCCGAGAAGGCCATGCCGGCATCGCTCTGGCCGGCGCAGATCACCTTCATGGGCGCCTGCGGCTGCGGGCTCAGGCGGCAGTCGTCCATCTTGAAGTGGACGCCCTTGAAGTCCGACTGGCCTTTGCCCCACAGGTCGCGCAGGACCTGGATGTATTCGGACAGATATTCGTAGCGGGTGGAGAAGAACTCGTCGCCGGGCCACATGCCCATCTGCGAATACTCCGGCCGCTGCCAGCCGGTCACGAGGTTCAGGCCGAAGCGCCCGTTCGAGATGCTGTCGATGGTCGAGGCCATGCGCGCCACGATGGCCGGCGGCATCACCAGCGAGGCGGCGGTGGCGAAGAGCTTGATCTTCGTCGTCACGGCCGCCAGGCCCGACATGAGCGTGAAGGACTCCAGGTTGTGGTCCCAGAACTCCGTCTTACCGCCGAAGCCGCGCAGCTTGATCATGGACAGCGCGAAGTCCAGGCCGTAGTGCTCGGCCTGGAGGGTGATGGTCTTGTTCAGTTCGAAGCTGGGCTTGTACTGCGGCGCGTTGCGCGACAGCAGCCAGCCGTTGTTGCCGATGGGAATGAAGACGCCGACTTTCATGGCAGAAAACTCCGTACACGAGGACTTCCGCCGTGTTTGCATGCGTCGTGCCAAAGTGAAATTATTCTTTCGAATCAACGATTTAGTGTGATTTGCAGGGCATCGATTTGACCAAATGGTCCAAAACGGTTCGCGCCACTGCGTCGACGTGCAGCAAGGTGGTGCGCGCCATGCCGGGCGATGGTGCGGGCAGACCGGCACCGACGGCGTGCCACGCCATGCCAGCGCCGCTGCGTGCACGCATTGCCGTGGCGGCGTAGTGCAAAAGCGATAGCCCGGCCCGTGTCCCGAAAACGCCGTGTGCCACCGATATGATTTCGCGGGGAGTTTTTCCCTGGGAATCCATACGAGGAGTTGAGCAATGAAATTCATGGACGCAGTCAAGACCTGCTTCGCCAAATACGCGGACTTCAGCGGACGGGCCTCGCGCTCCGAGTACTGGTGGTTCGTGCTGTTCGAGGTGATCGTGCTCATCGTGGCGCAGCTCATCCACCAGTACGTCTACGCCATCGCCGCCCTTGGCTTTCTGCTGCCCGCGCTGGCGGCCGGCGCCCGCCGGCTGCACGACATCGGCAAGTCGGGCTGGTTCCTGCTGCTGGGCCTGATCCCGCTGGTCAACTTCTACCTGCTGTTCCTGCTGGTGCAGCCCAGCCAGCCGGACAGCAACGCTTTCGGCGCGCCGCCTGCGGTCTGAGCCCGACCGACGGCTCGTCGACCAGGCCGCCTCGCGCGGCCCTTTTTTCGCCCCAAGCGATTCGCCCGGGCATATGCTGAATTGCTTTTCATAGGGAATCTACCGAGAACTCTGTGCAAAGAAGTATCGGCACGAGCGATCGAGGTACCAAAGCTGCAAGGCAGCGTCCTCAGAATTCGGCTCCAGCGACCGTCGGGTCGTGGAACCCAAGGAGACAACCATGAAGCGTTTTGCTCAGGCGGGCCTCGTGCTCGCGCTCACTGCCACCGCCTTCGCGGCCCACGCCGCCACCGAACTCGTCATCGCCACCGTGAACAACGGCCACATGATCGAGATGCAGAAGCTCACGCCCTTTTTCGAGAAGGCGAATCCCGACATCAAGCTCAAGTGGGTCACGCTGGAGGAAGGCACGCTGCGCCAGCGCGTGACCACCGACATCGCCACCAAGGGCGGCCAGTTCGACGTGATGACCATCGGCCTGTACGAGGCGCCGATCTGGTCGAAGAAGGGCTGGCTCAAGCCCATCGCCACCGACGCCGCCTACGACGTCGACGACCTGCTGCCCGCCATTCGCAGCGGCCTGTCCAACGAAGGCAAGCTGTACGCCGCCCCCTTCTACGGCGAGAGCTCCATGCTCATGTACCGCAAGGACCTGGCCGACAAGGCCGGCGTGAAGTTCAGCGACCCGCCGACCTGGGCCGAGGTCAAGGACTTCGCCGAGAAGGCCAACGACCCCAAGGCCGGCGTGTTCGGCATGTGCCTGCGCGGCAAGCCGGGCTGGGGTGACAACATGGCCTTCCTCACCACGATGGTCAACACCAACGGCGGCCAGTGGTTCGACATGCAGTGGAAGCCGCAGATCGACACCAAGCCCTGGAAGGATGCGATCACCTTCTACGTCGACCTGATGAAGAAGGCCGGCCCTCCGGGTGCCGCGGCCAACAGCTTCAACGAGAACCTGGCCCTCTTCAACGAAGGCAAGTGCGCGCAGTGGGTCGATGCGACGATCGCCGCGTCGTTCATCTCCGATCCCAAGCAGTCCAAGGTCGCGGACAAGGTGGCCTATGCCGCGGCGCCGGTGGCCGTCACCCCGAAGGGCTCGAACTGGCTGTGGTCCTGGAACCTGGCCATCCCGGCCAGCTCCACCAAGGACGAGGCGGCCCAGAAGTTCATCAAGTGGGCCACCTCGAAGGACTACATCCAGCTGGTGGCCAAGGAGCAGGGCTGGGGCGCGGTGCCCACCGGCACGCGCAAGTCGACCTATGCGAACCCGGAATTCCAGAAGGTCGCCAAGTTCGCCGCGGCCGAGAAGAAGGCGATCGACTCGGCCAACCCCAACCCGGGCGAGAACACGCTGCCCAAGTCGCCCTATGCGGGCGTGCAGTACGCGGCCATCCCCGAGTTCCAGGCCATCGGCGTGGGCGTGGGCCAGCAGATGAGCGCGGCGCTCGCGGGCAAGGTCACGGTCGACCAGGCGCTCAAGACCTCGCAGATCCTGGCCGAGCGCGAGATGAAGAAGGGCGGCTACTACAAGTAGGCATCGCGGGACGGTCCGGCGCCAGGGAGGCGCCGGGCCATTGTGTGTTGCTGATGCTTGCCGGAGTGCTGCCATGAAAAGACTGCTGCCCCGGGCCCTGATGGCGCCCGCCGTGATCGCGCTCTTCCTCTGGATGATCGTGCCCCTGTTGATGACGTTGTACTTCTCGTTCGTAAACTACAACCTGATGCAGCCCGGCGAGCGCACCTTCGCGGGCATCGACAACTTCCACTACTTCGTCACCGACCCCGACTTCTGGCCGGCGGTATGGAACACGCTGCTGCTGATCGGCAGCGTGGTGCTGATCACGGTGGTGCTGGGCGTGCTGCTGGCGCTGCTGGTGAACGAGCCCTTCCCGGGGCGCGGCATCGTGCGGGTGCTGCTCATCTCGCCCTTCTTCGTCATGCCGGCGGTCAACGCCCTGCTGTGGAAGCACATGATGATGAACCCGATCTACGGCATCCTGGCCGATGTGTGGCGCACCTTCGGCGCCGAGCCGGTGGACTGGCTCACCGACTGGCCGCTGCTGTCGGTGATCATCATGGTGGCCTGGCAGTGGCTGCCCTTCGCCTGCCTGATCTTCATCACCTCGCTGCAGTCGCTCGATCGCGAGCAGATGGAGGCCGCGCGCATGGACGGCGCCAGCGCCCCGCAGCGCTTCTGGTACCTCACGATGCCGCACCTGGGCCGGCCCATGGCCGTGGTGATCATGATCGAGATGATCTTCCTGCTGAGCGTGTTCGCCGAGATCGCCATCACGACCAACGGCGGCCCGGGCAACGCCAGCACCAACATCACCTACATGATCTTCAAGCAGTCGCTGATGAACTTCGATGTCGGCGTGGCGTCGGCCGGCGCCCTGTTCGCGGTGATCCTGGCCAACATCGTCGCGGCCTTCCTGATCCGCATCATCGGCAAGAACCTCGACTGAGGAGACGACGCACATGTCCCACGCATCTCCCCCCAGCACACTGGTGCCGACGACGATCCGCACGGTGGCGGCCTGGGCCGTCACGCTGCTGCTGTTCTTTCCGCTCGGCTGGCTGTTCCTCACGGCCTTCAAGACGGAGCTCCAGGCCATCGCCGTGCCGCCGCTCTTCGTGTTCGAGCCGACGATGGAGAACTTCACCGAGGTGCAGCGCCGCAGCGACTACCTGCTGTACGCGCGCAACTCGCTCATCACGAGCCTGGCCTCCACCGTCATCGGCCTGGCCATCGCGCTGCCTGCGGCCTACTCGATGGCCTTCTTCCGCACGAAGAGGACCCGCGACATCCTGATGTGGATGCTCTCCACCAAGATGATGCCCGCCGTCGGCGCGCTGGTGCCCATCTACGTGCTGGCGCAGACCGCCGGCCTGCTGGACACGCTGCCCGCGCTGACCATCGTGTTCACGCTGTCCAACCTGCCCATCATGGTGTGGATGCTCTACACCAGCCTCAAGGACATCCCGAGCGAGATCCTCGAGGCGGCGCGCATGGACGGCGCCACGCTGTGGAAGGAGTTCCGCTACGTGGTGATGCCGCTGTCCGTGGGCGGCCTCGCGTCCTGCGGCCTGCTGTGCCTGGTGCTGAGCTGGAACGAGGCCTTCTGGGCGCTCAACCTCACCTCCGCCAAGGCCGGCACGCTGGCCACGCTCATCGCGTCGTACTCCAGCCCCGAAGGCCTGTTCTGGGCCAAGCTGTCGGCCGCGTCGCTGATGGCCATCGCACCGATCGTGGTGTTCGGCTGGTTCTCGCAAAAGCAACTCGTCCAAGGCCTGACCTTCGGCGCCGTGAAGTAAACGAAGAAGGGGACAACAACCATGGCTTTCCTCGAACTGAAGAACATCAAGAAGAGCTTCGGCGACGCGCACATCATCAAGGGCGTCGACCTCGCGATCGACAAGGGCGAGTTCATCGTCTTCGTCGGGCCGTCGGGCTGCGGCAAGTCGACGCTGCTGCGGTTGATCGCGGGCCTGGAGCCGGTCAGCAGCGGCCAGATGCTGCTGGACGGCCGCGACATCACCTACGCGCCTTCGGGCAAGCGCGACCTGGCGATGGTGTTCCAGAGCTATGCGCTGTACCCGCACATGAGCGTGTACGACAACATGTCCTTCGCGCTCAAGCTGGCCAAGGTGCCGGAGGCGGAAATCCGGCAGAAGGTCGAGGCCGCGGCGGCCAAGCTCAACCTCGGCAACTACCTGCAGCGCACCCCCAAGGAGCTGTCCGGGGGCCAGCGCCAGCGCGTGGCCATCGGCCGCGCCATCGTGCGTGCGCCCAAGGTCTTCCTCTTCGATGAGCCGCTGTCCAACCTTGACGCGGCCCTGCGCGGCAACACGCGCGTCGAGATCAAGAAGCTGCACGAGTCGCTCGGCGCCACCACGATCTACGTGACGCACGACCAGGTCGAGGCCATGACCCTGGCCGACAAGGTGGTGGTGCTCAAGGACGGCCTGATCGAGCAGGTCGGCTCGCCGCTCGAACTCTACGACCGGCCGGCCAACCAGTTCGTGGCCCAGTTCATCGGCATGCCGTCGATGAACATGCTGCCCGCCACCTCGCTGCCTTCGGTGTCGCAGCTCACCGGCGGCAAGCTGCCCGGCGACGGGTTCCTCGGCGTGCGGCCCGAGGGCGTGCGGGTCCACCCGGGCGCGGCCTCGGGCATGCCCGGCCGCGTGGAGTTGGTGGAGGCGCTGGGCGCCGACACGCTGATCCACGTCGATGTCAGCGGCGTCACCCTGATCGCGCGCCAGAACGAGCGCACGCCGTTGCAGTCCGGCGACGACGTGGGTGTCGAGATCGACCCGTCGGTGCTGCACCTGTTCACCCGCGACGGACGCGCCCTCGCTGCCGCCTGATTCCCTTCTTCGGAGAGTGCTTCCGTGACTTCCCCCTCGGTGCCCGCCGCTTCCGGTCTGGTGGTGCTTCATCTCGGCCTGGGCTCCTTCCACCGGGCGCATCAGGCCGTGTACCTGCAGGCGCTGCGTGCTGCGGGCGACCTGCAGTGGTCGCTGGCCGGCACGAACCTGCGCCCGGACATGGCCGACGTGCTGGCCGCCCTGCAGGCCCAGGGCGGCGCCTACACGCTCGAGACCGTGTCGCCGGCCGGCGAGTACCGCTACGAGCGCATCGAATCGATCCGCGAAATCATTCCCTACGCGCCCGCGCAGGCGGCCATGGTGGCGCGCGGCGCCGATCCGGCCACGCGCATCGTCTCCTTCACCGTGACCGAGGCGGGCTACTACCTCGACAACGACCACCGGCTCGACCTGAACTTCGCCGACCTCGCGGCCGACATCGAGCGGGTGCGCCGCGGCGAGGCCGGCGAGACCGTGTACGGCGCCGTCACCGCCATCCTGCGTGCGCGCATGGCCGCCAAGGCCGGCCCCGTCACGCTTTTGAACTGCGACAACCTGCGCCACAACGGCGAGCGCTTCCGGGCCGGGCTGCTGGAGTTCATCGGGCGCATCGGCGATGTGCCGCTCCTGGCCTGGACGCAGGCCCACACCACCTGCCCCAACGCGATGGTGGACCGCATCACGCCGCGCCCGCCGGCCGAACTGCGCGAGCGCGTGCGCAAGGCCACCGGGTGGGACGACGCGGCGCCGGTCACCGGCGAAAGTTTCATCCAGTGGGTGATCGAGGACGACTTCATTGCCGGTCGTCCGGCCTGGGAGCGGGTCGGCGTCGAACTGGTCGAGTCCGTGCAGCCCTACGAAGAGGCGAAGATCCGCATCCTCAACGCCAGCCACAGCTGCATCGCCTGGGCCGGCACGCTGCTCGGCCTGCAGTTCATCCACGAGGGCACGCTCATGCCCTCGATCCGGCGGATGGCTTTCGACTACGTCACCGACGACGTGATCCCCTGCCTCGGCCGCCCAGGGGCGCCGAGCCCCGTGGACCTGCCGCGCTACCGCGACGTGGTGCTCGAACGCTTTTCCAACCCCGCCATCCGCGACACCAACCAGCGGGTCGCGGCCGATGGCTTCTCGAAGATTCCCGGCTTCATCGCGCCCACCGTGCGCGAGCGTCTGGCGGCCGGCGCCACGATCGACAGCGTGGCGGTGCTGCCGGCGCTGTTCCTGGCGTTCCTGCAGCGCTGGCACCGCGGCGAGCTGCCCTACGCCTACCAGGACCAGGGCATGGACCCGGCCGTGGCACACGCGATCTGCGACGCCGCCGACCCGGTCGCCGCCCTGTGCGCCGACGCCGGCCTGTGGGGCGAACTCGCCGGCGACGCACGGCTGGTCTCGGCGGTGCGCCGTGCGGCCGACCGCGTGGCGATGTTCGAGGCGCATCAGGGGCGATGAGCGTGCAGGCCGCGATGCGCATCGTCTTCGTCGGCGAATCGCTGATCGACTTCACCACCGCCGGGGCGCTGGCCTTCCAGGGCCACGTGGGCGGTGCCCTGGCCAACAGCGCGGTGGCGGCCGCGCGCCTGGGAGCGCCCACGGGCTTCGTCACGCAGCTGTCCACCGACCTGTTCGGCGAGCGTCTGCTGGAGCGCTTCACGCGCGACGGCATCGACACCCGCTTCGTGCTGCGCAGCGATGCGCCGAGCACGCTGGCCTTCGTCGAGCGCACGCCGACCAGCAACCGCTACGCCTTCTACATGCAGGGCACGGCCGATACGCTGTGGGCACCGCAGGAACTGCCCGAGCTGCCCGACAGCTGCCGCTGGCTGCACTTCGGCTCCATCTCGCTGCTGCACGATCCGGCCGCGACGCGCATCGGCGAATTCGTCGAGGCCCAGCGCGGGCGCCGGCTGGTGCTCTTCGACCCGAACGCGCGGCCCAGCCTGATTCGCGACCCGGTGGACTGGCGCCGGCGCTGCGGCCAGTGGCTGGCGGCCGCCGACCTGGTGAAGATGAGCGACGAGGACGCCCGGACGCTCGCACCCGGCCGGCCCTTGCACGACGTGGCGGCCGACTGCCTGCGCCACGGGCCGCGCGCCGTGGTCATCACGCGCGGGGCCGAGGGTGCGACGCTGTACCGGCCCGGCGCCGAGCCGGTCGAGGTGTCGCCGCCGCCCACGCGCGTGGTCGACACGATCGGCGCGGGCGACACCTTCGCGGCGGGGCTGACGGTCGCGCTGCTGGAACAGGGCGTGGAAACCGTCGAGGCGCTGGAGTCGCTGCCCACGGCGCAGTGGTCGCACGTGCTGCGCTTCGCCGCGGCTGCTGCGGCCCTCAATTGCATGCGCGAGGGCGCCGACCCGCCACGCCGCGGCGAGGTCGATGCACTGCTCGCGTCCTGACCGCACCGATGTTCCACAGGCCATGACCGCCGGCTTCCACCTCTACCTCGACAGCGCCGACCTCGGCGAACTGCGCGCCTGCCTGCCACATCCCGTCGTTCACGGCGTGACCACCAACCCCACGCTGCTGCGGCGCGCGGGGGTCTCGCGCGACGATCTGCCGGCGCTGCTGAACGAGTGCCTGGCGCTGGGTGCGCGGCAGGTCCAGGCCCAGGTGCAGGCGGCGGACGTGGACGCAATGCTGGACGACGCGCAACGCCTGCTGGCCGGCTTCGAGCCCGGCCGGCTGGTGGTGAAGATCCCCGCCACCCGCGACGGGCTGCGTGCCGGCGCACAGCTCAGCGCGGCCGGCCACGCCGTGACCTACACGGCGGTCTATGCGCCCGAGCAGGCCCATTTCGCCGCCCTGCTCGGCGCGGCCTATGCGGCGCCCTACCTGGGCCGGCTGCAGGACGGCGGCATCGACGGCCTGGCGCTCGTCGGGCACATGCAGGCGCTGCTCGTGCAGACCGGCGCGCCGACGCGCCTGCTGGTGGCCAGCGTGCGCTCGCGCGAGGCCTACCTCGCGCTGCTCGCACTGGGCGTCGGCGCCATCACCATCCCGCCGCGGCTCCTGCCCGAACTGCTCGACCACCCCGCCACGCTGGAGGCCGAGCGCGGCTTCCTGGCCGATGCGCGGGCCCTGGCCCTGAACCCGAAGGAGAACCCATGACCTCACGACTCGACCGTCGCCATGTGCTGATCACCGGTGCCGGCGGCGGCATCGGCCTGGCGATGGCACAGGCCTGCCTGGCCGAAGGTGCGCGCTGCAGCCTCGTCGACCGCGCCACCGACACGCCGTCCGCCGTCCAGGCGGTGCAGGACGCGCACCCCGATGCCGTGGCCTACATCGCCGCCGACATCACCCGCAGCGGCGACATCGCACGCCTGCTCGACACCGCGGTCGCGCGCTTCGGCCCCGTCCACACCCTCGTCAACAACGCGGCCGTGTTCGACCTCGCGCCCCTGCTCGAGAGCGACGAGGCGTCCTTCGACCGGCTGTTCGCCGTCAACGTCAAGGGCCTGTTCTTCGTCATGCAGGCCGTGCTGCGGCACATGGTGGAGGCCGGCACCGAGGGCGCCTCGGTGATCAACCTCGCGTCGCAGGCGGGCCGCCGCGGCGAGGCGCTGGTGTCGCACTACTGCGCCACCAAGGCGGCCGTGATCAGCTACACGCAGAGCGCGGCGCTGGCGATGGCGCCGCACGGCATCCGCGTCAACGCCATCTCGCCCGGCGTGGTCGACACGCCGATGTGGGACCAGGTCGATGGCCTGTTCGCGCGCCACGAGCACCTGCAGCCCGGAGAGAAGAAGCGCCAGGTCGGCCTGGCCGTGCCGCTGGGCCGCATGGGCCGGCCCGACGACCTGGGCGGTGCCTGTGTCTTCCTGGCCAGCGACGAGGCCCGCTACATCACGGCGCAGACGCTCAATGTCGACGGTGGCAACGTCATGAGCTAAGGTGCGAGCGTTGCCGCCGATGACGATGATCCCGACTGCCATGAACCCCTCCACGCGCGAACGCACCGCCCGGCCGGCCCGTGTGGCGCGGCCCCGCCAGCGCCAGCCCGAGCTGGAGCGCGACTTCACCCGCTCGCCGGCGCTGGGCTACGAGGCGTCCGAGGAAACCGGCCTGGTGCGCTGCCTGGCCCACGGCTATCCCACGCCCCTGGCGCGCTGGCACTTCCACGACGAGTACGAACTCCACCTGATCACCGCCACGTCCGGCAAGGCCTTCATCGGCGACTGGATCGGCCCCTTCGAGCCCGGCCACCTGGTGCTGTGCGGGCCGCGCCTGCCGCACAACTGGATCTCCTTCGACGTGGGCGACGGCGGCGTCGCCGAGCGCGACCTGGTCATCCAGTTCCGCCACGAACCGCTGCAGCATGCGTCCGAGGACATCCCCGAGCTGCGCGACGTGATGCAGCTGCTCGAGCGCGCGCGCCGGGGCGTGGAGTTCTTCGGTCTGTCCGAGCGTGCGCGCGCGCACTGGGACCAGATCAAGGCCACGCGCGGCATGCGGCGCTTCGGCCACTTCTGCGAATTCATGGCCGACCTGGCGCAGTGTCCCGACTACCGGCTGCTGTCCACCGTGCAGATCCAGGGCGCCGAGGGCGATGCCGAGGTCGACCAGATCAACCAGATCGTCAACCGCATCACCGGCAACGTCGCCGAGCCGATCAGCGCCGGGGACGTGGCGGCCGAACTGGGCATGAGCGAGTCGCGCTTCTCGCGCTTCTTTCGCCGCTCGACCGGCAACAGCTTCACCGATTTCGTCAACCGCGTGCGCATCAACAGCGCCTGCCACCTGCTGATGCAGACCGACCACTACGTGACCGACATCTGCTACCAGGTCGGATTCAACAACGTGGCCAACTTCAACCGGCGCTTCCTCGAGATCAAGGGCATGACGCCCACCGAGTTCCGGCGCCAGGCCGACCACCGCTTCGGCGGCAGCCACTGATGCGGCGCGCTTCGGCTGCCAAGGCCCGTTCGGGCTGAGCCTGTCGAAGCCGGGAGCGGCGCTTCGACAGGCTCAGCGCGAACGGGGCGTGCTGAAGGCAGGATTCGC
>Ga0308159_1002593_pt1 | contig 20447 bp, 27 predicted proteins | sample PhyCR1_FD_201040 | JGI IMG/M metagenome (GOLD analysis project Ga0308159, IMG submission 201040) | Phyllosphere microbial communities from UC Gill Tract Community Farm, Albany, California, United States - DLSLC.R1 | ecosystem: Host-associated > Plants > Phyllosphere > Unclassified | place: USA... | reverse complement strand
TTCGCACGGTGCAGGAGTTGCTGGGGCACTCGGACGTGAGTACGACGATGATCTATACCCATGTCCTGAAAGTCGCTGCCGCAGGAACCGCCAGCCCGTTGGACTCCTTGGCCTTGCACTTACGGCCTGCCTGAATGACGGCTTTGGAGCTTCTAACTGGTTGGCGGCTCAGGGCCCAACGCAGCCTTACGCGGTCCCCACTGCAGCAGATGAGCACTTGCACTTCATCGGATATCCGGACCACATGAGACCTCTTTGCCCTCAGTGCCATGGCTTAACAGAATTCAGCGATGCTGGAGGTCTGTTCGAGGTTCGTTGCCAGCGCTGTGATTGGAGCGCCCAGGGCACAGTCAGCCACGCCTGGCCGGACATACACCCTTCAGAACGCATGCCGGTCATGGTTGTTAAGGCCGCGCCCCCCGTATCCGCGGTAGCACTCAAGCGCGTGCGAGAGTTGTTTGCTGAGGCACGACGACTTCCTTTGGCTGGCCTTGCGGCGCAACTATCATCGCCGACGGACTGCTGGTCGGCTTAGTGCAGGCTTATCGCGTGCAGGAGGTCGAGACGCGGCTCTCCAGGACTGGGGTGCGTCTGGTCCGAGCCCCCCATGAGGAGGAGTCGTAGCTGCTCAATTTGCACGAATCCTGCCACTTTCGTTCAGCAGCCTGTGCCGACAGCAAGGCAGGCCAGAGATACAGCTCGTGCGGCGCCATCCCAAGTGACCCAAGCTTGAATCAGATTTGGTGAACGGTTGCACTCGACGATCAAGGTCGCTGCATTCAACAATTGCGTAGCACCGACGGATCGCAATCGCATTCTGATGGTCCCTCAACTCGGAGGGGGACCATCACGGAAACTGTGGTCAACGATTCACGCGACCACGGGACACCATGGCCACTGAGCGCACGCGCTCTGGATGATGGGTAGCCGGGGGAGCGAGGAGCTCCCTAACGTCTATGCCGAACGCACCGGCAATCTGGTAGAGCATCGTGAGGGTGGGGTTGGCTTGGCCCGACTCGACCCGGCTCATGTATGTCCGAAACATCCCGCTCCGATCGGACAACTCTTCCTGCGTGAATCCGTGCTCGACACGCAGCTCCTTGATGCGCAAGCCCAGGCTTTTCCGCGGGTCGAGCTCGAGCTGGCTCTTCTTCTTTGCGGCGGGGGACGGGCTCTGCGGAGGCACGTCCCGAACTCTCTGCTATGTATACTATTTCATACACACACTAATTCGTACATTTCAGATTGAACGGGGAAAGCAATGGATCTGAGGCCGTGGCAGCAAAGAGTGGTAAGCGATGAGTTGATCGAGGTGGGCCCCAGCAAGCAGGAAGCGGGCGCGACCCAATTCAGCTACCTGGAATTCCGCAGAGAAGGACGCGTCCGCAACGTCACGGTTTTCGATGACATGTTGTCGAAATTGCGCGACGCACAGAACGTCGATGACGCGTCTTTTTACTTGCTGGAGGGCCAGAACGTGCGCACTAGTGATGCCTCCACCGCTATGGTCGCGGTAGGCCGCGCGGGGGGGCAGACGTTCGGGATTGACCTGAAAAGCCGAGGCTCGCAGGACACAGCGGCGAACACGGAGCGCGCCCGCAAGACCGGCAAGCTGCTCCAGTGGGCCGGAGCAGCAATGGTCTTGATCGGCATCCCGTTCGTTCTCGTGTTTATCGGCATCTTCATGATCGGCGGTGGCGTGGTGCTCTGGAGGACCGGAAAAAGGATCGCTAAGAGCATGGAATACCAGCTGGAGATGCTGGAACAGTGCTCGCGCATGCTGGCAGGCATTCCTGGCATTCGGCTCATCTGACGTGGTGCGTTGCGCGTTGACCCCCCTCTAGACGGCACTCGATGTGCTCGTTACGCTCTACCCACACATCGAGTTCTCTGATCCATTGATGTCGACTTTCGTCCTGTTCTCCATACGCCGCTCCATCGCGATTTGCGGTGTGCTGGCGCGCGCGTGAGAAGTTGAGAAGTCTCACACTCGTCAGCACCTTCCAACGGTGCTGACCGTCCAAGGACAGGACATGGCAGCGCCTTCAACCAAGGACCTGCCCAATGCTTTTCCCCCCATCCATCTCATTCCACTTTCCAGCACCAGGAAAGCTCAGGACGTGTGAAGCCGCAAATCCACCGCGCACGACCACGTCCGTACATGTCGAGACATTGGGGGCCGCCGGACATGCAAAGCAATGACCCCTTGGCGCCCTTTGAAGAGGTGACGGCCCTCGGCTACGAGCAAGTTTTTGCCCTCTTCAGCGAGACGCTCAATGGCCAGGAGCGGCCTCGCCCGGACATCCACTCCAAGATGCTCCGCCTGGCGGATCAAGCCCTTGTTTCGCGAATCAGCCAAGCTCTAGCGGCTGCATGGAGAGCCGGGCAAAGGATCTGGTTGACCGCAGACCTGCACTTCAGCCACAAGAATGTGATTTCCTACTGCGCTCGACCCTTTCCGAGTGTGGGGGACATGGATGAGGCCCTGTCCCGGCAGCTAGGCAAAGTCGGTCCGGATGACTGGTTGGTGATGGTGGGCGATGTGGCCATGGGAGATCACACCGCGTGCTTTCCGCTACTGCGTCGGGTGCCGGGTCGGAAAGTGCTGGTGGTCGGCAACCACGACATCACTCGTGCAGGTCTATGCCACTACGAAGACGCGGCCAACGATGACGATTCCCCGCTGTTTGAAGCTGTGGTGCCCTTTCTCTACTGGTCAGGCCATGGTGGCCAGCAGGTAGTCGTCAGCCACTATCCCCTTAAGGCGACGAACATGCATGAGACCGCCGCCGAGCATCAGCATGAATCAGAGCGACCGCTCTTGAACTATCACGGGCACCTTCACCGTGATCTTCTTCCTCACCGCCCTTCTGTTCAGTACATCAACGTCGGCTGGGACGTGACTCAGGGCTTGGTGTGCATCTAGGAAACGCCGCTGCTAGGCAAACGAACGTAACTCTTAGGAGGTGAACGGTATGAGCAAGAACACTGCAAGAGGCGACAACCTGCTTGATGGAGTGAACTGGCTTCTCAGTCCAGAAGGACGCAAAGCATTCGCCGAGCGATTGCGGGGGACATATCGGGTCAACTTTGACCGCAAGGATCCTGAACGGTCGTGGATAACGCTGCCGGACGAAACGGTGGTTCATGGCCGGCTGTTGGAAGACGCACAGTTTGTGCCCGATAGAGCCGAGGATCTCAGTAAGATCGCTTTTCTCAATCGCCCACTAAAACCTATGAAGAGTTTGAAGACCTTACTTGCTGAGCAGGAGGCCTTGAACGCCGAAATTGCAAGGCAGAAAAAACATGCTGCTTCTGAAGCCCTTGCCCAGATCCACGGCTTGATCGCGGAGTTCGGCTTCACCGCTCAGCAGGTGTTCCCCTGGCGGCCCACTGTTAAAGAGTTCGCAGCTAAGTACCGCGATCCACGGACAGGTGCCACCTGGACCGGGAGGGGCAAGCCGCCCGCTTGGATTGCGGGAAAGGATCGTGAGCAGTTCTTGGTTGAGAAACCAAGCATGGAAGAGCCTCAAAGGGGGCCGTTTCTCGCTGAAATGGCTGCGGCTGCAGCACGCCGTGGAGAGCGTTAACTTAGAACGAGGGATCGCGAATGAAGACCAAGTTTTTCGTACTAATCGCACTTGCGGGCCTCGTAGGGTGTGCCACTGTTCAAGTCGTTGAGGGCCCTCAAGTCGTTGAAAGCTCTGGAACGATTCCCGCTGTAGGCGAGACCGAAACGGTTTCTGTCGGCTCGGTGATGTTCTCGCAGCATCGCGTCTGGAAGAAGTCCGGGCTTCACATTCCTTCTGGGTATAGAGGAAAAGTCGGCGGCGCAGAGGTCGATGTTGCGACCACCGACTATCTAGTGAAGGCGGTCGCTGACTCCCAAGAGGCTTACTGCACCCAGCGGGCTACGATGAAGAACATGCTCGGAGTTCCCATCAAGCCGACGTGCTTCGTTGGTCCTTTGGGTGCATCGCACTTCACCAAGGTGATGGTGCCTTCAGATGCTATCTGGTGGAGCCGCGAACTTGCGGAGCCACTGCGGTTCTCTAAGACTGAAGAGGATATCGTGCGTCCTGACTCCTTGCGGCGAGAGCTGATCTATCTCGGTACTGCTGGGAAAATCATGCGAATTGCGTACCGCGAGTACCTCGGTGACATGGCTCGCCCCGCTTTCGCCCAAGAGGTAACCTATGACGTCGACAAGCTGCCGCTGGAAATCGCGTTCAAGAATGCGAAATTCCAGGTGCTAGAGATGGGGGGGAGCACGATGCGGTACCGGGTGCTCAACCAGCTTTGACAGACACGACGGCGTGGCTTTCCTGCGCCCAAATGCAATTTCAACTTGAACGATCACTTGTGCTCTGTACCTAGAAGACGGTCAGTCGCCGGCTTTGGCAATAAAGCTGCGCCAAGTGCCCTTACGTCACGTTCCTCTCACTTGAAATCCCGGCTTTCTGTGGCTAATCGTCCGAGCAGTGGCGACAGGTCCGCGAGCCGGTCCGCAATCAGATTGCACACCTCCCCCTCGCGTTGCCATCGGTCTTTGACGGCAAGCAGCCGGGATTCCAGCAGCACCTGGCGCTGGGCCTCGCGCACGCCGCGCCAGACAATGACCTGGGTGGCGCCATACTCGTCTTCCAGCGAAACGAAGACGGTCCCCTTAGCCGTCTCCGGCTGCTGCCGTAGGGTCACGATGCCGGCGGTCCGTACCACGCGGCCATGCGGCGTGCGGCGCAGCTCCTCCGAGGTCTTGAGCTTGTATCTGTCGAGACGCCTGCGCAGCAGGGCCATGGGGTGGCTACGCAAGGTGAGACCAATGGACGCGTAGTCCCACACAACATCCTCGCCTTCGGGCGCGGCGGGCAGCTCCAGGTAATCCTCATCGACAGGAGCCTCCCGCAGCAGTTCAGGAGCGGCGTGAAGCGCCGCGGCATCCCACACCTGCTGCCTCCGATGCCCCGAGAGCGTGGCCAACGCCCCGGCTGCTGCAAGCAGCTTCATCTCGGGCTGCGTCAGCCGCGCGCGGTGCGCCAGCTCCTCGGCGCTATCGAACGGCCCGTCGCCGCGCGCATCCATGATGCGCTGTGCACTGGCTGCCTGCAGGCCACGAATCACGTGCAGGCCCAGTCGCACAGCAGGGTTGCCTGGAAGATCCTCCAGCGAGGTCTCCACGTTGCGGTACATCACGTCGACCGGGCGCACCTCGACCCCGTGTCGGCGGGAGTCCTGAACCAGTTGACTGGCGGTGTAGAAGCCCATCGGCTGACTATTGAGCAATGCCGCGAGGAAGGCCGCAGGCTCATGACATTTGATCCTGCAGGATGCATAGACGAGCAACGCGAAACTGGCAGAGTGGCTCCACTCGGCCAAGCTCAATGGACTTGATCCCTACGTCTACTTGAGCGATGTCCTGAAGCGACTTCCAACGCAGCCGGCTAGTCGCACCTGCGAGTTGCTGCCGCATCAGTGGATGCCTTACAGAGGTATGAGCCGACATACACTGGTTGGCCGTACCCCGCATCGCCGATGCCATGTCTGAATACGACAAGTACCTGGTCGGCTTGGATTTAGGCCGGCTGCCACCTGGCGCCAAGGAAGTGATGATCGCGCTGGGACAACTCCAGTCGAAGGAGCCGATTGATCAAACATGTCACTTCTGTGGGCAGCTTATCGCTGGCGAAACCCCCGGCGTACCCGCGACGACTTGGCGAACCAGCTGTCCTTGCGGGAAGAGCAATTCGACCTTCCGTGGCCTCTGAACGTCGAAGACGTGCAGGCACGGGCGCCTCATACCGTAACCTGATGAGGGCAGTGCTTGTTCGAACTGCCCGAGTCTGACGTCGAGTATTGGCGGCAGCGCCTGCGCCAGGAAGCTCCGGCAAAAGTCCTAAGAGAGATGTCTGCGCGGTACTCTGTTGGGCGCAGTGCAATCGGCCTCGTCCTCCCAGACCTTGGTGGGGATGTGCGCACGGCCGAGGTCCAAGCAGTGTGGACTTGGGACATCGCAGGAGAGGGTGCCGGCCTCACTGACGAAGAGTTGAACGACGCGCTTAAGGACGTTCAGTTCTGACCTCGGACTGCAGGTGGCAGATGTGCGGCTACGACTCGGCGTCGTGAACGGGGCGACCAAGGACGCCAGAGAGCCGCGCGCAGAGGTCGACGCTCCAAGCCGCCCACAACTCGGGCTCCATGTGAGCTTCCAAGACGATGCCTCCTGGTTCGACCGAGGCCCAGACGTACTTCGCCTCGTCTTCCGTGCCAAACCAGCGGGGAAGGTCGCTGGCCCCGAGCCATCCAGGCATGGACTCGTACACCTGCATCACCGCCTTCCACAAATCCTCGGGTTGGTCGTACGGGATGTTCAACGTGACTCTGTGGTTCATCGCTTGATTCTTGCCCACTCCGAGTGCCGGGGGGTGTTCGCCGGACGGTTACGACAAACAGGGCACTCCGATTGCAGCATCGAACGCGACTTGTGCCCCGTAACGTGTGATTTGGCCCATCTTTCACCCTACCGCAAAGTTTCTAGAGTGAGCACCAAAGCAGCTGCGGCGGCCTCGTGGCGTGTGGATTGTTTGACGGCTACCGCGAACCGCTCCAGCAGCGACCGGGTAGACGCTTGAGCATCCAAATCAATTTGCAAAAAGTCGGCAAATTTCTGCAAATTTGGAGTCACAAACGAAAATTCGCCTCGTTCGAAGCGTGACAGGTGACCCACATTCACTCCCGTCTCTGCCGAGGCAGCCGAGAGCGTCAGGAGCAGCGAGTTACGCTTGGCACGCAGTTGCGCTCCAAGGTCAATTGCTTCAATTTTTGTCTTGCGCAAACGAGTCATGCTGCCTAAAATTATGCAAATTAATTTAAGAATTTGCAAACATGGCAGTGTACGTCGATGATGAGCAGATTCCATGGCGCGGTCGGCTTTGGTGCCATCTGGTAGCGGACTCGCTTTCGGAGCTTCATGCCTTTGCTAGACGCTTGGGCCTGAAGCGCTCCTGGTTTCAAAACGGGTCGCGTTATCCGCACTACGATGTGACGATCTCGGTACGGGACAAAGCCTTGGGACTGGGCGCACAGCTTGGTGATCGGGCAACCATCATCGGCTGCGCAAAACGGCTCAAGTCTGAGATGTCAGAAGAAGTTTCCTTTCCTGAGGGTGTTGTGCCACAGTGCTGAAATCAACACTAAAGGGGGGACGCGGAAATGCAGGCAATGCAGGTGAACAACACGCCACGACTGACGTTGGAGCAGTACCAAGCGCAAGCGCTTGCCTCCAACCAGTTCAAGTCATCCAGGGATGCCCTGAACCAGCTGCGTTTCGGTCTATTCGGCGAGATTGGCGGATTGCTGTCCGCCGTCAAGAAAGAGCACCGGGATCTGGCGCCGGCACAGCACAACAGTGTCACTGAAGAGCTTGGAGATGCTCTTTGGTACGCCACGACGGTGGCCGAGCAGTGTGGCAGCTCACTGCTGGATATAGGCGCCGCAGCCGTCGCAGAGCTGCAAGGCCGTTTCCGCGTGTGTCGGGATATGCCCAAGCAGGGCCTGTCTTTTGAAGCGATTGATGGCCTACTGGACTTCTGCGCCACCGAGGTCGAGACGTTGGATTTGGGTGATGAGCTACGCCGGTTAGGCTCTCATGCAGGTAGCTTGTTGCTGGCGCAAATTCAGCCAGATCTCGCTGGACTCCCCATCGAAAAGCTGCTCTCTTCCATTTTTGCAGACATGGCTTTGGCAGCCGCACTTTTCAAGCAGCGCCTGGCGACCATTGCCCGTTCCAATCTCGAGAAGATCGAGTCACGGTGGCCGCCCACGGGTGCAACCCACATTCCGCTGTTCGACGAGAAGATGCCCTCGCTGGAGCGTTTCCCCCGGCTGATTAACATGCATTTCATCCAGCGAACGAAAGCTGACGAAACGCCATATGTGGTGCAGCAACTAAACGGAGTGAACATCGGCGACCGGCTGACAGACAACCGTTTGGAGCGTGACGGCTACCGTTTCCATGACGTCTTCCATTTAGCCTATGTCGTGCACCTGGGGTGGTCGCCGGTCATGCGCGCGCTGCTCAAGCTCAAGCGCAAGAGTGATCCCTCTCTTGATGAAAACGAGGATGGAGCCCGTGCGACCATCATTGAGGAAGGTATCGCGACCTGGATCTTCAACCACGCCGTCGGCCGAAAGCTCTTTGCAGACGGTGCACCCGGGAAAATCGAGTACGGCATGCTCAAGCAGGTCAAAGACATGGTCTCCGGCTATGAGGTCCAGGCCTGCCCCATCTGGCAATGGGAGCGGGCTATTCTTGACGGTTTCACGCTGTTTCGCCAACTCTTCGAAAATGGCGGCGGGATTGTTATCGCTGACCTCACAGCTCGCACCCTTGCCTTCCAGTCACCCGTTCTGGAGCCGGAAGCTCCACCGCCGGCTCCCGCGCGGCCCATGTTGGTGACATCGGCGCTGCCTCCCCCCTGATCAACTACTGCAATGATAAGTCCCAAGAGTTTCGTCGCGTCGCTGGCCGAGATCCAGCTGGCTGGTGTGTTCAACCCCTACTGGGATCGCTGTGAGGTTCATGACTTGGCTGATGCAGCGGCCAAGAGGCGGCGCAATCTGCGTTCATACCTTGCCGCGATCGAGACCATGGGCTCCGACACTATCTGGATGGGACGGGACTTGGGGTATCGGGGCGGCAGGCGTACAGGCGTGGCGCTCACCGACGAGCTGAACCTGCCTTCACTTGCTACCTCCTATCCTGGTGCAACTCCATCGAAGGCAACCAAAGGCCCCGTGGTCGCCGAACGCACAGCGGCTGAAATCTGGGCCGTGCTGAATCGACTCACTCGCCGGCCACTGCTCTGGAATGTGTTTCCTTTCCATCCCCATGAGCCACAGTCTCCAATGAGCAATCGGCGCTTCACAAAGTCTGAGCTTGAGACGGTCAATGAACTCAATCGCGAATTGGTCGCTTGGCTCAAGATCCGCCGCATCATCTGCATTGGTCAGGATGCTGCCTCCTACGCGGCCACTTTGGGGGTCGATGTGGAGTGCGTACGCCACCCCAGCTACGGAGGGGTCAAGGATTTTCGCGCCGGCATCAGCAAGATCTACGGAGCACAGCTTAAAGGGGCCGAAGCGGCCCAGGTAGCAATGTTCTAGGTTCGAGTATTGAGGATGCCGCGTGCAACGGTGATGCCTCCCCATGCATCAATATCGAGGGTTGCGTGGGTTGACAGGCAGGTGAGGGTCCCGACGGCAAGTCCCGCTTCTTTCGCTACGAAGCACTGCAACTGCGCCAGTCCGAGCAGATTTCCCAGGGCTCGAGCACAGTAGCTGTGTGAGCGATACATTGCGGTGAGGTTGACGGCATGGCCTTTCCCATTGGCGACCCGCTTGAAGCTCACGTGGGAGAGGCACGGCAGGCCACGCCAGCGATTACCATCGAGGCTGGGGTCATAGGTTGGAAGATCGCCTCCGATATCTGGAGCTTCTTCAACGTGGTCTTCTTCTGGGACGGTCATGCCCAGTTCGTAGCAGCTTTGGTATGAGGCCCCGTCAGGCTGTCCTGCGTCCGAAATCTTCTCGACGATCTTCTCCAGCGGGTTAATGATTTCGCGTGAGGATTTCCCCCTCCTGGCAATCATGCGCATTGCATAAGTGCCCCAGGTGCCGGGCGCTTTCCCGCGCTTCATCATCCGCTCGAACTCGGCATAGAAGGCGGGACGCCCATGCCTGCGATATAGGTCTAGTGGGAAAATCGTGCCTGCAACGGAATTTAAAGGCCAGAGCCCTTGGCTTTGTAGCGCGTTATCCACAGCCTGCATGGTGACGAGGTCGTCTTGTGTTATCTCCCGCGGATTGGAAATCTCCAGAACCAAGTTTTGCGCACTGCGACCAGTGAGGGGTTCAAGATATTGCGCAGCAGCCCGCCAGATTGGCACGATGCGCTCTTGGGTATCGAACAACTTTGCCATTTAGAACATCACTCCTTCGACAAGGTGCATTTCCAGGTAGGGACGAGAAACCCAGGCATGCCCATTGTTGCCCCAGTTGACCCCCCAAGAGTTGCGTAATTGAATATGCAATTCGCCGCTTGCTGCATGATGGCCAACAGCAACGGCAACCATGGCGTGGAACTGGTCAGGTAGTACCCCCTTATCGAACACGATGATCTCGTCGATCGGTCGAAAAAGCGAAGGTGTGACTGCAACGACGACGCCAACCGGCTGGCCGGCACCGATGCAATCCAGAATCTGGAGCACACCAAGCCCGCGCTGTTGCGTCGGACTCGTGTACAGCGGAGCCAGGGCAGGCGGAGCAGACGTGGGCGCTGCGGGGTTGTCCGGGGAATAGGGATACTGGGCTTCGAGCGGCTGCCCGGGTTGGTGGACTGCATTCAATATCGCCTCAATGGTGAAGCCTTCGTGCGATTGCCAGCCGGGCATCTCACGGGCCGCGTGATGGCAAAGGTAGTCGACACTCAGGTGCTCCGTGTCGTTCGCCACGGCATTCAGATCGGACGCCGTGAACGCCAGACATGTCCCCCGTTGCCCTTGGTGTCTCACCGGGCCTAGGACACCCGATGCTTGCGAATGGACCTTGATCATTGGTGTCGTTGTATTGACGCCGAGACGAGCTTCTCACGTTCTGAAACAGAGAACCCTTCTCTGGTCGGCTCGAATTCCGTGTTGAAGGCGAAGGTGTCCGTGGCCTGAGATTCAGGCAGCCACGGGGTTATCTCCTGCAACAAGACCTCTCCTCTTCGAGCATGTATAGGGTCAAGGTCTTCATCCTTTTCCGCGGGATGGCGATATTTCTCCGGAGGATTGAGTAAATAACGCAGCGTTGCGCTTCCAGAGCCGATGATCGCGTTGCGGGATTGGGCCGGGTCGCGCTGCCGACCATCGGCAGTGAAAGGCTGCAAGGTGAAGCCTTCGGAGCGGAGTTCATCGACTGACCAAAGGTGACCAGAACCAGCATGGTTGGGCAACGCTAACACGAATCGGTCGCCATACCCAGGTTCCAGTACCCGGTCTTTATCGGCTGGATCGAGAACCCATACATCAGCGTTGGCATGCTCCAGCTCTGCGCCATCAAGTGCATGGAGTTTCAAAGCCTTTGGCTGCACTTTGTCAAGAGCCAAGGCGATTGGATCTGCCAGTACCCTCAAACGGTTCAAGGACCACACCATGGCCTTGAAGCTGACGCCGAGCCGAAGCGACATTTGGTAGACGATATGAGGCTGAACCAAGTCCGCCGTGGTCCACTTCCGTTCTTTCATCGTCTTGGCGACCAGCCACCTAGGTGCAAGCAAAGAATATGCAAACTGGTCTGCTGTCCGTTCGATCATCGAGGCCGACGTGCCGTGGTAGATATCCTGGTCCGCCGAGCTTTCGTGGTCCAGGAAAAAGTGACCGAGTTCATGCGCGCACGTCATGTGCATCAGCCCTCGAGGACGATTACAGTTGACGAGGATTCCCGCATTCGAGCGTTCTCTTATAAAGCCGCCAAGAAGCTTATCCAGCTTCTTGTACATGACCTGCACGTTCACCGTGGCGGCGACCTGGGCTGGGTCGACGCGCATGTACCCACCATAGCGAATCCTGTCCTTGAGACTCAAGTCTTCGATGACTTCGTTCGCCTTCTTGCTCGCCTCAAAGAGTGGGTCGCGCAGAGCCATGAGTTACTTGCCTTGTTTGGTCTTGGAAGAGCTTTTGAGAAACGCAGCGAAACGGCCCAGTTCGAGAAGGTCGCTTTCTGACAAACCTTGGGTTGCGCGAGCAAGGAATGCGGTGCGAGAAACCTCCTGCGGAGCCTCGTGGCCGAGAAGTTCATCAACGGGCCTGCAGTAGAGGGCGCTGAGCTGCTTGAGCTCCAGCGCCTCAACGCGGCGCGTTCCTGCTTCGATGTTGGTCACTGCAGGGCGCGGGATCCCCAGTGTCAGGGCGACGTCTTCCTGAGATAGCCCAACGTACTCACGCGCCAGCCTGAGTCGGCGGGCCAATGCTAGCTTGTCTACTTCGCTATCGCCTCGCTGGCTCATGATTTGCCCTGCAACCGGTGCATGACCTTGCCCGTCAGATCCGCAACAAACTGTTCCCGCGTCGAATATCCGCCCTTCCGAATGAGAGAGTTGGGCAGCTTGAGGCCGGAGATTTTGTCTAGCACTGCCAGTACATCCACCGCTGTCATCGACTCGACAGGTGCGACGAGTTCATCCACGGTTGTGGCTCCATCGGGACCCGTGGCTATCGCCCGCTCGTCCCAAAACTCGCCGAGTGCAGCACGGAGCTGAGAGTCGATGGATGCGCTCATGTTCAACTTTCTGAAGTTTTAGTACGAAAATCGTACATTTCAAACCACTGGATGTCAATACAGTAAGTTGCGAGGATGAGCGCTCGGAGACGTCAGTCTGGCCTTGCCAACGACGCATGGATGGGCGCGCCAAGCAAAAGCCTCATGTCGGGTTGATCAGATGATATTCTCTGACTCAAACTCTTTTGAGCTGATCAGTTCAAGATTTGCAGCTCTCTTCCCAATCCAATTGGAATACTTGGAGATGCACCAGTTTGCGCTCACCTGTTCCTCGAAGGCCGCCTCAATGTGGCGGCTTGGTCCCCAGCGTGGCCCACGAGATTGCGCTGGCAGTATGGCCCCATCTGATACGCTAGGCTCCGCGCAACGCAAATGCTTGTGACGTGGGAAGGCTCTGTGCCGAGCAGAGCAGCTTTTCGTTTTCCTAGGTCATGCTCGCTCTAGAGGGGGTTGCCTAGGAGATGAAATGATAGGAAGTCCACCGGGTCGTCCCGTCTGTCCTTACCCCCTGAACGCTCTTCAACGGTCATACATTCCTCCTTATTTACTTACCTGCACGTTATTTTCTTTATCGACAAGAAATTAAACACTTTCATACAACTCTATCATCGCTGCGGTTCAGGCACAACTTTGCGGTAGACATACTGTGCAAAGTGACAAGCCGTGTCACCATCTCAACACCTCTGGGCTAGCGCCATCTGCACTACCTCTTGGTGCATGGCAGGGCTTGCAGGTTATCGCGCGTGAGGCCGGGTGGGCGGACTGCCCCAGGCCCCTGTAAGTACGGGTGCAATTCTCCGACGGTGGCTAATCGGAGAAGTAAAGTGCTGAGCTTGACGGGACCGCGGAACACAGCACACTGCGGAACATGATCACGTATCTGACAGTGCCGTTTGCATAGAAGGACAAAGTCAAAGCTCTGGGGGCACGCTGGGATGCTGCGCAACGGCAATGGTTTGTGCCACCGGGGTCGGACTTGGCGCTGTTCTTGACATGGTTGCCGGCGGCGGCGGCAGTCTCGTCTCCTGGCGAAGCGAGCCTTAACCTCATCGCTCTCTCCGAAAGTGCGATTACACCTCTCAGGCCTGCAGGCGTCAGCCTCTCGCAACTGCTGGCTGGCGTGAAGCACTCAGTAGCGCAAGCTTATCGCGAGGGTGTCTGGACACGCATGGACGTTGTGAACGTCACGATGCGCAACAAGCACATTTATCTGGAAGTGTCCGAGCGTGATGAGACAGGCGCCGTCGTAGCGCACGCCCGCACCGCCATCTGGGCACTGGCGGCAGAACGCGTCGTTCCAGACTTCGAGCAGGCGAGTGGGGCGCAACTCGCTCCAAGCACCAAACTCTTAGTCTTGGCGAAGCCAGTCTTCAAGGCACAGTACGGCTTCTCCCTGGAAATTACCGGCATTCGCATCGGTCAGGCACTTACTGATTGCTTTTGACCACCATCAGAATACTTCCGCTCCGGCTCGGCCTGTCACCATGACTTCGCCGCCATGAATAGCAGGATCGAATGCTTCAAGCATTTGCGCCAACGTCAGCTTGGGCTCGCTGACAACACGTAGAAACAGGCCGCCATCGACAACTTCAACCTTAATGGGCACGCCGCAAGTTAGCCCGGCTGCCTTTGCGACGGGCGCGGTGATACGCACCGCAAGGCCGTTGCCCAACTCGTGCACGGTCTGGTCAACAGAAAATTTTGCCTTCATTTGCGACACTTCCTTTGCAATGTGTCAACAAGTCTGTACCGAGGAGGCGGTCGCGTCAAAGTACATCAGAAAGTCAACTGGGTCGGTAAACAATGACCGCAGAGGTTCCTCATCGGCCTCCGACTTAGGTGTCTTCGATGACCATGGCGCCCTCGGACAGCATCGCCATCCCTGAGCCGCTGCATGCATCCGCATGTCCCATCGCCAAGTACTGCACCTTGTCACCCGGTAGCAGGATGTATCCGCCAAGCACGGCACGCCCTTGCCAACGGCGTCAGTCGCAAGCACTGTATGCAATTACAGACTCGATGGCCGATGACCTACACCCCGGACGGTCGTCGCTCAAGAGAATTAAGACATACATCAAGGAGTAAACCATGACTGACAAGCACGTGCAAAGTGAGGCGCCCAACTCCAACATGGAGAAAGCGCCTGACACATGGGTGACGGGCGACGAGCCTATGACCGGGGCCCAAAAGTCCTATCTCGCAACCCTTTCGGAAGAGGCGAAAGTGGAGTTCGACGAGAACCTTACGAAGGCCCAGGCGTCTGTGCGGATCGATGAGTTGCAGGCCCAGACGGGGCGCGGGCGTTAGGCAGGAGACCGGCTACTCGGTGTCGTGGTCACGGCCTATACCGCTAGCAGGTAATCGATGCAACGGGTGATTGCGAAGGCTATCCCAGTACCACTGCGGTGGGTCATCGAAATCCCTAAAGAAATGGTTATATCGGACTGCCTTGTTGGCGATAGCTTGCCTAAACCGTTCTTTGGGTGAACACAACATCCATGCCGACCACGCCAGCACCGTGTGCCGCGTTTCGATGCCCTGTGACTCAATGACTGACCTTTTGCGGCTGCCCACCTCCGGCTCCGCGACCCCATAGCGCTCCGAAAGGTATGCCCGCAAGCGCAGCTTGCGCCGACGTCCCAAAAGCATTGCGCACAAATGCCGCAGCACGGCCAGGGTGCCTGGGCTCAGCGGCGTCTGTTCGCCTAAAGTGACGGCATCCAGCGCCCCGATGATCTGGGACAGGGCCGTGAACGCCTCCTCGTCCCAGATATGTGGCGGACAGCGAGGGCCGTTGCTGAGGTCCTCGCCGCACCGGTGGCATCGCGACAGCGCTGCCGCCTCTGTTTCGTCCCTGTCCATGTCCACCCGATGGAACGCCACCGGCGCTCCGCAGGCATGGCACCGATCAAGCAGATAACAGCCGTGTTGAAGGCAGAAGGTCTTCAAACTCACACGCCAGGTCTTCCGGAAATACGGCACGGTGTCGGCCGCCAAGCACGCGGGGCAGTACTGCTGCCCCAGACCTTCGCGTTGCCGGTGGTACACCTTCATGGTCTGAATCCACAGCAGAGTTCCGGACGGATGAAAGTGGGGATACAGCGTGCCCTCGAAGACCTTCAGGGTCGTCTTGCGCGCAATCTCTATCGGCGTTCCGGTGTGTAGGGCCAGCGTCTCAACTAGCCAGTCCGGTGCCAGTCGATCAATGTCCCGGTTCCAGACTTGACGGCGGTTGCCGAAGATCAGGTTGCAGAAGGTTTGAACCTTGAGACCGTGGCCATGGGCAAGCCGCACCAGCCACGAGGACAGCAACTCGTCGGGCTGCGGCTTATAGCGGATCGGCCAGAGCCCCATGCGCACTCCACGGCTCCGGCAAGCCGTGCGGTCTACAGCGGCCTGCGATACATCTTCCGTTTGGAGGGCGGTACCCATTCCAGCCTCGTGATCCTGTCGACCGTGATGCACTCCTCCCCGCTACGGATCGCAGCGACCGCGGCCTCTTTGACGAGGTCGCAGATGTCGCCGAGCATCGACTCGCTGCGCGAGTGGATGGCCAGCATGAGGTCGGTGGCATGAAGGTGGGACGGCTTGTGCAAAGGAGATCGGCGCTCCAGCGTCATGAGCAGTGCGCCCAGTTCGGCGCTAGGCGACCAACGGGGCATCTCGATCGGAACGAAGCGGCTCGACATCTGCGGATCCGCGTTGAAGGCGTTGTAGGCCTCCTCGATGCCAGAGGCGACGATGCTGACCTTGGTCTCGTTACTGAGGCTCTTGAGCGCGTTGCGAAATTCCCGTTGGCGGTTCTGGCTGCCGGCGATGAGGTGGTGGATCTCGTCGATGATCAGCACGCGCACGTCCATCTGTCTGAACAGGCGCTTGACCTGGGAGTACTTCTCGTACGCAGGTGCTGTGGGCTTGTACGGGCTCATCAGCGCATCCAGGATGCGGCTGTAGAAATCCGCAATGTCCGGCTTGGGCGGTGCGTCCACCATCAGCACCTGACAGATCGTGACCTCCTGGGTCGGATCGAGGTCCGGAGGGTGCAACTCCATGAAGCGCTCGAGGATTGACGTCTTGCCGCTGTAGGAAGGGCCTACCAGCAGGTAGCACGGCACACGAGTGACCTTGGGGTAGGTCAGCAACTCTTCGAAACGAGCCAGCGCAGCCTTGGCATGCTCCAGGGGCAGCCAAGCCCCAGCGCGGATGAAGCGGATGCGCTCGTCATCGGACAGCGCCAATGCGTCGCGCGCTTGGGGCCGCAGGTGGGCGAAGCTGTCGGCGGCGCTATTCATCGTCGTCCAATGGGCGGATCTTGTCGGGGTCGTAGCCCCGCAATGCTGGAGCGGTGGTGGAAGGCACGACTACGCTGACCGTGGGCAGGTCGGTTTTCTTGATTTCGCGGGCCTTTGCCTGCTGGGAGCGCTGCTGCTTGGCACGCCGGGCCGTCTTGGTCTTGGCAGCGGCGGCATCTTCGATCTCGCGCTGGCGCGTGATCAGCGAGAACACCTCGCGCTCGCTGTACACGTCGATGCCGATCTCCTCGGCCTTCTTCTGGGCCACGCGCAGTTCCCAGACGCTGACAGGAGGCAGGCCGGTGTCCCGGTAAGGAATCGGGAAGTAGCGCTGGATATCGGGGTCGAAGAAGTAGAGCGTGCTGATGTCGCGAGGGTCGTAGCGGAAGCGGAACTTACGCGAATGCCTCGGGTATTTGGGATCACGCGCGTTGACCCAGGGTCGCAGCACGTCATGAAAATAATGCACGTTGTCGATAACGACGCCGTAGTCCTGCACGGTCCGCTCCTCGTAGGGCATGAAGTCCAGGCGCACCTTTTCCTCGTCGGTGCGGCGCGGAGGCAGGCCCCGGCCGGGCTGCTTGTTGGTGCCGAGGATGCCTTCGCGCCACCTAGTGAGCGGGGTGGTGCCGATGCCGGAGTGGAGATCGCGGTGGTAACGGGCGAACATCAGGACGAGCCATTTCTCCAGCTCGTCGAAGGTCATGCAAGCATTGCCCTCGGCGTCGTACTCGCCTTTTTCTGCTGGGCCGGAGAAGGTGGCGCCCTTCACGGCCTTGAGTTCCTGCGAAACCGTGCCCATCAGGCGCTCGATGTGGGCGCCGTAGTGCGGCTTCTTGACCGGACGAAGATGAATGTCGATGTGGTACTCCTTGCCTGCAGCTAGGAGCATGCGCCCACGGAACTCGCGAGCGTTGTCCATGTGCAGGACGTCCATCACTCCATAGAAGGACCAGTCGATGTCGGCGCAGCCCATGCGCGCCATCCATGCTTCCTTGGGAAGAATGGCGTGCGCCACGCACATGCCCGCGGACATGGCAGACGGAGGATCCAGCGACAGGTACATGCCCAAGCACACGCGGCTATTCACGTCGATGGCCAGGGTGATCCATGCGCGATTGATCGGCTTGCGGTGCTCGTCGTCCACGATGATCACCGGCAGCAGCGTGTGGTCCATCTGGACCATAGCCAAGGGCCAATCCGTGTCGGGGATCGAGCCCTTGTTGACGGCAAAGCGCTGGCGGGCCTGGTGCGCACCCTCGCGCCGCTTGACGCGCTCTTGCTCATCGATCCAGTCCAGATGCCGGCGGACGGTGGTTTCAGAGGGCAAGGGGCTTAGCCCTGCGTTATCGCACAACCGTCGGATTTCCCGGGTGCTTTCCGTGACGCTGGGTTTTTGCAGCGTCAGGTGGTGGTTCTGGATGTAGTGGTCGACGATCAGCTTTACCTCGGCACTCAAGCGGCTGCGGCCTCGCCCACCGGCTCTCCGCGTCGGCAGCAAGGACGACACGAGACCCGTGGCCGTGTAATCCTTCATCCATCGGTAGATCGTGCTCACGGACACGTTCGCTTGCGCCGCCACGTCTGCGTAGTCCTGCCGGGAACGACCGGGGCGGTCGCTCAGCAACGGCTCCAGGACCTTAAGCCGGTACTCGGCTTGTGCCCATGCCTCTTCGGACATCTCTTCAAGGGCGGATTCACGCGCCGCCGGTGCCGACGAACGAGTGGGCTCTTCCAGCGAGCTGATGGTAAGCAGCGCCATCTCTCCGGAAGCCACTTCACGCACAAGGACCTTGTTCAAGTCCGCAACGCGCATGACGACGTACTCGCGGTCATTGTGCCGGACCAGTGCACCTTTGCTGATGTGCAAAAGCGCCGGCTTCTTGCTGGAACGGGAGATGGAAGCCATGCGCGTCAGTCCTCTACCAGCCAGAGCGGCACGTCCGGCCCGAAGGCACTGTCCAGATCGGCCTGCACCCGCCGTGTGGCGACCAAGTACCAAAGCACCGGCAGCCACCGCGCCCGTTCGTCGTGTGCGGCTGTCATGGAGGCAATGACGCACTCTGACGAACTGCGGCCGCCCAGGAAGCCGATGCGTTCCAGCACCCGGTCAATGTCTTCGGGTGGCGGTGTGTGGCGCTGGTATCCGCGCAGGAATTTGAGGTTCGCCAGGCGCGGCGTCCGGATGTCCTTCTCCGTCTTGGTGCAAAACCGCCACCCCATCTCGTGGGCGTAGCGCTCGGCGGCGGCGAACTTGGCGGAGTACTCCTGGGCGTAACGCTCCAGGTGCGCCTGGGTTTTGATCTCCACCAGTTCGCGGGTTGGCTCGACGCCGTCAGGCCCCGGATGGAACCTCACCAGAATGTCCGGAACGTAGGAGCGCCCTTCGGGCAGCCGGATACGTACGGGCTGCGCCTCGTACTCGGCCACCCGTGCATCGAAGTCCAGAAGGAGCATGTACTCCTTTTCTAGCAAGGATTCGAACTCGACCATCTCGCGCGAGAGATCGGTCGCATGCCGGCCTGTGACGAACAGGTGGTTCTTCGGAATCCTGCGAACGGGCATGCACGGCTCCTCGCTCCGATGCCTGGGCGACCAATCTAGTCGCAACCACTTCGCTATTTATTCTCGTCTTCTTCGATCTTTTGTGCAACGAAAGAGAAGTTTTTTCTCATTTACTTCGATCGAAAGTCAGTCCAGCCGGCCTAGTCCGGCAGCCGCCGCCCGGAGCGGCGCATGCTCCAGCGCACGAGGGCCCAGGCGAGGGCCATCGGCGCGAACAGGGCGAGCAAAGCCATGCCCACATGCCACGCGGTGCCCATGTCACGCCTGCGCACGGTACGCGCCGCGCGGCGGCAGAGCAGGCGGACGGGGCCCCTCCTCGTGCAGCACACGGCCCACGGGCCCGAATTCCGCCGTGGGCAGAGCGGCCATGATCCGGTCCATGCACTCGCCGACATCGTCCTGCCGCAGATGCAGGTGGACGGTGCACACCGGCCGCACCGCATCCACCGACAGCCGGTAGGTGCCCAGCAGCGGCCCGAGCGCGGCATGCAGGCGCTGCCGGATGCGCAGCGCAGGCTCCCGGGCCAGCCGGATCGGCAGGACCACGCCATGGGCCGCGGGGCCGGCGGTGCGGGGATGGGAGCACGGGGCGCCGGCAGCGCCCTCTTCCTGCAGGAATATCCGGTGCAGCAGCATGTCGTGGTGGCTTCGCGCAGCGCCGGGCGCCACGTCGGGAAGCAGGATGGAACAGGCATCCAGTCTAGGAACGCACGCGTCAAAAGGGCGTAAAAAGTCCGGCGGCTTCCGTCAATCCGCCGCAAATCCGATCGGCCAGGCGCCGCGTGCCGGGCAGCCGTGATCCGGGTCAGACGGCCAGGCGGTAACCGACGCCCGTCTCGGTCAGCAGATGCCGCGGCTGCGCGGGATCGGCTTCGAGCTTCTGGCGCAAGTGGCCCATGTAGATGCGCAGGTAGTGGCTCTGATCGGAGCGTGCCGGCCCCCAGACCTCGCGCAGCAGCTGGCGCTGGGTGATGACGCGGCCGGCATTGGCCACCAGCACCGTCAGCATGCGGTATTCGGTGGGCGTGAGGTGCACGGCCGTGCCCGCGCGCCGCACGAGGCGCGCGCTGCGGTCCACCTCGATGTCGCCGAAGCGGAACACGGGCTCGGCCGCGTCGGCCTGCAGCCCCTGGCCGGTGGCGGGCCGCGGCCGGCGCAGGTTGGCGCGCACGCGCGCGAGCAGCTCGCCGGTGCCGAAGGGCTTGGTGAGGTAGTCGTCCGCGCCCGCGTCCAGCGCGGCGATCTTGTCGGCCTCGTCGGTGCGTGCGGAGA
>Ga0308159_1002591_pt1 | contig 20461 bp, 21 predicted proteins | sample PhyCR1_FD_201040 | JGI IMG/M metagenome (GOLD analysis project Ga0308159, IMG submission 201040) | Phyllosphere microbial communities from UC Gill Tract Community Farm, Albany, California, United States - DLSLC.R1 | ecosystem: Host-associated > Plants > Phyllosphere > Unclassified | place: USA... | reverse complement strand
GTCGCCCCCGCGAAGGCGGGGGCGACGGGGTGAAATTGTGCGCCCATCCAATTGCCGGGGATCGTTCCGCGCAGCCTAGACGCTGCCGGGCAGCCGCAGGTGGGCGTCGAGGAAATCGAGAAACGCCCGGATGCGGGAGGCCAGCCGCTGGTGTCCCGCGTAAAGCGCGTGGATATCCTCATGGTCGCCGGGATTGTAGCCGCGCAGGACCTCGACCAGCCGGCCTTGCGCTAGGTCCGCCGCGACATGGAACGCGCCCAGCCGCGAGATCCCGCCCCCGGCCGCGGCCATCATCCTGACCACCTCGCCCGAATTGCCGAGGAACGTGCCTTCGATCGGCCGCTGGACCACTGCCCCGTCGATCAGGAACGGCCAGGTATCGACCGAGCGGCGGAAGCTGAAGCGCAGGCATGAATGCGCCGCCAAGTCGCGGGGGTGCGCCGGCTCTCCTCGCTCGCGCAGGTAGGCCGGGCTGGCCACCACGGCCATGGAACTGCGGCCGAGCTTCTTGGCCTTGAGCCCGGTATCGCGCAGCGGGCCGATGCGGATGGCGATGTCCGCGCGCTCTTCCACGAGGTCGACCAGCGTGTCCGACAGCGCAAGGTCGAGCGTCACGCCGGGATGCAGCGCCTGGAACCGTGGCAGGATCGGCAACAGGCACTGCGTCCCGAACGGCACCGAGGCGTTGATCCTCAACGGCCCTCGCGGGGCATCGTCCGTGCGCGCGAAACCGCGCTCCACCTCGTCTATTTCGGCCACGAGGCCTGCCACCCTTTCACGGTACTGCTCACCCTCCGCCGTGAGCGCCAGCGCCCGCGTGGTGCGCGAAACCAGCTGCGCGCCCAGACGGGCCTCGAGCCGGGCGATCGCGCGGCTCACCGCCGACGGCGTCAGCCGCAGCGCCTTCGCGGCGCTGGCGAAGCTGCCGCCCCGCGCCACGGCGAGGAATATCTCCATTTCGCCAAAACGGTTGTCCATCGCTCATCCATGATTTCAATTCACTTCTAATGTGCGTTATCGAGGACTGTTCATCAATAGGAGCGCCTCCTACTTTTGCGGTCAACATCACCGCGAATTTCAAGGAACTGCACCCATGGACCTCAAGCTCACCGGCAAGACCGCCCTCGTCACCGGCTCGACCGCCGGGATCGGCCTCGCCATCGCCGAATGCCTCGTCGCCGAGGGCGTCGACGTCATCGTCTCCGGCCGCAATCGCGCCAAGCTCGACGATGCGGCCTTAACCGTGGCTAAGCACGCCGCTAATGGCGGCAAGGTGCGCACCGTACTCGCCGATCCGGCCACCGCAGAGGGCGCCGAAACCCTGATCGCCGCCGCCCCCGACGTCGACATCCTCGTCAACAACCTCGGCATCTACGAAGCCAGGCCCTTCACCGAAATCACCGATGCGGACTGGCACCGCTTCTTCGAGATCAACGTCGTCAGCGGCGCTCGCCTGGCGCGCCACTACTTCCCCCGGATGCTCGCAAAGGGCTGGGGCCGCGTGATTTTCATCGCCAGCGAAAGCGCACTGCTGATCCCGGGCGAGATGATCCACTACGGCATGACCAAGACCGCCCAGCTCGCCATCGCCCGCGGCCTCGCCGAACAGACGCGCGGTACCGGGGTAACGGTGAACTCGGTCCTGCCCGGCCCGACCCGCTCCGAAGGCATCGCCGAATTCATCCGCTCGGTGGTCGACAACAAGGACGCCCCCGAAGCCGACCGCGAGACCGAATTCTTCTCCAAGATGCGCCCGCTGTCGCTGATCGGCCGGCTGATCGAGGCGGAGGAAGTCGCCGCGCAGGTCGCGCTGCTCGCCAGCCCGCTCGGGGCCGTGACCAATGGCGCCGCGATCCGCGTCGAAGGCGGAATGATCCCCACGATCGCCTGATCCGGTCGCAACGAGTGCACGGGACCGGCGGTCCCGTGCACTCTCAAAATAGCCAAACTGCGGGTCTTGCAGCCGGAATGGTGGGTTTTCGGTTGCCACTTGTCAGCAATTGACCGAGAGGCGGGGCTTGCCGTTTCTACGGAGATTCCCTTGGTCGGCTCGCTATCCACCCGTATCGTCGCGCTTTGCAGCATCCTGTGCCTGCTGATGGCACTGCTCGCCGGCCTTCTGCTCGAAGGCTCGTCGCAGATGCGCGCCAGCCTGGACTGGGTCGCCCATTCCGCGCAGGTCCTCAAGACCGCGAACCGATCGCTGAGCCATCTGCAGCAAGCCGAATCCGGGCAGCGCGGCTTCACCCTGACCCGTAACCCCGACTTCGCCGAAGCCGTTGACGCGGAAATCGGAGCCTCGCGCCGCGCCGCCGCCGAACTCGTCCGCCTGACCAGCGACAACGAGGCGCAGAACGCCCGGGCCCGGGACATCCGCACCGTCATCGCCCACCGGGCCGACGTGATCGACCAGACCATGCGCCTCGCCCGCTCCGGCAACTTCGACGCTGCCCAGGCCGCCACCGCCACCGGGCGCGGGCGCTACCTCATGCAGCTCGTCGACGCCCGCGTCGGCGATTTGCTGAACGAGGAACGCGCTCTTTCGACCACGCGCATGGGCACCGTGGAGCGCCGGTTGAACTACATTCGCTGGCTGGTCATGCTCGGCATCCCGGCCACCGTCATCGTCATCGCCCTCATGGCCGCCGCGCTCATCCGGCGCATCCGCCAGCCGGTGGACGAGATGATGATGGTCATGGGCCAGCTCGGCGCCGGCGACCGCAGCGCCCGCGTGATCGCCTCCATGGAATCGAGCGAGTTCCAGCGCCTCGCCGATGGCTACAACGTCATGGCCGACGAACTGCAGAGCGCCGTCGCCGACCAGGTCGACAGCGAGGAGCGCCTACGGGTCGCCAATCTCGAACTCAGCCAGAACACCCACGTCCTGCGCGAACGCGGGGAAGTGATCGAGCTGCTCGGCGGCATGGCCCACCGCATGCAGGCGGCGCGCACCGACGACGAACTGGCCTCGATCATCCGCGTCTTCGTGCCGCGCGTCCTTCCCGAGATCCCGGGCGCGCTCTACGCGCACAACAATTCGCGCAACCTGCTCGTCCCGATCGCCGCGTGGGGCGGCCTGCAGGTCTCCGCGGCCGGCTTCGCGCCGGATCAGTGCTGGGCGCTGCGCCGGGGCCAGAGCCACTTCGTCGTCGAACCCGGCTCGGACATCGTCTGCGCCCATGTCGGCGACGAGACCCATCATTACCACTGCGAGCCGCTGCTCGCCGGCGGCGAAGTGATCGGCGTGCTTTATCTGAAGGGCGTGGTCGGGGCCGAAAACCGCTTCCGCCTGACCGTGCTCACCGAAAACATCGCCTCGGCACTCGTCAACCACCGCCTCCAGCGCGGCCTGCGCGAGCAGACCATCCGCGATCCGCTCACCGGCCTGTTCAACCGCCGGTACATGGAGGAGGCGCTGGCGCTCGAAATCGCCCGCGCTTCGCGTTCGGGAAGTCCGCTCAGCCTCGTCATGTGCGACGTCGACCATTTCAAGCGCTTCAACGACGAGTTCGGCCACGAGGCGGGCGACGCGGTATTGCAGGCGGTTTCGGCCGAGATGCGCAGCCGGTTCCGCGACGGCGACGTGGTCTGCCGCTTCGGCGGAGAGGAGTTCACCATCATCGCTCCGGGCACTTCGGCCGCTGTCCTCGCCGGCCGTGTCGAGTCCGTTCGTCAGGGGATCAGCGAACTGAGCGTCCACCAGGGCGGCCGCACCCTCGGCTCGACGACGATGTCCTTCGGCATCGCCACCTGGGAAGAGAACATGGAGCGCGACGGCTCCACCCTGATCAAGGCTGCCGACGCCGCGCTCTACCGGGCCAAGCGAGAGGGCCGTAACATGGTGATGCTCGACGCCCGGTCCGAAGTGGCCGCCGCCTGATGGGCGACTAAATATGATCTTTTCTTGAAAATTGATCATATTTCGCACATATAACGATCCGAAAGGATCGCGATGACCATTGCCGAACTCGCCAAAGCGCCGGACCGCAAGGAACTGACCGGCCCCGCTCTGCGCACCTTCTTTCGCATCGCCGAAGCATGGGACCTGAAGGAGCAGGAGCAGATGCGCCTGCTGGGGCTGGATAGCCGTTCGACCTTTCAGTCCTGGAAGCGCGGCGCCGTATCCGCAATCCCCAAGGATGCGCTGGAACGCATTTCCTATATCCTGGGCATCTACAAGGGGCTGCGCATCCTGCTGCCGCGAACGGCGGACGAATGGGTGCGCAAGCCCAATGCCGCGGCCCTGTTCGGCGGTCGTTCGGCGCTGGAGCGCATGGCCTCGGGCAATGTCGCGGACCTTTATGTGGTGCGCCAGTACGTCGACGCGCAGCGCGGTTGAACTCCGCCTTGGACGTTCCCGTCATCCGGTTACGCTGGACGCCCTGCTATCGCATCGTGCCCAGCCGCTTCCCGCCGGTCTCGTTGTTCGACGAGGTGGCCGACCCGGCCGATCTCGAAGCCGTCTTCGCCCTGGAGGCCATGACCAACGACCGCCTGCGCGAAGAGGCCGGCGAACTGGCGCTTATCCCGGTCGAGGACCGCGTATCCGGCCCCGGCACCACGCCGGTGATGGCCGCCTTTACCCACCGCAACCCGCAGGGCGGCCGTTTTGCCGATGGCAGTTTCGGAGTGTTCTACGCCGCCGGCTCGGTAGAAACCGCCGTCGCCGAGACCAGGCATCACCGCGCCCTTTTCATGGCTCATACCCGCGAACCGGCACAGGAACTGGACATGCGGGTCTACACGGTCGACCTTGAAGCCCGGATGCACGACGTGCGCGGCCGCCGGGAAACAATGCCCGCCATCTACGATCCGGACTGCTATGCAGCCTCGCAAACACTCGGCACAAAGCTTCGTGAACAGGGCGCGGACGGGATCGTCTATGACAGCGTCCGCCATGAACACGGCGAATGTGCCGCGGTATTCCGCCCGCGCCTGCTCTCGAATTGCCTTCAGGAACGGCACTTGTGCTACGTGTGGGACGGCGAGACCATCACCACGATCTACGAAAAACGCGCCTTCGGTTGATCATCCCCTCTGGCGTAATTGCTCTGAGAGATAGTCGATCAGCGGTCCCTCGAACTTGGGGTTGATCGCCAGGAAGTGCCGGCGCCGGTCCTGCTCGTCGGGCAGGCGGCACAACACCGCCTCGTCGACCAGCCGCCGGACCAGGCGCAGCGCCGTGCTCATCGGCGCGCCGGATGCGATGCAGGCGCTCGACACGGAGACGCGCCGCCCCTCGATCTTGGCCAGCAGCAGGTCCAGGAGCATCGCCCAGGCCGGATCACCGAACAGTTCCCCGCCGCCGATCTCCCGGCGCTTGGTTTCCTTGCGCAGCAGGTCGCGGATGAAAGCGGTAAGCTGCTCCGGCCCCGCCGCCCCCGAAGTGGCCGGCGGCGGCAGCGTGGTAGGCTCCGAGGTCGGCGCGGGCGGACGGCCCGGTTCGTCCATCAGGTGGGCGAGCCGTTGCAATTCGGAACTGAGGTTCGAGATCTTGTCGAGCAGGACCTTGCGTGCACCGGGCGCCGGCGCCAGGCCGCGAATGCGCTGCAAGGCGCGGCGAAGGTCGGACTGGCTGATCGGCTTCTCCAGGAAGTCGATCGCAGAGGCCCGCATCGCATCGATCGCGACATCCTTGGTCGCGTAGCCGGTGGCCATGACGAAACGAAGCTGGCGACCTTCCGCCTCGGCCTGCTGCGCCATCTCCTGGATCAGCGTTATGCCGTCGAGCCCCGGCAGGTTGTAGTCGACGATGGCGATCGAGATGTCATGGTCGACGAACAGCGCCAGTGCCTCGTCCGAAGTCGTGGCGATGAAAGGCTCGTAGCCCATCTGCCGCAGGCTGAAGGCGCATTCCTTGCCCCAATCCGCATCATCGTCGACAATGAGCACAGGTTCGACTTGCCTGAATGCACCCGATTCAATCGTCTTGGGTATTTCTGCCATGGGACCACGCTCGCTTGAGTGTTCCGGCTTGAAATCGTCGCCATCTAAGTCACTTGGACCGAGAATCGACCCAAGCCTTGTTCGCCAATTCTTAGGCATCGCATCGCCCCGTCATTTATTGTTTGCGAATGCCTATATCACATTCCTGGCAGATGTTGTTGCATGGCGACCGAAACAATTGCCACTGCCACGATCGCCGACGCATCCGGGCGCCGCCGAACGGCCCCGGCACGCTGAAATGCCGCTATCAGAAACAGAATGAAGGCAGCAACAGCGATCATCGCCATTGTCCCGTTTACGCCAAGCCACGTCGCCCCCGCCGCCAGCAGCTTGATCTGCCCGCCGGTCAGGATGCGCGCCCTTGTCCGCGAACGCAATACCGTGATCGCGCCGCCCGCCACGAGCAGGCATCCCAGGCCCGCCGCGCAGGAGCGCGCCAATGCGAAAGGCCCGCCGAGCGCCACGGCGCCCGCCAGGCCACAGCCGGCGATCACGATATACAACCAGTCTGGCGGCGTGCGCCCTTCCCAAGGCAAAACCACCACGGGAATAAGTACGAGGATCAGCAACGCGAGGTAGAAATATCCCGCAGCATCCATGCTCAATAGCCTCCGTTGGGAACCACGACGCTCGCCGTCAGGTTGCTCGAAGGCAAGGGGATGAAGTTCCCGTATTGCATGATCGGACTTCCAGCCATGTCATAGCTGACCGTCACCTTGAACGTGCCGGCCGTATCCCCCGCCGCGGCGGTGATCACTGCCGTGCCCTTGCCGCCGACCAGCGAGCCATAGTTGGTCAGCACCGCCTGCGCCCGGGTCTGGGCAAGAGAGACCCGCTCGCTGGTCGAAAGCCCTGCAACCGCTGCGCGGGCACCTTCGGCCGCAGCCTGCCGCACACCGATCAGCGCGGCGAAATAGATCGAATAGACGATGATCGCAAAGACGAGGGACAGCAGCGCCGGAGCCAGAATGGCGAACTCCAGCGCTGCGATCCCGCGATCGCATTTCAGCAGTTGGAACAATGTCCTTGCGGAAACGCGCATTGCACCTTCCTTTGATCAGGTGCCCGATGCAGCGAACATGCTGGTGAACTTCGCCGAGAGATCATCCTCGAACGTGGCGGTAGCGGCCACGATAGCGGCGACGACGATCCCGCCCAGGACGGCGTATTCAACGGCGGTCAGACCACGCTCGTCACCACGAAGACGGGCCATGACGTTGCGGATAGAAGTAATCATTTGCAGCACTCCCCATGCCCTCCATTCGAAACGATGCATTACATCAGCAGGAGGGCGCCAATGAAGCCATATTAAAACATGCAAGAGAGGTTATTAGAAAAACGATTCGTGATGTTTTCCAGCGACCTTGCCTAATCAATTTGGTCCGAAACCAGTATACATTCTCTTAATAGTACCATTTCGGATCTAGTTTACAAAAAGCGCACATGTGAACAGTGCATCAGATCAACACCGGTACGCCGCAGCGCACTCCATTGACCCAGGCTGTTTCGTGTCCAAGTTGAACCCCAAGTGCGATCAGGACAGTATCGAGCAATGGATCGACCAGAGCCGTCACCGTCCCCGTTACCGCCTTGCTGATGGCTGGCACCGCCTGGGTTTTCACGCCGAATATGTCCAGGATGCCGCAGGCCCCCAGCAGGCACAGTTGAACGCCGGTATCCTTGCCGTCACCGCCGGTCAGGCTGCCGACCAGGCTGTCTACCGTGGTGCCGATCCTGGCCCTGTTCGGAATGGCCACCCCAGTGCCCGCAGTCGTCGGGCTACCGATAATTCCGCCGCCCGGCCCAAACGTGAGCGTATCGTTCAACCCGCTGCCAAGCACGGGTTCGACCACCGCCTTCCCTTTCACGGCAAGAACGGTCGGCAGCGCCAGCGGAAGCCCCAGCGGCTTGAGGCTGATCGCTTCGACCAGCGCGGTCTGCTGGACATGGGCGGAATCGATCGTCGGCAGCGGCTTGATCAGCGGATCGGTCTTTACGCCGTTGACGTAGTAATCACCGATGAACGCCTTCACCAGCGACGACTTCACGCCGACTTTCACGGTCGTGTTGCCGGTCTGGTTGGCCTGGCCCGCGCATCCGATGCTGTTCACCTGGGCTTCGGCCGCCGCGATGTCGATCAACACCGGCACATTGACCCTGGCGAGGATGGGAATATCCGTCAGCGTCAGGTCAACCTTGAGGCGCACCATCGACGAGCCAACCTTGGCCTCGTTGGCAGGCCCGAATGCAAAGCGCGGGCGATCCGCATGTCCGGACACCGCCACGCCGACCTTCACCTCGGTGCCCGTCAGCGGCACCGCAGGCAGCAGGCTCTTAACCACGCTGCCGACGTCGAGCACGATCGGCCCGTCCTGCACTGCATAGCTGATCAACTGGTACGAATTCAGGCCCGCCCTCAAAGCCGGGGGCGCGTTCGCATCGCCCACTTTCATGTTCCGCCAGATGCCGACGCTGAAAAGGCCCTTGAGCGGAACCTTGTAGTCGGCGGGGGCCTTGTCGGCGATCAGGTTGAGCGCGGTCTTGGTCGACGCGGATCCTGCCGCCTCGGCGGCAGCGGCGGCGATGTCGCGCAATTGGAACGATTGCTGCACCATCGTGCCATAAGTGCCGGTGAAACCAGCCCGGCGGCCAAGCGCGTCGAAAAACAGTCCGGCATCGACATTGCCTCCCAGCAATGCCTCGATATTGGCGGTGGACAGGATCAGCTTGATGCCCAGCAGGCTACCCAGCAGGTTGTTCACCGTGTTGACCAGCGGATTGGAGATGTCGAGCAGGCCCGAGGTCGCCGAAATACCCGCCTCGTCGATGCGCGCCGCGCTTGCCGTTGCAGCAAGCCGGGGAATCGGACTGGCCCCGCCAAGCACGCCGGTCAGGAACTGGCGGCTCTTCTTGTCCGTCTTGATCCTTACGGCATTGGCGATGTTCGACGTACTGCCCGCGCAGTCCGCCGGCCGCGCGTTTGCGAGGAAGAAGCGCGATCCGGAGTTGTCGACCGCGGCGTTGGCATCGTTCGCGCAGTAATAGCCGACTTCGACCGATTTGAGGACCGAGGCATCGAATCCGTTTCGGGTCAGATAGGCTATCGCACGCGTCTGCGCATTGGCCGGATCCATCGCCGCAGCCAGCGCCGCAGCCTCAGTCGCGATGCGCAGGTTGCGGTTGCCCGAGTAGTACAGCCCCACGTCGAGGGCGAGGCCTGCCGACGCAAGCAGCGTCACGCCCAGGGCAGCGACCACAGGCCCGACGACGCCGCTGTCGTCACCGGCCAGTTCGCGAAGCGAGCGCAGGGGCTTCCTCACGAGCCGCGCGGCATGGAGCCGCTCCCTGCAGCGGCCAACCGCGCCGCCTCTCCCGCCACCTGCTGGCGCAGACGGGCTTTTTCCTTCGCGTCGGCGACTTGCGACAGCATCGCGTCCGCTTCGCCCAGCCGCCCGGTCATGGTCAGTGCCAGGATCAGGTTATTGCGCACCACGGTGTCATCTGGCGCGAGGTCTCTTGCGCCGCGCAACGTCTCCACGCCCTGGCCCGACTGACCTGCGCGCAGCTGCGCATAGCCCAGCGCGTTGGCGATGAGGGCATCGGCCGGGCTGGCCTGCAACGCCGCCGCGTAAACCGTGGCTGCCTGCGTCCAGTTGCCTTCCGCTGCCAGCACGTGCCCGCGTACCGCCTGCGCCGGCCCGCTGCGGTCGCTGGCGGGAATGCGCCCGAGCGCCGCACGTGCGGCATCGACCTGTTTGAGATCCAGCAGGCAGTTGACGCGCAGCAGTTGCGCTTCGCGGTCGCCGGGATGCTGGCGGTCGAAATCGTCGAGATAGGCGATCGCCGCGCGAGGCCTGCCGTCGGTCCGGGCCTGCCGGATAAGGGACATGTACAGGCTGCGCGTCGATCCCTCGGATGCGCCTTCCGCCGATGGTTCGGCTGCCGAAAGCGGCGCCGGCGCCAGCATTTGCGCCGAGATGGACAGCGCCAGAACCGTCATCGCTCGCATTGGATAACGCATCGTCATCACCCGGTACTCCGCAAGGTGTCGAGGATGGCGGCCACCGGCGGTCCCGCCAGAACGATGAACAGTGCCGGCATGAAGAAGACGAGCATCAGCACCACCATGCGCACGGTGATCTTGCCGATGGCTTCGCGCGCGCGGGCGACCCGGCGCTGGGAAAACTCGCGGATGAATTCGCGCATGGCCGGTACCAGTTCCATGCCCTGGAACAGCGACTGCCGGAACAGAGCCGCCAGTTCGCGCGATCCCTGCACGCCGACACGCGCCGCCCAGCGGTCGAACGCCAGCTGATAGTCCTGCCCGCGATCGAGATCGTCGACCAGCATCGCCACCAGCCGCGCATGGTTGGGAACGGCTACCCGCTCGTCACGGGCGATGCCGCGAAAGCACTGGTCCAGCGAAACGCCGCTTTCCAACATCATCAGCATGAGATCGAGCAGGAACGGAAATTCAACCGTCAGCACCTGCTCACGCGCACTGGCACGCATCCGCAGCGCGTATTTGGCACCGATATAGGTCAGCCCGGTCAAGGCGAACGTCGGGAACAGCGGCTTCAACGGGTTTCCCGTGACGAAGTAGCACGTCACCATCGATGCAACGCCCACGCCCACTGCGGCGGCAAGCCGCAGCCACACGAAGACCTCCAGCGCGCTTGCCTCGAAATAGCCGGCGCTGCGCAGTTTCTGTTCGATCTCGCTGCGGTCGCGCCCACGCGCGATCAGTACCTGCGGCAGGCGCGGGGCAGAGCGCCCGCGCGGACCGGCCGCGGCCCGCGCAGCCTGTCCATCGATGCGTGCACCGAGCCGCGTATCTACCTGGAGCCAGCGCAAGCCGGCGACGGCGACAAGAAGCCCGCCGAGCGCCGCCGCGAAGGAAAGAAAGGCGAACAGGCCGGACATCAGAACGTCAATCTCATGAGCCGGCGAATGATCAGGATGCCCATCATTTCGAGAACGAAGGCGATAAGGGAAAGATGACGCCCGCGAGGATCATGCAGGAAGAACTGCACGTAGGCCGGGTTCATCGCCACAAGCATCGCCATCGAGATCAGCGGCATCGCGATCAGCACGCGCGAACTGACCTTGGCCTCCGAAGTCGCGGCGGTCAGTTCGCGGCGGATCCGCACACGCTCACGCAGGATATTGGCGAGGTTGCCGAACACCGTGGCGACCGACCCGCCATAGCGCAGGTTGGTGCGAATGGCGGCGGCCAGCATCGACACCTCGGGGATCTGCAGACGGTCGGCCAGCTGCTGCATCGTATCGGCCACGGGCGCCCCCATGGCCAGCCGCCTTGCGGTCTGCCCGAAGTAGCTCTTGATCGCATCGGGCGAATCCGCCAGCGCCCGCTCCAGTGCCTGTGAGAGCGAATTGCCCACGGACTGCAGCTGGCGCACTCCGTCAAGGTACAGCGGCATCGCATCGGTCAGCGCCTCTACCCGCTTGCGGGCCCGCCCTTGAAGCCAGGAAAGCATCAGCACCGGCAGGCCCACCAAGGCCACCAAGGCCACGGCGGGGCCGGCAGCCAGAAGCAGGATCAGCACCAGAACCAGCCCGCCGCCGATGATCATCTGCAGCGCCGAGACGGTCAGTTCGATCTGCGCCTGTGCCAGCAGCGGTGCGATGCGCTCTGGCACCGTGACCGCCATGACCGAACGTACAGGAATGATGCCCGGCGCGGAGATCGCCTCCAGCCGGCGATCCAGCGTCACGCGGCTGCGCACGCGATCGGATATCCAGGCATAGGCGATCGCGCCCAGGATCAGCAGCGCCAGCAGCAGGTAGGCGGCGCCCTTTACCATGCCGCACCTTCCTTCCCGCTGATCGGGGGCGGTGCATAATCGCGCATCCGCGCGACGTGGTAAGGCCGCGGCGAAAGCGTGCGGAAAAGTCCCTCACCCGACATCGGCGGCTGCTCCTCGAAATGGAACAGCTCGTTGAGCGTATAAGCCTCGCCCTCTACGCCGGTGACTTCGGCGATGGAGGTGATCCGCCGGGTGCCATTGGTCAGGCGCTGGATGTTGACGATCACATGGATCGAATTGGCCACGAAGCGGCGCACCGCGCGCACATCGTTCTGGGCGCCGGCAAAGCCCAGCAACATCTCGAGCCGGGACAGCGCATCGCGCGGCGTATTGGCATGCAGCGTCGCCATCGAGCCGTCGTGGCCGGTGGACATCGCCTGCAGCATCTCCACCGCCTCGACGCCGCGGACTTCGCCCAGGATGATCCGGTCGGGCCGCATGCGCAGGGCATTGCGAACGAGATCGCGCGCGCTGACTTCGCGGCTGCCGTCGACGTTGGGGGGCCGGGTTTCCAGCCGCACCACATGCTCCTGCCGCAGCTGCAGTTCCGCCGCATCTTCGATGGTGACGAGGCGTTCGCTGTTGCTGATGCAGCTCGACAGCACGTTGAGCAGCGTGGACTTGCCGGCGCCGGTGCCCCCGCAGATCAGGATGTTCAGGCGGGAGCGCACGGCGGCGGTGAGGAAGGCGGCCATCGCCTGGCTCATCGCCCCGCCGTTGACGCAGTCTTCGACGCTCAGCGCCTGCAGGCGGAACTTGCGGATCGACACCAGCGGCCCATCGAGCGCGATCGGCGGAATCACGATGTTGACGCGCGATCCATCGGGCAGGCGCGCATCGACGAAGGGGGTCGCCTCGTCCACGCGGCGACCGATCGGGCCGACGATCCGCTGGATGATGTTCATCAGGTGCGCATCGTCGCGAAAACGGGTTTCCACCCGTTCCAGGATGCCGCCACGCTCCGCATAGATGGTGTTCGCGCCGTTGACGATGATGTCGTCGACGGTGGCGTCGCGCAGGAGCGGTGCCAGCGGGCCGAGGCCCACCACCTCGTCCTCGACGTCTTCCATCAGCAGCAGGCGTTCGGCACTGTTGAGCGCAAGCTGGCCGCGCCGGCTGCGGCTGTTGATCACCTGCTCGATTTCCGCGCGAAGCCCGCGCACGTCGAGCGCTTCGGCCGTGACGCCCTGGGCTTCGAGCTGTTCGATGACCTGGCGGCAGGTCTGCGCCTTGACCGCCTGGTAGCTGTCGCTCATCCGCTGGGCGGAAGGTTGGGTGATCGCGGCCTTGCGCTTGGCCTCGCCAGTTGCGGCGTCGCTGCCCGGACCGGGTTCGTAGTCGTTCGTCAGCAGGCTCATGCCGTGCGCTCCACCGAGCGCAGGATCGCCTTGCGCATCCTGTCGATGCCGAAGTTCGAGCCCTTGACCGCAGCGGTGATGCCGGCGGCCCGGCGGATCGCCTGGCCATAGACGCCGCTATCGCGCTCGGCCATCAGCGGCCTGCCGGCATTGAGCGCGTTGCGCAGCCTTACCCTTTCGGCCGGAATGCCCAGCACCGTGTCGATGTCGAGCGCATCCGCCATCCGCCTGCCATCGAGGAGGATGCGCGGGTCATGATCCCAGACAAGCAGGCGCAGGCGCTGCGCGCTGGCGGTGTCGAGCGCCACCCGGTCGAGTAACCGGCGGCAGGCATCGAGTTCGCGGATCGACTGGCTGCAGACGATTTCGATGGTTTGCGCCTGCGAGGCGAGTTCACGCAGCAGGCCGCCATTGCGCAGCGACCCGCCGCAGAGCACGACATGCGCGCAGCTGGCCCGCAGCATCTGGATCAGCCCGACGATATCGGCAGGGCCCACCCCTACAGGCTCGGCTCCGGTGCCGCCGTCGAGCGTCAACAGCGACAAACCGCTACGCTCATGACGCGCAAGGGCATCGGCAAGCAGGCTGGCATCCATGCGGTCGATGTCGGTGACGGCGGCGGCCAATCCGTATTCGACCTTGAGGTCGAGATAGGCTTCGGCCGTGCTCGACGGCAGGGTGCAATCGATCAGCAACGTCGTGGCGCCATCCATGCTGTGTGCCAGCGCCATGTCGGTCGCACACATGGCCGTGGCGTCACGGTCGGTTCCGAGCACCAGGGTAAGTCGGCCCAACCGCCCTTGAGAAGCCAGCGCACTGTTCAGCACGCGCGAAAGAATTTCGCTCACTTCGGCGGCGACCGCACCGCGCGGCATCACGTCGGTCGCGCCGGAGCGGATAGCCTGGAGCACCTGCACCGCGTACATGTCCTCGGTGGCCAGAACCACGGCGCGCCCGGGCGCGGCCTGCGCCACCTCGGCGATGACCGAGGCCATCGATCGTTCGGCAGGGATCGAGGCGTGATCGATGACGACGACGCCGGGCCCATCGAAAGACGCGTCTTCGAGAGATTGCGCCATTTCCACCGTGACATGCGAGCCCATCGCATCGGTAATGCGCTGCGCCAGAGCGCGATCGATCGAGAGAAGATGGATCCGCACCATGTCAGCGCCTCACCACGCCAAAGGATTCGATGGCCTTCTCGACCCCGTCATTACCGACGATCATCTGGCCAACGGTGGGATCGACCGTCGGCATCGAGCTCGCCAGAGTCGGCCGCACGGATTCCGGTTCGACCAGGCGGGGCGTGGCGACGATGATCAGTTCCTGGCGCTCCTTCTGGTTTTGCTGCCGCTTGAAGAATGCGCCCAGCACCGGCAGGTCGCCCAGGAAAGGCACCTTTTCCTTGGTGATCGAGCTGTTCGTGTAATTGAGCCCGGCGATCACGAAGCTCTGGCCGCTGCCCAGTTCCACGGTGGTTTCGGTCGAACGACGACGGATGCCCGGCACCGTGTACCCCTGGAGCTGTACGCCGTTGTTATAATCCAGTTCGCTGACTTCGGGGGCAAGCCGCAGGACGATGTTGTTTTCCGACAGGACGTAGGGCGTCACCGAAAGGCGGACGCCGAATTCCTTGTACTGGATCGAGATCGTATTGCCCCCGCCTCCGCCATTCGATTGCGGAACCGGCACGGGGAATTCGCCGCCGGCCAGGAAGCTGGCTTTCTCGCCCGAGCGAACCAGCAGCGTCGGTTGGGCAAGCAACTGCGACAACCCGTTGCTGGACAGCGCGCTCAACACGGCGCCGATGCCGCGATTGGGTGCGGAAAGGAACAGGTTGAAGGCGCTTTGCAGCGGAGCCGAGGAATCCAGCGTCAGCCCGGAACTGGTGAAGCTCGATGAGTTCAGGCTGCTGGGGGTTACGATCGCGCCTTGCAGGTCGCCTGAAAGTTTGGAGAAGCTGAAGCCCAGCGCCCGAAGCGTGGACGAAGACACCGCTGCGAACTGCACGTCGACGGCGACGACTTTCTCGCCGGGACGCAGTGGCCCCGAGCCTGTCGAGAACGTAGTCGGACCCGGGCTTACCTGCACCACGGTATCGGATATCAGCGAACCGTCGGCGGCATAGACGCTCAGGGTCGCCTGACCGGCAGTAAGTCCGGTGATGCGCAGCGACTGCGCCGTGGGAGCGGACACCGATATAACGTTCTCGCGGCTCACCTCGACCCGGCCGATGGATCGCTGGAACGAAATGGTGCGCGCCTCGTCGACTTCGAGCTGGCGCTGTTCCTGCGCGGCCGAAACTGTTGGCACCAGCGCGACGGGGACCGCGAGCGCGACCAATCCTGTGGCGATCAGGGTCTTCATCGCGAACCACTCCCGGAATAGATGACTTCGCGATTGCCGCCCACGACGAGTTCGATCGCATGGGGTGCCGGCGCCCGGCGCGGCGCCGGGGCCGTCTGGCGGGCCGCCGCGACCGCCTGCGGAATGGCTACCGGCGCCTGTGGGCGCAGGGCGGGGCTGGGTGCTTCGAGCGAGGACGCGATCTGCGCGGATGCGACTTCCTGCGTGTCCTCGGGGTTGCGCAGCGAGAGGTAGAGCGCGCCCGTGCTTTTCGCGAGCGACAACTCCGAAACCTGCTGCGGCGTGAGCGACAGCGTCACGGTACGAGCCGGTTGCGGCGGCGGCGAGGATACGGAGTCGGCCACACCCTCCTTGGCAGGCGCGGTGCCCAGTACGAGATCGCCAACCGCCAGGACCGGCACCAGTTGCAGCAAGGTCTTGGCGCGGCTGCGGCCATTCCCGCGCGCGCCGTTTATCGCGTCCTCTCCAGGATAGACCACCTGCACGTCGACCGTATCGCCGGGTCGCACCATGCCCGCCACGGCGATTTCGGCCGTGGTGTCGATGCTGATCGCGCGCATGCCCACGGGCACCCGGATCGCCAGCTTGCTTTCCTGTTGCAGCGCCTCGCGCGGGATGAGGGTGTTGGCGCCGATGTCTCGGGTGGCTACCCGGCCGATGACCTCGGCAGGCGTCGCCGCTGCCGGAAACTTGGCGGGGTCGAAAGCGGTGTTGCGGATCATGTCCGCGGTGATCGTCTCACCTATCTTCACCGCGCGGGTGGTCGTCGCCAGCACGATACCGGCAGCCTGCGCCGGCTTGATCGCAAGAGTGCCCGTTGGCGCCGTGGTCGATGCCGGAGACCGGCCCAGTTCGCGAACGCCGAGGAAGCCGAACGTGGCGGCTGCCACAAGTCCCACTCCGATCGTCAGTTTCGCTTTCGAACCCAGGCGCATGCAATTCCCCTTTGCCGTTGCGCTTACGCAAATCGGATCGCTGCCCCTGCGACCCGCCGATTTAACCGAACCGTTCCTTGCCGGGACAAGTTCGACATCATTCGTGAATGATAACGCCTCAGGGATTCTGCGGGTCATGGAGAAGAAGCCGTTTTGAAGGCATCATCCGGGGCAGGAAACGGGCAGTTCGCCGCTTGCGCTCACCGCAGCGGGCGGCGCGGCGCAAGCGCAAGGCAATGCGCACGCGAACGCGGTTTCTATAGTGTTGATATCATCTTCGTATCGGTTCTTTTCGTGACTTATTCGTCGCGCCGAGGCACTAACAACCTCATGCAGGGCCGGTGCATGGAATCGAAAACGCGCGCTTCGAGATCACGGATCTTCGTGGAATCGCAGTTACTTTCCTTGTTGCCGACATTAATTTGCGCATCTCGAGCGGGAGCCAACCGCTCGTTCGTGCTTTTCGCACGGCCGGTGCACCTCGTGTGCGGTAGAGGAGAAGCATGGGAAATGTTTTCGAGAAATCATTGGAACGGGGCGGCCGAGCACGGTCTTGAGACCGGCGACCGGAGTGCGGGATCATAATCCCGCATGCACAGCGTTCCGGACCTCCTCGCCTATGGGAGGATGGCACGCGGCTCTATCCCGCCGCGATTGCCTTATGTGCTCTGACCCTTGGTCTCACGGCCGCACACGCCCCGGGCGCCGGAGTGCTCAGCGCGGCGGCTGCCGGCGGACTGTTCGTGCTGCACCGGACGGCGCTGGCTCTTGCTGTCGTGACGATATTGGCGGCGGCCCTGCTCGTGCTGCCGGGCGCGGCGGGTTCGGTCGGCTATTGGACCGACTTGGTGCTGGTGGCCACCGCTGCCCTGTTCCCGCGCCGGCTGGCGCCGGCATTGTTGCAAGCGCCGCGCTGGTTCTGGTTGCTTTCGATGGTGCTGGGAAGCTTCAGCCTGAGCCTGCACTTCCTGATTCCGGAGCCTGCGAGCGAGATGGCGATCATATTCGCCTGCCTCTGCGCCGCATTCGTCGGCGCGGGTATCGCCCGCCATCTGGCCGTCATCGACGCACGCCTGCTGGCGTGGGGGGACGGCGGCCTGGTGGAAGTGACGCGGGACCTGTTGTTGGGCCGCATCACCAGCGGCATGCTCCATGACCTGGCGCAGCCCCTCAACGTGATCTCGATGGCGAATGCCAACATGGACTACATAATAGAGCATCTCGATATCGATGACGAAAGCCGCCAGCAGCTGCAGGAGCGTGTCAAGCGGGTAGCATCGCACACGGAAGGCGCCGCGAGCATCCTCAGCCTGTTCCGCTGGTTCGGCCGCGACGGGAGGGACGGCGATGGCGAACTGACCGTCCGCAGTGCCCTGGAATGCGCGGCGGCGGCCACGAAGTCCAACGTTCGCCATCACGGCGTCTCTGTGCACTTGCGCGGCAACGCGCTCGACCATCCCGTCCCCGACCAGCACGGTGCGCTGGAAATGATGGGTGTCGCCGCCCTGTTGAGCGCATTCGGGAGCTTTCACGGCGCCGATGGCAAGAAACTGCGCGGCGAAGTGCTGCTTCATGCGGCTATGACGCCGGCTCATGTGCTGATCACCGTCGAATGTACCGACACGGAAGGCCGCCCCCTGCCCAGCCGCCGCATCGACGAAGCGACGCTCTGGCTGGTGGAACAGGTCGCGCAGGAAGCGTCCAGCGACTTTCGCTGCCTGGTACGCGATCGTCAGCCGGTTCGCTTCATCATCCGTCTCGGGAGAGACGACATCTGAGCCCGTCCCCGACGGGGGCCGGGTCCTTCGGATCGGATCAGGCCAACAGCGGCAGGACGATCTCGACGCGAACGCCTTCGTTTTCGCCAGGCACAAGATCGACCGTGCCTCCGACCTTGTCCAGCACCCGCCGGCAGATATGCAGCCCAAGGCCGGTGCCGATGCGCGGCTTGGTGGTGAAGAAAGGCTGGAACACGGAACTTGCGGCTTCCCCTGCTATTCCCGCGCCATTGTCCGCGATGGCGCAGATAACCTGGCCGCCGTCGCCATCGTCCAGGCCGGTATCGATCGTGATCCTGCCTGATCCCACCCAGCCGGTCTCACGCCGCATCTCGATGCTTTCGGCCGCGTTGCGCAGGATATTGACGAAGACCTGCTCGGTTTCCACCTGGCACAAACCGACCGGCGCCGGCGCGCGACTGCCGCGAATATCGATTTCGATGTCCGCCGCGTCGAACAGCGGCGTCAGGAACTCGACGGCATTGTTCGCAGCCAGCGCCACATCCGCTCGCACGGCGCCTGGCCCGTTACCCGAGGCATAAGCCAGGGTGCGATCGATGATGACCTGCGCGCGCCGTACCTGCTCCGCGATCCGCGCGATCGACTTCTCCAGTTGCGCGGGCGTGACATCCGGCCGGCCGAGCATCAGGCCGAGATTCTCGTTGGCCACCGAGATCGAAAACAGGGGCTGGCGCAGTTCGTGGGCGAGTGCCGAAGACTGTTCGCCCAGATCGGCTAGGCGCGATCTGGCCGCGATGTTATCGAAGAGCCGGCGTGCGTCGTCCAGGTCAATGCTTTCGTAATGGCCCTCGACGGGGTCGGCGGACGGGCCGGGCCGGTTGGTCGGCGTGCACCGCGTCCATTTTTCGATGTCGCGCTGGGTGATCGCATTGGGCTTCATCTTCAGCCGCCTCCCTGCTGTGTCGATTCTTCAAGCTCGCCGAGCAGGTTTCGCAGCACCTCTATGAGGACTTGCGGTTGCACGGGCTTTGTCAGGACCTGGTGGTCCGGCATCGTCAGCGTAGAATCCGTGCGTATCGGGTCGCCGGTGATGAACAGGTACCGAAACGGGCGTTCGCGCAGTTGCAGATGGCTCTGAATTCGCGAAACGATGGATAGCCCGGACTCCCGTCCCAGACGCACATCGCAGGCGAGAACGCGGATCGTGGGGTTTGCTTCCAGCGCGGCCATGGCTTCATCGAGGTCGGAAACTCCGATCGCCGGAATCCCGTGCAGTTCCATGAACGTAAGAAGCTCCTCGACGATTGCGTTGACGTCGTCGACGAGCAGAACCAGCGCTGGTTGGTCGCGCATTCCACACTCTCTTTCATGTCTCCCCCAGCCCGGCTTCATTCAGTCCGGTGCTAGATACTCTCACTTAGGTTGTTTTGCGTTTCGAAATCAATAACGCCGTGCATTTATTTCCACCGACGAAATCACCACGCAAAAATCCGTATTTCGGTCATGCGCAGCTACGGCAGTTCGACACGACCGGCATATGGACGATCTTGCGCCAATCCATGCCGGTGCGAACACGGACCGGCTCCGCCCTGCGATCCAGCACGTCGAGCGCGCCGGAAATCATCGCGACGGCAGTAAGTGATTCGTCATCGTCGAGAAGATCGATCGCGGCGCGGAGCAGGTCGCGGGCATAACGGGAAGATTCGTTCGACATGGTATTCTCCTTTTCGTTCGAAGAGAGCGGACCCTCGTAATTCTTGAAGAATAGAGGGGGTGGCCCACGGCAAGGGCCACCCCCTCCCCCCACCTCGTCATCCGAGGTCGGGCTGCAGCGTGTCCAACCAGGGGGAGGGCAACAGAGCGGCGGACACGCCAGCCTTGTTCAGTGCCCCAAGCCCCCCAGCAGGCCGGTCACAGGCGCCAGCAGCGAGCCAGTGGCCGGAGTTCCGGTTCCACCAAGCAGCCCGCCGACCACACCCGTCACCGGAGCCAGTACGGTTCCCGTTGCCGGACTGCCGGTAGTGCTTCCGAGCAGGCCGCCAACCACGCCCGTTACGGGGGCAAGGATCGAGCCTGTTCCGGTGCCGGTCAGCAGCCCGCCGACCACGCCGGTCACTGGAGCGAGGAGATTGCCGGCTCCGGTGTCGCCGGTACCGCCCAGTAGACCGCCGACTACGCCGGTAACGGGAGCAAGGACCGTGCCTGCGCCGGTATCGGTGCCCGTGCCGCCCAGAAGGCCACCCACCACGCCGGTCACCGGAGCGAGGAGATTGCCTGCGCCGGTGTCA